>Ga0315279_10000295_pt1 | contig 104075 bp, 97 predicted proteins | sample YL17G06_20_MG_FD_203694 | JGI IMG/M metagenome (GOLD analysis project Ga0315279, IMG submission 203694) | Sediment microbial communities from Yellowstone Lake, YNP, Wyoming, USA - YL17G06_20 | ecosystem: Environmental > Aquatic > Freshwater > Lake > Sediment | place: USA: Wyoming | collected... | reverse complement strand
GGGTAGGCTGAGTGTTGCCACAGCCCGAAAATCTCGCAGCGAATTCGCCTCGCACTGGCTGCTTTAGGATTCACTTTTTAAGGTGCAAAAGTCGAGTTAAAAGATGCCCTAATTTGAGGAGGACAGCATGGCTTTCTTTGATAAACCCTTGGGAGAACTGCAAACTTACCAGCCACCACGTGAGGAGCCGCCGGATTTCGATGCTTTCTGGCAGGACACACTCGCGCAGACTCGCGCGCATCCGTTGAACGCTCGCTTCGAGCCGGCGGATGGCTATCTGCAAACACTGGAAGCGTTTGATGTGACTTATGCCGGTTACGGTGGACAGCCCATCAAAGGTTGGCTTTTGCTGCCGAGGCAGCGGCAGGGGCGATTGCCCTGCGTGGTGGAATACATCGGCTATGGGGGCGGGCGCGGCTTTCCCACCGATTGGTTGTTGTGGGGCAGCGTCGGCTTTGCGCATCTGGTGATGGATACGCGCGGTCAGGGCAGTGCCTGGCGCCCCGGCGACACGCCCGACATCCAGCCCGACGGTGCGAGCGCCCACTATCCCGGTTTCATGACGTTGGGCGTGCTCGATCCCAAGACGTATTACTATCGGCGCGTGTTTGCCGATGCGGTGCGCGCAGTGGAAGCGGCGCGCTGCCATCCGGCGGTGGATGGGACGCGCATCGCCGTGACGGGTGGCAGCCAAGGCGGCGGCATCACGCTGGCCGTGGGCGGGCTGGAGCCGGGTGTGAGCGTGGTCATGCCCGATGTGCCGTTCCTGTGCCACTATCGCCGCGCCACCGAGCTGATTGACACCATGCCCTACCGCGAGATCGCCAACTTTTGCAAGATACACCGCGATAAGGAAGAGACAGTCTTCAAGACGCTTTCCTATTTCGACGGCGTCAACTTTGCGGCCCGAACCAAAGCGCAGGCGCTCTTTTCCACGGCGCTGATGGACGAGATATGCCCGCCGTCCACCGTCTTTGCCGCCTACAATCACTTTGCCGGCCCCAAGCAGATCAAGGTGTACCGGTACAACAGCCACGAAGGCGGGGAGAGCTTTCAGGCGACTGAGAAGGTCAGGTTCCTGAAAGAGTTGTGGAGCTGATCGGACCCTTACCGAAAGAAAGGATGACCAAGATGAGCCACGACATTTACGAGCAGCTTGCGGATGCCCTGGACAAGCTTCCCAATGGTTTTCCCAGAACGCCGTCGAACGTCGAGACACGAATTCTGAAAAAGATCATTGCGCCCGAAGAGGCCGCACTCGTCGTCCAACTGAGCGGCCACATGGAACCCATTGACGTGATCGCCGCGCGGCTGGGGCTGCCGGCCTCGAAGGCCATGCGCAAAATGAGGCAGATGGCCCGGCGCGGCCTGGCCTGGTACGAAAAGCGGGCGGGCCAACACTGTTTTCGACTGGCGCCCTTTGTCGTCGGAATCTATGAGGCACAGCGAGAAAGCCTGGATCACGAGCTGGCGCATCTGATGGAAGAGTACATGGCGACGGGAGGGGCAGCGGGGATGATGTCGCCGCAGCCAGCCCTCCATCGCGTTGTCCCGGCGCAAAGCGCGGTCAAGTCCGAGTGGATTCTGCCCTATGACAATGTCCGGGCCATTCTCCTGGCCTCCAAGACGTTTCACGTTGGCGACTGTATCTGCCGAGCGCAGCAAGAGTATCTCGATCACCCGTGCAGCTTTCCCAAGAAAATCTGCCTCAGCTTTTCCTCACAGGCAAGCGCCCCCACCCCGGACGGTATTTCCCAGCAACAAGCCCTGGCGATTTTGGATCAGGCCGAAGAGCTCGGCTTGGTTCATACGGTCAGCAACGTGATGAAAGACATTGGGTACGTCTGCAACTGCTGCAGTTGCTGCTGCGCCCTGCTGCGAGGAATCACCGAATGGGGCATCGAAAACTCGGTCGCCCGCGCCAACTATTACGCGGTCATTGACCCTGACGAATGCTTGGGATGTGGAACCTGCATCGAACGATGCCAGGTTCACGCGATCTCGGAACAGGATGGCGTCTCGGTTGTGGATCGGGAAAAGTGTATCGGCTGTGGGTTGTGCGTCACGGGCTGTCCCAACGAGGTAGCCAGGCTCCAGCTCAGGCCGGAGGCCGAAATCGTCCACCCCGTCTTGGATTTTGCGACCTGGGAGCGTGAGCGGCTGCTCAATCGGGGGCTGATTTCCAGCTAACCCACTGAAAAAAGAAAACGTGAAAAAAGTCCCGGCGTTTACGTTCTACTTGCTATACTACGCCGCCTTAGCCTCACTGATGCCATTCATCGTCCTGTACTACCGGCACTTGGGATTCACCGGCACGCAAATCGGCCTGTTGGCTGGCATGTCTCCGCTCCTCACGCTGGTCGGCGCGCCGTTCTGGACGGGGATCGCCGACGCGACGCGGCGTCATCGGCTCGTGATGAGTCTCGCCATCGTGGTCGCGGTCGTTCTGGCGCTTATCTTTCCCAGCCTCAAAACGCTCAGCCCCGTCGTCTTGCTCATCGCCCTGTATTCCTTCTTCACTGCGCCGATCGTGTCTCTCTCAGATAGCGCCACCATGTCCATGCTGGCAAGCGAAAAAGCGATGTATGGCCGCGTCCGCCTCGGCGGAACCATCGGCTGGGGTCTGGCCGCGCCGGTTGCGGGGATGCTGGTTCAAGCCTACGGCTTGAAGTTAGCGTTCTGGGGCTATGCCGCGCTGATGTGCCTGGCGCTCATCGTCAGCCAGCGATTCGTCTTTAGCCAATCTGCCGCAGGCATATCGCTTCAAGGCGGCATCCGCACTCTGCTGACCAACCGCCGTTGGGTACTTTTCCTTGCCCTGGCATTCGTGGGCGGCATGGGACTCATCACGATCAACAACTACCTGTTCGCGTACATGGAAGAGTTGAAAGCAAGCGAAACGACGATGGGCATCGCATTAACCATCTCGACCCTCTTCGAATTGCCTGTGCTCTTCTTTGCCGACCGCCTGCTCAAACGCTTCAAGGCACATGGTCTGCTTGTGCTGGCGATGACCGTCACTGGAGTCCGGCTGCTGCTCTATGCCGCTTTCAATTTCCCAGCCGGTGTTCTGGTCTTTCAGATTCTCAATGGCCTGACCTTCCCGGCCGCGGCGGTGGCGGGCGTCTCCTACGCCGACGAAAACGCTCCAGCGGGTATGAGGGCTACCGCACAGGGGCTTTTCGGCGCAATATTCATGGGATTCGGTGCGGCGGCCGGCGGTTTCATTGGCGGCTTTTTGCTTGAGAGCATAGGCGGCCGGGGCATGTACCTTGTCTTTGGGGTGATGGTGCTCGTCGGCATCGCCGTCATCACACTGGTTGAACGTCGCCTGCCCGCAGAACAATCTGGATAGAACAGGCGACAGCCTCGGACATTTTTGCCTTCTCAACTGAACACCCTTGCGAAAGTTGTAATTGTGCTCTTCTCGTTGCCACGAAGGAGGGCGTGCACTTGTGGCGCAGCCGTAGGTCAATCTACGTGGGCGGAAAGTATGTCTCGCCGCGCAGCAGCGCATCACACGCGGCGACTAGTTCCTCTATCTTGAAAGGCTCACACAAGTACCCCGGCACACCAAGCGGCTGGATCGTCGGATAAGCACGTTCCGGGGGCATTGCGCCGTAAAAGAGAATCGGAATGTCTCGCAGCGTCAGCGATGCTTGGGCCTGTTGGTAGAACTCGAAAGCGTTCAGGCCTTGCGTCCACAAATAGATGATGACCATGTCAGGCCGATCTTGTTCGGCAGCGGACAGCCCGACACGACCGTCAGAGATGCAACGGGTTTGATCCCCCTGACGTTCCAGGATCAAGCGCATGAGTTCGTTCATGCCAGGATCCCCAATGACCAAAATTCGGTTCATCATCTCATCTCCAGTTATTGTTGTCTCCAATCCATTTTGAGACTCACCAGCCAAAAGATCACGACGGAGAGACCGACCAGCACCGCCAAGTCGAGCCAGATGCGTGGCGTGAGTGGGCCGAGCAATGCTTGCCGTAACGCAGACGCGGCGTAGGTGGCGGGACTCAAGCGTCCCAAAATCAGCATGATGCCAGGCAAGCGACCGGGTGGCACGATAACGGGACCGAGGCCGAGTAACACCAGCGTCGTGAGCAGGCTGACTGAGTTTGCCTCTTGCGGATTGCGCGTGCTCGTGCCGATCAGTGCGCCGATGCCCGAAAGCGAAATCGCTGCCAGCGGAATGACGAGCAGGATCACGGGATGTGGCGCGAGTGACACGCCGAGGATCATCGAGCCTAGACAGAGGGTCACCAGCAGCGACGGCAGCGACAGCACCAGAAAGGCCAGCACAGTTGCGAGCACGAGCAGGTAGCGTTGGATGGGCAGAGTGGCAAAGTAATTCAAGGTGCCCACCTCGCGCATATAGGAAAAGTTGCTGCAGACCTTGTCCAAGTTCTCGAACATCAGGCTCAACACCATGTTCCCGGTCAAGACGTAGGCCAGCGCTTCTGGCCCTGCGCCGCGTGCAAAGACGCCCAGCGCAATGAGGCTGCCCAGCGGCGCAGCCGTGCCGACGATGAGGGTGCTGCGCCACGACCAGCGCCAGTTGGAAAGTTGAATCAGGAACAGGTCAGCCAGTTGGACAAAGATAGCCGGGCGTTTACGCTGATTGTTTTGCATAGTGCAGATACAAGTCCTCGAGCGTGGCTGAGTACAAGCGGAAATCGTCTAATTGGCTCAGGTCAAGCAGATTGAGCACCGGCATCATCTCTTCCCATTCCAACAAGACCAGCCAACGGCCCGCGTCCAATTTGCGGCAGGGCAGGGTGGGGGGCAGGGGCGGCGGTGATTCCGGCGAAAAGAACAATTCCAGCCGCAGCTTTTTATCCACGAGCGCCTTGAGTTCGCTCGGCTTGCCCAGCGCAACCAGTTCCCCTTCGCGCATAATTCCCACACGTTGAATTACCTTTTCCGCCTCAATCGCGTCGTGCGTGATGAAAATGACGGTCGTGCCGTTCTCACGGTTGAGGCGGCGCAGTGTTTCCCACACCAGCTTGCGGCGTTGTGGGTCAAGGTTGTTCGTCGGCTCGTCCAGGATGAGCACGGGCGGATTGCCCGCCAGCGCAATCGCGATTTGCAGCAGCCGCTTTTCGCCGCCCGAAAGTTTGGGCATAATCTTGCTCCGCAGGTCGCGCATTTGCAGCAGATCGAGCAGTGTGTCGTGTTCCCGATTTGCATCGGCACGGCTCAGTCCGCGCAGGTGTGCTGTAAAGAACAACGCCTCGTCCACCGTCAGGTTATTCAGCGCCAGGCCATCCTGCGGCATGTAGCCCACGTTCATCGGCACGTAAAGCGGATCGCGCTGGATGGGTTGACCCAAGAGTGTAATGCTGCCCGACGTGCTGCGCACCAGGTTGACCATCTGCTTCACGAGCGTGCTCTTGCCGGCGCCGTTATCGCCCAAGAGGCCAAAGATTTCGCCTTGATGGATTTGCAGGGTAATATTCCGGTTGGCTAGGGTGGTTTGGCCGGGGTAGACTTTGACGAGGTCGCGGATGTCGTAGACGATCATCGTGTGTGATTTTCCAGACGACACTCAACGCCCGAGGCTCAACGTCAGCGTCGTGACAACGCCGGCGCGGATCGTCGCGGTTTGCGTGATGCTGCCGGTGGAGACGCGGTATGCGCCGGGCGGCAGGTCAACCAGGCCGAAAAAGCCGGAGCCATCCGTCGTGGCCGTTCGCTTGGCCGGGCCGGTGAGTGTGGCGGTCACGCCGTCGGCGGGTTTGCCATCGGAGGTGACGGTGCCCATCAAGTGACCGGTGGCGGGCGCGGATTTCCACGGCATGGGTGGGATGTAAGCCTGCGGGGCGAACACGGGAATCGCAGGGCCGGGCGTCAGTCCGAGCGTCGTCGCTTCGACGAATTGCGCAAACGGCAGGCGATCCTTGTCGGTCTGGTTGTAGACGTAGATCGAGATGCCATCGGCGCGCTGGTTGGCCGTCGAGCGCCCGCGCGCGCGGCGAATCTGTGAGAGGGATTCTTCGAGCGAATTCAAATAGTTGCCCATGCCGATGACGACGTGGCGGTTGTAGCGGTGGTTCTTTTCGAACTCGATCCAGTGGTCAAAGTTGGCCGGCAAGGACGAATCGGGAAAATAGTTCATCGGGAAGGCGATGTCGAGGATGCCTTCTTCCAGCCACGCGCGCCAATCCTGAAACACCGTTCGATATGCCGAGGCGGACTGCCACTCCGCGTCGTTGGCGGGGCCGTCGCCCCACGGGATGAGCGCGGCAGAGACTTTGATGCGCGGGTTGGCGGCGGTGGCTTCGAGCCAGATGCGCCGCACCACACCCGTCACCTGGTCGCGCCTCCACTGCGACCACTGCGCGTCGTCGGACGCGGGCGTGCCGGTTTTGTTGAAGCGCGCGTTGAACCGCGCGACGCTCGTCGGGTTGTAGCCCCAGTTGATGCCCATGTAGCGGATATAGTCCAGGTGCACGCCATCCACGGCATAGTTCTTGACCACGCTGATGGCCTGGTTCACGACGTACAGCGCCGCGTCCGGGTTGCCAGGGTCGAGATTGTACAAGCCGATGCCGTTCGTGTTGCCTTGCTCGTTGAGTGAGAGCCAGTTGTCCGCGCCCGACGCTGTGAGGCCGTGTGTGTTGAGGATATGACGCGGGTCGGTTGGCGGGTCGAGATCGCTGGGCCACACCGGGAAGGCGTTCATCCAGGCGTAGACTTCAATCGGCGGCGAGACGGAATGCGCTTTGCTGATGACGTCCGTCAGCGGGTCAAAGCCCGCCGGATAGTTGCTCGCGCGCGGCTCGGACGATTTGGCGTGCAGCGCGTTGGCATAGATGCGTACTTGCACCACGAGCACGTTGCAACTGATGGACTGGCAATCGCGCACGAGCTGGGTGATCTGTTCAGGCGTTTGCAGGCCGGGGCTAAAGCCGTCCACCCACAACGCGCGGTATTCCGTCAACGGCGGGGCGGCGGGCGTGGGGCGCGGCGTGCGCGTGGGACCGGGCAATGGCGAAGGCGCGCGCGTGGGTGTGGGCCGACTGTCGGTGGGAAAGATGATGCGCGGTGCAGGCTGCGGCAAGTCGGCGGGCGGCACGCAGGCGGCGAGCAGGACCATGAGGAGCAAAGCGTAGAACGTCGAGCGTCGAATGTCGAATGTTGCCCTCGCTAAAGAGGGAGATTGTCGAGTGTGAGGCGTCATGCGTGGCTCGAAGGGGCGTCGTGTAGAAATGATATGCTTCTCCATCAAGGCTCAGGTTGTATGTCTATTGCTCTTGGGTTGAGCGCAGTAGGGTCACTCTGAGGATTGCTCTTAGAGTTACACCAAGAATCGCTCCGACGACTCCGCAAAGTATCGCTTTTGCAACTGCCACTCCCGTCAACTCGGTTCTCTGGACGATCACAAAGAGCATCCCAAAAAGCCCACCGAAAAACGCTCCCACACGGGTCTGGGACACTACCTCTGCAATCGGCGTCCCAAGCCTCCGAATAACCGCCGAATCGGCCCAGGCGACAAGTGCCATGACTCCGACTCCGATGACTAGGGCCTCCACTATCGAGAGCAGCGTGCGACTCTTTGCGAGCCATACCATCGCAGAAAGCACGATGACCCACAAGGCCACCCAGATAACCGACAAAATAATTCCCGAGGCCATCGTGGCAAACGTTCTCTTATTATCGCTTGTGGCTCGAGGGGCGAGCATTATAGACGCCCCGAAGCTCGCCCCGAAAAACGCTCCGGCAATAGCTCCAAGCCAATACAGGTTGCCAATGACTACCGCTCCGAAGGCAGCCCAGACAACTGCGCCAACAAGTGCCGCGAGAATCACCCTGCCGATTTTCTGTTTCATCCCGTCACTCCTTTATCAACTCTCGCAAGCGAAGAGAGAGCGGGCAGTCACCTATTTATTCGCAACGAAGAACACTCGCCCCTCTCGCTCCGGCTCATCAATTGGAGCGGCCAGGTCTTGAGGCCGGGCAAAGTGGACGTGTCGCCAGCCGGTGTCCAGCAGCGCATCTCGAACCCGCTGCATATTAAAGGCAGTATTGAAGGCGGTCTCTTCAAATCGTTCATAGAGACCGTCCGGGTTGCGAATAAAGCCCGTGATTCGGGTGGTGGCTCTGTCACTTTGCCCGTCGTAGATGCCACGGGTGATAATCGTGATTTGCTCGTCGTCGTTGACGGACATGTTATTCCAGCGCATCAGCCCGGCGCGTGTGTTCAGGTCAAAGATAAAGTGGCCGTCGGGGACGAGGACGGCAAAGACGCATTGGAAGCACTTGCGCAATGCTGGCTCACTTTCGAGATGGTTGAGGGCATCGAACGTGGAGACGACCAGACCGAATTGTTCATCCAGCGAGAAATCCGAAGCGTCTGCGTGAACGAGCCTGGCTTGACCGGACTCGACGTAGGGCGCGACATTCTCGCGTGCGTAGTGCAGCATGTGCTCGGAAAGGTCAAGGCCCGTCACGCGGTAGCCGCGCTCCAAAAAGTAAACTGCCAGTTGCCCTGTTCCACAGCAGACATCCAAAAGAGACTTGTTTGCCTGAGCGATGGGTGCGCGCTCGTAATAACTCAAGATGCGCGGCGCAACATCCTGGACGAATGCCGTCCAGCGCAGATTGTATATGCGGGCAAAACTGGGACCATAAGCTTGCATGGTTGTTCCTTGTCTTTCGCGAATGACGCGAACCCACAGAGCAAGTGCGAACGCGAATCACAAATGAAAACGAAGTTAGCGGAGATTCGCGTAATTTGCGGAGGAGAGTGCTAGGTTGCCGTGTTGAGTGTCTCGCCTTCCAGCTTGAGGCTGAGTGCGCGGCTGGCGCTGTCGGTGCTCATCGTGATGCCGTAGATGGTATCGGCTGCTTCGACCGTGCCACGGTTGTGCGTGATGACGACGAACTGCGTGGATGCCGAAAGCTCTTTGAGCATGTCGCGGAAGCGGCTCACGTTAGCCTCGTCCAGCGCCGCGTCCACTTCGTCCAAGAAGCAAAATGGGGTAGGGCGCACTTTGAGGATGGCGAATAGCAGCGCGGCGGCCGTCAGTGTGCGCTCGCCGCCGGAAAGCAGCGCCAATCCCTGCTGACGCTTGCCGGGCGGGCGCGCGATAATGTCCACGCCCGTCAGCGTGATGTTGTCCGGGTCGGTCAGCATCATCTTGGCCGTGCCGCCGCCGAACAACTGGTTGAAGGTGTTCTTGAATTCCTCGGCGATGGCGTGGAACGTTTCGACAAAGGCTTGGCGCATCAGCTCGTCCAGCTCGGCGATGACCTGGTTGAGCGAGGCGATAGCCTTTTCCAGGTCGGTGCTCTGCGTGGTGAGAAAGGCGTGGCGCTGTTGCGTCTCTTTGAACTCGGCCTGGACTTCGGGGCTGATGGGGCCGATGCGATGCAGTTGCGCCTTGCGCCGCTGGATTTCCGTCTCGATGCCTTCCGGCAATTCAGCCACGGCGGGCAGTTCCTCGACAATGGGCTTGAGCGGGAGCGGCACCGGGCCGGTGGCTTCGCCCATTTCCATGTCCACCAGTCCCAGGTCTTCGTCAATCCGCGCGTGCAAGTTGTTGAGCTCGTCTTCGCGGCGAGCGGCCTCCAGCACGGCCGTATTATGCTGCGATTCCAACTCGTGCAGGTGCGTCCGCGCTGCGCGCTCCTTTCCCACCAGGATTTGCTGCTCGGCTTCCAAGCGCGCCAGCTCGGCTTGCGCAGGCTGCAGGCGCGTGTCCAGTTCCGCGATCTGAGCGGCGAATTCGCCGGCGTGGACTTGTTGCGCCTGGAGTTTGGCTTCCAGCTCGACGGACTCGCGGCTCGATTGCGCCGCGCGCGCCGTGCGCCCGGCGATCTGGGTTTCGATTTGCGCCAGTGCGTTGCGCTCGTTGCGGACAATGGCTTGCTGTCCTTGCGCCGCCTGGCTCGCCACGGCGGCAGAAGTCTTGATCTGGGTCACTTGCGCGTCGAGTTCTTGTAGCGGGAGTGAGGCTAGCTTCGCGTCGGCGGCGCGGATGTCGCTTTCAGCTTCCGTTTGTTTCGCCGTGAGCGTTTCGAGTTCGGCGGCGAGCGCCTCATCCTTTTCCAAAAGCTGGTCGAGTTCGGATTGTGTCTGCTTGACGAGCGTGGCCTGCCAGGTGATTTGCTGATCGAGTCGCTCCGTCGCGCGTGCCAGCACGTCGCGTTCCTGCGTGCGGGAGTGTGTGTGCCGCGAAAGTTCGTCAAGGCTCTTGAGGATGCCGGCGCGTTCGCGTTCGAGCGCGGCCTGTCGTACAGCCTCGTGGTCGTGCGCCGCTTCGACTTGCGCGGTGCGCTTTTGCGCGGCGGCGACTTGACCGGCCAACTCGCGCCATTCGCGCTCGCGGGAAAGCAAGCCAGTCGAGCCTGCGCTGCTTCCGTCGGCTGCACCGACCGTCACCGAGCCGGAATGTCGCAACACCTCGCCGCTGCGAGTGACGATCCTCATGCCGGGCGGCAGGTCGGGCAACAGCTTGAACGCTGCAGTCAGATCGTCGGCCAGAACCGCATCGCCCAAGAGCGCCTCGATGGCAGAATGAATCGCTTCGTCGCACGTCACGACGCTTGAGGCGTAGGCAAGACCCGAATCACGAGATTTGTCACCCTGAGCGTAGCGAAGGATCTCTGTCTCGCGTGAAAGAGATTCTTCGCTTCGCTCAGAATGACGGGATTGCGTGGCGCGGGGACTTGTGGTGTCTTGAACCCTTGGGTCTTCCCATCGCAAGACGTCGTCGAGTTCGATGTCGGCATTGAATTCGGCGGGCAGGGCGGGCTTGCCCAAGAGTTGGTCAACTAGCTTGCGCCACCACGGGCGCACCTCATCCATCTCGCGATATCGCTGTTCGATCAACTCGCGCCGCTCACGACGCCGCTGCTCGATCATCTCCCGTTGTTTGCGGAGCCGCTGTTCAGCCTGCAATCGCTGCGCGCGCTGCTGCTGTTCGATCTGCGCACGGCGTTCGCGTTCCTGCTGTTCGGCCAGCTCGCGCTGTTTGCGCTGCCGCTGTTCGGCCAGCCCGCGCAGCGAAGCGAGCGGCAGCAGGGTAGCGCGTCCCAAGTTCCGCCCGGACACGGATTCCACGACAGTCCAATCATCCGCGATGATGGCTTGCACGTCCGACCCCAGCGCAGCTTCAATGGCGCGTTCCCATTCGGCGTTCACCGAAATCAGCGACGCGACGGCGCCACGCACGCCGGGCAGTTGGGCCGCCAGCACCGCGCGCGCTCCCGCGTCAAAGCCAACCATGTCGGTGCGGACCTGGCCCAGCGCCTCGTACCGCGCGCGCAGTTCAGTCTCGGCGGCGCGGGCTAGAGTCAACTCGTCATCGAGTGCCGCGACGCGCGATTGACACGCGGCAATTGCGGCGGCTTTGGCTTCGGCCTGCGCTTTGAGCGTGTTGCCCTGCGCCACCCATGCGGCCATGTCCGCTTCCACTTCCGCGATGGTCTGGCGTTGATCGTCAATCTCGGCCTGGAGCTTGGCTCGCTCGGCTGCGTGTCCGGCCTGCTGGCGTTCGAGGTCAGCCTTGCGCTCGGCTAATTGAGCGCGGCGGTTGCGCCGGTCGGAGGCTTCGGATGCGAGGCGGAACGCGCGGTCTTCAGCGGCGCGGCGCGCCTGTGCAATGTTTTGGCGTTCGGTTTGACGCTGCGCCAGTGCGGCTTGCGCGGCGGTCAGGTCGGCCTGATACTGGGCGAGCTGCGCCGAAAGCGCGGCCAGTTCCGCTTCGGCCTGCGTCGCGCGCCCGGCCTGAGCTGCTCGCTGATCTTGCAGCGGCTGCAGCTCGGCTTCCAGTTCCGCTTGCTGTAGCTTGAGCGATCGCGCGCGCTCGGTCATCACAGCCAGGTCGCGTTGGACGGCTTCGGCCTGCGAATGAAGCGCGGCGGACTGGCGCTGCCATTCGACCAGCCTGGTGCGCAGCGCCGTCTGTTCGTCGTGCAGTTGGTTGAGCCGGTCGCCGAGCGTATCCAACTCTTGCTGGTGTTCGTTCAAGACCGTGGTTTGCGCGTCGGCGGTCTGCCGCGCAAGGCGCAGCGCCCCTTGCGCGCGGCCCCAGTGATAGCCATACCACGTCCGCTGCAAGTCGCGCAGTTCACCGGCAAGTCGCTCGTACTGCTGGCTGCGCTCGGATTGGCGCTGCAGCGCGCGCAGGCGTGGGCCGATTTCGGCCAGGATGTCACGTGCGCGCTCCAGGTTGCGCTGCGTCTCGTCGAGCTTGCGCAGCGCCTCGTCGCGCTTGCTCTGGTAATGGGCGATCCCGGCGGCTTCTTCGAACAGCGTGCGCCGCTCTTCGGGCCGCAGGCTGAGCGCTTGATCAACCAGCCCTTGGCCGATGACGGTGTACGTGCGGCGAGCCAGGCCGCTCGCGCCCAAGAGTTCCATCACATCCTTGAGGCGGACGCGGCTGCCGTTGATGAGGTATTCGTTTTCGCCGGAGCGGTAGGCGCGGCGACCGATGACGACCTCGGAAAATTCGACGGGCAGCCAGCCGTTCGCGTTATCGAGCGTGAGGAAGGCTTCGGCCATGCCCGCGCGGGGACGCTGCTCGCTCCCGGCAAAGATCATGTCTTCGGTGCGTTTGCCGCGCAGGACGCTGTAGGATTGCTCGCCCAAGACCCAGCGTACGGCGTCGGCGATGTTTGACTTGCCGCTGCCGTTCGGCCCAACGATGGCGGTGATGCCGGTCGGGAAGACGAATTCGTTTTTGGTGGCGAAGGTTTTAAAGCCTTGCACTTCGAGGTGTTTCAGTCGCAACCCGATAACCCTCTTGTCATATTGGCGCGGTTGGTGCTGCCCAACTCACGCAAACAAACGGTGGACATCGGCACGTTTTTTGAAGTCCGAGAGCCACAAAGAGTGGGGCTATGATACCACAGAAACGGACGATCTGGGCTGTAGGGCTGATACCCTGCGGCCCTTTTCTTTTGCATGGCATGGCTGCGTGGCGAAGGCGCGGAAAGAGTCGAGTATCTGCATCCGGCGACAAAGCCCGCTTTGCAGGAAACCCTGGGCGTGATTCTGTTTCAAGAACAGGTGCTCAAGCTTGCGCGCGACGTGGCCGGATTCACGCCCGGCGAAGGCGAGCTCTTGCGGCGCGCGCTGGGCCACAAGCGCGCCGGCGAGCAGATCGAGTCGTTCCGACGGAAATTCCTGAACGGCGCTGCGGCGCAAGGAATTCCACAAGCCATTGCTGAACAAATCTTTGCTCAACTCAAAGCCTTCGGTCATTATTCCTTCTCGAAAGCACTCGCCGCTGCTTTTGCCGTCATCACTTACTGGTCGGCCTGGCTGCGCTGCCATCACCCGCTCTTCTTTTTCGCAGGACTCTTGCGGCATCAGCCGATGGGGTTTTATCCCGAGCACGTGGTAGTCTCGGACGCGCAGCGAGTCGGCGTCAAGTTTTTGCCGGTGGACTTGGCACTCGGTGACCCAAGCGGTCGTCGAGGGCGACGCCATTCGATTGGGACTGAGCTCAATACATGGCTTTGGGCCGGAGCAAATCGAATTGCTGGAGCAGGGACGCTGGCGCGGGCCGTACAAGTCGTTGACCGACCTGGTCAAGCGAACTGGCCTCGACCGTCCACATATCGAGGCGCTGGTGCTGGCCGGTGCGTTGGATTACATGGGCGAGCGTCGCCAATTGCTGTGGGACATCGCCGAAGCGTATCGCCTGGCGCGGCGACCGAAAGAACTGCCCATGAAGAGCAAAGACGAACACGTCAAGCTGCCGCCGATGGATGCCCGAACGCGGCTGGCAAGGTCCTTTGCCTTCACGGGTGTCAGCCTGGAAGGACATCTGTCCGCGACGCGGCGGGATGCGTTCACTCGCGCGGGCGAACAGCCGATCCGCGAATTGCCGCATCTAAAGCACGGGCAGAAGATCAAGATCGGTGGCCTGATCGTCGCACGCCAGCACCCGCCGACGGCGAAGGGTTTTTGTTTTCTCGCGAAAGATCCCGATGGCATGGTGAACGTCGTGATCCCGCCGGCTGTGTATGAGAAATGCCGTCAGGCCATCCACGGCGCGTTTGTGATTGTGGACAGAGTGCTGCAAAAGGAGCATGGGGCTATCAATGTTCTGGCTATCTCGGTCAGCGAGGTTTGAGTCACCCGCCACGGCAGTCCGGTTTTGGTTCGGCGGGTGTACAATAGCCAATGGTATTGATGGACAGGCTCGCCAAGGAATTTGAATGGGGTATGTCGCTGGATGGGTCGGGTCTGGAACAATCCAAGAGGAGGCAGCGTAATGGGTACACGCCTGGATATGATTGGGGTTTTTGTGAACGATCTTCATCAGATGGTATCGTTCTATCGCGACGTGCTCGGCTTTGAGACTGACTGGGATGGGCGAGGCCCGTATGCCGAGTTCAAGCATGAGGGCATCCGATTCTCCATGTATGAACGAGCGCAGCTGCCGGGCCTGCTGGGTCAAGCCCCCACCTATCCCAGCGGTTTGAATGGGACCTTCGAACTTGCCCTTGACCTGCCCACATCTGCCGACGCGGATCGGGCGTTTGAGCGGGTCGTCCAAGGCGGCGCCAGTGTCATTTACGCGCCACGCGATGAGCCGTGGGGGATGCACTCCTCGATGATTGCCGACCCGGAAGGCAACCTCATTGAAATCGGCTCATGGAATCGCGGCCTCAAGACCTAGCATCCTCAAGGTACCTGGCAAGCCTGTTGCGTAGATGAGAGGGTGTCCACTCGCTGAAGCCTTGTACCACACCCTCATCGCAAGTGCATGGAGACGCCCAACTCAATCAATGCGCAGCGGACCGCGCTCGATACACGCGCGCACCACATCCAACCCGCCTGTCTCGGGAGGAATGTATTCGATCCACCAGGTCACGCCGGCTTCCGCAAGCGACCTGATCAGCGCGCGCTCTTGCTCCCAGTCTTGGCCGCGCGGCCGCCCTCCGACCGAGATGTCGAACGGGGCAGATGGGTCTCGGTGGTCCTGAATGAAAGCCTTCATAGCGCGCACATCGTCGGGCGTCATGTCGTCGTTCGTTATCTTGTAGAGACAGGCTCCATCCCAACGCGCTGCTCGCCGCAGTGCGCCTGTGTGGGGGTAGGCTCCGCCGACCCAGATCGGAATCCTCGGCGTCTGCACCGGGCGTGGCAAGAGGGTGATGTCACTCACCTGATAATGTTCGCCCTGATAACTGAACGGCTGCCCGCTCCACAAGCCCACCAACACGTCGAGGGCTTCATCCAGCATCCTGGAGCGCTGCCTGGCATCCGTCACCTCGGCAAAGTGCGTAAAGCTGACGTCAATCGAGGTGTCCCCCAGACCCACGCCCAGGATGAGCCGTCCCTTCGACAGATGATCGAGCGTAACCGTCTCGCGGGCCACCTTCCATGGACGGCGACGAGATAGCGGCGTCACCTGCGTGCCGAGGCGAATTCTCTCTGTTTGCAACGCCATCGCCGCGAGCGCGACCCACGGATCGTAGGTGGGCACATCCTGGTGACCCTGCCAGACGATATAGTCTTCGAGAAAGACGCCATCCCAGCCAGCCTCTTCGGCCAGGTGCGCCAACTCGGCCAGCGTGCGTGCGTCGGCGCACGCGCCTCCATTTGGAAGACAGAGTCCGTATCGCATGGGTTCCTCCTCTGACAACGCCTACCATCGAATCAGCTTGTCCAGCCACTCGACGTGTTCGTTCTTCCGCTTCCAGAACAGGTCTTGCCAAGAGTAACGGCCGCATCAGGCCGTGTGTCCAAAATCCTCTGGGCCGATGGTTCGATAACCTTGATCGCCGTCATGCTGTGCACCATTCTCTGGGGCGTGATCCAGTCGCCATCGCGCTCCGTTGAACGGCTTGCGATAGCGTGGGAACTCTTTGAGCACGCGGAAGCCAACGCTGCCATACAAATCCCTCGCGCGTGTGCGGAACTCGGCCACGGTGCGCAGCCGGATCACATCCATGCCACGCTCACGCAAGGTCTGCAACGCGCGTGAGAGCAACGCGCGGCCCAGTCCGCGCCGGCGCCAGGCAGGACGGACGCTGACCTCGAACACTTCGGCTTTGCCTTGTTTGACGACGGAGAGAACCTGACCTGCAATCTGATCGCCATCCCATGCCACCTGCCAGAGCGTTGGGTCGTGCTCCGGATGACTCAACCTGGCAACATTCTTGGCGACGTCAAAGTTTTCTTCAAACCTGCCCCTGTCGTACTCTTGATGGTATGACTCGTGAATACTTGCGGCGATGAGGACGTATTGCTCGGGCGACACAGGCCGCACGTCAAGTCCTGCGGGCAGCGGGTGCGCCGACGTCGGCAAAGTATCGAGGCCCATCTCCAGCACCGTGTATCCAGCGCGATACCCTTCTTGCAGCAAGAGCGCCGTCGCCTCCTTTTCGGTGCTGCTCGCATTCGCGGCGAACTCGCATTTTTCGGTCGGATGCTCAGCGGCTGCAAGGCGACGGATACGCTCTTCGGTCCACTCCAGCATCGCCGTGCCGATCCCTTTACCGCGCCATTCCGGCAGCACCCATCCGAGCGTCAGATAGACCCATGTCCCGTCACCCTCGGCCCAACATTCAATCTGGCTGTAACCAACGGCCCGCTCGTCAATTTGGGCCACCAGCCATTGGTCTTGCCGGCTTTCTGCAACCGCTTGGGCCAGTTCTGCGTGCATGCTATCGCGAGTTGGAAAGCCTTCGGAGGCGCAGAAAAGATCAATCTTGTCGTGGGCCATGCGCCCCACCTGCACGGCATAGAGAGCATCTGCATCTTTTACGCCACGAACATGACGGAAGCTCAGACCTGCAAGGGCAGGCGCATCGGCGAGAATGATTGGGGAGATAGACATGGTTATCCTCCAGAGACTTTCATGGTCAACCTGCTGACGGCAGCGAAAAGAGTACAGAGTAAAACGTGAGAGTGCGCCGCGAAAGGCGCGGGCGAGGATGGCTTGGTCCACCCGTTTTGCGGATGCCCGCCGCGCGTTGCACGCTAAACGCGCGCCAGTTCAGACGTGTGCCCGAGGAGGCGCAATTCGCGCCAGTGGCTGGCGAACGCCTCGCGCCACGTGGCGTAGCAGTTGTAGCGGATGCCGAACTCCTCGCACGTCGCGCGCACGATCGGCGCGAGACGCGGGTAGTTCAGGTGGCAGATGTGCGGCAGCAGGTGGTGCTCGACCTGGTAATTCAGCCCGCCGATGTACAAGTTCAGCAGCCAGTTGTGCGGCGCAAAGTCCACGGTCGTCTCGACCTGGTGCACGGCCCACTCGTTGTCGATGTGCGGCGGGTTGCCCACCGACTCCGGGAACGCGGCATCGCCGTTGATGTGCGCGAGCTGGAAGATCACACCCATGACCAGGCCGACCGTCAGCATCACGATCAGGAAGCCAATCAGCACCTGCCACCATGGGAAGACCAGCAACAGAAGCGCGAACATGATCACGAAGAAGAACAGCTTGCCGGCCCAGAACGTGACCTTGTCCGCTGCGCTCATCTTCGGGTAAACGTGGTTGGCGTCGGACTTGCCGATCAACACCATCAAGAAGTCGCGCATGATAAAGTCAAAGCCGATCAGGCTGTACACCACCGGGAAGTACCAGGCCTGGAGCTTGTACAGCGGCTTCCACGGCGCGCGGGGCGTGAGGCGCATCAGGCCGTAAGCCTCGACGTCGTCGTCAAAGCCGGCGATATTGGTGTAGGTATGATGCCACACGTTGTGCTTGGTGCGCCAGCGAAACCCGCTCATGCCCAGCATCTCGCCGCTGAAGCTGATCAGCCGGTTAACGCGCGGATGATCGGAGTAGCCGCCGTGGCTGGCGTCGTGCATGACGTTGAAGCCGACCGCGGCGATGGCCATCGCCCACACCACGCACAAGACGACGTTGACCGGCGGCGGGAAATGGCCGAGCAGCAAAAGCAGGTACGCGCCCAGCCACCAGGCCAGCGCGACCGCCGTCTTGAGGTACATAGCCGGCAGTCGCGCGCGGGGATGTCGTTGTCGCGCAGATAGGCGTTGACACGCTCGTTGAGTGCTTTTCGGAAACCGCGCTGCTGCGTGAACTGGAGACTTGCCGATTTTTCAACGGTATTCGCAATAGTAGACACTTCGACTCTCCTCCTTAATGGCTGTGTTCGTTCGGCAAGTCGCTCTTGCCAAAGTGTTGCGCCGCGCGCGCCGGGCCTGATAGGTGGACGCGAGCCGTCAGCGATAGGGCGACTCGCCAGCACATCAGCGGCAGTATATTATCTCGCAATGGACGACCTCGCGCTCGACGGTATCCGCCTGTGCGAACAGGCTCTCGACTTTGGCGGCGATGCGGCGCTGTTCGGCACTGGGGGGCAATGGCACTGGCGATTTATTCAGCCTGCCAACGCTCACGTTATGCTGCCCAGCAGAAGAAGCTGCAATCTGTTCTATCCACTTGCGGATTGGTCTTGCGTGCCATATCGTATCAAGCCATTCAGCGACTCCTGGCACGCCTACGATTCTTCGCCACGAACATGACGGAAGCTCAGGCCAGCAATGGCAGGCGCATCGGCGAGAATGATTGGAGAGATAGACATGGTTATCCTCCAGAGACAGGGCAGGTAGAGCACTTGGGATTATAGACTTGCAGTGGTGGTTGTCAATCCCAGACGAAATCGCCCCGGCCATCCAGCGCGCATTGAGCTACGGCGCTCCGTGCTTTATCGAGCTGGCGACGCCGGGTGAACACGAGCTGATGCCGCCTGTGGCCGAGTGGCAGTGCATGGTCAAGGAAGCAGCCAGGCAGAACTGATGCCGAACGATAGAACTTGTCCCTTTATTGCAGGAGCGCGTGTCAAGCGCATAAGGTCATTGCGGCCAAGGGAAGAGGGGGGAGGCAAAAAGTGGTACGAGAATTGGTTCGCACAGATGGAGCAAACCAATGACCACAGAGGCGAAATGACTGACCTTGAGCAATGTCTGCTGCGCGAACATGCGTTGGTTGAAGTGTGAAAACTCGTGGGACTATGATAGAATATAACAGATCAAGTGACTCGACCGTATATTTCCGCCATCAGCCCATGGAAAGGAAGTCGAAATGCCAGAACAACACACAGAAGGCATCACAATTCTGCACCTCTCGGACATTCACCGTACCGAAGATGAACCCGTCACCAACTCCAACATCCTCGAAGCGCTTGTGGCAGACTTGCACCGACAACAGGAGCAAGAGGGCTTGCCCAAGCCGGATTTGCTGGTGATTTCAGGCGACCTGACGCAATCCGCCGACAAGGACGAGTACGAGGATGCTTACAATCTGATTGATGCGCTGAAGAACGAGTTGACGGTGCCAGATGTCAGCCGTGTCATCCTGGTGCCGGGGAATCACGACGTCAACTGGGCTATTTGCGAGAACATTTTCAAATCGGGGAGACGCAAACCACCCAAGGTTGACGAGGCGTTGGTCTTTACTAATGGGCAGTTTCACTGGTGGACTGACCAGAAGAAATACGCCAAACGCTTGCAGCCGTTCCGCACACTTTACGAACGCCTCTATGGACGTGAATACGGCGCTGCTCGCAAGGATCAATTTGACGTCTGGCCTTTTCCTGATCTGGGTGTCTATTTTGTCGGCCTGAACAGTTGTGACCTCGTGGACAACTTGCGGTTTCGAGGTTCGATCAATGAAGAAGCTTTCTTTGCGGCCAGTAAGCGTTTGCAAGAGCTCTCGACACAAGTCGCACACTGCATCAAGATAGCCATCTGGCACCATGACCTCAACTGGCTTGGCCGGATAGGTCAAGAAGACTGCCTCGACCCATCCATCCTCGGGCATCTCGTAGACGCAGGCTATGACTTGGCGCTGTGCGGGCACACGCATCGCACGGACTTTAATGTGTACACCTACCCTGGCTTCCGCCTGCCGATTGTCGCTGCTGGCTCATTGTGTGCCGGGCCACGCCAACGTCAAGAAAGCATCCCTCGCCTGTACAATCTCATTCACATCCAGGGCAACATGGCCCGGGTGCATACCCGCTTGCGGGAGACCAAGGATGTGCCGTGGCGTCCTTATGCTCGCTGGGGAACACTGCCACAGTCATACTTTGATGTTTCGCTGTCCAAGGCTGAAGCGGCGGCTGTCTCCAAACCGCAGACAGTCGCTCCCGAGGAGCGCACCGTTCAAGCTCTGGCTCAGGGCTTTGCCCAGGTGTACGAGTCATTGGAAAAGATCGTAGCCACCCTGCACGCAAGCGGTTACGATGTGCACGTTGACAAGGCTGGCGGCGTTGTCATCGGCGAGGACATGGTGGTGGGCGCGCGGCTGGAACGTAGCGAAATACAACGATTGCAGGCCGAAATCGTCCGACTGCGCGAGGCGATTGCGGGGCACGAACTGATCAAAGCTGAGCTTCAAGTGCTTGAAGATCGCTATCGGCAGCACCTCATTCGCTGGTTCGACCGGCTCACCTTCCAGGGCATGATGCGCACGGCACGTGTTGTCTCTTTGCCGCTCGAAGACGTGTATGTGGAACTGCGCGCGGTAGCCGAGGTGCCCGAAGCCGCGGACGTGTTCAGTGTGGAAGAGCGTCGCCTGCTTCTGGAAGGGGAGCATCAAGACCCGGAAGCGCGCCGCGAGTTGTTCAGACAATTGGACGCCCTGCGCCGCGAGCGATGGAGTGTCAAGATCCCGGAGCGTAAGTCCATTTGCCAGGCACTCCATGCAGGTGAAAAGCGTGCGTGTGTGATTCTGGGCGACCCGGGCAGCGGCAAGACGACATTGCTGCATCTGCTGGCTTTAGTCTATGCCAAGGGCCCGGATGTGGTTCAGAGGCGGCTGGGTGTGCCGGCTGCCGAAGCCGACCGGCTGCCGATTTTTGTCCCGCTGGCCGCCTACGACGATATGCAGCGTGAGACCCCTGGCCTGTCGCTGCTCGAATTCCTGGCACGCTACTACGACCGTCGCCGGGGGCTGCCGGGGCTTGGACCGCTTTTCCAGCGCGCGCTTGAGAGCGGACGGGCACTGGTGTTGCTCGACGGGCTGGATGAAGTGCTGGATGTGTCCGCGCGCAGTATGGTGGCTGAACAGGCCAAGGCTCTCATCGGCGAATGGGTCGGGCGAGGTGTACGCTTTGCCGTCACCAGCCGTTTTGTAGGCTATCGCGAAGCGCCGCTTTCCGGCGACTTGCCGCACCTGAGCGTGCTCGACTTTCGCCAGGAAGAAATCGAAATCTTTGTCCACAAGTGGACGCTCGCATTTGAAAAGTTCGCAGTGGGCCTGCCGGCCGAAGCCGACCCAACACCCGAGGTGTTGCGCGTAGCTCATCAGCACGAAACTGATCTCTTGACCGACATGCGCAGCAACCCTGGCGTGCAGCGGCTGGCCGCCAATCCTCTCATGCTCACCATGCTCGCGCTGCTGCGACGGCAGGTCGGGCGCTTGCCGCACCGGCGCATTTTGCTTTACGAACGCTATGTGAGCACGCTGATTGAAAACTGGATCGAAGCCCGCAGCCACGGCGAGCGCGCGCAACCAGTGCTGATGCTCGACCTGCACGACGCAGAAAGCATCCTCATCCCGCTGGCACTCTGGCTGCAACAGAACAAACTCAGCGGCACAGCGGGCAAAGCCGAAATACGCAGCGAGCTGATGCACATTTTCCTGGAGGAAGCGGGTCATTTGCAGGCGACGGCTACACGCCCGCAAGTGCGTAAGGCCGAGGAAAAAGCCGAACACTTTCTGCACGATATGCGGCACATGGCTGGGCTGATCGTCGAGCGCGGGCAGGATGCTTTTGGCTTTTTGCACCTGACATTCCAGGAATACTTTGCCGGGCGTGCCCTGGCCCGGCTGACGGACGAAAAACGCTGGCAAGCCGTCCTGCCACACTTGCACGACCCTCGCTGGCGCGAGCCGATCCTGCTGTGTGCCGGTTGGCTGGGTGTGGTGGAAAAACGACGCGAGCAGGTGTCGGACCTGGTGCGGCGCATACTCCATTGCGCCGACGACACAGAGCCTGACTTGCATCGCAAGCTGTTGTTAGCGCTGGCGATTGCCGCCGACGACGTCAACCTTGCCCCCGCTTTGTTGAACGAGTTGGTACAATGTACAACCGCCTGCTTGCCAACGAACGTCTGTGACTTGGCTGCTGAGTTCGTCAGCCGAATTGGACGACTCGTCGCCAACGATGCGGCAGAGGCCGAGACCTGCTTTGCCCCAATATGGACATCCAAGGACGCGACGTTGAGAGCCACGGGCACCAAAGCCCTGGCCGATTTTCTCACGATCCCTTCGATACATGTGGCGGTGCTGGCGCGGCTGGAGGATAAGGAAGGGTACGTCCAAAGTGTGGCGGTGAGTGCGCTTGGGAGCGTGGTGGGGAGTGATGCGGAGGTGCGAGCAGCAGTGCTGACGCGGCTGGTGGATGAGGATAGCGATGTCCGACGCGCGGCGGTGAGTGCGCTTGGGGGTATAGTAGGGAGTGATGCGGAGGTGCAAGCGGCGGTGCTGGCACGGCTGACGGATGAGGATTACAATGTCCGACTCGCGGTGGCGCGTGCACTTAGAGGTGTGGTAGAGAGTGATACAAAGGTGCGAGCAGCGGTGCTGGCGCAGCTGGCGGATGAGGATAGTGATGTCCGAAGCGTGGCAATGGTAGCGCTTGGGAGTGTAGTGGAGAGTGAGGCCGACGTGCGAGCGGCGGTGCTGGCGCGGCTGGCGGATGAGGAATGGCCTGTCCGAGGTGTGGCAGTGGCAGCGCTTGGGAGCGTGGTGGAGAGTGAGGCCGACGTGCGAGCGGCGGTGCTGGCGCGGCTGGTGGATGAGGAATGGTTTGTCCGATTCATGGTGGTGCTTATGCTCAGGGGCGTGGTGGGGAGTGATACGGAGGTGCGAGCGGCGGCGCTGGCGCGGCTGGCGGATAAGAAAAGGTATGTCCGAAGCGCGGCGGTGAGTGCACTTGGGAGCGTGGTAGGGAGTGATGCGGAGGTGCGTACGGCAGTGCTGGCGCGGCTGGCGGATGAGGATAGCAATGTCCAAAGCGCGGCGGTGGAAGTGCTGGCGGAACTGGCAGGTACAGATGCTGAGGTATACCAAGCCATTCGCGACCAGCTTGAAACTCGTGATTGGTCTGTCCGACAGGCTGTTGGACAAGCGCTGGGTGATACCTTATCAAGTGCACAGGTTCGCTCCGATGAAATTCTTGGTGTATTAGTTTTCTTGCAGGACAGCTTAGAGACCGTCGAGTCTGTTGGCTTTCAGACACGTGCTCTTGATGTCCTAGTGGAATTGATGGGGAGTGATGCGGAGGTGCGAGCGGCGGTGCTGGCGCGGCTGGCGGATGAGGATAGCGATGTCCGACGCGCGGCGGTGCGAGCACTGACAGACGTGGTAGGAAGTGACACTGAGGTGCGTGCGGCGGTGCTGGCGCGGCTGGCGGATAAGGATAGCAATGCCCGAAGTGCGGCGGTGGAAGCGCTGGCGGGCGTGGCGGGAAGTGACACTGAGGTGCGTGCGGCGGTGCTGGCGCGGTTGGCGGATGAGGAAGGGGATGTCCGAAGTGCTGCGGTGCGTGCGCTTGCGGGCATGGCGGGAAGTGACGCTGAGGTGCGTGCTGCGGTGCTGGCGCGGCTGGAGGACAAGAACGACGATGTCCGTGGCGCGGCGGTGCGAGCGCTGACAGACGTGGTAGGAAGTGACACTGAGGTGCGTGCAGCGGCGCTGGCGCGACTGGAGGATGAGGCAGGGTCTGTCCGAGGCGCGGCGGTGGAAGCGCTGGCGGGCGTGGTGGGGAGTGATACGGAGGTGCGTGCGGCGGTGCTGGCCCGGCTGGCGGATGACGTAGGGTCTGTCCGAGGCGCGGCTGCGAAAGCGCTGGCAGCTTGGGAGGCGGCGGACATCGTTTCAACAGAATTGTCCGCTCTCGCCCTGTGGCTATTGGCTGATTTTGATGAGAGATACTTGTCATCCGAACAAAAAGACGATATTGAGAAAACACGTATGCGGTTAGCCGCTCTTGTGGGTGCGCGCCTGCCCCAAGATGGGACGTTGCGCGATTGGGTCTGGGGTCTGCTCACCGATTCGCGTTGGTCAGCGCGGTTGGGGGCTGTTCTGGCACTGCTGCATTGGCCCGGCGGCCCGCCGCGCGAGGTGATTCAGCGTATCCTGGCTGCGCTCGATGACGAGCGTGGGCTGGAAAGCTACCCGGCGCGCCTGACGGCGGCTTCATACCTGATCAACCGCGATCCATACAGCCAAATGGCAGTAGAGGTATGCCTGCAAGCACTCGACTATGGCACTCAGCCATGGGAATATCTACCTCGCAGTGGCGGAATCCGCCAACAGGCTGCGCTGGTATTGGGCAAGCTCGAGCCACTCCACTATGACCCGCACGTCTATGAAAAACTGCGGCACGTAATGTGCAACGACCAGGATGCAGGAGTACGCGATGCCATCTATGGCGCTCTGGTGCGGCTGGCGGCGGTCAGGGAAAGCGCGGGTGTCAAGCCGTGTGGTGACATGCCCGAATTTCAGGCTGTTTGAAAAGAGTGGTAAAGCAGCTGGATCAGGCGGTCATGCTCAATGATCCTGTGACCGACGCCGGCGGTCCACCATCAAGCCCAGATGGCAGATGCGGCAGAAATGGATTGCCATACGCTGGTGCTTTACCTCGCTGATAGGGCTGCCACAACGCGGGCACAATCGCCTCGTCCCCCCCCTCGCGGAGCGTCGTGACCGCTTCGCTCAGCACGACTGCACAGCAGCATAGAGCCGGGCAACCTCCTCGCCACAATTGCACGTCACGCGGGGGGAAATGTCAAATGGCGAACTGAAGGCTTACGGCGTTTCTCGCAGCAGTGCGTCGGAGATGGCACTGGCCCATGCGTTGATGGCATTCCAATCCCGAAAGTCGCCCAGAGGCGCTTTGACGTTCTTGATCATCCATTTCTCGATCAGGTTCAGCTTCTTGTTGTCCACCGCCCCGTGGAAGATGGCCATGTCTCGGGCGTGGATGCGGTCGGCGATGGGCTGCAGCGCTGTGGGGAAGCGCCAGCCCTTCATCAACTGGACGGGATCTCCCTCGCCCGTGGGTCCGCTTGAAAAGAGCCACACTGGCCGCTCAACCAGTGCCTTCTCGTTGGCCCGCAGGAAAGTCGCCGCCTTCTTTTGCCATTGACCCATGTAAACCGCGCTGCCCAGAACGACTGCCTTGTAGGGGGTCAGGTCGCCGACGCGATCCGCAGGTAGCACGTCAGTCTGCAAACCTGCTTGACGAAGCACTTGACCAATCTTCTCGGCAATCTCTGCCGTTGCACCGTACTTGGTGGCGTAGGCCACCAGAACTCGCATGTCCATTTGACCGTCCTTTCCATCTTGTGCAAATACTCTTTCACCGCCGGAGCATCGGGTCTGCCGTCAACAGGCGAGTGTTGACACGGCAATACCTGGCATCCAAGGCAAGATTGTATGTCACGCGGAGGGAAATGTCAAAAGGCGAATGAGGTGCTATGGCGCGCAGGTCACGCAGCGTGACCTACTGCTCGTCAGGTGAGCGCATCACCGATCCGTGCGTCGTGCGCTCGCCCGACCAAACGTAAGATGTTCTGCAAATCAGAGGGGCTCTCAAAGTGTGGCTGGCCGCAATTGACCAGAGCCAGCCCCATCCGGGTCGTTTTGCACCCCGGTCACCCCCGGAGCCAAGCCCTCCAACCGGTCAAGGAATAGGTCTACCTCCCGCTCATTCGAGGTCGAGAACAAGGAAACGATTGGGTCACTACCCGACAGGTATATGGATAAGGCGAGGAGGTCGTGCTCCCTTCTTGCCAGCGATACGGAGGTTATCTTGTTCAACGGAATATAACTCCGGGTGCCCCCATACCGGGCATCCCGGCTCCATTGCGACTGCTCCTCGTCCCGGATGAGGATCAACTCTCTGTCCGTCAGGATACTGATGTGCGCAGTGGAGATGATTCTAGAAAAGGACCAGCCAAGAGCTGTAAAGATCTTGTTCCGCATTTCAGGTTGCAGGATGGTGTGGATGACTTTCTCGCCGGGCAGTAGACTGTGTCTTCCATAGCTCATGAACTTGAAATTCAACCGGGCCAGGTAATCGAATTTAGCCAACTCTAAGCTCCGATCGGTATCCCCCAGGTCACCCGTTGCCGGCCGTATCTTTTCGATAATGGGAGTGAGCACATAGTCAGTTACCGCATTGAACTTGAGCATGGAAGAGCCGGGAACGCCGTCACTGGCGATGCCATTAATCTTGACCCATGCGTACAAGAGGATCACCCCTTCTTCGACATAGCTAATATCTTGAATGGGGTAGCAGGTGCAGGCAATTTTGTTCCTGGCTCTTTCCACGATATAGATCTTGTCATCGAGACTAGATACCAGCCTGCCATTTTCCCGCCTCATAAATCCTTCGTATGTGGGCAGGAGAATGGTGTACGGCCAAGTGCGGGTGTCGCCCAGCAGTGTTTTGAAGAAATCCTTAAAGGCCTCGGGAACCTCGTCGAAGCGAGTGACTAATTTGGCCCAGGATGCCCGTGTCTGTTCGGTGATGGCGAGCATAGAAGGCTCTCTGACTATTGGACGCGCCACCCGTTGCTGTGGTGTTCTCAATTTGCGTAGAGTACCCCTCTGCATTGTCAATCCTCCCCTCTGTCTTGACCGGGTCTCGGCTGTTCTCATGTGTTCGACATCTGGCGCAACCCACTGAACGACCAGCACTCTCGTATAAACAAGGTATAGGATTATCAAGCAAATGTCAATGCTTTCTCTTTGGGAACACGTTAAGTTTTGTATTCCGCTATCCCAGGAGGAAACACGCCCCCACAAATCATGTGAGCTTTCTTTGACAGGGAGTTAACTATCTTTCGATTTCGTCATCCTTCTTGGCCATCACCATCATCGGATACCAAATTCTCCGATTTCAAGCGCGCTTGGGCTTCCGCTTGACGGTAAGCAATCGCTTCACATCAGCCAGCACCTCGTCGCTATCCACGACTAACCCAAGCCACTTGCCATCGTGATAGGTGGTTGCCGCGACGTAATCCTCGCGAGCGTGTGAGACCAACTCCGGCAGGATCGCTTTCACTTTTTCGCGTTCTTCGCCGCCGAACACGATTTGGATCCTCAACCGATTTCGTTCGGGGATCAAGGTGCAGAAGGATTTGGACTTTTTGAAGCGTAATCCCCAGCCATGCTTCTTTCCGCCGAACTGCGACCGTAGGGAGTCAGGCGCAAACACGCCTGGATAGTTGGTCCCAATGAACTGGAGGATGTTCTTCCAGCACTTGTAGCTGACAGGGCCCAGCCAGGCGGCAATCTGGCGTGCATCGGGCGGCTTGTTTCCATCCAACATGCGTTGACCGGTCTCGTTCATAGCACTCCTTGTCGTTGTGTGTTCGGATGATGCCGGGCGTCAGGGTCGCCTCAGCCGACTTGGGACTGCCACTTTTTCACCCAGCCGGCATCCACGCGAGCGAGGCGGTTCTTTTTCAGGTTCTCCCGCATGATCCAGCGCACATCTTTATCGGTATCTACCAGCCATTTTTCCATCAGCCGCTTGCCTTCGTCGGGCAACGCGGCCACTGCGACGCTCCAACAATAGCCCAGACCTTTCCGCAGCGCCATCAAGTTTTCACTCTTGCGATTCTCAACCCCGCGCAGGGAAGCTGTGATTTTATCAAGGCTGCGCAGCACGGCTCTGGTATGTTTCGCTTGCCCAAGCAATCTCGGTTCGCACAATGCGGCTGCAGCGGCTCGCTGCTCGAGTGGCGTCCCCGTGCTCCATGTCCGCATGGCTTGAATCAACGCATCCATGTCTACGTCGCCGAGGCGTTGAAGCGCCATCGCAACGCCTTCACGCATGCGCCAGCGGCGGTCAGAGGCGCACAGGCGCAAGGTCGCCAGCCATTCCGTTTGGCCTTCGGCCAGAAGGCGGCCCAGACCGACCACGCCGCAAAAGGCCAGGAACTCGTAGGGAGAATTGGTCGGGGCTTGATCAGCATCGTAGGCCAGGTAACGCTCAAAGAGCCCTGGAGTGCCCTCATCTGCCACGACCTGCGCCAATTCGAGATTGCCTCGCGGGCCGGGCAGTCCCGATTCCTTGAGCAGAAACGCATCCCAATTCTCAAGCGTGCTCAGCTTGTTCCGATACTCGTCCGCTTTTGTCATGCTGATCTCCGATTATCAAAGGCCGGTGATGAGACCGTGCCTTGGTTTTCAAATCTCAAACCCAGCGGCTGGCCTTGCCATAGCATCGTCTGCCAGCGCGTCCCTGGCTCCCACTGGGCATCGGCGGCGGGAAAGTGGTCAGGCTTGTGCAGCGTGGCGTCAAAGTTAAACGGCGCGGTCGGAACTAGCTCAATAGTATGCCTGGCTTTGAGTATCTTGGGTTTGTTCATGCGTGTAAGCTCCTTGATCGCCATGGCGGGAAGGCGGCGAGTGTTGGAATAACGCCAACACTGCGAGCTGGCCTCCCGTCTCGGTGTCTGCGCGCGGTTCAAACATCGCGAATGATCTCGATGATAGATAGCGCTGCGGCGCGGCGTGCGGGTCAAGCTATGCCGCTGGCGGCCATTTATTCATGTCGCAATGCTTCGATGACGTTGATTCGCGCTATCTGGCGCGCCGGCGCAATCGAGGCGAACAATCCCACCAGCAGCCCGATCGCGCCGGCTGCTAAAAGCCCCACAGGGGAAATGGCATAGCCGACCGGGACACCCGACGCTTGAAAGATAGGCAGCATGGCGCGGCCCAGGTACAACCCGGCCAGGATGCCCAATCCGGTTCCGGCTGTTGCCAGCAACACGGCCTCGGCCAGCACCATTTCCACCACCTGAGCGCGCGTGACCCCCAGCGACCTGAGCATCCCGATTTCGCGCGTGCGCTCCATCACGCCAATGATGAGTGTGTTGGTAAGCGCCACGAGCGACGACAGCCCTACCACAGCCACTAGAAGGTACAGGACGCTCAAGACCTGAAAGATCAGATTCTGCAGCAACTCGAAAAGGTCTCGCACAGACCCAAAGTCAAACTGTGGATAGCGCGGTGCGATGGCCCTCAACTGCCGTTCGACAGCAGCCTGGTCAGCGTTTGGCTTGAGATAGACTTCGAGCAGCATGTCTTGGGTCGCGTCGAAATCCTGAGCCAGATTATCCTGGGAGATGTAGGCCGTCAGCAAACTGGTGTTGGTCATGTCGTTGGCAATCGCTTCGACCCTGTATTCGACCGGGCCGTTGGGTGTCCGCAAGACGACAGTGCCGCCCAGCCTCACGCCCAGTTGCGCTTCGAACTGGATATTGGCGATCATGCACCGGCATTGGCCTAATGCTGCCAACGCGGTTTTCTGGTCGCCCCGCAAGAACGTTAGCCCCGCTGTCACCGGGACTGCCGCCGGATCAATTCCGCGCAGGCTCACTTGCTTGCGGCCCGCGCCTGGCACGTCAATTGTGCCTTGCCCCCAACGGATGGTGGCGATTCGCTCTACTCCTTTGAGTGTGCGCAACTGCTCTGCCAGCTTGTTTTCGGCGCCCGCTTGCCCGCTGCCCAATCGGCTGAAAAAATAGTCGGCTTTCATCGCCTGATGAACCGCGTCCAGCGTATAATGCTTCAGGCTCTCGATCATGCCGCTCATGGCGATGATGATGGCCAGGCTGAGCGTCAGAGCGCTGGCCGTCAGCGCAGCGCGCCCCGGCTCTCGCAACAGATTCTCGCGGGCCAGGCGCGTCATGCTGCCGGGCAGGATGCGCGAAAGGATCGCACCTAGCGTCGCCGTGATCGGCCCCAGGGCGACAGGTGTGATCATCAGGATGCCCACCAAAAAAAACGATTGCGCCCAGGCTGGTGGCTTGCGTGTTCCCGGCGAGCAGCGCCAGGCTGGCCGCCAGGATACAGGCCACACCAGCCACAGCCAGCCAGCCGATCGTTCGGTGCGAGCGGGTTTCGCCGCCGTGCCGCTGGATAGCTTTGATCGGAGAGACCCGGTTAGCAGCCAGCACCGGAAGAAAGCCCGCCAGCACTGTCACACCGATTCCAAGCCCGGCCGTGGTCAGGAGCATGGGAAAAGTGACGCTGGGCAGGCCGGGTCGGGCGTCCATGCCAGGCAGCGTGGGCATGGCCGCAAGCATCCCGCAGGCCATCAAATAGCCCAGACCTCCTCCGAGCACGGTCCCCGCCACGCCCTCGATCAGGCTCTCAACCAGAAATATGCCTGTCACGTCCGCCCCTGTAGCTCCCATCGCGCGCAACATCCCCGTCTCACGCCGTCGCTCGGCGGCCGCCGTGCGAAAAGTGTTGAAAATGATAAAGCCGCCCATGAACAGAGCCAGAACGTTAAAGACGTTGTACATTCCCTGGCTGCCACGGACCTGTGAAACGAGCGATCCATCCGGCGGGATCGCGTTCACCTCGAAGGAATCGTCCAATTCCCCGGCGATGGCTGCCTCTGTGGCGGCGCGGTCGGCTGCGTCCACAGCCGAGAGATTAGCCTGGATGCGATTGATGCGCCCTCGCTGAGCATAGAGGCGTTGCGCCCGCGCCAGCGGCAAAAAGGCCTCGTGTGCACCAGGCGCGCGCTGTGAGTATACACCCACGATGGCGAGTTTGGTCACATCGGCAGAGGTGAGGATAGGAAAGCGATCGCCCACCGACAGGTGAAATTTGTCGGCCAGCTTTTGGTCTATCACTACGACATTCAAGTCGCCTCGTTGCAGCCAGCGCCCTTGTTCGATGATGGGGCTATACAGTGCGCGCGCCGCTTCAGGGTCCACGCCCGTAATAAAGACGGTGGGCGCCGTGGTCAGAGACGATGCAGGGTTGAGCAGTTTGGGTGGATAGATGGCCGACATACGCAAGACGCCGGTCACATTTTGTACGCCTTTTAGCGCAGCGATGCGAACAGCCAGTTGGGCTGGAAATGAGTGAGCCGCCTCACGCGTAATGGTCACGTCCACGGACTGGGTGGCGGCTTGCAGGCCGGACTGGAATGTTTGCAGCGAGGCGGGCACCGTGGCGTTTGTGCCCATGACGACGGTCACGGCCAGCGTGATGGCGAGCACCGTGAGCGTCGAGCGCAGCCGGCGGCGGAGCAGGTAGCGGGTAGCGAGCACGAGTTGGAGCATCACAATTTCATGGAGCCAGACCGTCATGCTCAACGCCGGCGGTCAATCATCAAGCCTGGCTGGCACGCGCGGCAGAAATGAGTTGCCATCCGTTCGCGCCTGACTTCACTGATGGCGCTGCCGCAACGCGGGCACGGTTGCCCGGCCTTACCGTGCACGGACAAAAAGTCGCGCACCTCGACATCAATATTCTCGCCGACCCGCTCGCGGAGCGTTGCGATGGCTTCGCTCAGCACCGACTGCATGGCCTCATAGAGCCGGGTCATGCCCTCATCGTCCAGATCGGTGCGGCGACGAAACGGATAGAGGTGAGCCGACCAGAGGACCTCGTCGGCGTAAGCATTGCCAATTCCGGCGACAAAGGACTGGTTGGACAGTATCCCCTTGATCTCGCCGCGATGCGGCCTCAATCGCTCGCAGAAAACGTCGAGGGTAAGCGCGGGATCAGTCGCCTCGGGCCCCAGACTGGCAAAGGTGGGGACCTGGTCAGGGTCGCGCGCAAGATAGACCTTGCCCATATCGGCTGCGTCATGGTAACGCAGTTCGCGGCCATTGTCCAGCCCGAGCATCAGCGCATCGCGCGCCCGGTGATGCGCAAGCGGTTCGCCATAGCGAATGCGCCCGGCCAACATCGGGTTGACGACCAGCGTCATGTCGCCCTCAAGCGCCAGCAGCAGAAACTTGCCACGCCGACCGACCGACGCCAAGCGGCGACCTGTCAAGTGATCGGCCAACTCGCCGCCGAGAAAAATTGCGCACGACCAGCGGCCGCCGCGCGTCAACCGATGTGATATTGACGCCCGCGAGGCGCGGCGACAGAAACTCGCAAATCACTTCAAGGTCGGGCAGCTCCGGCATGATTCTCGGATCCGTTTCTCGAAAGTATTGTATCACGAATCAGGCGACAGCCCGAACATACAGGATACCTCGGCCGCGTTTGCCGACATCTGCTCTCGGTTCAAACGTCACGAATGACCTCAAGGATGGACAGGGCTGCGGCGCGGCGCGCGGGCAACCAGGCGGCCAGCATCGTCACGAGCGGCGACAACACGCATCCCGCAAGTGCCAGCCAGCGCGCACTCGCCAGCACTGCCAAAATGCTGCTGATCACGGAAGGCCAAGTCGGAACGCCCAAGCCGCCGCTTGCCACGACCGCTGTGAACGATATCATCAGCAGCGTCAATGCTGAAGCGGTTCCCAACAGTACGCCAGTGACCGCGCCGATCGCGCCGACGGAGGCCGCTTCCAGTAGCACGAGCATCTGCACTTGCCGGCGCGTGAGGCCCACCGAGCGCAGCACGCCCAGCTCGCGCACCCGCTCGACCACACTTGCCATCATGGTGTTGGTTTGCCCCCCGGTGGCAATGATCAGCGCCAGCATTGTCAACGCATTGAGCAGGACCGTCAAAGTGTTCCACACACGACCTATTGAAATCTGCGTCAATTCCGAATCGGGGCCGATTTCGAACAACTTGTAGTGTGGAAAGGCTTGCAGCCTATCCTGTAGACGTGACTTGACTGTTTCGCGCTCGTTATCGAGCTTGGCCGTGATAAAATAGCCAAACGGCACGGACGCGCCCAGGTAGGTCTCGGCATCGGCGCGTGAGACGATAGGCGCCCAAAACGGCGTGAGCCCCACTGCCGCGACGCGGAACGGCACGCGCCCGCGCCGGGTGGTGAGCAGCCACTCGCTTCCCACCTGCAAATCAAATTGCCGAGCCACCGCCGGCGTGATCAACACTCCTCGTCCCTGGCGCACGATGCGCAGCGCTGTGTCGAGATCACCCTGCTCGTAACGCAATGAGCCTACGCGTAAAAAGGCTTCCAGGTCATCAATCGCTAGAACGTTGGGCGCGGAACTAGCCTCATTTCCTTGACCGGGTCAGCGAACCCCATGCTATATACAGAGGCGCGGTCGCGCACAGAATCCAGTAGCGCCAGCACTCCGCGCGGCCACTCTTGTTGCCGCTGGGGCGAAAGCAGGCTGGTAGATTCGAGCGACTCGTCGGACGAAAACGGCATGAGCATAAAGTCTTCTTTCATCAACCCAAAGAGCAAGTCCCCGCCGGTCCTGACCAGCGCGCCGCCTGTGCTGCTCATCAACATGATCATGGCGAGGCCCAGGGTCAATGTCCCAGCCGTGAGCAGCGTGCGCTGGCGATGGCGCACCAGTTGGTCGCCGGCCAGTCGCCCGACCACGCCCAGGTGACGCGCCAGCAGTCCGCGCGACAGCTCGGCCAGTCCCGCCACAAGCGGCGGCAGGACCAGCATGCCACTCGCCAGTGTGATCAGCGGCATCAACATGCAAAGCATCACCGCCGAGTTCACGTCAAGCGTGTGCACTTCCGCTGTCGTGGAGGCCCAAGCCGTGACGACTAGCGCCGCCACCCCCAGCGGCACGCCCAATATCCACGTCCTGGGCAAATCTTGCTCCGCGCGGTTCTCGCGCTGCGGATGAATCGCCGCCAGGGGCGATACCTGGGCCGCCCGGCGCGCCGGCCACAGCGCCGCCACGAGTGCCACACCCATTCCGACGACCGGCGCGACAATCAGCCCCACCGCCGACCATGACAATTGCTCAAACTCTACTCGCTGCCAGACAACCAGCGCACCGACGATGGCCTGCGCCAATCCCCATCCCAGGGGCAACCCGGCCAGCGTTCCAAGCGCACCCAGCCAGGCTGCCTCGGCTAGCACCCCGCGCAGGACATCGCCTTCGCCCATGCCCAGTGCGCGCAGGATTCCGATCTGGCGGGTGCGCTCGGTCATGTTGATGGCAAAAGTGTTCGTGATGAGTAATGCCGCTGCCCACACGGTCACGGCTCCTGCCAGCGCCAGCCCTCCCATCATGATCCCATACAACGTGAATGTACTGTCGCTTGTATCCGCTTTGGACACAACCACCGCGCTGCTCTGCGCCAGCGGATTTTCGGTCAAGGCGCGAGCGAGTGTCGCCTCCGTGCGCACAAGGTCGCGGCCGGGCTGCAGTGACAAACGGATGCGATCAAGTTGGCGGCGCAGGCCCAGCGCATCTTGTAGTGTGGCCAATGGGACCAGCGCCATGCGGTCGCACAACATGGCGCCTGCGCCATCTCGGTGCTTGATGATCCCCACGACGAGCACCTCTAGCGCTGGCGCGCCATTGTCCATCGAGATCATCAGGCGTCCGCCCACACGCACTTTGTGTTCCTCGGCCCAACGTTCGGGCAAGACGATTCCTTGTTTTTGCTTCGAGGTCAGTGTGAGGCCACTTGCCATCTCTGGCCGTTCGAGCGCCATGTAGGTCTCTGGCTCAACGCCCAGCAGCATGAGTGAGGTGCCGGGAGGATCAAGAAGAACGGTCGAGTACATGATTTCGGGAGAAGCCAGCGCCACATCCGGGTGTGCGCGCACGATTTCGAGCCAGCGCGCGTCAAGCGTCTCGCCGTCGCGAGGCGTGATCTGCAAATCGGCGCCGCTGATTCGCCCGGCGAGGCTGGCTGTGCTCATCTGCATGGCTTGACCGATCATGCTGGTGGCAAAGACCGTTGCCACACCTAACGCAATGGCCATGCCGGTCAGACAAGTCCGCAGCCGCCGCGACGCCAGATTCCGCCAGGCCAGGCTATACAACGAGCGCATTGATCGCATGGTATGTTACTGCAATCCCCACCTTTTTTCCATTATCCCTGTCTCAAGCGCGCTTGGGCTTCCGCTTGATGGCGAGCAATCGCTTCACGTCGGCCAGCACCTCATCATTATCCTCGTTCATAGCACTCCTTGTTGTTTCGAATCACTCTGGCCGGTATGGCGCTTCGCCGTCAAGGTCGCCGACGAATTCCGGCAAGTCAGTGTGTCCCAGCATTTGCCGAATCGCCATGTTCTCGCCGGTGTGATACCAGTAGTGGTAGATCACACGCTGCAAGAGCGACCCGAAGATGTACTCGCTTGGCTTACCCTCCCGAACAACGTGTTGCTGCAACTTGTCTGTCGTCAGTGTGTCGAGCCACGGATCGGCGGCCAGAGTGATCGTGTCCCATGCAGCCCACACCTCTTCGAGCGCGGGCGTGCTGGCGGGGGCGCCATAGGCAAACAACTCGTCAAGCTTGGGCAACAGTAGTTGATTCGATCCCCAGAATAAAAAGCACCTCTGCTCTTGCCATGCCAGGTGCCCAATGTTCCAACTGATGCAGTTCATGGGCATGAATCGCCTGCGCGCATCGGCATCGTTCAGACCTTGGAGTGCACGCCTGAATTCGCTCCGTGTGAAACGTAATTGCAACACAAGAGGGTGAGGCATGGTTTTCTTCCTTTCTCATGGTTGACAGCGCGGACAAAAGTAACATGCTCCGCCCAGGTACTGGATTTTCTCGATTTTGCTTCCACACTTTGGGCAGGGATGGCCGACCGCTTTGTTGTCCATGAGGCGAATGTATCTTCCAGGCTGGTTGTACAGGTCATGCTCGTCGTAGCGGCCGCCCTTCTGGATGGCCTCGCGGACGGTCTTGAGGATGGCCTTGTACAGTTTCCGCCGCTGACCTTTGTTCAGGTCATCTATAGGATGTCGGGGATGTAGCCCCGCATGGAACAGGATGTCTTGAGCAATCGCATTTCCCAGTCCGGGGAGGAGTTGGTCTTGCGTGAGCAGCCCTTTGACGCTCCGCTTCTCTCCCTCCAGGAGTGAATCTATGAAGGTGGAAAAGTAGTCAAACGTAAACTCGGGCTCGATGGGCGTGGGCCGCATCCCCTTCACGTATTGTCTTTCCTGCTCTTGTCCCGACTCGTAGAGTTCCATCGCGCCCCACATCTGAGTGGTGGCGGTGAGAACAGAATCATCTTCAAACGCGATGTGCAGGTGATACTTGCTCGGCAGCCCGGAACCGGCGGGATGATAGAGCACTTTTCCGCCACATTCCCCAAGCAGCAAAACATAGCCAGGCTCAAGCGAAATGAACAGCCATTTCCCTTTTGCCCGTGCCTCGCCAACCGTCTTGCCTTGGGTGAGTCTTGCGAACTCGGCATGACTTGTATTGTACCAGACGAACTTGTGGGGCGTGTTGCCCAAACTCCCTTGTCTGATCGTCTTGCCGGCCAGGGTTTCATTGATTTGTCCGGCGAGGGTCACGAATTCAGGTAGCTCGAACATGTCTCATCTCCTTTTTGCCAGCTTTTGTCTGAGTGTTGTGTTCATCGCGATTCTCCTTGACCTGTCTTCCAGACTCGAAGACGAGAGGCGTGTTTCACGACGCGGGTTTTGAGCAGACAGTGGTCAGTTTACACCCGCCCCCCAAAAGCACAAGCCGGCTTGACGGAAGTGCCGTGGCACTATTGCCTGCGATCACAAGGATCAGTATAATGATAACAGAAGCGGGGCCATCCCCTCGAATATCTCACAGTGAAGCGACATACGCAGCACGCGGAGGCAAAAGATGAACCTCTACCGCGTTGACGGTATCCGGCATCAGACCGTCGCCTTTGGGGCGACGCCAGAAGAGGCAGTGGCGCAGGCACTTGCCAGCGGCGAGGTCGGCGATTGGGAATCGCCTGAAGCCGTACCGGTTCCATTGCCGGAAAGGTATACTCTTCGACCCGCACGGCAAACGGTCGAGTTACTCAGGGCAGCTATGGAAGAAGGCTGGACGACCCTACGCCCCCGGCTCGCAGGCTTGACCGATGACGAGTTCTTCTGGGAGCCGACCCCAGGCTGTTGGACATTGCACCTGGCGGAAGACGGTCGCTGGGTTGAGGACTATGCCGACCCTGCGCCAGACCCGCCGCCGTTCACCACGCTGGCCTGGCGAGTGATCCATGTCGCAGCGTGCAAGCTGATGTACTACGAGTACGCCTTTGGCCCAGGCCACTTGACGTGGGACGAGTTGGTCTTGCCGCACTCCGTCGCCGATGGTACCGCGTGGCTGGAGGAACATCACGCACGACTGCGTGTGGCGCTGGATGGCTGGATGGCTTGAGCGACAGCGACCTGGATGAGCTGCGGCTGACCAACTGGGGAGATCGCTGGCCGACCTGGCGCATCTTTTGGGTGATGGCTGCACACGACCTGCATCACGGCGGCGAGATCGGTTGCCTGCGCGACCTGTATCGCACGCGACAGTTGCGGGGCATGACTTGATGCAGCGGGAGAGCGATCCATGAAAACTCTGCGTGTCGGCGTGTTGCTCGAGCCACAGTACACCACGTTCAGTTCGTATGCCGAGGCCGTGCGTCAGGTCGAGTCGCTGGGCGTGGACACGATCTGGAATTACGATCACTTTATTCCTCCCTACGGCAACCACAAAGGGAACCACTTTGAAGCCTGGACGCTGCTGACGGCCATGGCGACGCTGACCAGCCGCGTCGAGATCGGCTGCCTGGTCACCTGCATCAGCTATCGCCATCCCAATCTGTTGGCGACGATGGCGAAAACGGTGGACCACATCAGTGGCGGTCGTTTGATCCTGGGCATCGGGGCCGGCTGGTTCGAGCGTGAGTACCGCGAGTACGGTTATACCTTTGGCACGCCACGTGAGCGATTGACGGCGTTGAGTGAGGCTTTGCCGACGATCAAGCGCCGTTGGCAGGTGGAGTTGCCCAGGCCGATGCGGAATCCGATTCCCATTCTGATTGGCGGCGAAGGAGAGCAAGTGATGCTCAAGCTCGTGGCGCAACACGCGGACATCTGGAACGGTTTTGGCCCGACGCAGCACTACCGCCACAAATGTGCGGTGCTTGACCGGTGGTGCGCCGAGGTGGGGCGAAACCCCGCCGAGATTGAGCGCTCGGTGACGACGCCGGCACATACCGCACGCACGCTCGATCCACTCGTCGAGGCCGGCGCGAGCCATATCATCATGAACTTGAGAGCCCCATGGAAGTTTGGCGTGGTCGAGAAACTTGTGCGATGGCGGGACTCGCGGCGATAGCTTGGCGAAGCTAGTTCCCGCTATGGACAATTGGCAGGAGGCGCACGGTGACTCGCTCTGACCTGTGGCCGATGGCAGTCGAAGCTTTGCAGGCGCCGGGCGCTCACTGCGGTTGGGGTGATTCTTGTTCTGGAAATGCGAGTCGCGGGCCGAAGGCGCATGACGAAGTCCGGCTGCAAAGGAAACTGAACGTGGCTCAAGTGATTGATCTGCCAGACGAATTGGCTACCCTAGCCGGTCCAGCTTGTATCATCTGGAATGTCAATGAGCGCGCGGCTTTTGTCGTCAAGCTGGATCGGCAAACCATCAACGGCTTCCGTGGCGCTCTGCCGATCGGCTTGCACGCCGAATGCGGTTTCTACCCCGACTCAGCCGTGATCCGCCTGGAGCTGTCTTTCAACGACCGCGCCTCCTCTCCCTATGTGTTTGATGTGTTTCTCAACGTGATGCAGCCGATGCACCTGTCACTGCTCAGGCTGCTGAAAGACCAGGAGACCATCGAGATTCATTTTCTGGGTGTTGACAATCGCCATGCTCTCACCAAGAGCATTTCGTATCCAGCGCGGAACCGGCATGAACTATCAGCTTTGGTGGACCAGGCGATCGAGCATGACTGCCGTCTATCACGGCTGGATTTTGCGGCGGCGAAAGCGGCCATGTTGCGCGACCGTCCACTTTGACAAGATCGGAACGCAACAGGCAATGACGACGTTGCTCTGCTGCCTGAATGCACTTGGCTGAAGCAAGATGCAGGGGCATGGCACGTTCACGGCGCTTGTTTGAGTGTGAGCGGTAGATAGACCTGAAACGGGAACGGCAGCCAGTCCAGCCATCGGCCGTGGCACGCCAGGCTCGCCTCAATCCGCAGTCTGTCTGCGTCAGACTGGGCAGCCTTCCACGACAAAGCATCGAACAGGAAAGCGGTGTGCCCACCGTCCATGCTTTGCACGATGATGCAGGAGTCTTCAGTTCTTTAGAATCAGTGGCAAATACAGACGATGCCCGACGACCAGGGGCACTTCCCAGAGCCGATTGTTATCCCACACAGCAGTAGACGTCACGATTTGAGAGCCAACTTGGAATTTCACGATTTGTCCTAGCGCACCGCATCCAGCCGCGCCTCCCGGCCCATCGGCGAACACGTTGATTGTATACACTACCTGGTCATCCACCTGCAACGTGCGACCCTGGCCGCACAGCTTGCCATTGATCCACGCAGTCACTGGTATTCCAGGTGCAGGCGTGAAGCTGGAACTCTCGACCACCCTGCCATAATAGGTGGCGGGTGGGCCCTGGATACCAGCGCCCCTGGCAGGTGCCAACGCTTGGCCTCCACCCAGTTGCAGCGTGATGGCCTGGGTGACGCTGATCCAGTAGGCCTCACCAAACTTTAGGACACTCAGATCGTTGACCCATGCTGGTCCACTTACGTTGTATACCTTCCATGGGTCTGCTGTATCGCTACCGTCATAGCCGTAAACAATGGCATAGTAGCCGTTGATGGATTGCAATGCCTGCGTGACTGGCCGCGCTGCTTGAACTGGGTACGAGAACAGATCCCACCCCGGCCCATAGAGCGGAATCTCGATGCTCGACATCAGCGCATACAAGCCCGGGCCTTGTGTGGGCGCCGAAACAAGATTATGATACATGTCCAGCTTGGTGGGCAACTGCTGCCAGGAGGTCCCGTTCCACAAATATACCCGCAGCCACTGTTCTTCGCCAGGCGGCACTTCGCTGCCGAAATAACCGAAGGTGATAGATGTGCCTCTCAAGTCAGGCGCGTTGGGTGATGCAGATAACAAGTAGGCACGACCGACTAGCGTTGCCCACGGCGGTGCAGACAGAAGGTGTGTCGCCTCCTGAAGCGTATAGAACTCGCCCTCGCCGAACTTTAAATCATCCCCGAACAGGATAACCTGACCATCAGAGGAAAGAACAGGCGCAACACGCGAGCGCATGTGGCCGACACGTGACCGCATATGGCCAACACGAGATCGCATATGACCAGGGTTACCTCCCATCGTGTAGCTGGTGACAATCTCGCGGCGAGGTTCTGGCTCATTGACCCAAACTTGAACATAGCCCTCGGGCACCGGCTCATCGAAATGGAAGGTGCCAGCGTATTCCCCTGTCGCTGCCACATACGCCAGCGTCATCGTGGGAGAAGCCGGGCTATCCACCGGAAAGAGTCGTGCCCCGAGCGGCAGGCCGGACGGCACATTCGTCACGCTGATGGCGATGGTTTGCGAGGTGACAGGAGTGACGATCACTTGCGGTTGCCAGCCGGATTTGGAGACCAACGCCAGTTGCTCGTCACCAGCGGTGATGACTTCGCAACCTAACCGTTGAGCCGCCGGTTCGTACACGCAGAGGCGGTCGCCAGGTCGCGCCCCTCGCGCCAACACCTGATCCAGCGTCGGGCTGCCCAGGTCGGTCAGCCGGTCGCCCTGGAACAGGAACGCGCGAGCACTCGCACCCGGCTGAACACGCCCGCCATCCTGAGACAGGAAGAAAATGGGCACGGGTAACACCGTGGTAGGCGTGACCGGCTCGATGACCTTGATCTGGGTCACCGCCAGTGGCAACCCGCTGGGGCCAGCATTGATGCTGCTGCCGTTCAACCCGGGATAGAAGGTCGTAACCGTCGCCCAGTCCCAGCGCCCCGTCTCTTTGGCAGGCAGTGTATTCGCACACCCTGTTGTCCAACTGACTCCACCAGGATGGAACTCGCTATAGTCGTCACGATAAGGGTCGCTCATGGCTGTGCCCGTGCAGGTATCTACCGGGATGAGCAGACCATTAGTATCCAGGCCCAGATAGTCATCATCGAGGAAGAAGAGATAGTGGCCCAGTTCGTGAGCCAGGGTGCGCGGCCAGTCCTCGCCCAGGTTGCCTGTTGATTCACCGTAGCGGTTCCAGACTGCCCCCATACGTACCTGTCCCGGTTCGTAGGTGAGGGTGGATGTCACCGGGTCGGTGATAACGGCGCTTGCGATGCCACCCTGGGCAGCGTTCGGGCGCAGCCGGTTGGTAGCATAGATCCTGACGTGCGCATCCAGCCACTTTTCCCGGTCGTGATAAATGTTCACCTGGCCCAGCGCTGCCTGCCCATTAGTCCAATCGTAGAGCAACTCGGATGTGCGTTGCAGGTCAAACTGCAACTGGGACATGAACTGTTCGTCATTGCGCGCGTCCCATTCGAGCGAGACATCCAGGTTGAATAGCACCAGCGGGTTAGCGGGTGATACGGTGAGCACCTGCACGCCCGGCGAGACGACCACGGTGCCCGTGATGCCGGTGACGTTCGGCGTGGCGCTGGAATAGTACAGAGTGTAGGTATCGGTAGCAGTGATGGGCAGCAGCGCGACGAGTGTGTCGCGGATGCCGATGCGGCCACGACCCAATAGGTAGCCTGATCCATTGGTGCGGAAGGGATTACCAGAGCCATCCGCAAAGGCTGTTGCGCCGACAGTTTGATTGGCGGACAGATCGTACACAACGGCATTGGAAAAGGGCTGTGTCCCGCTCAACACTTGCACCTGTGTGCCGCGCACACGGAAAGGAAAAGTCGTGGCTGAAGCATAAGGATGCTGAAAGACTGGCACGCTGTTGGTATACCGATACGTGCCCGTGATTCCTAGCGCGCTGCTCAGAGCAGCCGGATACGCGCCGAGACGGAAGACGACATTATCCGACCGCCCGAAAAAGCCGCTGGCAAACGTATCCCAGTAGTAAACGTGAGGAGTAGCGCCAGGGACACGACCTCCAACCCAAGTCGGCCCGTTGGCCAATGAGCCATCGTTGTGATTGGGCGTAAGATCATGGGCGACTGTCCCTGTGCCCTCATTGAAAGCCCAGTAATTTACCAAGCCGCTCTCATTGCCGTTGAGCGCCCGAGACATCGTCGTGCGTATCTCTGACGCCGACAGTGCACGGGTGTAGACACGCACATCGTCAATCAGACCTATAGTATAATGAGGGCCAGACCAGGGTGCACCCCCTATCCGCAGCACATTCGTATTGGCGCCAATGGGATTACCGCTCGTTGTCATGGTCATGACAGGTGTGCCATTGATGTAGCCTATCATGTTGCCACCCGTCTGCCATGTGACGGCTAGATGCGTCCATTGGCTCGCTGGTATGTTTCCGGCTATCATTATATGGTCTGTGCCTGACGAGTCCCAGATTTCTAGATACAACTGGTTCCAAATCACTCCCAACAGATAGCCGCTGCCCATCGGTGATTTGCCCACGATTTTCTGGTCGTTGTTGGGGTTGCTGAGGTTGACCCAGGCCTCGAGCGTCAAACTATCAGTGATATTCAGACTTGCGGAATGCAGAACCTCAACATAGTCGTCTATCCCATCAAACTTCAATGCGCCTCCAGAGGTAGATAGATTCGTCGTCATAGTGCCACCGTTGGCGGTCGCTGTGTACCACTTGCCGCCGCCATCGGGCGAATAGTAAGCGCGAATAGAACTTACTAGATCACCTTCCGGGTCAAACAGCATGTAGGTGACGGAGATAATGGTGTTGCTGAGGATGTCGGAAGCGGAAAAGAAATCGGCGTTGCGGGTGCGCCCTGGCCGCGTGAGGGCAACTGCTGGCGGGTTATTAGGCAGTCTTGCCCCATGATACCAAGGGTTGAGATACACAGCTAGCGGCTCCCGCGCATTTATCGCAGTGCCGCCCTGGATGATGTCCAGCGCGCCATCACCATTCACGTCCCCTACTGCAACTCTCAGCCTACTGTCCCACAGCACGCGCGCATCAAACCGACCATTCCCGTCATTCAAGTACACAAAGCTCGGTTGAAAACTAAGGGCACCGTTGCCTACAACAATATCCAGAGCTCCGTCGCCGCTCACATCCCCCACTGCAATACTACTAGTGGTATACGCATCGCCAAATGGCAGACCCACACTAAACCCGCCGTGCCCGCTATTCAAGTACACAAAGCTCTGACCACTGTTACCCTGGATAATGTCCAGCGCACCGTCGCCATTCACATCCCCTACCGCAATGATGTTGGTCTGATTCGCGCTGCCAAACGGTATCCCCGCACCAAGCCCGCCCTGCCCGTCATTCAAGTACACCATGCTCTGGAAACTGGAGTTGCCCTGGACAATGTCCAGCACACCGTCGCCATTCACATCCCCCACTGCAATACTGGAGGTGTCGTTCGCGCTGCCAAACGGCACACCTGTGCCAAACCCGCCCTGCCCGTCATTCAAGTACATCATGCTCTGGAAACTGGAGTTGCCCTGAACGATGTCCAGCGCGCCGTCGCCATTCACATCCCCCACTGCAATACTCGTGGTGGCGTTCGCGCTGCCAAACGGCACCCCTGCGCCAAATCCACCGTGCCCATCGTTCAAGTACACGATGTTGCTCCCGATGATGTCCAATGCACCGTCGCCGTTCACATCGCCCAGCGCAATGCCGGAGGAACTCGCGTCGCCGAATGGCACCCCTGCGCCAAATCCACCGTGCCCATCATTCAAGTACACCTCGCTTGCATCGACGATGTCCAGGGCGCCGTCGCCGTTCATATCCCCCACTGCAATACTCCCCGGGTATCCCTCGCCAAACGGCACGCCCGCGCTAAACCCGCTCTGTCCGTCATTCAAGTACACAAAGCTCTGACCACTGTTACCCTGGATGATGTCCATCGCGCCGTCACCATTCATATCCCCCACTGCAAAGCACCCGGTGTCATACGCGCCGCCAAACGGCACCCCCTCACCAAACCCGCCGTGCCCGTCATTCAAGTACAGCACACTTTGCCAACAGAATAGAGGCCTACAGACTACGCCCTCGATGATGTCCAGTGCGCCATCGCCGTTCACATCCCCCACCGCAATGCCCCTGGCGCTCCCATGGCCCAACGGCGCACCCACGCCAAACCCGCCGTGCCCATCATTCAAGTACACGAAGATCTCTTCAGGATAGTTGCCCTGAATGATGTCCAGCGCGCCGTCGCCGTTGACATCTCCCACCACAATGTTCTCGGTGCCATACGCGCTACCAAAGGGCACACCCGTGCTAAACCCGCCTTGCCCGTCATTCAAGTAGACGGCGCTTTGCTGAGGCCAGTAGTTGCCCTGGATGATGTCCAGCGCGCCATCGCTGTTCACATCGCCTACCGCAACGCTACTGGAGGCCCCCACGTCGCCAAACGGCGCACCCGCGCCAAAGCCACCTTGCCCGTCATTCAAGAATACATAGCTCTGACCATAGGTACCCTGAATGATGTCCAGCGCGCCGTCGCCGTTCACATCGCCTACCGCAATGCTACCGGAGGCCTCCACGTCGCCAAACGGCGCACCCGCGCCAAAGCCACCTTGCCCGTCATTCAAGAACACCTGGCTCTGACCATCGGTACCCTGAATGATGTCCAGCGCGCCGTCGCCATTCACATCCCCCACCGCAATACTCGTGGTGGCGTTCGCGCCGCCAAACGGCACGCCCGCGCCAAATCCCCCGTGCCCGTCATTCAAGTACACCTCGCTTGCATCGACGATGTCCAGGGCGCCGTCGCCGTTCATATCCCCCACTGCAATACTCGTGGTGCCGTTCGGACCCCCAAAGTACTGAGAGGTGAAGGTTGGCGTGTAGGCAACGCTAGCAGCCAGAGGAGCCAGGCGGGCTTTTGGCTCAGGCTGCTCAATGTTTGCCGCTCGCGCAAGGCCAATCAGGGTTGAAAAAGCCGGTTGGGATTGCGCGGCAGGTGCCAGCTCGGGGTATGCGTCCGGTACTGGGCTGGCATCTGCTGGGGCAAGCACACACAAGAACAAAACAAACACAATCACCGTTGGCAATGCGGGCAAGAGAAGCAAGCTGGCTTGCCGCAGGCGTAGAGACGAGGAACGTGCCTGCATTTGGTGCGACATAGCGACCTCCCTATCATCATGGCTGCTGTCAACCCGGAGGCACAATCTCAGGGGACAGAAGCAAGAGTATGAGGCTATGATAACTCTACACCCGGTATAGGCGCAGAGTCAAGGTAATGGAAAAGCCCTATGGGCAAATCTGACTTGTTTTCCGAATGAGAGGTCCGCTCTTACGCTGGAGTGATGACCAATGTCACGTAGCCAGTTGCCGCCCAGGCGCGCACAAACGCTTCACGGGGAACGGCCGTCGGGCCAGATGCCAATATGGGGTCGTTGACCCAAACAGTTTCCTCGGTCACGTCGCAGACGACGAGAGCATGAATGGCTTCGTCTTTCCAATGGGACAACGGCAGCGTCCAAACGTGGACGATGCACGGATGGCCTGCCCGCATTTGTTCCTGAAGATAAGAGAGCGATGCAACTGTAATCAAGCTCTTGTGGCAAGTGCGGCACGTTCATATAGCGTCTCGGCAGCCTTCAACAGGTCCTCGACCGTTCGGCCATCGGCAATCGTCACCTCGCCGGTATCCGCATCAATCGTAAGATGCCCGACGATGCCCAATGCGCCTCGACGCGACGGCGCGTATTGCACTGGCGCCCGCCAGCAGACGGTCGTTCCGACGACCAGTTCTGGCTCGCCAGCGCACAACTGGTCGCCTACTTGTAGAATCAAGAAACGGTTAGCTTTCTGCCGCGCCACAAACGCCGAGACATTGATTTGCGCTGTCACACCTCACATCCATCTGTCACACAACTTGATTATACTCCCAACTGCTTCGGGGACAAGGGGTTCTGGGGAGCTTCCACATGACCATGACCTGGTTAGGCCGCGTGCTTTTATTGCACTGCACCTCGCGCTAGCTTGTCAACAAAATCGTCCACCTCCGCCAACTCGCAGCGGGCGCCCAATTGCTCGAACGTCGCTCGCGCTGCCTGAAAAAGGGGTGTCCCTTGCTCCGTGTTCCCGGTGGAATTCAGGCACCTGGCCCATTCTACCTTGGTGCGGGCAGCTTCATACGGGTCGCGGTCGGCCAGGATAGATAGACTTTTCTCGAAGGCAGCCACTGCTTGCTCCTGTTGGCCATTGGCGTGCAGCGCCTGGCCTAGGACGCGCAGGCTCATGTCCTCATCAATGTCCAAATCAAGTTCTCGGGCCAGATCAATGGATCGTTCAGCGAGGTCTATCGCTGCCTGCACCTGGCCCTGTGCCAAATGGACCAGCGCCCAACCGCGATAGATTTCCGGCAGTTGATACTTTGTGCCGATCTTGGAAGCAAGTTGCTCGGCTTCATTCAACAAGCCTTCTGCCGCATCCCATTCCCCCTGCCGTATCCGCAAATCGGCCAGGCTCGATAGACCGTGAATGAGCTGCTCGTTCAAGCTATGTTGGCGTGCCAACTCGATGCACTTGGAAAGATACTCATAGGCCACCTTGGTGTTTCCCTGCTTGGTACAGAGGATACCGAGGCTAAGTACCAACTCAGTTTGAAAAGACACACTGCCCAATCGTTCAGCCAGTTCGTGGGCTTTGCCATATTCCAAAACCGCACTTTCCCAATCGCCTGCAGTTTCCATCTCAATGGCCAGATTGTGCCGCATACCTACGATTATCCAGTAATCATGCAGTTGTTCGCTGATCTCTAGAGCACGACGATAGTAGCTTTCTCCCGACTCGACGTCGCCCTGCGTACAATAGATGAGGCCCATGTTGGCCAATGCGCTGGCATGCCAATGGCTGGGGCCGGCTGGCAAAAGAGCCAGACCGCACTCAAGCTCGCTCAATGCAGCCGTATACTCGCCCTGACCAACCTGTGTGCGTCCTATGTGGATGTGCAATATGGCTTCTTCCAGCGCATCGGCACCACCAAGCTCGTCCAATCCTCGGCGCAGCCAGGACATCGCAGCCTGTGGAGACTCGTACTGTAGCGATTCCCCCATACCTCGGCAGGCACGCCCCCAGAGTTTCCGCACGGAGGGCGACTTGCGAAGTGCAGCCAACTTGTCAAGCGCCGCACGGTAACATTCCTGTGCCAGTTGGCCCTCGCCCCAAAGGTCATGCACTTGCCCTTGTGCAATGCTGACCTTAGTCCGTAGCTCTGCTCCTATCCGTCGATCCGCCAATAGCTTCAGCAGTTGGAGCAATTTGCCGCTCTGACCGCGATTGATTACGTCCCAGACATTGACCGTAGTCAGCCCGGCTGCTCGCACATAATCCTCAGCTTCAAGAAAATGACGTGCAGCTTTTAACGTGTCCGTTTCAAAAGCCTCATAGTACTCGCCAGCCCGGCGGTGCATTGGCCGTCGCTTACGTCGTCCTAACAGGTTGTAGTAAAAAGCTTGCACGATAGCATGCTGACCATACTCTCTGTCCGTTTCACCCTCTGTCACGGCAAGTAAGTAGCGATCTCTCAGCCTATTAAGTATTCGCTGTGTACCACCTCTATTTAGGACAGCCTCTATAGCATCTCGAGTACCAGTATCATCCATCAGTACGGCTACGGCGCCCATCACGTCTCGTTCATCCTTGCTGAGGCGCTCATAGAGCTCCCGCATCAAATAGCGCTCAATGTCAGTGGCTTCAGCCAAGCGAGTAAGGAAACGTTTGGGCGAGGAAGACCGCTTCAACGCGGAGGCTGCAAGTGTCAGAAGCTTGGCGTTGCCCTCTATGCGACTATGGAGGTCGGCAACCAGTTCGGCGGGCAACGACAGCCCGCGTTTGGTCAAGAGGCCAGTCGTATCGGCAAGGCTGAATCCAGCCAACGCCTCGAACTCGGTTGTTTGCGCGAACTCGGGCATACGGCGCGAGGTGACAATGAGCGCTGTATCTTTGGGTAGAGTTTCTTCCAAAAGGCGCCGCACAAACCGATTCATCAGGGGGACTTGATCCACAAACTGATAATCATCGAAGCAGAGCAAGAATCCTCGCCCACCTATCTTCTGAATCACGTACTCGAACATCACATCTGAGGGCGGTGGCTTGCCAGCAATCTGTCTGGCGACTTGTAACTGCTGCCACAGATCATCGTGGCCATGCCAAGCCAGAAATCCAGCTAGCTCCCAGAGAACTGCAGCAGTTCCCTCGCCTTCACGAAAAGAATGCCAAAAGACCTTTTGCAGGTCCCCAGTACGCCTGGCCAGTTTGGCAGCTAACCAAGTCTTGCCGATGCCCGGCATGCCCATGATGACGGCCAAATGGTTGGTTGATAGCTTGTCGGCAAAGTAGACTAGTTCAGCCTCGCGCCCTATGAACTCGGACACCTCGGGCGGTTTGACTGGCTCAAGGGGTAGTATCGCCTCTGCTAATTGCGCCTTCTTTCGTTTGGTGCTGCGCGGCATCTTGAAATAGCGTTGCCATTCTTGATCGCTGAGCGGGTCCCAGCCCCATTCTTGTTCCAGGATTTCCCATACTTCACCGAACTTGTCACTTTCGAGCTTTAGAACATTACACAGGTATTGCATGAACTTGGTTCGACGCTCAGGATGCGGCACGCTATGGCCGCGCTCCCAGTTGCCTACCGAGTCTCGCCCCCTCTTACTGTGAAACCCACAGTGACGAGCCATCTCCTCCAGGGTAATGCCCTGTTCTTTTCGCAATTCGGTCAAGATGTTGAGCTTGTATGCGTCGGGCATTGCAGATCATCCCTTTCCAAAATGCTGGGTTTGACGGGTTGTAATACTGGCTTTGCACGGTGACTGTCGAGGCCGATTAATTTACAATACAATCACTCGAGTGAAATGGATTAGAAGGATGACACCGGTGTCGTCCACTCACACAGTGAAAGAGAGGGACGATCATGACAGTCGAACAAATGACCATCGCGTTGTTAGTGCTCGGACTGGTGCCGCTGTACATTAGCCGTAGCGCGGTTCGCGGCAAGAGGAGTCAGGTGTACTGGCAAATACACGCCACCTTCTGGCGGCTGACCATTCACAGTTCACGTCCAGGCCGCAAAACGTGGAAACTCACTGTACCACTCATCCGGCGGTTAGCATCAGCCATCTGGGCAGCACTAGAAGCGTTCATTAGAAAGTAAACAGGTGCTCGACCAGATGCACATTGCGCTGCTGTGTTGAAGCATCACTCACTCTTACCAGTTTACCATAGATTGGTCGGCAGGGACAAATCAATGATCAATAACCATTTCCCCTGCCGGCCAACCTATTTCACTGGTCAGCATGTTGCCCGTTAAACACGATCCATCCACCTTAAACCATCGCCTATCTCTTGTCATACCTACACACCAGGGCACTCCGCGATGCCAAGCCGCTCCAGGTCGGCCAGGGGAATATAGGTGCCCTCGGTATAACCTGCTTCCCAGGGAGCGCCGACCGAGGCGTCGAGCGCGTGCGCCGCGTCAATCACAACCGCGCCGTGCCCCTGTGTCTGGTAACCATGCCAGGCCAGCGCCGCAAGCAGACGCCAGTTGAGGCGTCAATATGACGGCGCAAGAACTCGGCGTGAGACTCAACGCTCTCGCGGCCTTTAGGAAGCTGGTCACGTGTGAATGTCCGGTTGTGCTTTCGGATGACTCTTGCCTTGCTCATTACTTTGCCACTTTGCCTTCTTCGAGTTAGCCAGTCCCTTGCAAGTTGACTCGATGGATGTAGCGCCACGCAGGATCGTCGGGCCCGCGTTGCATCAGCCAAAGATGATCCATCGGCACAGACCAGCGGCCTGTGTGCCACTCGCTCTGCCTCAACTCGTTGAGCAGCGTCTGTGTCCTTTGCTTGTCCAAGCGCATGGTCAACGTCAGGTGCGGCGTATAGTGGCGATCCTTGTCCGGCCCCAACTGCCATCGCCCTGCTGTTCTTGAGCGAGTTCTTGAACCCGTCGGCTTTTGATCACGTCTTGTTGCGCGTTGAGCAGTGCCTCGTCCTGTGCGGGCAGTCTCAGCACGTCGCGCAGCAAGCGAATGCGAACGGTCGCATCAGGCTGCGTGTCCAAAATTCTCTGGGCCGATTGTTCGATGACCTGGATCGATTTCATGGTGTGAACCATTGGTTATCCTCCAGGGACAGCTTGTTTGTGCCGCCGCAAAGATGATGCATGCCGAAGGATCGGCAGGTGGGCTGGGTTGCTTTTCCACGGCGTCAAAGTGTCAACGGTGCTCGGCGTGGTGGGTCACGGGCGTGTGGTCGTGATAATAGCCTCGCTCGTGCATCCGGTTGTGCAAGGCGCGGTGCGCCGAGGTCAACACCAGGCGCATCCGTTTGTAGCAGCTTGTACTCAAGCCGCTTGTACCCAAGTCGCTTGTACTCAAGCCGGCGTCCTCCGCGCGCGTGCCGACGGTGTCCAGGTAGGCCAGCGCCCCTTCGATCTGATCGAGAATCGTCAGCGCATCGGCGGCAGCCAACATCGGCGACCCGGCGACCGTGACCATCACGGGCGACGAGTGCGCCGCAATGATCTCGGGCTTGTTGGCGTAATGGCCGCGCACCAGGAGCGCCAGCCAGGAACTCTTTTCGACCTTGACCGACCAATTCCCGCTGGCCTGATCGGGCGGCACGGCCAGGCTTTCGCGGATTTCGCCGTTGACGACCAGCTCGACGCGCGACATCGGCACGGTGACGCTGGCGACTTGCCAGGTCACATCCACCGTGCCGCCGCTAGCGGCTTGGGTACAAGCGGACATTTCGATGCGGCTGCCCATCGGGTGGCCATCCACCATGAACTCCAAGAGCGGCCCATACGTCACAAACGTCTCAGCCCGCCGCATGGCCTCCATCCACGCCGCGTAGGTGAACGGCTTGCCTGGCGCAATTCGGGCGTAGGTGCGCACCGTACCCACCGCAGTATTGGCCGACATCTTGTCCGTGCCGCCCACCGCCGCCACCAGATACCCGCAGTTCAGATAGCGATACCAATCGGACAGCGAGTACGGATTGATGCCGCCGTACAGGTTTTCCCATGCCGTCATCTCAATCGCGTCCACGTCGCCGCTGACGATGCTGGCCGCGTGCTCGGCGCGCGGTTGCGGAAAGTGCGGCAAGACGACCACGCCACCCTGCTGCTTGCACTGCCTGGCCCATTCGGTCAGCAGGATTTCGATCGGGTCACCCAGCGCCGATTCGTCCGGGCCGCCGGTCGTCATCGGCGCAATGATCCGGCCGCCGTAACCCAAGAGCGAGATGTGACCCAGTACATGCTGACGGTTCTCCGTCCCCACGCGCACCAAGTACTCACCTTCGCCTCCGGCCTCGCGGGAACCCCAGGTGGTCTTGCCGTCAAAGTCGCCCACGTTGGTCATCAGCTCGCCCCACTGGCTGGCCAGCAAGTTGATGACGTTCACGCCCTCGGCAGCGCCTTCCAGGAGCGCCGACATGGGCGAGAGAAAGTGGACGTGCGTATCGGCGGTGACCCAGCCCCGTTCACGCCAGGGCAGCACCCTTTCGATTTCGATGACTAGCTCTTGCGTATCGGGTTTGACTTCCAACACCTTGCGCACCGGGCGAATCTCGAACCCTTTGGCGACCTCGATGTACACCCATCCCTGCGGCAGGTTGAGAGTCGTCTCTCCCGGAATGTAGGTGCAATAGTGCGGAGTATCTGCGTGTCCCCACCAATCCCCGCCGTGGACGAAATCCACAGAATAGTCCTCGAACCAGGCCGCGTTGGGGATGCGATGACGATCTACGGGCGGCAGATACTCGCCCCACTCGCCGTGGACATGCAGCTTGACCGGCACGGCGCGAAGCGTGCCGCCCTTGCGCTCAACTACCCGCAGCGTCACCCGTTGCGTCGCGGGCGCGACCGGCCGCAGAGAGATGGCGGCTTGAGTACAAGCGGCTTGAGCGCGCTCGACCTCTGCCACCGGGATCGTGCTGTTATCTGCAAAATGAAAGTCGGCCTCAGGATGCGCGGTGTACTCGATCAGCACGTCGCGCTCTGATTTGATGGGGAGCTGGTTGTTGTACGTGTCGCCCCAGGCGTCATTGGGATATACAAGGCGCGGCGCTGCCGAGATCACCTGTCCCAGGTCGATCTGGATCTGCGCAAGCCCACCGCGTTCATCCAGGTCGGGCCGAAAGCTTTCGCCTTCGGGGAGTGTCAACACAGCTTTGCGGCGTGTCTGCCAGCGCAAGGGGAGCGACAACACATTCCCTGCCGAAATTGCCGACACGACAATGCCGCTTGTGCCCAAGCCGCTTGTACTCAAGCCACTTGTACCCAAGCCGCTTGTACTCAAGCCGTCCGCCATCGGCTCAAAGCGCACACCGACAATGGTCTTGTCTGGATGCGGGTTCTCCCACGCCCACAGCCAGTTGAGCCACGGAGCTTCGTCCGACGCGTCGGCGCGTGTCTGGGTCCATCCCCAGCCGGGGTGCAGTTGCTCATGTGAGGCTCGCACCGGGCGGGGCTTGCCGTGCGCGACCGCCTCAAAACAGTTTTCGCCCCAGCGGCGGTGGAACATCCCGATCTGGTGCCGGCGGCGGATCGCCGCGCGCTCTTCCGTCCCGTCCTGGTAGAGCATTACATAGTCGGCGGCGTGCTCGGCCAGTTGTCCCTCCCCGCGCATCGGCGACCAGAACCCGCTGGAGCCAGGTTCGACTTTGCGCACGTCGGACGTGTGCAGGAAGACGAGCCAACGGGCAGTGGCGGGGCCGAAGGTGATGGTGACGGCACGCTGTTGGACGGGCACGACTTGTTCAATCGTGAATGGAATGCCCCACGAGACGCACTCACCGCTCGGCGCGTGTTGCCGGGCGGTGGACATTTCATCTGAAAGGCCGGTCAACTCAGAAAGAGGCAGACCACCTTCGAGCGGCAATGGACGAAACAAACGTGAGCTGGGACCATCTTTGACAGTGGACATGGCAACCTCCTCATTTTGGAAAACAACAAGCGGCTCGCTTCGATGCGCGAACGACCCAGATGAGCTTGATGCTCTCTTTGTTGAATCTCAAGCGGGACACGTGAACCTGCATCTAACCCGATCTCACCGACAAGCGCGGTCTGCTCTGCCAGTTCGCCAAACCGCCCGGCATCGAATGACTCCTGCGACTTGAGTTTGCGCGGATGGCATCCCACGCCCCAGGCGATGTGGGGTTCACGGCGACGGACAACCCGAGCCGCCTCGTCAAGAGAAAGGGTCATAGCCAGAATCGCTCCCGAACCTGCCAGCTCGTCCGCGGTTCGGGCTGGGTCAAGGTGAGCGTGAGCATCCAGGGGCAGGAGCGTTTCCATGGGATATATCTCCGTCGCATTGATTACTTTCGTCTTATGTTCCTGGTGTGTAATTGACCATCGTCTCAGGCAAGGTTCGCCTTGCACACCTCGATCAGATATTTCCTCGCGACAAAAGCCAGAGCCTCTTCATTTTCTAGCCGGCTCTGAAGTTTGAGCAAGTAGCTCAGATGAGTCTCGACCGAAAAACCAGGCACGAGCCAGGGAACCACTTTCAAGTAGTACACAATAGCGCCGACATCGGTGAACGCCAACGTGCCTGACCATTCTTGAGTGTTGACCATCGTCAAACCCGCTGCTCTCAAGCGGGGCACATACTTGTCAAGCGTTGATGTGGGCCATTGTGGTTTGGCATCAAAGGCAGCCAACAAGTCATAGGCCCATAACCCGTGAACTTGCTGCGTCAGGAAAGTGCCGCCCACTGCCAGGACACGAGCCACTTCGTTCGAGTTGAACCCAGAATGACGATTCAGCACGAGGTCAAATTCGCCGTCGGCGAACGGCAGGGGAGCATCATCGGTCAATTCGACCTTGACCACTTTCACGCCCAGAGGCGTCAGGCGTTCTGTCGCCAACTTGAAATTGGGCGGATAGTCCTCCGTAGCCACCACTTTCTTCGGCCAATGTTCGCGCAGTTTTAGAAATCGCTCGCCGCCGCCAGTGCCCAGGTCAGCCACAGATAACGCTTGACGCATCAATTCGGCGGCCCGTGATGAATATGACCAAGGCGGTTGCTCTTCCAGCATTCTCGCGTCCAGATAGGAAAAATCCCAGCCCGAGAAAGGCTGTCGTTCCTCGCGCTTCCAACTCTCGACGATTTCAGTTTGATTCACAGATATATACTCCGTCTCTTCGCATGCTCTTGTGCCGCGTAAAGCGCCTGACATTGGGTAGCTTTTACTTCCACCAAGGGACAAAGCGTGGCACGGTGCGCGTGTACTCTGTGTAGGCTGCTCCATACCGTTCAAGAAGCCAGGGTTCCTCTGCCAAAGGAACCCATACAAGTGGCACAATCCCTGCGATGGATACAATGAGCGCCAACCATGAATCGGATATCAAGGCCCACCCGATGAGCCCGAGGATGAATCCAAGATACTGGGGGTTTCGGGAAAAGCCGTATGGCCCACGCCGTATGAGCGTGCCTGCGTCTCCAGAAGTTGAGGCAGCGCCCAGTGCCGATACAGCCCACAGTGCCAGGAGGTTGCCGGCGAGCCATAGCGGCACACCCGCTGCGACTCGAATCCATGCGGGAATAGCAAAGCTGCCCCAGTCAAGAATGCCGAGAAGAATTACACCGGCTCCCGAAACGCCGAAAAGAATCAACATGCAGTATTGTCCCCATGCATGTGGCCGGCTGGGCGGCCAGATTCTTCGTTGCGGACGGGCGATGCTCATGACCACCGCGAGGGTCGTCAGAACTTCTGCGGTTAGAGTGATGAAGAAGACAGGGACATCCATTTTGCCTCTTCCTGAATTAAAGGCGCGGAGGCGCCAGTCAACGATTTGATGGACTGCCCCTAATTATGTCTCAGGCTCGTGGTCAAGGGTCATCTGTCGGCCACGTTCAACGATCTCGTCAGGAAATGGACATGGCTTGCGCGTCTGGGCGTCGAGGTGAACCCCGATCAAGATCGTAGTGGCTGCCACTTCGCCGGTCACGTCATGGCGCATCTGGTGATAGAAGCGCATGGACTGGGAGCGCATCTCGAGAATCCCAGACCAGACCGACACCGTGTCCCCTGCCACGAGTTCCCGCTTGTAGGTGAGGTGTTGGTCGGCGGCGACCATAGCGCGATTCTGGGCGCGCAGATAGGCCGGCGTGCAACCCAGCACACTGACGAGCTGCCAGGTCGCCTCATCGAATTTGCCCACATACCACATCACGTTCATGTGGCCCATGTGGTCGCATTGCCAGGGGTAAACCACGCCGCGATAGGTGAGGATCAGTTCAGCCATACCGAGACTCCTTGTCCGTTCGCTCAGCCAAGCGCGAGACTCGTCTGTCCGTAAATTCTGCTGCGCTGGCGAGGTGGCACGCTTGCGCCTCTCCCCATGTGCCGATTGACCCGCACCGTCTCAAACCCATAGCGGCTCAGCAACTCGACGGCGGCCCGATTCTCCTCGGACACAACCACCGAGACGGTTCCGGCATAGGGCAGAGACAATGCAGCTTGTAATAGCACCTCTGCGTCTTGCGAACGTTGCACCACCCAGGGGCCGATGCGGTTCTGTTGAGCGAAAATATAGCCCGTTATCTGTCCCTCTTCATCCCGCAGCATAAAGGCGCGCTCTGGAAAGGTAGTCAGCAAGGCATGCAACACCCTGCCACGATCGGCACCGAAAATACCGGTATCACACGCGATCAGCTCATCGAGGTCTCGAATAGAGACAGGCCCGACCTGTGGAGTATAGTCATGAAACGATAACCCGCTACGACGTTGAAGCACATACACCTGATCATAGGCGACGAAGCCGAGCTTTTCATACAGCGGTTGGCCGGCGGCGCTGGCATCCAGCAAGACGCATAGCATATGCTGCCGGTCAAGCCAGGCCAGCAGATGCTGCATCAGGGCGAGCCCCACACCTTGCCGTTGGGCGTGTGGATGAACCGCCATCATCCCCACATGCGCAAACGTCGCATAATTCGTTGCTCCGACTATCCCAACAGGTGTTCCGTTCTGCAATGCCAGGAACCAACCATCGGGCTGTATCTTGCGATAGACATGCAGATCAATGAGCCGGCTGTCTGAACTCTGAAAGGCCGACTGGAGAATCACGTCGGCGTTCTCCAGATCGTCCTGTGATAACGACCGAATTGAAAGCGACATGGCATGAGCGTGATTCGAATGTTTAGGTGGACAGAGGTTGCCAAACGGTCCGGCGAGAGGCCGTACTCAATTCTGGTTGGTCTCCAGGAATCCGCCAGCCTCGGCCCGGGCCAGCACGGCCTGGATGGCCTCCACGAGGCTCCGCGCTGACTCGGCGTCGAGTTCTACCGCGAGCCGCGCCCCCGGGCCTTGCGCCTCGTTCACAAAGTCAATGTTGAGCGCATGTTCCAACGGCGCATGGAAGGGATGGTCATACGATACGTTCGCCTGACGCACCTCAAACCAGCCGCTTGTCCCTTTGCCGCACCCCTCTATCTCTACTTGCTTGACAATCATGGTGCACATCATCGTTTTCCCTTCTGTGCTCAACTGACAAACGACTCGGACTTTCCTGGCGAACCGAGATACCTGTCCAGGAAGGCGAATATCTTTTTCCAGCCATCCACAGCCTGCTCTTGCCGATAGCTGGGCCGGTCATAGTAGAAAAAGCCGTGACTGGCTTGAGGGTACGTATGGAACTCGTAGACCTTGCCGTGTCGCTTGAGCTCTTGCTCATGTTGGGCCACCTGTTCCGGCGTCGGGCTTTTGTCCTCCTCGCCAAAGAGACCCAGGAGCGGACAGGACAGGTCTTGGGTATAGTCAATCGGCGCGACGGGTTGCCGGGGGGTGAGGTCTTGCTGCGCCATCACCACACGCCCGCCCCAACAATCCACCACAGCATCAAAGCCTTTCGCGCGGCACGCTGCGAGGAACGCATGGCGGCCGCCTGAACAGGTGCCAAAAACCCCCACCTTGCCATTGACGTAGGGCAACGAGTGCAGATATTGCATCGCCCCTTCGACATCGCGCACGGCTTGATCGTCTGGAACGCCACCGGCGCCGCGCGCTTTGGCCGCCACATCTTCAGGTGTGCCATGTCCTTCACGGTAGTACAGATTCGGCGAAATCGCCGCATAGCCGTGATGGGCGAACTTGCGCGTGGCTTCCCGGTACCATTCATCCCAGCCGGGCGCATGGTGGATCACGACCATGCCGGGGAAAGGCCCTGGGCCGAGGGGTCGAGCAAAATACGCATTGATGATGTCCCCGTGAAAGCCGTGCAGTGCGACCGTTTCCGCCAACATGCCTTCATACATATCGGTCTGGTACATGATTCCTCCTCTCCTTCTTCATTTTCAGATTTGACTCTCTTGAAGCCAAGAGCAACTTGTTCGAAACGCAGATCAGGCAACCCCAACCTTTCAGGCGATGTGCCACTCACCTCCAAGCTCAAGCTCGCGACCTAGCGCGCTGGACCGGCCACCGTTGCATGCACCAGGCGGAACAGAGCTGGCAGCCGTCCGGCGGGCGCCCCATCGCGGAGGGTAAGATATTTTTGCTCCATCGCCTGCGGTGTGAGATGTTCGATGACGTGATAGCCCCTTTCTGATAGGAATGATTCCAATTCTCCCTCCCGTATCCCAAATCTGGTTGGCTCAGCCGGATGGTCAGATCTCAAGCGTTCCCTCAGCTTCTTGGCGCTGTCTTCGCTCAACGCTTCGGGTGACAGAGCAGCATAGTCGAAGCAAAGGGAGCTGCCCAACGGTGAATTTGACCTGATGAAACTCAGGATATCATCAACGGCTTGGGTTGACAGGTAATAGGTGACTCCCTCCCAAACAAAGAGTGTCTTCTGGTCTCGGTTGTAGCCAGCTCCAACGAGGACCTCTTGCAGATCGTCCGCGTTAAAGTTGATAGGAACAAAGGCAAGGCGTTCTGGTATGGGAATGCTGGCTTGACGCAGCAGCTCCTGCTTGCGTCGCTGCGTAGGTTGAGCATCGAGCTCGAAAACCCTTGTGTCCTGGACAAGATCATGGAAACGATAAGGCCGGCTATCGTAACCTGCTCCCAGGAATACGATTTGGGGGATGTTGTCCCTCAACGCCTGTTCTACAATATGGTCAAAGAAGGCTGTGCGGGCAAGCATGAATTCGTACGCACCAGGAGTGATCTTGTTCTTCATCACCCAGGCCCTGGCCGCAGGGTCCCCTAAAGGGCGCTGGCGATCTTCTGTGAGGAATATCTCTGCGAGGTAATCTCGTCCTCGAATCTCTTCCCGCTCGTCGTATGCTGCGAGGGCGCGCATCGTTGCAGTCGCCAAAGCCGTTTCAGAGGCTTGATGTTCGACCGATCGCTCGTTTGTGTCTGGTTCCATCATCATCATACGATTCCTATGGCGATGGCGTAGCCTGCGTTCACTTTTCGCCGCGCGTTCTTGCCCTTGAAATAGCGTTCATGCAGGTCCGCTCCAGTGACATTGCGCACCTGGCTAAAGCCCCGCGCCGCCAGGAAGGGCTCGATCTGTCCCTCTTCGATTCCGAAGCCGAGCACCTCGTTGGAAAAGCCACGGTAACGGCGCATGCTGCTCACCTCGCTGTGGCCTTTGACCCGCCCGTCCAACACCCCCTGATACATGTAGTCGAACACGACAGCGCTCCCTGGAGCTGAATGGTGGGACACAAAAGCCAGCGTGGCGTCCACCGAGGGCGCGTCCAGGTACATGGTCACTCCTTCCCAGATGAACAGGGTCTTCAGCCGGTCGGAGTAGCCGCATTCCGGCAATCGCACTTCGAGGGTCTCGCGGGTGAAATCAATGGGGACGAAGGTGATATAGTCTGGCAGGCCGCCTGGCCCCAGGATGCGGGTCAGCTTCTTCACTTTGGCCTGCTGGGTGGCGGGGTGATCCACTTCGAAGACCTTTACCCCATCTTTCAGCCGGTCAAAACGGTAGGCACGCGAATCGAAGCCGGCGCCCAAGATCACCACCTGCCGTAATCCCTGTTCCAGGGTGTCAGACAGCAAATCATCCATGTAACGGCAGCGTGCGAGGATGAGGCCGACGATTCCCGTCCCGCGCAGCTCGGCATAGCCGGTGGAGATGAAGAGCTTTATGAAATAGTAAAACCAGGAAGGGATAAATCTCCGCGCGAATGGGTCGCTGCAGATACGCTCATGGGCTGGCTTTTCCATCTCGGTGGCGCGCAGAACCGCGATGCCCATGGCGGTCAGGCTGGATTGGTTTTGTCGCACCGGTAGCTCCTTTTTCCGCTTGTCTCTGAGCCGTATCGCTATCGAGTCAACACCCTTGAGGCTGCTTGCCGTCCGGTTTGCCTACGCGGGTCGTTTAGCTTTCCTGGCATTTGCCTTGGCGGGCGACTTGCTTCGCGCTCGGTTTCAGCGCCTGGCGTTCCTGTGGCGTTGGCACTCCTTTGCGGCGATCAGACTGCCACGGGATGCCCGCCTGATTACATATCGCTTGCGCGAATGCCTGCGTTGCAAGCATCAAGCGCGCTGCGTATGTTTGAGGATCCAAGCGTGCCACTTCCACCTCACGCAGAAATGCTTGAGCGGACATTTTCACGGTTGCGTCGTCGTCGTTGGAAAAGACGTGCGCGTAATAGTTGGTGCTTTTCCATTCGACAGGCAAGTTGTCTGGCGTCTCGCCTTCGGCGAGTGCCTTCCACACGTTGCCCAAGGTGGGGTATCGTACACCGAAGCTGTGGGCAAAGTCTGTCATAGGTTACTCGTCCTACCTGTTCACAGGGAGATGTCATCCTTGTGTGCGTTGCCGGCTCAATGCGTCGCCAGCGCTTGCGGTCGTATCGTTTGTGCCTATTATACGCCTTCTCCGCGCCAATCATCAAACAGGACTCAGACGACGCAGCGCCGAAAGTCGACAGCGCAAACAAAAAGCCGTGAGCATTGCTCACGGCCAAGACGCTTGGGTTTGGGATTTCCTTCACCCAGCTTTCGGCGGTCTTCGCCGCTGACACATCTCCACTGTCACCTGACACCCCCAAACCGGAATCCACCTTCGGGCGACATGATGCTCCCGCCGCTGGCATCTACTGCCGTCTCAAGCGTCGCCAGTATCTTGCCATCGGGACTGAACGCGACCGCTTGCACTGCGTTGTTCCTCTGAAGAGTAAAGACCGACTGACCATTGGCAGCATTCCACAGTCGCACCGTCTTGTCATCGTAGCCAGCCGGCGCGAGCAATGCGCCATCTGGGCTGAAACTCACACCGGCGATTCCAGTGGCGGACTCGGACGACGATTGGGTATGACCTTTCATCGAGAATAGCACGCGCCCGTCGGCGGCGTCCAGCATCTCGATGGACACGCCGTCCGCGCTGACCGATGCCAATCGTTTGCCATCTGGACTGAAGCCGGCTGTCTGGCTCGGCCTCTCGTGCAGCAGCGTGCCATCTTGTGCCGGCCAGATGTACAGCACGTTGTCGCCGAGTGCGGCCAATTGCCTGCTGGCCGCGCTAAAGAACACCTGGGCAAAGCCTCGTTTGTTTTTCGCCTGGAGCACGCGCACAGCCTGACCGAGGTTGTTTCCCACAGGCGTAGCGTTTCATCTTCACTCGTCGAAGTGAGCCACTTGCCGTGGGGGCAATATGCTCCACCGGCCGACAGTCGCCCGAACATACAGGATGCCTCGGCCGCGCTTCCCCACGACTGTGATAGCGCCCATTTCGCGCAAGCAGTAGGCCATCTTTTGTGCCAGCCAAAGAGGCTGACCGGTCGCTTCGGCGAGATCTGTCGTCGTGAAGGGCTCGGGCAAGGTTGTCGGAATCAGCGCCAGCATATCTTTCGGCGTTTCGAACAGCCGTTGACCTACAACCTGCAAAAGCCGACGCTCGTGCATGACCCAGCCCTTCCGCCGCCAGTTGCGCGTGCCGTCATAACGTCGAACTTCTTCTTCCTGGATCAACAGCACATCCAGCGAAAAGTTGGAGTGAGCGAGTAATTGGGGGATGCTGACCAGTTCCTCGAAAACGAGCTCAACCGTGCCGCGCTTGGGTGACTTGCGCCGTCCGAGCACATGCCTGCCGTTCTTGGATTGCCGGACAATCCATTTGTCTTGAGCGACGGGATAAACCAGCCGTACGGGATGACGCTCCACAAGCGTCGTCAACTTGCGTTTGATCGCCGACAGGTTACGCGTCTGGATCTCGATCAGCAGGTCGCCTCGGACAATGTCCACCGCGAATCCGTCCACGGACACTTCAATCAGATCGTCCGGTCGAGCATACCCCAGCTTCAAGGCAGCATGAAGCGATTTTTCATTCAGGGTGCCAATCGTGTTGGGCACGGTTTGATCCAAGTGTCACTGAGCTTGACCGGTCAAATCGATCCGGTATATATAACGCCACGCGGGATCATGTGGCCCTCGTTGCATCAGCCAGAGATGATCCATCGGCACAGACCAGCGGCCTGGGTGCCAGTCGCTGTGTCTCAACTCGTTGAGCAGCGTCTGCGTTCTTTGCTTGTCTAACCGCATGGTCAACGTCAGGTGCGGTGTATAGTGGCGATCCTTGTCCGGCCCCAGCGTATCCAGCAAGACTCGCCGGGCGGCCAGCAGGCCGGTCGTTGGTTCGACGCGCAAATAGATGACCAGGACGTGCGGCAAGAAAGACTCCACACCGCCCAGCACCAATTCAAAAGGCTGAAGCCGGCCCTGGACAACTTGCAGACGGGCGATAGTGTCGCGCTCATTGTCTGGTGTGGCCGGCCCGCTGCGCCAGTAGGTGCCGGCCACCGTCACGTGTGGCGCGGCGATACGTGCGGTCTTGGCATCGTGGCGCAAGCGCACAGCCTGAATGCGTTCGGCCAAATCGCCGGTCGGAAAGGCGCCCACAAAGATACGGTAGTCGCCAGGAGTCTTGTCCATCGGCAGGAAGTATAACATCCTTCAAACGAATCTGGTATCAAGCCCAGCGGACATCCTGTCCGGCAGCGTCGGGCCGACTAGCAAGCCTGACAGATGCACATTCCTCCCGAGAGAAAGGGCGGACGCGATATCCGCTCGCAGCTGCTCTTAGCCGACATCCTGTCCAGTGTGATTTGTCCCAGCGAGGTTGGCCACCACACGCGGGATAGACGCTTCACGTGTCTCTCAGCCGCCCCCGCTTGCGATTCACGTCGACCGGTGGTAAAGTGTCCAGGAAGCCGCCGAGTCGTAGTCCAACCTCTGAGGCGAAAGCCATGTTCAACCGCTTTGCCACGATCAATGCCGGGTTCCCCGCCGACCAAGTGTATATCATCGTCCTCATCAATCAGGAAGACCTCAGCGCTTTCAAGACGCTCGACCAGATGCACAACAGCCTGTTCGGAAAGGACATGAAACTGCCATGAGCGTGGGAGTATTCACCGATAAAGCCCATGCGCCGACGGCGGAGCAGATTTCTGCCGCCATCGGCTCTCGGCGAGCGGCCTGGGAAGATACGCTCCAGGTCATTCGAGAGAGCTATGCTCACCAGGAAGACTGGCGCTTCTGCGGCAAGAACTATGGGTGGGCCTTGCGGTTTCGCAAAAGCGGCAAGGCCCTGGTGTCGCTCTATCCTGCAGAAGGTAGTTTCACCGTTCAACTGATCCTCAGCCAGGCCGATGTAGACAAAGCTTACGGCCTGAAGCTGGGCAAGCACGTCCGGCAAATCATCGAGCAGGCCCATCCATTTCCTGAAGGGCGCTGGTTGTTCATTCCGGTCCAGTCAGGGAAAGACCTGCGAGATGTACGGCAACTGCTGGCACTCAAGTGTGGGGCCAGCCGAGGACAGGTGAAATCGACGGTTGCCAGGAAACCTCGCCGCCGGCGCACCTGAGCAGTACCCTCTTGGCAATATGGAGGTCTTGGACGCTTTATCTATGCGTCACGATTGACTTGTAGAGCGTTTGGTGCTATATTTTTTGCGTATCCTCGCCACTCACATTGCGCCACGCGCAAGATGGGTGAGTTTTGCCTTTTCGGCCCACTCCATCGGCGCAGCGCTCGCACCTTCTATTGCAGGCATGCTGCCTGGCGCTTCACTCATCAACGCGCCGCTCTTTCTTTCAGACGGGATCAAGATCATTTACAATCTGGCGCTCTATTTCAATTCTCGTACGATCCGGACACCGGAAGAAAAGACAACACGCGACACAGAGCACCGGCAAACTCGCGAATGAACGACACGCACAGGCGAATCTACAATCATCGGGGCTCTGGTAAATTAACCGCCTGCCGCGCCTGACTATACAATATCACTCATCTCGTGACCCTGCTTCGGCTCGCCACTCTTTGCACACAGGCAGGGATTCCTGACCCATGAAAGGATCGGCATATGCACCGCAAAAGAGTGATTCTTCTTGCAACCGCCCTTGGACTCGCCGTTTCGATGTGTGGGCTGGCGCTGATGATCGGCCGGAATCAGGCCCGCCACATACAGGCGGCTCCAGCCGCGCCCAATGATGTCGTCGTCTCGATCAACGATTTTTATTTCGATCCTCCCGCGCTCACCGTCAGCCTCGGCACGACAGTCGTATGGCGCAATTGGGGTGAAGTGACGCATACCGTGTCCATCACCGACGTGGTCAACTCTGGCGATATTGCCCCTGGCGAGTTTTTTGCCCACACCTTCAACTCGAAAGGCACATTCGCCTACCAGTGCGCCCACTACCCAGTTATGCAGGCAAGTGTCACAGTCGTGGATGCGCAGGATGTTCCAGTTGATGTATGGGTATCAGCATGGCACGACCTGGGGGTCAGCGCCGGCGCCGACATTGACTATCACGTGGAATATGCCAACTCGACATCATTCGACGCACAGAACGTCGCACTGACTGTGACGCTGCCGAGCGCCAGCACACTGGTGACCTCGACAAAGTCTGGCGATTACTTTCCACCGATCTCACGATCTGGCCGAGTGCTGGTCTATGACATTGGCACACTTGCCACGTACGATTCCGGCGTCATTGACCTGGTTGTTGCTTTGACGAACACGCTCAAGGTCAACGACCTGGTTGTGTTGTCGGCAAGCATCTCGGCCATCAACCCTGACCCCAATCCCGATAACAACTATGTCGAGGACAGTGAAGCCATCCCCGGCGCGAACATGATGATTTCCACACGTCCTGCGTATGACAGCGGGCCGTTTGTGCCGGGCGGCGTGGTGACGTACACCGTCGAGTATTACAACCAGTCTTCTTACATGGACGCCACTTCGGTCGTCGTGACGGACCGATTGCCTTCCGGCGTGACTTTTCTCAGCGCGCTCAATGATAACTGGACCATCGCCACGCCGATTACGCCAACTACGGTGGGCAATGAACTGAGGTTCAATCTCGACACACTGCCTCCGGGCGCAGGCGGGCAGTTGTTGATACAGGCGCACCTGAGTCCGACCCTGAATGCCAAGACGGTCTTGAGAAATACGGTCGGCGTGACGACGACCGCAGCGGAAACGACCTACGAGGATAACTGGGCCTTTGACGAACAGAGCGTCGTGCCAGTCCTGCCCGATCTGTGGGTTGAGCTGCACTCGTCTACTGACGGCCAGATTGACGGCTATCAGACATACTGGCTCAATCTGGGCAACGCAGGGCCTCAGGATGCGAGCCCTGTGACCGTGACGCTGTCAATTCCGAGCAGCCTGACCGACCTTGACTTTGGCACCTGGCCAGACCTGCTGGTCACACGCACGAATGACTATCTGGCAACGTGGTTCGCCGGCACACTGGCGGCGGACTCGGGGGGCAACGGCCTGTCTGTGAACGGACGCATCAACGCGGCGGGCGAGGTCACGGCGACGGCGACGATCACTTCGTCCAGCCCGGAAGCCGACCCGACCGACAACATTGCGCAGGTGAGCGATTTCAACGCCGAGATTCTGATGCCCATCATTGATGTGCCGAACACCGCGATTGTCGGGCCGCAGCCTGTCTTTTATGGACTGGGTCAACCCGGCGCGACGGTGACGCTGTTCCTCTCTGGCACCCTGATGGTGGGCGGTCAAGAGCTTGGCCAGGCCATCGTAGATGATTACAGCCGCTGGGTGCTCACGCCCACCTCGCCGCTCACGCGAACCGGTTGGTACTGGTTCACGGCAACGCAGCAGTTGAATGGCCGCATCAGCCCGGCGACAGGCGTGGGCAACTTTATCACCGACACCGCCACACTCGTCATGGATACGAATAGCATGGTGCGCTATTTTGGCACCCGGCCTTTTGGCTCGGAGGGCGAACCGGTCGGCGGCATCAACCAGCCACTCGGCTGGCGGCGCGGCGTCACCTATACACTGGGCGCGCGGCTCACCCGCTGCACTCCATACGATCCGATTTCTCCGACGCTCCAGGTGCTGCTCTATAACGACGACGGGTTGATGGTCAGCCATCATGACCTCCTCGCCACCTACACCGAGACCGGCTATGTCGAGTTTGAATTTGGGACGCCCGAGGACAGCTCGCCTTTCGAGCTGTTCATCAAGTACTACTGTCCGGTGCCGGCTACTCTGGCCCGCAGCGTCGCGAACAATCCGCTGCGACCGTCCGGGTGGTGGCAGGACCTCAAAGACTGGTTCGGCTGCTGGGAGAGCCTGGGCTGCGACAAGCCCGATCCGCCGCCGCCACCTAAACCTGGCTGCCCCGGCTGCACGCCGATTCCGCGCCCGCGGCGCCGGCCCGAACCGACTGACCCGGACGGCTTTGTGTATGACTGTTCGATGGTGCGGGCCGGCGCGACCATCACCCAGTCCATCATCACCCAGGCGTGGGTGACGGCCACACAGAGAATCGCCACAGGCGATTATGCGCCCTGGAACGCGCTGGACTTTAATCAGGTCAATCCGCAGTACACCGGGCCGCTGTCTGTCTGGCCCGACAAAGTGCCCAGGCTCGGTTACTTTTCCTTCCTGGTCCCGGCGGGTGGCTATCGCCTGCTGGCGACTGCGCCCGGCTATGTGCCGTTTCAGAGTCAGGTGCTTCACGTGACCAACTCGCCGGTCACGCTCAACATCCCGATGAAACGACCCGGCGATGTGGCCGACTGTGCACCCTCCATGCACAGAGTGTACCTGCCGATTGTGATACGCTGAGACAGATATCAGGCCGGGAGAGCGATTGATTTGCTCTCCCGGCCTCATTGTGGCCTGGCAGTTCGCTATCGGTGATCAATCAGATACCGGCAGAACCAATTCCCCCGCATCCCGCTCCATATCAGGCGTCACCACGGGTGCTACCACAATTGACAGGGACATGCTTTGTCAATACGCTCTGACCACCGATCGGCATACGAGACGGATCATAGCGAAACGCCACTTTGCGGCTGCTATGTTCCATAGGCTGGATCCGGAGTGAGCAACCCACGACTCAACGGTGGAATTCCTTACCCATGCGTGTGTCTGCCGGCTTATGCGGCCGGCTTGCGGCAGAGTGCGCGCGGTTTCGGCGTCGTGGTGCAAGCGCACGGCTTGAATGCGTTCGGCCAGTTCGCCCGTTGGAAAAGCACCTACAAAGATACGGTAGTCGCCAGGAGTCTTGTCCATCGGCAGGAAGTATAACACCCTTCCGATGAAGCCGGTATTGAAAACCGGCGGACAGCATGTCCGGTGGCGTCGGGCCGATGTACAGACGTTCAGAAAAAGATCCGTGATTCAGAGTCGAGCACGACTTGACACATCGGACAAGATGCGTCATCTTAACGGCCTACAAAACCGTTCAAGAGGAGGCATCGCATGCAAATACGGCTCACCCTTAACAACCGCACCCGCCAAGCTTTGCTGGAGCGGCTGCACCAAGCCTATCAAAGCGGCAACCTCCGGTTGATTCGCCGCATACACTGCTCGCTCTATCTGGCCGATGGGAAAACAGTGGTGGAAGTGGCGCGGTTGTTGAATGTGGGTGAGCAGACCGTGTACGATTACGTGCAGGCGTTTCTGTTGTTGGGCCTGCACAGCTTGAACTACAAACGCCCGTCCGGTCGTCCGTCCCGGCTGACCAAGACGCAGCGTCACGAGTTGGGCAAGTTGATTGATGCTGGCCCCGAAAAGGCGGGCTATGATGAGGGCTGCTGGACGGCGGTTCTGGTTCAAGATTTGATCGCAAAGCGCTTCGGGGTGGTGTACCACCCGCAGTATGTGGCCGAACTGCTGAAGCACAGGGGCTTTTCGTATCAGAAGGGCCACTTAGTCGGATTACTTGGACAAAGCCGCACGAGCCGCGTGGATGGCCGAAAAGTGGCCGACGATCTTGCGTTTGGCGAAGCAGAAACACGCCCTGCTCCTGTTTGGCGACGAGGCTAGTTTTGCCCAGTGGGGTTCGTTGAGCTACACCTGGTCGCGGGTCGGCCGTCAACCCACGGTCAAGACGAGCGGCAAGCGCAAGGCCGACAAGGTGTTTGGCCTGATTGACTTTTTCACGGGCCGGCTGTTCTACCGAGGACACACCGGGCGCTTCAATTCGGACGGCTATGCCGAGTTCTTGTTGGAGGTGATGCAACATTTGATCTTGATCCAGGATGGCGCCAAATACCACACCCGTCAAGCCATGCAACAATTCTTCCAGGAGCATGCTGACCGTGTCACGATGTTCCAATCGCCGTCTTACTCGCCGGACTTTTAACCCGATTGAATTCTTGTGGAAAAAGGTCAAGAAACACGCAACGCACCTTCGCCACTTTCCCAACTTTGACCAGTTGGTTGAGAAGGTTGAGGATACTCTGCTCCGCCTTGCCCATACGCCCAGTGAGATCACGGCCTTGGTGGGCCGGTATTGCGAATCGCTCGGCGAGGTCACTGCATGACTTATCCCGAAACTTTATCTGAATATCTATAGCTGTACCGCTGGCGCGCGGGGATCGGCATCTTTGCCGTGTCTACCTACGACCCGGATTACGTGCTGGTCAAAGAGAAACGCCTGGAAGAAGCTGTTCTGGTTTTGTCTCAAGAGGGGCATCACGTCAGGTGGTAATTGAGAATTCCTATTCCTTCTCGGCGACGACGAGGTAAAAATCCGCCGAGTCTTCGGCTTCCGTAACCCGCCAGCCCGCCCTGTGCAGCATAGCCGCGAGCTTCTCGGCTGTGGGCACTTGGTCTCCACGTAACACTGCGTCCTCGGACGCGGCGTGAATCTCGTTGACGCGCTGCCGTCCGATGATATGGCTGATGATGAGCCGTGCGCCGGGCGCGGCGACGCGATGGAACTCAGCCAGTGCGATAGGCTTGTCCTCGAAATGGGGCAAGACGGCATTCGCGAATACCGCATCGAACGCGCCCGCGTGGATTGGGAGTCGCGCGCCGTCGCAAACGACCGGTGTAACTTGTGCGCCTGCAAACTTGCGCCGCAAGCGCATCAGCATCTCCGGCGCAATGTCACCGGCAAACACCCGTCGTGGCCGCCTCTCCAACAATACGGGCAAGAGCGCCCCTGTGCCGCTGCCCACATCTAACACGGCGTCGCCAGCACAGAGCCGCGCCGCTTGCACAACGCGCGCCAGCCGCTCCGCCGCATCGGGCGGGACAGGTAGTTCATCCCAGGTGCGCGCCATCCGGTCAAATATCGCCATGCGAGGATCCACCGTCATTAGAAGCCCCTTTGATCTTTGATATTTGCCATGGCTTGTTCCAGATAAACCAATCGCCGCCTGGCTTCGGTAGAATCGGCGCTCAGTGCATAGAGTGCGCCATAGCCTTCGATGGCAAATGAAGCCGACACCGTTCCGTACATTGCGGCGCGGATGGGATCGCCGGTGGTGGCGAGTCCGACCATGAATCCACCGCAAAAGCTATCGCCTGCGCCGGTCACGTCCACGACGTGGGCCGGGTAGGGCGGCACGTGCGTGCGGCGATTCGAGTCCCGTTCGTACACCCGCGCACCCCGGTCGCCCATCTTGATGACGACGCGCGGACCCTGGCGCGCAAACTCGACGGCGGCATCCCACAGGTCCACACCTTCGGCCAGCAGTGAGTGAACTTCCATCTCGCTGGGCAGAAAGGCATCCAGGTCTTGCAGTAGCGCCTCGATGTGCGAACGCAGGCGCGGAACCATGTACCGCTCGCCGGGGTCGGCGGTGATTTGCGTGACGCCCGCCAGCCTGGCCCGCGCCGGGAGATGAGTGTGCGTGCGGATGCTGATGGGTGAAAGGTGCAGCGCACGCGCGCCATCATAGGCCGAGGGCCAATCGCCAGGGCGGACGGCCAGTGGCTCGTACTCGTCCGGGTTATCCTGACCGGGCGTGGAATGGACATAGTCGCGCAGATCATCGGGCAACGGCAGGCCGATGCGCGCAAAGTGAGTCGCTGGGTCGGTGTCTGTGCGTGTGTGCGGATCGGTGTAGGCGTAGAACGTGCGCATGTCTTGCCAGCCCGGCACGACGCGGATGCCGCTCACATCCAGGCCGTGCTGCTTGAGCGCGTCCAACCAGCCAGTTGGATAGTTTTCGCCTACGCGCGCCAGCAACCCGACGTGGTCGCTCCATACACGTGCGCCGACGGCGGCGTAGAGCGCGTTGCCGCCCATCTCGCGCACATGTGCTTGCCTGTCCGGTGTGATGAGATAGTCTATGCGGAGACCACCGCAGCAAATATAGTCCATAGTTGGGCAGTCATGATGACCACCAGATGCCGGTACATTCTGGAACCATGCGGTCTTGCTTGACGATCTGTTGAGCTATGTCCGTGCCAAAGAAAAAGCCGATGTGTGCTTTTGCTTCTGCCACTGACTCGAATTGAAAATCGGTGCGAATCCAAGTGGAGGAAAAGCCCGCTTTTTCCAGGAATGAATAGTACCCGGACAATTTGTCCAGTGGATGTGGCGTTTCAAAGCCTGTGCCGAGCGTTTCCAGGATGATGATGGTTCCGCCAGGATGCACCACACGTCGCATTTCGGCCAGAACTTTTTCCGCTTCGCCCTGCCAGTTCGGCTCGCTCCAGACGAGGAGTTGAAAGATCGTCCACCCGGCGAGCGCGACATCTGCAACTTGGTTGCCCACCGGCAAATGGCGATGGTCGCCGACAGCCACGTGCCAGTTCGAGTGTCCGCTGCGCTCGAGTACGGCGCGGGCGACCTGAAGTATGTTCAGTGAGGCATCAAATGCTTGGACGGACTTGACGACTGGCGCAATCAGGCGAGTGAGCCTGCCTGTGCCAGCGCCCAACTCGATCACGTCGAGTCCGGCCAGCGGCCTGATCCGGTTGAGCGCGGGCAGGATATTGCCCCGATAATCCTCGTGCGACACCAACTGCTCATACTCGTCGGCATGTTGGCTGTAGGTCTCTTGACTGGGCATAGTTGGCCCCTTTTTGTCAGACGCGCAACTCACTTGTGCGGATGCGGCTGATGCCTCCGCCGTCTGCAACATCGCGCCCGCCACCAAATGCGCGAAAGAACGACTCGCCCAAGACGTCAGCGCGATGCGCGGCGAACAACATGCCCGGAATGCACGCGACGAGTGGGCTGAACATTTCGCGGACAGGGGCAAAGTAGAGACCTGTCAGGTCTGGGAGACCTGACAGGTCTTCCGGCGCAACAATGACGACACGGCGACCAATCGCTCTGGCGGCTACGGCGACCTCGACCATGCGGGAGGCATCTCGGCCGGCGGCGGTGATGATGAACGTGGGCGTGGGCACGGCACGGCAAAAGTATTGCAGGTGCGCCCACTCTTCGGTATCCTGGCCCACGGCGCTGTCGCCGCTGGCCTCCAAAATCTTGGCGGCGGAAAACAGCGCCGTGCCAAAATTCGGGCCGCCACCGGTAAATACGAATTCGTCCGCGTCCTTCCAATCTTTTGCCAGTGTGCACGCGGGTTCGTCGCACAGCGCGAGGGTGCGCTCGATGGCATCCGCCGTCGCCGCAATTTCTTGACGAACGTCGGCAGCCTGGATCGGCATGAGCTTGCCACGGGCCTCGCCCAATCGCGCGGCGGCCAGGTAGAGCATCAGCAGTGTGGCGATGTAGGAACGCACGCCCGGCGCAAAGTCGAACGGCGGTACAGTCACTAACAAAAGTCTATCGCCCGCCAATGCGATGCGGCTGCCCGCCGTGCCGGTGAGCGCAATCGTCGTCGCTCCGACTTGGCGTGCGCGCAACAGGGCTTCCAGCGTGCGGCTCACCTCACCCGAGGCCGAGATGCCGATGACGATGTTGGCTCCCGGCTCGCCTTCCGGCATAAAGTCCACCGCATAACGCGACATCTGCAGTGCCGTCATCGGCTCGGTGGGCAGGCCCGCCAGTGACTCAAATGCCAATTCGCTGGCGAGCGTCGCATGATGGCTGTCGCCGCAGCCGGTGACGAACAATCGCCGGGCGGCGCTGCACAGGTTGTCGTCAAGCGCCTCGCGCGCATTGCGTTCGTAAAGAGGCAACACTTCGCGGATCAGCGCGGGCAGGCTGTGGATTTGGGCGAGCATCGCGTTTCCGGTCATTCGCTCATCCGTTTCCCGTCTGCTGCAGCAGATGGAGCCGCAGCCCGGCTTGTGTCCGCAGCCGTTCGTTGATCTCCGGCAAGCCGACTTGCTCGACCAGAAACGACGCGGCGACAGCGCCGTAGCGCGCCGCCGTCAGCGCATTGCCGGTTTGGACATATCCGGCCAGGAATCCACCGCAGTACGCATTGCCCGCGCCCGTGGGGTCTACGACCGTTGTCGGCACGGCGGGCACGTAAAGGTGCGCCGCGCCTGAGTCAGCATACACCAGTGATCCCTCCGGCCCCATCCGCAGCGCGACGATAGATGCGCCCGCATCGGCCAGATGGCGTACCAATTCATCGGGCGAGCCACTGCCCACGAGCGACTGTGCCTCGGCGACGTTGGGCGAAAAGATGTCGGCGGCGGTGCACAGTTGACGGAGCGCCGCATCGCTCGGCGGTCGGTCGGCGGGCTTGAATGGCTCGAGGCTGATAACGGGGCAGTAGGCCGGCATCCCTATACCGGCCATGCTGCGCAATTGATCAATGAAATCCAGATCGGGTTCGTCAGGATGAATGCCGAGGTGAAATCCCTTGGCCTGGCGATAGCTTTCAGGAATGTGGTCGAGCGTCCGGCCCAGTTGCGCGCTGATGACGTGCCCCTCGACGCGCCAGACCTGCGTGCGGCGTCCCTTGCTTTCCAGTATTTGCCACGCGCGCGGAGTGGGAAGCTCGGTTTCGCGCACGCCCGCCAGGTCAATGCCCGTTGCAGCCAGCCACACTCTCGCCGAGTCGGGGAGGTCACGCCCTATGCCGGCGACCAGCCCGACGTCGCCCGATTCCTCTGTCCATCCGGCTAACGCAGGTAACCGCATCCCGAATGCGGTCTGCGGCCCGCCGCCGCCCAGCGTGCCCGTCACGGTGTGGCCGTCAGGGAATACGAGGTCGTCCAGGATGATGCCAAAGGCAACCAGGTCTATCATTCAAATATCGAATGTCAAGTTTCACAGGCTATGGAGCAGGGCGAGTGGCGATGCGCAGTTCGCGCAGGGTCAAGAGCCCCTGGGCCAGCGACACGATCAAGGTCACGACGAGAAGGGCCAGAGAAGCCGGCAGTGTGAATTCGGGGTGACCAGTCAGGATAAAGTAGCTGTGAATGGAAAACGCAAACACGCCTGCCGCCGCCAGCACCAGCGAAAAGATGTAGCCGCTTTTCGCGCCTTGCAGCATTTGTTTAGAGCGATTTCCTATTGAGTGTACGGGATGTTCCTTGCGGCGGCGGTTGGTTCAATGGTGAAAAGCCTTGATTTTGTTGATCGTGTTGTGCGCCATTATGTTTACCTGCGTATGGCAACCCGTAAATCCAACTGGAATTCGCTCTAAAGCCCCAGAGCGCCACGAGCAGCAGCAAAAAGTTCAGCACAAGAAAGACCTGGATACCGCCCGGTATTCCAAATAGCTTCCACTCTTGCCAGAACGCGGAATCTATCTCGTGGGTGAACAAGAGGGCGAAGTTGAGTATGTATAAGCTGATGGCAGTATTCTGTTTCAAAGTCATCACCTCTTGAGACAGTCTTGGCAGAAAGCAGACAAGTGGGCGAGTGGACAAGTAGTCTGCCTTGTCTACTTGTCTACTTGTTTCCTTATCACAAGAGCTTGAGCGATACGAGCTGCAACGCGCGCATTGTTCAGCAGTAGCGCCACATTCGCTCGCTTGCTGCGCCCGTCGGTCAACTCGGCGATTTTTGCCAGGATAAAGGGCGTGATGGCGGCGCCGCTGATGCCCGACTCGTCCGCGAGTCTCGTCGCTTCCGCAATGGCGGTTTCCGCTTCAGCGCGAGGCAATTCGTCGGAGGCGGGGACGGGGACGGCGACCAACTCGCCGCCACCCAGCCCCAATGCCCGGCGCGCGCGAACAATGGCGGCGACCTGTTCCGGCGTGTCGGCCCGTGCGTCCACCGGCAGGCCCGACGTGCGCGAATAGAATGCGGGCAGCTCGTCTGTGCCGTAACCGATGACGGGCACGCCGCGCGTTTCAAGTTGCTCCAGCGTGAGTGGCAGGTCGAGCAGCGACTTGGCGCCGGCGCAGACGACGGTGACGGGCGTGCGGCCCAGCTCTTCCAGGTCGGCGGAAACGTCGAACGGGTGGCCGCGATGGACGCCGCCGATGCCGCCCGTGGCAAACACGCCGATGCCCGCGAGCGCCGCCACAATCATCGTGCCGGCCACAGTCGTCGCGCCGTCGAGTCCGCGCGCCACGGCGATGCCGAGGTCGCGGCGGCTGCACTTGCGCACATCCTTCGCGGTGGCCAGGTATTCCAATTGCGCGTCGTCCAATCCCACGGTGATCTGGCCGCGCAAGATGGCAATCGTCGCCGGGATCGCGCCCACGTTCGTGTCGCGGACGGCCGCTTCGATGGCGCGCGCTGTGGCAAGGTTATCCGGGTAGGGTAGACCGTGCGTGATGAGCGTGGATTCAAGCGCGACGACAGGCCGCCTGGCTTGAAGTGCATCGGCGACCTCTGGCTTGACCTGGATAGAAACTGGATTCAAGTTTGCTCCTCTTGATCCCCGGATAAACGCGAATCATCGCAAAGTCTACTCGCTTCGATTGCCGCCGATTCGCGGAAAATCAGACACCGCCTTGACTAAACGGTGCTTGCCCTTTTGATGTCCGAGGAGAAATGCGGCCTGGTATTGATCGAGCCGGAACCGATGCGTAATCAACTGCGTCAGGTCGAGCTGCCTTTGCGCTGCCAGCCGCAAGTAAATCTCCATCGCGTGTGATCGTTGGCCCTCGAACGTTTCTACGCCGAATGCGTTGGAGCCGACGATGGCGATCTCTTTGAAATAAAGCGGCGTCCACTCAAAGTGCGCGGGCTTGTCTACGCCGGTGACGATAATGTTCGCGCGCGGCGCGGCCACGCGCACGCCGATCTCGAGCGATTCCGGCGAGCCAATCGTGTCATAGATCACGTCCACGCCGCGCAGGAGCCACGGCTTACCGTTTGATGGGTGAAGCACGGTCGCGCTAGCCAGCCCGGCTATCGTCTCGATGATTTCGACGGTGTTGCGAGTGCGGATGACAACCTCCGCGCCCAACGCGCGCGCCAGTTCTTCTTGATGCGGGTAGCGCGCGATGGCGACGACGCGCGCCGACGGGAACAGCGCGCGCAAGATGGCGATGGATAACAGCCCCAGCGTCCCGCATCCATAGACTAGTGCGAACGCGCCTTCCGCCGGTGGAGATTTCAAAATGGCGTGCAGGCTGACCGAGAACGGATCGGCCAGCACCGCCTGGTCAAAGCTCGCGCCTTCGGGGACAGGAAACAGTTGTGATTCGTGCGCGGCCACGAGCGGCGCGTACCCGCCCGAGACGACGCGGCAGTTGCCCAGATGTAGGGCAGGGGGCAGGCGACCTTCCGTGAACCAGTCGCACAAAGGATATTGCCCCTGGCTGCACGCCTCACACGGCGGCGTGATGCCGCGCGGCCCGCACGAGAGCCACGGGTTGAGGACGACGCGCTCGCCCACTTGCCGCGTTCTGACGCCCGGCCCCACGCGCTCGATCACGCCCACGGCTTCGTGCCCCAGCACGTGCGGGAACGAAATCAGCGTCCTGAGGGGATTGTCAAAGTCGCCGTCCAGAAAGACTTGCTTCAGGTCAGAGCCGCAAATCCCGCACACCTGCGTTCGCACGATGGCCCAGTCGTCCGCCGGAAGCTGCGGCTCGGGGATTTCTTTTAATGCAAGCGGGCCGAGCGCGCCCAGGTAGGCGCGCGGCGTGAGCTTGCCGAACACGTAGGCGAACGCAAAACGAGGCAGACTGTAGCGAAAGAGGATGGCTTTCATAGCAGGCCTCATGGCTCGATTTCGGCGACGGATGGCACAATATGCGTCGGCTCGTAGGGGAAGCGATGCACGTCTTCGCGGCGGGTGACGCCGCTGAGCACCAGGATGGTTTCCGTCCCGCTGGCGACGCCGGTGAGGATATCGGTCTCCATCCGGTCGCCGATCATGACCGCGTTTTCGGAATGGGCGCCCAGGTGGTTGAGGGCGATGCGAATCATCAGCGGGTTTGGCTTGCCCACAAAGTAGGGACTCATCCCGCTGGCTTTTTGGATGAGGGCCGCCATCGCGCCGCAGCCGGGCACCAATCCTCCTTCCGTTGGCCCGGAAGGGTCGGGGTTCGTGGCGATGAACCGCGCGCCGCTCACGACCAGTCGAATGGCTTTGGTGATCAGCCCGATGTTGTAACTGTGCGTCTCGCCCAGCACAACGTAATCCGGCTCGAATTCGGTGATGATATAGCCTACGCTGTGGACGGCCTCAGTCAATCCGCTCTCGCCGACGACAAAGGCTTTGCCGTTGGGCCGCTGCGATTGCAGGAAGCGGGCCGTCGCCAGGGCCGAGGTAAAGATGCGCTCGGCGGGAATGTCGAGACCGATGGACTGCAAGCGATGGGCCAGGTCGCCGGGCGTGTACAGTGAGTTGTTGGTCAGCACCAGGTGAGGCGCTCCGTGCGCTTTGAGCCGCTCGATGAACTCGTTGGCCCCAGGGATGATGGTGCGCCCGCTGACCAGGACACCGTCCATGTCAATGAGATAGCTTTTCGGCATAGGCCATCATCCTCCAAGTAATCCTTGATAGAAAGATCGGGGTACATTCTACTCTCAATGCACATGATGTCAAAGGGAACCTTTTGCCCCCATCCCCACCCCGTCCCCCGTTGCTGACAGGGGAAGGGAGTCGTTGTCCCCTCCCCTGTCCCGAGGGGACGAGGGAGGGTTAGGGTGGGGGTGTTCCCGCACGAATGACCACAGCACCACAATTGCCAACACCGATGCGACGACGGACGCAGCGGCGTTCGGCTCTAACCGTCCCCATCGCACGAACAGCGCCGTGCCACCAGCGGAGCCGATCATACGCGCCAGCGTCATCGCCGCGACGTTGGCCGACATCGTCGTGGCCCGCGCGGAGGGCGCGAGTTCAGAGATGAGTGGCAAGAGTGAGACGATCGTGAACTCGAAGGCGACGAACAGTAGCGCCAGCCCGCCCGTTGCCCACTCTAATCGCTGTCCCAACATCGGCAGCGCCCCGTAGGTGAGCGCCGAAATCACCAGCCCGACCAACACCGCGCGCCGTTTGCCCATCCGATCCACAAATGCTGCCGAGCCAAATTCTCCTACAGCTTCTGCCAAGCCGATGACGATGGATGTTAGCCCCAGCGCGACGACGCTCAAGCCAAAGCGGCTTTCCATCCACGCGCCGTAGACGATGAATGTAACTTCGTTCGCCAGGATGATGAGGAACCCCGCGCAGAATGAGGCCATGACATTGCGGTTGCGGATCACAGCGCCAAGTTGAAACGTTGTGCTGCTGTGTGCGACGTTCGGCGCGTCACGCGGGAGCAGCCACGCGATCAGCAACAGTCCGGCTGCGCCCAAGACGGCCAGCATCGCGAACGGCGATTGCCACCCTGCGCGCGCGATGAACCATCCGGCGGACGGCACGCCCAGCAGCCACGCCGCCGACCACGAAAGTTCTGTGATGCCCATCACCCGTCCGCGCCGCTCGTAGGGCACGCGGTCGCCGATGAAGGCTTGCATCGTCGGATCGAAGATGGCTTTGGCGAGGCCAAAGGTCACGAACGCAGCCAGGAATGCGGCGTAATACGGAAGCGCCGCGCAAATCGCTGCCCCCACAATGAGGAACGCCACGCCCACGAGCAACAGCCGCTTGCGGCCCCAGGTGTCCGAAAGCGGGCCAAAAATCGGGCTGGTGAGTCCGCCCGCCGCGCGCGCCGTGACGAGCAACCCCGCCGAGGTCAGGTTCACGCCCAGCCCGCGCGCGATGACGGGCAGGAACGGGTACGTGATGCGGTACACGATGTTGAGCGTGATGCGCGCCAGCAGCATCGCGGCGAGAACAATGGTGAAGCGGGGTTCCGTTGGAGGAATCGTCCCGGACCTGCCAGGTCTCCTAGACCTGGCAGGTCTAATCATCGTCGCCCCCAATCAGGGCTCTGATTTCTGTTTCGCCGGCCAGTTCTTGGTGCTTGGCGATGAACGTTTCCTTGCCATCAGACCAGTCGAGCACTTGATTTCTTTTGATCTTGGTCGGCTTTTCGGAGAGCATGGTTTGGTATGAGGAGTAAGGACACTCGCGAAAATCGCTGACAAAGCCGTGCTTTTGCGGGCTGAAATGGATATAGTGAACGAGGCGCATAAAGTAGCGCGTAGATGTGTGACAGGGATTCTGCTCGGTCACCCCATCGCCTTCGCGAGTTCGGTTCCCCAGAGATGGGCTCGCTCCAGCTCGCCGTCGCGCAGCGGTCCGTACGCGCCCTTCACGATGAAGCGGCGGGCCTTTGCGGCCGGGCGGTATCCCGCGCGCTCCAATCCGCGAACGATCGCCGCGGTAGCACCTCCGGGCGACCACCAGATCCGCGTCTCGAACGCGGCCGAGCGGCCGTGCCCTTGAGGCAGCGTGTCGAGCCACGAGCGCATGGACGGGTGCGAGAGATTGGGAGGCGCTGGCGCCTTGCCTGGGTTCGCGCGGATGTTCTCCCGCATCTGCTCGGTCGGAAGCCTGAACCCGAGCACCGGAGCGCCCGCCACGATGAGATCGGCGTCCGCTATCGCCGCGCCGGACGCCTCGGCAGTAGAGAGCGCTTGTGCCTCCGGTCCGATGCCTTCCGCGATGGCACGCGCGATGGCAGCGGTATTCCCCCACAGAGATTCGTACACAACTATAACCTTCATAGCACCCACCTTTCTGTCGGCACACCGTCAAAGGGCTACCCATGCCGCACAAGATGGTGACTGAACGCGGCGACCGAAGTCATCGGTCGGCCAGGGACCGATTTGCGACGCAGGGCGCGGTCCAACGGTCGCGCTCACCCGCTCGCTGCAGCGTCAGCGGAGGCGAGTCCGGTGCAACACGGGGTTGGGCCGCCTCCGGCTATGGCGCGCCCCATTTTTCTTCAACAAGCTTTATCAGCGGCAAAGGCGATAACTCGTCCGCCGAACACTTCACTAACTCTTTGCCCTCGATGGTCTCAAACCGACAACTACAGTCCAGATGGCTGGCCGACCCCGAACCCGGCGTGGCCTGACATTGAATGTCGGCATAAAACCCCGCCCCGATGAGGGCCAGATAGATAACGAATATCACGCTGCCGAGTATTGGCAGTGCCACTAACATTAGGCGCTTGCCCATTGGCTGCGCCCAAGCACTGACGAGGAACGTTATCAGAGCAGGTAGTGATCCGACCGCCATATACAAATACGGTGTGGAGGCGGCCAGCGGCGGAGCCAAGAAAACCCTCTGCCGCATCATCCAGACGCCGACCAGGACACCCATGAAGAGAACAGCCAACGTTAACCCACCAGCCTTATTCCATGTCAGCCTTCTATTTTGGGTCATATCAATTGTCATCGCGGCCCTTGCATATGTTCACTCTGCCTTGCTCGGTTGGCCCAATCGTCAGTCTTGCGACTCGTGTTCTACAAGATCTCTCCTTGTTCGCAACAAGCGGCACTAACGGCAGCGAGCTTAGCCGCGCGCGGCCACTGGCAAGTTACCCCGCGAGAACCAGAACGACAATTAGCCCATGACGCCGCGAGTTCGGCGCGCGCAGCGCGTCGGCTGGAGCGAGATGTTAGGCTTTATTAGCCCATCCAGTAATCGTGAAAAGTTGTTTTATTCTCCAGAATAGTTCTGTAGATTTGATTGTCGCGGATTACCGATGTGCAATCACGCATAGCTTGACACAGGTCTTTGGCAATCTCGATTGCATTAGGGAATATGACCAATACTTTGTCTTTGTTTTCAAGCTCGCTGTAAAGCTCCTTGTCTCTTTTCTCATCCGAGTAGTACTTGGCGACAAAATTGTGGTCAATGCGTACATTCGCATTGTCAGCAAGAGACTTGTTTCTGGGCGAGCCGATGAAAGAGAAGGCCGGATGGTGCGTGAGAATAAAAGCTTTCGGATGCTTTAGAAAGTTCGCCCATCTTCTTATCTCTGATAAGACCTTGAAATGTTCTAGCCTGTAAGTCTTGTTTAGCTCAATAATGTCGAACAGCGTATCTATTCGCTCGACCATAAGGTAGGTCAGCAAAATGAAAGTCGAGAAGGCAAACTGAATCTTGGTCTGAAGTGGCCAAGTATGAAGAAAATTAGCCACCAATTCAGTGCTGTCAGCAAAATTGCACCCCAAACAATTGTGATGGACAGTGTCGAATGTACCGAATGCGTTATGAATTTGGCACATTATGGGATCGCCATCAGGAGCAAATGCTTCGCGTTGAAATACTTCGCAGACTTCCTCGAAATGTTTTTGAACGACCTCTGCTTCTTCTGTCTCGGAGAAGTTTAGCTCAGACAAATCCATGACGGTCACTCCTGGAGCCTAACGGTTTGCGTTACCGGCGGCTGGGGAGAAAAAAGCTTGGAAACGGGAAAATGCTAAAGCTCAGAAAAGCCCTAAAAACGCGCCGAGTCCCAGCCGTCCGGTGCACGCTTTGTTGGGCCGCATAGAATTGAAAATGGCAACCATGCACGGTAATGCCGCTCCTCCAACCTTGATAGTTTGGTTTCGCCAAATCCACGCACAGTTCAATCTACCCCAGCACGGTCAAGATTGCGATCTCTCGGTGGGATGTGCGAGATGATCTCACGTGACCGCTGAAGGTTTTTGCGTTTTACATTCCTCGGGATCGTAATCCCTTGCTGGCATCCTAAAATCGGTAGACCACCGTACGGTTCAGCCTGCGCAACGTGGAGTTGACCTCCTGGACGCGCATTATGGCCCGCCACCACAACGGGAATCGGGAAAACGCGACCTGTTCGCTTGGTCTGAACTCTTTGATCAATTCAAGCTTCGGCTCAAGCTGCTTGATGTCCTGAGGATCATCAAGTCCCCACTTATAGGTTGCACCTGTACCCCCGACGTTTGAGCCTACTTGTTTGAGTATCACGGGATGAACTACATCGAAGATCATCTGCCCGCCGGGGAAGTGAGCGACCACCGTATTGAGCAGCGCTTTTACATCCGCTTCGCTCACGTACATCAGCGCTCCCTCGGCGATAAGCAACGCGGGTCGATCCCGTGGAACCTCGTCCAACCAGCGCAAATCGTTCAGCGGTGCACCGATCAGGTGATACTGGCCCGCAGACGCAGCCTCCCGTTCGGGCAACAGTTGGCGGCGCAGGTCGATCACATCGGGGTAATCCACATCGAACCACTGGACACTGGCGGGCGGATCGATTCGGAAAACACGGCTGTCCATGCCGCAGCCCACGTGGAGCACGGTCGCATCCGGGTGATCAGCAAGATAACGGTTCGTGAGCATATCAAAGGTTGCGGCGCGCGTGGCGATGATGGTACACCCAATGTCCTTCCACATGCCCCATGAACTCACTCCCTTGAGGGTCTTACTCATGTCATAGTCGATGTGCCGCATGGCTTCTTCAGCCCACGGATCACGCAAGATCGGATTCTTCCACGCGCTCTGAACCGCTCGACCGTTCAGGGTGATAAGCATCGTTTCTTTTTCTTTTGTGAACTGGATCTTATCTGTTGTCATTGATTGCTCCTTAGCGTATTATCTGCTTCGTGTCCTTTTCCTGTTTGATTTGCTCCATCTGCGCTCGTGCCGCATTCCCCTCCGAGAAAAAGTGTGCAGCCCAACGGCTTGCGCTTCAGCTGCTTGGCCGACTGTGCAGGGCTAGGTTCCCAGTATAAATCGGAACCCCATAGAGCTTACCAGCGATAACCCAAAGCCGAAGGCCAAGTCAGCTGCAAGCGCGGGTTGGGCAGCTTTTCAACTGCTACTGGCTGGATTGCCAGCCGATTAGTGATGTTAGTTGTATCTGCTTCGAAAGATCATAAGCAGTAGACAAGTCGTTGTCGCTTTCCACGAGCACTCGTCCGAGAACGAGCACCGCATTGTTCGGCGAGGATATCTGCGTTATGCCGCTCGGCACATGTCCTTTCCAGCCGGGACCGCTGATCAGGTAATCGCCGGCCTCGGTTCCCGTGGTGCGTTTGCCAACGTAGGCAAAAATAGTGTTGTTCGACGGATCGGTGAACTGCACGCTGTAGTAGCGGCCGGCCATATCCGGCACGTGCAGGACTTGCGGTCCTTTGGAGAGATTGAGCCAGCCGACCGTTGCGAGCGTGTCGTGGTTCACGCCAGTAGTCATCAATTTTGAGGCCGAAGCGGGCGCGTGGAGGGGATCCGCAAAAAGTGCTTGGGGCTCCGTATAGAGCGTATTGACCGGGATGGGGCCGTCGCCTCCTCCTTTAACGAGGATAGCTCTCTTGTACACGGACAGCATCATGCGTGGCCAAAAATAGGTGAAAAGGAACCATGACGCGACCATGACCGAACCGAATAAAAGCAAATGCTCCATATGAGTCATCATTACACCTCGACCACCGGCGGTACCGTATACTCGCCGTTGAGAATGGCTTGACCTGGCACATACACGCGCAGCCAGAGTATGAAGTTGCCTGCAGGCGCGGGCAACCAGTTGGATTCATGGCCTGCCGGAGCGGTGTTCTGAAGGTAAATGTCAACGGAGCCGTCGGCGTTCGGCACGAGTCCAGAGCGATCGCTGACGCTGTACCGATTGATCGGATTCGCCACAAAGCGATTTTGCGCATCGCCCATCGTCAGCGACCAGAAGGCATTATTCGGTGGAAGACCGCCCGGCGGGAAGTGTATGATGTAGTCGTGCTTTCCGGAGAGCGTATGACCCGCGCCATCTCCGGACGTCGTCCAATACATCGCCTCCTGCGGTACGTTTATCGGGCCGGGAAATATTTGGGCGCACGCGGCTCTGAACATCATGCCATTTCCGGGCATGCCGCATCCGAACATGGTGAGCCAGCCGTTGACCTTCGTAGTCTTGATCCTCGCGAAAATTTGGGCCGAGACAAACGCCAGCCCGAAGCCGATGAAGAAACCTTGCACCACGTCATTACGCACAGTTCTTGAATGGGCAAAAAAGAATAAATAGATGATGAATAAGCCGCATATCAAGCCGATGAGTGCCGTCAGAAAAGTGGATGTTCTGTTATTCATATTAATTACTATATCACTTTTGACTTAGCGGTGTAGCTGTGTCTGCTTTGCAAGCCCATAGGCAGTAGGGAGATTGCTGTCACTGTACACAAGCATTCGGCCTATTTTGCTGCCCAACGATTAAGGATTGATGCGGCGCGGGATAGCCCACGCACCCATGTCGCAACGTGCGACCCGTTAGCCCGTGCGCCCGGATGAAACGAATGAAAGCCGCCGCATAATCCAGAGTTGAACTAAGCCGGTTGGGGTGGGCACCCCATTTGGAATTTAAGCCTGACGCCCGCCGCGATGGGTGGGGTCAAGTCGTGCTCCTGGGGGATATTGTACTCCCAAAAGGCAGGGGGACACAAGTGGCCCCTCACGGTCAGCGGGGTTGAAGAGACTTGGAAGGTACGTTGAGGTGAAACCAGCGGCAAGCGAGAGGCGTTTTTCGGTGAGTTGGCGAGCGGGACCGGCAACGCAGGCTAGCTTGACGGCGTCGAGTGGCCAGAGAAACCTCGAGGGGGTTCGAGTCCGATGGCTCATGGCGGTGCGCGTCCGAGCGGCGGCAGCGTGGCCTGAAGTTGCATGATGTGACCGCAGGCCGGGCAGCGCACGCTGCGAGAAGAAGGCGATGCGGACGAGTCGGGCAGCGTATTCGAGTTAGCTTGCTCCGTCGGTGAAGGCGAGTCGGCGGGGGGCGCGGCGAGTTGCGCGCGGAGCATTTCGAGTTGTTGACGATGGGCCGGACTGAAGAGGCCATAGTAGCGGACCTTGACAAAGCTTTTGGGCAAAACGTGTTGAAGGAAGCGGTGAATGAACTTTTCGGCGGGGAGTGTACAGAACTTGGTCTCGCCGGTGCCGGAGGCGCGGTACTGGAAAGTGACCTGACCATTTTCCACTTTGACGATGCGGCGGTTGCTGAGGGCAACACGAAAGATGTAGGGCGCGAGATACTTGAGGGCGGTGCGGCCGTCGCCGACAGGCTTGCAATGCACGACCCAATCTTGCTTCCACACTGAAGCGGGGATGTCCGCAAAGCCCTCGGTCTTACGCAAGGCGTCGCGGAACTTGGCGCGAAAGAGTCTGGACAGCGCCTTGACGGGGAGCAAGAAATTCTTGCGGGCAGACAACCAAGTCTGTCCGTCCTCGGCCAGTCCTCCGGCGGGGATAAGGTAATGCACGTGGGGATGATAGGACAAGTCACGTGCCCAGGTATGCAAGACGCCGACGAGGCCGAGCGTGCCGCCGACAAAACGCGAGTCCTGCGCCAACTGTTGAGCGGCTTCCGCTGAAGCGTGAAAGAGTGTGTCGTACACAAGTTTCTGGTGACTGCGCGCGAAGGGTCGCAGCGGGCTGGGCAAGGTGACGGTGAGCATAAAGTACGGCACGGGCAGTTGCAACTCGAATTGCTGTTCCAACCAGCGTTGAGCCTTCGCGTGTTGGCATTTGGGACAGTGGCGATTCCGACACGAGTGATAGCGGTACAGCGTCTCGCCGCAGTCGGGGCAGGTGTAGACGTGCCCACCCAACGCGGGCGTGCGGCACTGCTTGATCGCCCGCATCGCCTGCAGGTGGCTGGGCGGCATCTTGCTACCGAACTTGGCGCGATAGGCCGGGCCGTAAGTGCGGAAGAGGTCGGCGAGTTCGGTCACAACAAGGGTTGCATCACGCGATTGATGGCATCGGTCGCCAGAGCGTTCGCTTCGCGGGTCAGGTGGGTATAGATCGCGGTGGTCTTGGGTGAGCTGTGACCGAGATAGGCCTGAATGAGCCGCAAGTTGACGCCCGCTTCCAGCAGGTGCGTGGCATAGGAATGGCGCAAGGTGTGCACACTGGCGTCTTTCTGCACGCCGCTTTCTTGCAGCGCGGCTTTGAAGGCGCGTTGGATACTGCTGGGATCCATCGGCTGCGTGGCGGACGACAGGGGCACCCCGGCGCGGGTCGGGGCGGGAAAGAGCCACACGGGATGGCGATGCGTGCTCCAATAGTCGCGCAACATCTTGAGGGTGTTGTCTGGCAACGGCACGTAGCGATCCTTGTTACCCTTGCCCTGCCGGACATGCAGCATCTTGCGCTCGCCATCAATGTCACTGACTTGCAGAGAGACGCCTTCGCGCAGCCGCAAGCCGCACGAGTAGATGGTCGTCAGGCAGACGCGATAGTACGGGCGACGCAGGCAGGCTAGAATCTGGCGCACCTCGGCGACACTCAACACGGCGGGCAGCTTTTTCTCACGCGTCCGGCGTGGCAGATCGAGCGTGGCCCATTCACGGTGGAGCGTCCGCTCGTAAAAAAACTTGAGGCCGCACAGCGCAATGGTAAAGCCACTGCGCGAAACCTGCTTGTCGTTCTTGAGGTAGAGAAAGTATAGGCGTAGTTCTTCTTCGGTGATCAGGTCGGGCGACTTACGATAGTGCTCGGCCAATTGGCGGACGGCGCGCAAGTACGCATCTTGCGTCTTGGCGGATAAGCCGCGCAGTTGCAGGTCCTCGATCATACGCTGGCGTAACGGGGTCATGGTAATGCCTCCTGTCGGGAAGTTTGACAGGAAGTATAGTCGTGATCGAGGAACAATGAGGAACGGTCAGAGGATGGCTTGCGGGGAAACGCGCTCCCTGCGCGAAGCGCTTAGTTCAACTATTAAATCGGCTGCATATTTACAGTCTATACCCCCGCCAGAATTTGCAGCCTTTTCACCCTGTGGGGGAGTGTAGACGGCATATTTACAGTCTATTCCCCCTATGGGGCGGATTAGACTGTAATCGTTTTAGTGGTAAAATACCGCGTGGCTCAGGTCATGCTCAACCTCCTTGGCCAACCCTGTCATCATGTCGTGCAGACCCGATAAAAAGCGAGGACGTCCGTAGTATAGACCTGAATCCTTCACTTGTCAAAAAAAGGAACGCTGACCGGACGCGCGAGCGCACTAACGGCAGCGAGTCCACCCGCGACGCGTTGTGAATAGGCTCGCCAAAAGCACCCCCGGCCCGGCGCGTTGCCGTTGCGAAAGACTGGGGACGCCTGATCAGTCCAGGATCGCGCCCACGATCGCGGCGAAGAACGGCGGCGTGGTGTCCTCGGTGTGCTCGGTCGGGCCGGCACCGATCCTCACGACCACCAAATCGAGTGACGGGATAACGGCGCACAGGTTGGTGTTGTATCCCAGGGCAGCGAAGGCATCGCGTGGCACAGCAGGCCAAAGCGTCTGCTGTGTATTGACCCACCAAGTCAGCCCATACCTCGCGTTCAGCGCCTGAGAGGTCCGTGTGCACAGGTCGAGCCACCACGGAGCCACGATCTCGGTCCCGTTCCAGCGACCCCGGCGCAGCATCAGGTATCCGAAGCGCGCCAGCTCGCGGGCCGAGATGTGGATGCCGGAGAATGGGTTCGTGTGGATACCGATGTGCCCGTCGTCAATCCCCAACCGATCCCATTCCAGGTTTTCGATACCGATCGGATCGAGCACGCGCTCCTCCATGAATTCCGCTAGCTCCTGACCAGCAATGTGCCGGAAGGCCAGCGCCAAGTGGGCAAACGCCGGGTCACAATAATCCCACCGGTTCCCGGGATCAGCCGCCAAGCGCGCGGTCCACACATCCCCTGGCACGTCGCTGCCGCGCAGCGGCTGGCGCCCCAAGGCACCCTCGAATTCGTTGACGCCCGGCGCCGTTTGCACGCCAAAGATGCCGGTGCTCTCGCCCGGGATGCCTGAAGTCATGGAGAGCAGGTGGCGGAGGAGGATCTGCTCCTTGCGGGGATCGGTCAGGGGGTATCCTTCGGGGATATGGGCGTAGGCCGGGCCGTCGAGATCCAAGGGCTGCCCGCCGGCCAGCCGGCCGCGGCGCGCGTCGTCGAAGACGATGCCATAGGCCGTGCCGGTGAACGACTTGGTGCAGGAATAAATGTTAAAGTGTGTCTGCGGGTCCGTGCCGTTCTCGTACCACTCGGCCACCAGGTAGCCATGGCGGATGATGACCACCACGGATGGGACCGCAAAGCAGCGATTCCAGTCACGGGCGGGCATGAGGCGCTGCAGATCAATCCCGGCGAGAGTCCGGACTTGGTCTGCATCCGCTGCCACTCGCCATCCGCCGCGCGACTCTGGCGGTGGATAGTAGGCTCTGGATTCATCGGCGATAGTTGTTGTCATAGCTGTTCCTCCTGCTCATTGACGCTCGCGAAACGTTGCATATCAAAACACCAGAAAAGTCAACTGGTGCCCCGAAGCATGGTAGCCGCTGGATACGCAGTGAAAAGTATAGGCCACAGGCAAAGTCAAACATGCCAAGAGGAATGACGTTATCCGGCTATCCGCTCGCCTTCGGCGTCCGTTGCCATTCTCTCCAACACCTTGACCAACAACGTTTGCCAGTCGCGCTGATTATAGTTGGGCAAGATTACCTGCCGCCGCGCGACGCGAGCCACCTCGCCCAGTCGTTGCTGCAAGCCGATGCGATCTGCGTCTTCCAGCCGGTCGGACTTGATCGCGATCTGCCCGGCCTCCACGCCGATGCTCGACACGCCCGCTTGTTGCGCCAGCACCTTGATCCGCAACTGGAACATCAGGTTTCGCGTCGGCTCGGGCAGCGGGCCAAAGCGATCCTGTAACTCTTGCTCCATCTCGGCGATGGCTTGATTCGTCGCCAGCCCACCCAGGCGGCGATAAAGTTGCAGACGCAAGGTCTCGTCGGCGACGTAATCGGTGGGCAAATACGCGGCGAGTGGCAAATCAATCGTCACGCTGGAAATGGGCAAGGGTGGCGGCGCTTGGCCTTGGCGCACCGCGCGCGTTTCTTCGACGGCGCGCGCCAGCAGTCGCGTATAGAGGTCGAACCCGACAGCGGCGATGTGCCCGCTCTGCCGGTGGCCCAGCAGCTCGCCCGCGCCGCGAATCTCCAAATCGCGCATCGCAATCGAATAGCCCATGCCCAGCTCGGTCGCCTCACGGATGGTTTCGAGTCGTCTGCGTGCGTCCTCGGTCAGGCGCGATTCTTTGTCGTACAAAAAGTAAGCGTAAGCTCGCGCCGCGCCGCGTCCCACGCGCCCGCGCAGTTGATAGAGCTGCGCCAGCCCAAAGCAATCGGCGCGGTTGACGATGAGGGTGTTGGCGTTAGGAATGTCCAGCCCGCTTTCGATGATGGAGGTGCACAGCAGCACGTCCACGCGCCCGGCCACAAAATCCACCATCACTTTTTCGAGCTGCTCCTCGTCCAACTGCCCGTGGCCGATGGCGATCTTGGCTTCCGGCACGACCTGCACCAACCGGCGCTTGACCTGTTCGATGCCCTGGACACGATTGTGCACAAAGTACACTTGCCCGCCCCGATCCAGCTCGCGCAAGATGGCCGAGCGGATCAGGTGGTCGTCGTATTTGCCCACGTAGGTGGCGACAGGCAGGCGCTCTTCGGGCGGCGTGTCTATCGTGCTGATGTCGCGCACGCCGGTGAGCGACATATAGAGCGTGCGCGGAATAGGCGTGGCGGTGAGCGTGAGCACGTCCACTTCCGTCCGCATCTTTTTGAGGTACTCTTTGTGCGTCACGCCAAAGCGCTGTTCTTCGTCAATGATAAGCAGGCCCAGGTCTTTGAACTGGACGTCTTTTTGCAGCAGGCGGTGCGTGCCGATGAGGATGTCCACTTGCCCCTCGCGCAACCTTTCCAAGATTGCTTTCTGCGCCTTGGGTACGCGGAACCGGCTGAGCATTTCCACCATGACCGGGAATGGAGCCAGCCGCGACTGGAACGTGCCAAAGTGTTGTTGGGCCAGCACCGTCGTGGGCACGAGCACGGCGACTTGCTTGCCATCTTGCACTGCCTTGAACGCGGCGCGCAGCGCAACTTCGGTCTTGCCATAGCCCACGTCGCCGCAGATCAGGCGATCCATCGGGCGCGGCCTTTCCAGGTCACTCTTGACTTCTTTGATGGCGCGCAGTTGATCTTCGGTCTCTACGTAGGGGAATGCCGCTTCGAGTTCCTGCTGCCACGCCGAGTCTTGAGCGTAGGCGTGGCCGGCTACCAGCTCGCGCGCGGCGTACAGATCGAGCAATTCCCTCGCGACCTCGGCGGCGGCGGCCTGCGCGCGCGCCTTGACCTGGCTCCACTCGGCAGTGCCCAGGCGATGCAGCGCGGGCGGGCGATCCTCGGCTCCGATGTATTTCGAGATGCGGTCGGCTTGATGAATCGGGACGTACAGCCGGTCGGCCCCGGCGTACTGCACGGTCAGATATTCACGGCTCACGCCTTCGACGGTCAGCGTGACAAGTCCCTGGAAGACACCTACGCCGTGCTCGATGTGAACCACGTAATCGCCCGGCGTCAAGTCGGAAAAGAACGCTTCGGGCGTGATGGCCTTGGGCTTGGCTCTGCGGCGCGGCTGTGGGCGCACCCAGCCAAAGATTTCGCCATCAGTGAGGACGTGAAGCGTGAAGTGTGGAGCGTGAAGCGTTGTATCTTGGTCCCTCACCGCTCCGGGCCCCATGCTCATCATCCAACCGTCGGGCAGCGCGCCCTGCACAAAGATGACCTCATGCTCTTGCGGCGACTCGACCACATCCGCGAGTGGCGCGTGATAGTGTTCGCGCTCGGCCCACAGTTCGGCCAATCGCTGCGCCTGGCGGCTGACGATGAGGGTCGTGTCGCCCATCGTGCGCATCTGCGTGACGTGGTCGAGCACTGGCTTGATCTGCCCGCCGAAGCGCGGGGGCGGCGTGAATGCCGCGCTCAACGCGTCGCGTTGTTCGAGGTCTTGCTCGCCGCCCAACGTCAAGGTTTTGTGGCGGGCGCGTATATCGGCCCATTCGTCCCACGTAATGTAGGGAAGAGGGTAATCCGGCGGGAGCGCGCCGGACTCGACGCCCTGGTCGCGCAGTTGGACAGCTTGCTCTTCCAACTCGTTCCACACATCGGCCACTTCACCCGGCTCGTCGAGCACCACCAGTCCATCCTCGTCGAGGTAATTCAGCAGGCTGGCCGGCTCGGAATGGAAATATGGCAGATAGAACTCGATGCCGTTGAACGGGTCGCCGCTGCGCAGCGCGGCCAGGTCACGCTCGACGCTTGACGCGATGTCTTCCGGTAAATGCTCAGTGTCCCACGCGCGGATGCGCTCGGTGGCCTGTTGGCCGTGCCGGGCCATCGCTTCGCTGGCAGGCGTGATGATGGCTTGTTCGAGCACATCTTGCGAGCGTTGCAGGCCGGCGTCGAAGCGGCGCAGGCTTTCGATCTCTTCGCCGAATAGCTCGATGCGGATGGGGTAGGGGGACGCGGGCGGAAAAATATCCAGGATGCCGCCGCGCGCGGAAAACTGTCCCGGCGCTTCGACGACCGTGGCGCGCTCATAGCCCATTCCAATCCACGCGAGCAGCGTCTTGCCCAGGCCGATGGATTGGCCCTTCTTGAGTGTGCGCATGTTAGCGCGGAACGAGCGAGGCGGGAGTGTGCGCTGCATCAGTGCTCGGACGGACGTGACGACGATACGCCCATCGGCGTGACCCGCTTTTCCGGTCATGGGCGGACGAGCAGGAGAGGAAGCAAGTGTTGCTAACACAGCCAATCGTTCGCAGACGGTTTCCCTGGGCCACGGCGCGCGCTCGTAAAACAAGACCGGCGGCTCTGGAAAGCGCAGCACGCGCGACGGGTCACCCGTGTACGCGCGTAGTGCGTCCACCAGCGCCCCTGCCGTTTCCACGCGGCCCGTCACGAGGACGAGTGGTTGATTCAGACTGCCTGCGATCGCGGCTGCCAGGTATGGCCGCGCCGCGCGCAACAGCGGCAATGCGCGCTCGGTTCCGTGATGGTGTGCTTGCAGCTCGTCGAGCAGTTTCTGGTAGGCCGGGTTGTTGGTCAGGAGAGGGAGCAGACCGGAAAGGTTCATGGCACACTTCCTTTAATCAGTCAACGGCGGTCAGCCGCGCGCAAAGGGTCAAAGTGCTTATGATACCACAGAATGATGCAAGGCTGCAAAACAAATCGCCGACCGGGACCGCTGCATGGCCGTCACCGGTCGGCGGAATGTGGCATACGTGGACAAAAAAAGTGGCCCACCTTTCGGTGAGCCGCTTTCGCGTGACTTACAGAGCGGGTGACGGGATTCGAACCCGCGCCTCACTGCTGGGGAAACAAAGATAACGTCTTGCGCACACGTCCAGATTTCCAGCGGGTTGTGTTCCACCCAGCCGGGACGCGGGTAAATCTGCTCGTGCTCCTTCTGGTCGTAGCAGACGATGCGGCCAGTGTGATCGAAAATGATAAAGTGAGTGCCGGTTGTGCCCTGGTCGAGGGCGGCCGACTAGTGAGGCATCTTTGCACCTGTGTTGTGAAGTAGAGTGGCATCCCTATGCCACGGTAGGGCGGCACGCTTGGCGCTGTGCCAACGTGAAGATAGTTTACTCCAAAAACCACACTCTCTCAAGTCGTACTTGACCGCTCCAAGACACGAGAAATAAAAAAAGCCGTGAGCATCGCCCACGGCCAGACGGAAGCGCACTTGGGGTCACTTTTTGAACTGTTGAATAGCCTTAAGTAGTTTCATTCCAGAACCCCAACCCAACTCGTGGCCTTCGAACTCGCAACGATACAGCCCTTGAAGATTAGAAGGAATTGGTAGGCGTTTATCCCACACCAAAACAACCCGTTTGTCATAGAGGACAAAAGCTGCCCCCACTTCAATCAAAACGTTTTCATTAATTGCAAAGTTGCCCTCATTATCTGTTCTATCTTCTTGGACAGAAACTATGATAATCCCAGCCTGACAACGTCGCATCGCCCCGAAGACTTTTTCTGGCACAGGTATCGCGGTTGTTTCCTCGGCAACCGCAATTTCGCTTTCAATATCAGACAAATCTAACACTGTTTTGACCTGCTCTACTATCTCCATATTCTTCCCGTGCGAAATGAAAATGCGAAGCTTTTCAGGCGCTTGTGGAGCAGGTATCCGGTACTCATCATTCTTGGGTTCACTTGCCATTTGCGGCATTTTATCCAGTGTGCTTATGACTTTCTCTCGCTGCTGGCTTTCAGACCACGGCGGCGTGGTGGGGCCTGCTTCGATAAACTTCTGTAGCTCTTCTCGATTAATAGTCAGCCGCGTTGCTTGTCCTCGTCTTCCAATTGTTAACTTGCCTATGTTTGCTGCCTCACATACATGACAGAAAGAGACTGCTTGACTTTTAATAATGGCATCGCTGTCTGTCCCGATTGCTGCCGAGTGATGTTCATGCCAGTGCGCGGCGATGTCAACGGCTGTGATTTCCTCAAGGCCCTGATGAAAAGCCCATTCCAACACAGAGCGATAGGGTGTGATTTCGTTCAATATATCCGTATAAATCTCCGGCTCACTTCTTTGCTTTCGAGCCAATTCCCAGCCGCGTGGGGCTAGTTTGATGCGGCTGTCATCCTTGCCTATAATACCCCAAGAGATGTAGGCTGGAATCTTTCTAGCATCCAGAACCGTTCTTGCAACAGCGGCTTTGACTTCCGCTAAGAGCGCACCCGTTGGTTTGTTCTTGAGATACTCAACCAATGAACGTATGTCGTCAACAGTGGCTACCATTGGCAGTGGCATGGTAATCTCCTTCGTTTACAGCACGTGCAGGCTGAAAAGGACATCTTAAACAACCGAGGAGACAATCTCGTTCAGCTTTTCAACAGGGCTTTGGCCTTTTACGTTTGTTACTCCAGGAAATCGGCAAAAGCGAGCAATTCTGCGCGGACCTGACTGAATACCTTCGGTAACTTGCTCAATAGTCATCTGATGAGCGCACAGCGCGTTACCATCCTTCTTGCACACGTCCAACGACATGTTCGATATCTACGAGTTCGTTACGGATTCGGGCGGCTAACCGGCGCAGATCGTCGCTCACAACTCGATCCCCTCCCGTTCCACGACCTGGCGCAATGCTGGCTTGCAGGTCTCTAGTTCTAACAGGTCAACCTTGAAATCAAAACTCAGCCCTGTGACAGCCGCTACAGCGCGATAGAAACGGTCAGCCGGGATGTCCCAGGCCGCCAGGTCAATATCCGACCACGGCCCGAACCCGCCGCGGCGGGCCAACGAGCCAAAGACGACCACTTTGCTTGCGCCAAACTCTCGGCGCAACAACTGTGCGGCTTGGCGGGCGACCAGCCAGGCTTGCTGTTGGCGCTTTTCTGTCTGCGCCTCTGACGACCGCCCAGGACTGGCGCCGGGCCGATAGGCCCGCCATTCCTGGGCAGTCAGTTCCAAAGCGGTCTTGGGCATATCTCTGAATCAGACCTCTAAGGTTGCCCGACCGTGCCGGTCGGCGGAAACCTTGGAGGTCTTACTAACTCTTCAAGAACTCGTCGAGCGCCGCCTTGCTGATGCGGTACTGGGCGCCGATCTGCTTGGCCTTGATTTGGCCGGATTGAATCATCTGCGTAATGTCGGCCTCGGTCACTTGCAGGTAAGCCGCCGCCTGCGCCGGGTTCATCACCTCTGGCATGGCGGCGCCTGCCGCCGCGGGCGCAGCTTGTTGCGCGGCCTGCTGTTGCTGCTGCGCGCCGGGCTGCATCATGCCGCCCATCATGCCCGTCATCATCTGGCCCAGGCCCAGCCCCGCGCCCAATCCCACGCCCGCGCCGGCCAGGTTGCCGCCGGGCGCAGTCGCCGCCTCGCGCATCGCGTCGGCGGCCTGCAACTGGGCATACGTCTGCGTGTCAATCAAGCCCATCTTGCGCAAATCTTCGGCAGTGGATTCCGAGGGCGAGATGGATTGAATCACAACCGCCTTGAGCGTCAAGCCCAGCGCGGCAAAATCATCGCTCGCCTTGGCGCGCACGCCCGCCGCGATCTCTTGCGTCAGCCCCTGCACCTCAAAGGCCGATTTCTTCAGCTCGCCCAACAGGTCGCGTAGCCCTTGAATGATAAGGCCAACCAACCTGTCGCGGATGTCGGCAAAATCGTACGTGCCCTGCGCACCCACGAACTGGGCGACAAACTGTTGTGGGTTGCTGATCTGCAAGCCAAACGTGCCGAATGCCTTCAAGAGGCTCGCGCCCAGTCCCACGCCGGGGTGCATGATGGGCACCGGTTGAGGCGTGCCCCACTTGAACTGCGGGAACTCGTGCATGCTGACGAAATAAACTTCCGCCGTGAACGGCGTGCGGTCGTTGAACAGCTTGCCGAGCAAGCCGGTGACGAGCGGAATGTTGGCTGTGGTGATGGTGTGGCGACCGGGGCCAAAGGCATCCAGCGCCTTGCCGTCGCGGAAGAACACCGCCGCCTGCCCCTCGCGCACAATCACCTGCGAGCCGATGCGGAAATCGCCCGACCCGCTTTCGGGGAAGCGATGCACCAACTCGTCGCGCATCTCGTTGGGGTACTCGACGACATCAAAGACTCGTGCCATGGAAATCCTCCTTGTCGGCATCGCGCGAAGCGCGCCGACCTATGGTTAGCTTAACAAGACTTCTTTGCGTTGATCAAATGTCGTGACCAGATAGCGGCATTGATCGTCAAAGCGACTGATGGCTTCCGGCACACCTTGCTTGGCGGCAATGGCTGCGTCAATCGCGTCAATCGTCCCGGAGATTTGGGTGAGGCCGTCGGCCAGCGCGTTGTCAAAAGCGTACAACTTGTCGAGCGCGGCCTCCTTCACCTTCACCGCGTCGAACAGGCCGCCATAGCCCATCGCCGCCGTCTTGAGCTTGTCAATGAACCCGCGCAGCTTGGTCGCCGCGCCTTCCACGTCGTCCATGAACTCGATGCCGCCCGCGCTCAGCAATCGCTTTTGGACGCCGGAGAGGCGCGACCACTGCTCTTCGTACTTGCGGGCGAGCGTCTCGCGCAGGAGACGATCCGCCTCGCGGCGCATCTCCTTTTCCTTGTACCCCTTGTAGCCGGGGATCGAGCCGACGAGCTTTTCCAGTCCGCCGCGTGATCCGCTGATCTTGTCCAACAATTCGCTCATTCAGACCTCCTGTGGCTGTGCTCTAGTTGTGTATGGATTATAACCCTAAACACGCAAAAAGATGAAATGGGCGTGCGCAACTGGTTTTCCTTCAGAATGGGAAGAATCCCCCCTAGCGGGAAGTGCGCGAAAGAACTTGTCGCAGCGCGGCCTGGTCGGCGGGTGTCAATAATCCATCCACCGAGTCTGCCGCCCCGTTGCTCACGCCGGAGAGCAACGCGCGCCCCAACCCAGAGTGCTTGAACGCCTTGAGGTCTTCTTCGAATGGCTCGCCGACAATGTCCTCGCGGACGATGCGCCCATCTCGCATCACCAGGACGCGATGTGTGCGCCGGGCAATGCCCATATCGTGCGTGACGACAAAGATGGTCATGCCGTGCTCGCTGTGCAGGTCTTCCAGCAGTTTCATCACTTCGTCGCCGCTCTGGCTATCGAGGTTGCCCGTCGGTTCGTCGGCCAGCAAGATGGCGGGCTGGTTGGCGAGCGCGCGAGCGATAGCAACTTTCTGCCGCTGCCCACCGGAAAGCTGCGAAGGCAAATGATGCAGTCGGTCGCCCAGTCCTACCAGCGTCAACAGTTCCTCCGCGCGCTTGCGCCGCCTGGCTGGTCCTAACCCCTGTCCCTGCATCGGCACCTCGACGTTTTCGACGGACGACAGCGTGGGGATGAGATTGTGTAATTGGAACACAAAGCCCACCGTCTTGGCACGAAACGAGTCCACGTCGCGCAGCGTGGTCATATCCTGCCCATTGATGATGACCTGGCCGCTCGTGGGTCGGTCGAGCGCGCCGAGCATGTTGAGCAGCGTGGATTTGCCGGAACCGCTCGGCCCCATGACCGAGACGAACTCGCCCGCGCGCACGGTAAAGCTCACGTGGTCCAACGCGTGAATCTTGTGCCCGTCGCCGTACACTTTGAGCAAATCTTTGACTTCCACGACTATCTTGTTGTCCATCATTCACCCCCAGGATGCAAGAAGCAAGATGCAGGACGCTGGATTCAAGTTGCCTCTTGCCTCATGCATCTTGCTACTTGACTTGAATATCCGTAAACGCCGTCATGCCCCATCGCAATGCCGGGTCGAGTTGGTCGAGTTCGACGATGACGGTATAGTTGACGCCGCCCTGGCTGGCGCTCGACATGGGTGCGATGCGGGTGACGCGGCCCTGCAGCGTCTGGCCCTTGAGTGCATCGAAGGTGACATTGACGGGTTGGCCGACCGTGACGCGCGCCACATCCACTTCGCTCAAGTCGGTGGTTTCGACGCGGAGAGTGGACATGTCGCCAAGGGCGAGGACGGTCTGTCCAGGGGCGAGCATTTCGCCTTCGCGAGCATAGACGTTGCCGATGGTTCCGGCGAAGGGCGCTTTGAGTTGCAGCTCGTCCAGGTTGGCCTGGGCCAAATCGGCGGCGGCCTGGGCCTGGGCGACATTGGCCTCGGCCACGGCGATTTGCTCTTGTGTTGCCCCGGCCGTTATTTGATCGAGCCGCGCCTGGGCCGCGTCGTATTGAGCCTGCGCTGCCGCAACGGTCGCCTGTGCTTCGCGCCGCTCCGCTTCCGTTGGGCCGGCTTTGGTCTGCGCGAGCCGCGCCTTGGCCGCTGTCACGGCTTGTGTCGCAGCCTGCAATTGATAACGCAAGCTTGCTTCGGCTTTGGTCAGCTCGCTCCCCCCCATGCCGTATTTTTTCGATAGCTCTAGCCCGGTCGTCACGGCATCGTAAGAGTCGGCCACAACTTTCCAATCGGCTTCAGCTTGGCGCACCGCCGCGTCGGCTACGGCCAGATCGCCCTGACGCGCCCCGGCCTGCAACTGATCGAGTTGAGCTTGCGCGCCCGCGAGTGCGGCCTGCGCGGCCTGCACGGCTTGCTTCTGCTGCGCGATTTCCTCTGGCCGCGCACCGGCCTTGAGTTGGGCCAGTTGTGCTTGTGCCATGTTGAGCGCGGCATTGGCCTGGGCCAGCGCGAGCTTGGCGTCGGTGTCGTCCAACTGCGCGAGCACTTGCCCGGCCACGACTTTATCGCCGGCTTGCACGGTCACCGCCGCGACGGAGCCGCCGGCTAGGAACGACAGGTTAGCCCATCGCGCGGGCAGCAGCTTGCCCGACGCCGAAACCACAACAGGGACGTTCTGCGCCTGTGGGGTAGGCGTGGGCTTGGCCTGCGTCCCAGCGCACCCGGACGCCAGCAGTGCGACCAGCGCCACTATGATGACAATGTTGACCCGTTTCATGGTTGCCTCCATTGCTATTGCTTGTACAGCCGCAAGATACGATACAGTCCGCCCAGCAGGCTGGCCACGTCTTGCTCGATGACAAGGCCGGGCACTCCGCCGATGATGTCGCCCAGGCGGCGGTTGGGGTCTGTGCCAATGGCGCTGACGATACGACCCGCCAAGCGGCGGCTGGGCGTCAGATCACTATTCTCTGGCAGGAACTTGTCAAAGATCGCCGCTCGCCCGCCGGGGCGCAGTGTTCGCCACGCCTCACGAAAAGCCGCCGCACCATCGGGCACCACGCTAAGAATCAGATTGAACAGCACGGCGTCAAAGCTGCCATCCGCAAAATCCAATACCTGGGCATCCATCTCCAGCAACGTCACGTGGCGACCGTCTATTCTGAGGTGGGCCTTGGCCAGCATCTCGCGGCTGATGTCAACACCCACTACCGAGACGCCGGGCGGGATGAGAGGAAGATCCATCCCGGTACCGACGCCAGGGATCAGCAACTGTTCGCCGGGCCGCAGGTCCAATAACTTGATGGCCTGTTGCCGGGCACGGCCAGAGAAAGGTCCCATCACCAGGTCGTACACGGGCGCCCAGGCTCGATAGATGCGAAGATTGTTGTCGTTGTCCATGCTTGCTCACTTGCGCGCGTGATACCACCCAAAGCCCATCATGTAGCGCCGCCCCGAAAGTGTAAAACCAGTCGCCTGCAAGAATCGCTCAAAATCGCTCAAGAGAAACAGCGCGTCGGGCGTATGTCCCCAGGCAAAGACCCGGTCAAACTTGGCGATCACAGCCCCACCCGGCTCTTCGACAAAGAATCGCCCGCCGGGTCGTAGGACACGATAGATTCCACTCACTACCTTGCGCCACACCGGGATGTGGTGCAGCACGCCGAAAATCACCACCACATCTTTGCTCTCATCGGCAAAAGGCAATTGCGCGGCATCCTGAACCATGAATTCGGCGTTTGGCAGCCGGCGCTGATGAGCCAACGCGATTTGCTCCGGCATCAGGTCAATCCCCACATAGCTCTTGGGCCGCAGCTCACTGAGCAGCACAGCGCCGTAGCCTGATCCGCAGCCAATCTCCAAAATGTCGCCCTCCTGCCCGGTCAGCCCCATGCGCTTGAAAAGTGGGAACTCGACCGTCCGCTGCAACACTCGCCGGGCGGCGTTATTCATCGCTTTGAATTCAACGTTGGACAGCCGCATGATGCCTCCTGCATCTTGCTACTCGTACTTCAACGCTTCCACCGGCTGCAAATTCGCCGCGCGCCAGGCCGGGTACAACCCGCCGACCGCGCCCAATCCGATGGCGACGATCAGCGCACGCATCAGCACGGCGGGCGAGAAAACGACGGGCAGCATGTCTCCAAACATCGGGATGAGTCTCATCAGTTGACTGAGCACAAACGCCAACGCCACGCCTGCTACAACGCCGATCAGGCTGAGTGCCAGCGATTCTTCAAGGACCATCGTCAGCACACGCCTGCGCCGCCAGCCCAGCGCGCGCAGCGTGCCGATCTCGCGCGTCCGTTCGAACATGCTCATGAGCATTGTGTTCATCATGCCGATGCCGCCGACGACGATGGCGAGCGCGCTGATGGCAACGGCCATCGTTTTGACCCGCGCCATATCCGGCTGGCTCTCGGCAAACTCGGCAGAGATCGCCGCGTCCAAGTCCGGATAGGTCGCTTTGATTTTGTCTCGGATGACGGTGGCTTGCTGTGGGTCGCTGAGCTTGACTGCCAGGAATTGCACCTGATGCGGCTTGCCGAACAAGGTCTGCGCATCCTGCAATGCAACAACGCCGCAGCTATCCTCCCACGACACGCCCGTCTCAAAGATACCTACCACACGGTAGCCCGCCTCGCCTAATCGAGCCACATCGCCGATGTTCAGTTTGAGCGCATCGGCAGCCGGGCGGCCCAGGATCAAATCGCGATTGCCCACCAGCCCGCGCCCCGCCACGACCTTGAAATGCGCGGCAAGTGGCCCCTGCATATCCACTCCTCTGATAATCAGGTAAGGGATCTCTTGCGTCGTCACAATGTCGGTCGTCATGCCCGCCGCACTTTGCACGCCGGGCCACGCTGCGATTTGCCGGCCCACGCGCTCGTTGATCGCACTATAGGCATTGTCCGTCAAGTTCGCCTGCCACACCATCAGGTCGATACCACCGGCAGTCGCCAATTTGCTAAACACAAGGACGAAGCCTTCCAATAGCCCGCTCACAATCACGATAGCCGCCAGCCCAATGCCGATCCCGACAATCGTCAATGCCGTCCGCCCACGCCGTCGCCACAACGTTCTCCAAGTACCCAATACCCAATGCCCAATCTTGATCTTGGGTACTAGGTTTTGGGTATTGGTCGCGCCACCTTCGTATCGAAGCGCTTCCACCGGCAATAACTTGGATGCCCACCAGGCTGGATATACACCGCCGATGCTGCCCAGCACGACTGCCGTGAGCATGCCTTGTTCCAACAGCGGCAGAGTGATTTGGCTCTGCAAATACGCCAACGCCGGAATCGAGCGCACCAGGCTCACTAGGCCCGCGCCAGCCACACAGCCGATCAATCCACCAATTGCGCCGAGCAGCGTGCTTTCGCCCAGCACCATGAGCAGCACGCGCCATCGGCTCCAGCCCAGTGCGCGCAGTGTGCCAATCTCGCGCGTGCGCTCGAACGTGCTCATCATCACCGTGTTAGTCATGCCCACGCCGCCGATGACAATGGCCAGCAGCGCGATGCCCAGTCCCAATCCCTGAGCCACACTCACCAACTGCTGTTGGTTGGCAAGCTGAGATGACTGCGACACCGTCAGACGAGGATACAGGCGCTCCAATTTAGCGCGCACCTGCTCGGCCTGTCGCGGGTCTTTGAGCCTGATCTGCACCGCGCCCACTTGCCGCTGCCTCTGTAGCAGCCGTTGCGCATCGGCCAGCGACACGACGGCTCCACCGTCGTCAAAGCCGCTGCCTGTCTCGTAGATGCCGGTCACGCGAAACGCGCTGCCCAGCAGCCGCACCGAGTCGCCCACCTTCACCTTGATCGCTTCAGCCGCTTTCTTGCCGAGCAAGACCTCGCGGGTGCTGGTCGAACGCACAACACCCAACGGTTGCCCTTCGATCACCTTGTACCGCTTGATGGCAAATCCGTTCAAATCGTAGCCAAACAGATTGAAGCGTGGCATATTGGGCGCAGTGATGTAACCCACCATCATGCCGGTCGCCGCGTTCACTTCCGGCAACGCTCTCACCTGGTTCACTACGTCTTCGTCTATCCCGCTCAAGCTGATCTCGTACGAGCCTTTTTGCAGCATGATCAAGTTGGCACCGCTACCGGAAAACATGGCCAGGTAGCCGACGCGAAAGCCTTCGGCCACTGCGCCCAACGCGACGATCATCGCTACGCCCACGGCAATGCCGGACACAGTCAACAGCGTGCGTGTTTTTCTGCGAGTGAGATTCTTGAAAATCACAACAGCCATCTTCCTATATTGCTACGAACGGTTCTTGGGGCATAGCGGCGGAACCCGGTTTCGCCGCTACACTACCACACCCCCGGCACCAGGCGATAGCGTACCCGCGCGGCATAATCTTTGTAGCCATCCAATTCGGCCTGAAGCGTCTTGTCCTCCAGCGCCGTGCGGACGACGAAACCACTCACCACCAGCACTGCCGGGATGAGCGCCCACAGCGAGCCAAGGGCCAATGGTGATGCGAACGAGTAGATCATCATCCCGACATAGCCCGGATGGCGCATGTACCGATAAGGCCCGCTGCTGGCGACCGTCTGACCTCGATCTGCCTGGATGCGAACCGTGCTCGAAAAGAACGGGTTCGACGCCATCGCCCAACTCACCAGGCCGTATCCCAATGCCACGATGACCAACCCGACAAGCTGGACCACCCAGCCAAGTTGCGGCGACCATTCGTAACGCACCTGCAGCCCGGGTATAATCAACATGACCAGCGTAGGGATCGTGATGAGAGTGGTGAGCAGTTTGTCCCAACTTTTGGTGTTCTCTTTGGTCTGGCCGCGTTCTGCGATTAACTCCGGATTCTTGGGCAGGATAACCACCGCGTTGACGGCCACAATTCCCGCATACACGCCGAGATACGCCCATGCCATTGCCCAGTTAAGACGGCCCGCCGAGACGAACAAGATCGCCGCCTGCAGCAACATGGTAAAGACGACTTGAAGCATCCGCTTCATGACAGCAGCAGTCAAATCTGTTTTCTCTTTTGGCGTTGTCGTTTGTGTATTGCTCATGGTATCCTCCGACATGTTCTTGCTTTCCGCTTCCTGCCTCTTGCGACTTGCGACCCGTTACCTGGCTCACTCGTAGCCCACGGCAATGCCCAACACGGTCAAGAGCGTCCGCGTCTTGCGCCTGGACAAGTTCTTGAACATGAAAGTTGCCATCGGCCTTCGCTCCCCATGCTGCTACTTCCTGCCGGCGAATAGCCCATATCCCATCTGCTGCAACATGTCTAATGGCGCGTCAAACATCTCCTTGACTGACTGTCGGAGGGCGGGATTCTTGAGATACAAAAGGAACAGCCGGTAAAAGCCCTTCAGCGCCCAGCGCGTGCCGACCCACTGCAGCCGGCCCCGGATTTCCTGACGGCCATCAATCTGGCGAATTCTGACCACCCGGTCCTGTAACCCAGATGCCTCCCAAAGCGACTGCCAGGTTTCAATGGTCGGGATGGCTGAACCGACTGCCCCCTTGACCCGTGCAACCATCTCGGGAGCTGGCTCCTGGATCCAGAACGCCTCATTCAGCCCCACGTACCCTCCTGGCTTGGTCACTCGCACGCACTCTCGAATCGCCCGCGGCTTATCTTCTACGAATGCAAGCACGGATTCGCAGAAGACGACGTCAAACCGGTCCCCTTCGAAGGGGAGTTCGAGCACATCGGCCACCCGGAACTCCACCTTGTCCTCGACGCGCTCCTCTCTGGCACGCCGTCGTGACCATTCGATCATCTTCTCCGAGATGTCCACGCCCACGACATGGCAACCATACTTCCTGGCGACGTAAGCGGAACCGACGCCAATCCCACAGCCCACGTTCAAGACCTCCCGGGCATCTTCGATGTGGCACAGCGCCAGGAACTCGTTCGTCGCCTCAAACCCGCCGTTATGCTTGGTAATGCCAACATAGGCCTGCATATCGAGATACTTCATGCCCAATTGAGTATTGTTTTTGGCGGCCATGGTCTTCTCTCCTCTTCTCTCACTGCTGTCATACTCATGCGGGCCAGTTGGCATGCCCTATGGCGGAGTCCCGACTGCGTTTCCGCGCCTATTTCCTGCCGGCGAACAGCCCATATCCCATGTACTGAAACACTTCCGGTGGCACATCGAACATTTCCTTGATGGACTGCCTGACTGCCGGATTCGTGATGTACAAGCGCAGCGCCCGGCCCCAGGCTCTCAGGATCCATCGCCAACCAATCCACTGCATTCGATCCTTGACTTCCTTGCGGGGGTCGGTCTGGTGGATTCTCATGACCCGTTCCTGTAACCCGGATTCCTCCCATAGCGCCTGCCAGGTCTCAATGGTCGAGATAGAAGGACCGATTGCATCCTTAACCTGCGCAACCAGCTCAGGAGGCGGCTGCTTAATCGAAAGGCCTTCGTTCAGCCCCACGTAGCCGCCTGGCTTGGTCACCCGCACACATTCCCGAATCGCCCGTGGCTTGTCTTCTACAAAGATGAGCACGGATTCGACGATGACAACGTCGAACCGGTCTGCTTCGAAAGGAAGTTCGAGCACATCGGCCACTCGGAACTCTACTTTGGCCTCAACGTGCTCCTCTCTGGCGCGTCGTCGTGACCATTCGATCATCTTTTCTGAAATATCCACGCCCACCACACGACAATTGTACTTTTTGGCAATGTAGGCGGGTCCGACGCCAATCCCACAGCCTACATTCAAGACTTGGTGAGCCTCCTCGATGTGGCAGAGCGAGAGGAGCTCGTTCGTCGCTTCAAACCCGCCAGTGTGTTTGGTAACGCCGACATGGGCTTGCATGTCGAGAAAGTTCATGCCCAATTGAGCGTTCTCATTCATAGCCATGGCCTTCTTTCCTTTTCTCTCACTGCTTTGCGCACACCTTGGGTGAGTTGGTAGGCGGATCATCAAATGGGTAATCCTGGGATGATGCGACCCTTCACCCGTTGCACGTAATCCCGGTAGGGCTGTCCCAATGCGCGTTCCAAACTGGCTTCCTCAATCAGAATGACGAATAGAAAGCCAGCCCACCATAGTGGAATCAGTGCGATACCGATGATAGAGCGGAACATGATCGCCAGCCCAAGCGAGAATAGAACGTCAGCGAGGTAGATGGGATTTCTGACCATGCCATAAAGGCCGGTGGTCCTGAGAACCATATTTTCCTTTGGAGCAGCCCACCATTTGACGGAAAAGGCGGGAATAGCAAAAACCGATGCGGCTGCGAGGATGATTCCGCCAACAATCCAATTCCAGTAACCAATCTCAAAGCGAGGTTGGAGGCATACAGGCAAAACGAGCATGACTCGGGCCAAATCGCAAATCATCACGATGATGAAGCCAAGTGGGGCATATCTTCCCAGTTTTGTTCCGCTTACCGCGGCGGTACCGGCAAGAAGCCCAAACATGCCAATGAACGCCCAAAAGAAGGGATTTTGAAGAACGAACACCGTACACCTCCCATCACTTGCAAGATGCTACCAGATGCCGGGCACCAGCCGGTATCGCACGCTGCGCGAAGAGCTTTCCGATCCGGCTGGACGCCTCTTCGAGCATCGCAGGCTGATCGGGAGTGGCAGTGGAGACAGCCGCCAGGATCTGCTCTTGCAGCCCGTGCTCCGCCACGAATCGGCGATAGGCTGCTGTGGTGATGTGAAAACCAGGCGGCACGGGCAGGCCGGCCGCTGCCAAACGCGCCAGCGAAGCACCTTTCCCTCCCACCTGCGACAGTCCGGCAGAGGCGTCGGCGAGTGGCACTATGAAATTGGGTTTTGTTTCCATAGGTCCTCCTCATTGTCCGCAATAAAAGCTCTTCTCACCCTGCTGCCTCTCCAAGCCGGTAATGCACGATACGCACCACCCTGGCGATGAATGGGACGTACCGCATGATCTGGAAGACGCCCAGGCGCGGCTCTGGCTTGTCGAAGTAATACCACTGGCTGAGCAGGCGAATGCCGGGCGCCCACGCTTCCACATCCCGATCATCCTTCAGCCCCCAGCACGGCCGGGGCATATCCGGCGGGCGTGGATGAAAGCGAACCACCACCGGCGAGTATGCGTCGCACACCAGCTCCGTGCCGGGGAAGCGCTCGGTGAGCGCCTGCACCAACCGCTTGACGTCGGCCTCTTCCAGGTAAACCAGCATAGCCTCAGCCAGAAAGAGGATATGCTTGCCCGCCTGGCCGCTCAGGGCATCCATCCACGAGAAATCGAGCACCGAACACTCAATGAAATGACTACGCGGTGTCTCATCGAGCAGCTCTTTCCGCAACTCGATCACCTCCGGCAGATCGAGGCCGTACCACTCTACTTGCCCGTTATCGACCCGCTCGAAGCGGGTGTCGAGACCGCAGCCCAGGTCGACGATCACCCCCTCGGGGTGCTCTGCCAGGAACGCCCGCGCCTGCCGGTCGAACTCTCTCATGCGCAGCAGGTAATTGACCTGTTCGTCCTTCAGCCTCTGGACGCCGGAGAAGTCATAGTCGAGCTGGCCGACCAGCTCCACTGCCTTGGGATCTCGCACCAATGCATCGG
>Ga0315279_10000294_pt1 | contig 104431 bp, 98 predicted proteins | sample YL17G06_20_MG_FD_203694 | JGI IMG/M metagenome (GOLD analysis project Ga0315279, IMG submission 203694) | Sediment microbial communities from Yellowstone Lake, YNP, Wyoming, USA - YL17G06_20 | ecosystem: Environmental > Aquatic > Freshwater > Lake > Sediment | place: USA: Wyoming | collected... | reverse complement strand
CTTTGCCTTTCATCTTTCCTATCTTCAACGCTGCCCGATACGTGCCTTCAGCCAATAAGTTGCCAACGCCTTCCCTCAAGGCGATTTTCTTTGCCAACTTGGCGAAAGCTTCAGTGTCTCCCCATTTTAATTCTATGCCGTCCAGATCATTCTTGGACAAGATACCTCTCTGGAACAGTTCAGCAGCAAAACCCATAACATTGCCTGTCTGAATGCCGCACAGCCCGAGATCATCGATCAAGGAAGCCATAAACACGTTTTCTTCAGGCGTAAAAATGCCTAGGTTGGGGCCTAGATATGCCTGCAATTCATAGTCGGGATTATCAGTTATCGCCCCCTTAAACTTGCCAGACTTGACCTGAGCTATCTTCATGCAATTCGTTCCGCAGCCAAAGTCACTCCAAGACTGCTTCACCCAAACCCTATTCTCAAACTGGTCAACACCATAACTTTTCTCATCATGCCACTCTTCCTGCCAATTCCTGATAGGCTCAGAACTCGACTTTGCAGCAAACGAGTAACCGCCACCGCCCGTTCCCCACCGTCTCCACAACACATTTTCATACGCATTCTTGTTCACGACATCAATCAGTCGGCTAACTTTTCCAAGGTCGGCAACCTCAGGCAACGGGCCAGTACCCTTAACAGCGACCGCCTTAAGATCCTTCGAACCCATAACCGCTCCGTAACCGCCGTAGCCTGCTGCATGCGTCCACTTAGCCATAACTACCGCGGTTCGAACCTTATTCTCGCCTGCGGGACAGATGTACAATTTTGCAGGCTCCTTCCACTCACCATAACGCGGGTAGCGCTCACTCAACAGTCGCCTACATTCTTTGTTAAGCAACGTGTTCGTTTCTTTGCCATCCTTACCCCAAATGCGGCTTGCATCTCTGATCTCAACATCCGAGTCTTTAATGAAGACGTAAACGGGCTTCTCAGCTTGTCCCGTAACAATGACGCCGTCATATCCGGCGCAGCGCAATTCAACTCCGAACTCGCCGCCAACAGTCGAACCCACAACCCCATTACTCTGCGGAGACTTGCCCGAGACGCAAACTCTGCCGCCTGGGAAAAACCCTGTAAGCGGTCCAGGCAGAAAAAGCAGAACATTGTCAGGGCCAAGCGGATCCAGCTCCTCCCATTCGCCGATCAATCTGTCGCAAAGGATTTTTGCTGCAAGTCCTCTGCCCCCTACGTAATCCTTCAACAACTCATCGTCAAACGTAACGTCTTTGAAAGCGCCTTCTGAAAGATCAATCTCCAGGAATTTTCCAGCATAACCCAATATCAAATGAACTCCTCCGCCTTCTCTCCATACAATTTAATCGCGAGACTCCTAGTCTGCTCCTCAGGCTTGCGTGCGTAAAGCCTGTACGGATGTTCTCCTCTCGTAACGGTTTTCAAGACGTTCCATCCCCCTTCTTGGCAAACCTTCACGCATTGCGGATTGCCATTGCATAGATCACAGATTACAATTTTCTTATCTGCTGGATGCATATGTGGGATTCTTCCAGGACATGCTTCTATGCATTTTCCGCAACCAGTGCACTTCTCATCGTTCACCAAAACAGCACTAGTTTTCCTGCTTACAGACAAGGCCTTGAATGGACATGCTTCAGCACATGGATAGTCTTCACATTGCGCACACAAATGCGGAAAATCTGCGCCTGGAACCAACATGAAAACCCTCACTCTTGATGCCTCCGGCCAGATCCTGTTCTCATGATGAAGCGAGCAGGCAATCTCACATTTGCGGCATCCGCTGCATTTCGAAAGGTCTCTAGCTATCCAAATAGGCCCCTTCCTTGTTGCCAAACCAATTAGCCTTCCCTAAAACTCTTGAGAAAATGCTTTTAGAGTCTGCCTCAATTTAAACATGACGTTTTCATACGGCAAGGTTCCTGTTGAGCCCTGCAATGCTGATTGATGGTAAAAACCTCAAGCCAACTATACTACGAGCGCGCAGAAGCTTTTCCACAAAGCAGAATTGTAAGATTTAAACGAGAGTCAAAACCTATCCGGCCCCGCCAAAGCTCCTTTCGCCGAAACAAGACTGATTTGAGTTTATTCTTAGCAGATAACTCAATCCTAACCTCTTGTCTTTGTCTCGCTTTAGTTTCAGACAATGCGAGCTTACGAAACCATTAAGAATCCGTATTACAAATCCAACTCTGGGATTCTCATGACAAACAAAGGAAGACATCTGTTTACTTCAGAATCTGTAGCAGAAGGTCATCCGGACAAAGTCGCAGATCAAGTATCAGATGCTGTGTTGGATGCAATCTTAGGTAAAGATCCTAAAGCAAGAGTTGACTGTGAAACACTGATAATGCAAGGAAACGTAATAGTCACTGGTCAAATCACAACATCCTGCTACGTCGATATACCTCACATTGTTAGAGAAACATTGAAGGAAATAGGGTTGGATAATGCCAAAGATGGAATGGATTGGGAAACTTGTGGCGTGCTGGTTTCGGTAACAGAGCAGTCCCCAGATATTGCAATGGGAGTTAACGAGACCGAAACTCATGAACAGGGAGCTGGGGACCAAGGAATGGTGTTCGGCTATGCAACAAATGAGACAAGCGAATTGATGCCTCTGCCAATAATGCTTGCACACAATCTTGTTAAAAGACTCTCTGAATGTAGGAAAAAGAGAATCTTACCCTACCTAAGGCCAGATGGTAAGTCGCAGGTCACAGTTGAGTATGTTGATGGAAAACCAAAAAGAGTGGACGCTGTCGTGATGGCTGCTCAGCACGTTGAGAGTGTTGACAGAGAGACAATAAAGGGAGACATAGTAAACCATGTTATAAGAAAGGTCATACCTTCGAATATGTTTGACGAAAAAACAAAACACTACATTAACGAGACAGGAAGATTCGTTGTCGGAGGGACTTTGGCGGATTCAGGTTTAACAGGAAGAAAGATTATAGTCGACACCTATGGAGGCGTTGGGAGTCACGGTGGAGGATGTTTTTCTGGAAAAGACCCCTCAAAAGTCGATAGATCTGGCTGTTACATGGCAAGGTATATTGCAAAGAATGTTGTTGCTGCGGGTTTGGCAGATCAATGCGAGGTTCAAATATCATATGCAATTGGTGTAGCACAACCAGTTTCCGTGATGGTAAATACATTTGACACGGGGAAGATGCCCGATGAAAAAATTCTTGAATTAGTGAAAAGGCATTTTGATATGAGACCTAAAGCAATCATAAACCATTTGGATTTGCTTAGACCAATATATAGAAAAGCAGCTGTGTTTGGGCATTTTGGGAGAAATGATCCAGACTTCACATGGGAAAGAACTGACCAAGCAGAAATCCTCAAAAAAGATGCTGCACGTTGACCCTTTGGGTATGGAGCGGGTAGCCCAACCATATCTCGGGTTCACAGCCATGAATCATAATAGCTGAAAAAGCCAGTTTTAACGTAGCGAAGGGCAAATACGCTTGTTTGCTTGAGAATGAAGACGGTAGGCGCTTGTTTCTGTTCTTGTGACATTGCTGGTTAAAAGGAACCAGATTTCGGATAGTGCCGAGTGAATAGTACTTGGTCAGTTTCCGGTCTTTGCGCCAACCACAAGCGCCCACGATTTCTACCAAGCGGCCTGCAATTTCTCTGTGAAGCCTGCATTTGTAAGATCTAAACGAGAGTCTAAACCTAGCCCCCAAAACCTCTTTTTGCATGAAGCAGTGAATCTGATGAGTCATCCTGAAAATACCGTGAAATAACCAACTCGGCTAATACCTAAAAAAGGGTTTCGATCTCTACGTTCCTATACCCAAAATGGTTCAGATCCACCGTACAATGGATCGCAAATAAAAGGGTTCTTGAGAACAGATTTTGAAGCAAAACTCTGATTTCGTCGGCTTCTTTTGCGTATTTCGTTTCCAGTTGGACTTGCACCCTAATGGGTTCGAGTCTAATGGCGGGCCCGACGGGAATTGAACCCGCGACCCCCGGATCTCTCTGTGTGAAGCTTTTCACTTAAGAGTCCGGTGCTCTAACCTTACTGAGCTACGGGCCCACATAACGCCTAGAGTATGCATTTTAGAGGATGCTAATAAGTTTAGCCTTGCTTTTCTTCACTGGTTGCCGAAGGGCTCAGCTAGGTTAACAGTTTTTAAGTCTCAACCTTCATCTTCGGTTGTTGAAGGAGCGGAACAGTTGGGCGAAATCGTTTTCGTGGGGCTTGGTTTGCACGATGAACTGGGAATAAGCTTACGTGGTCTAAAGGAGATTAAGGATGCAAACAACGTTTTTTTGGAACTCTATACAAGTTTGCTACCTGACTTTTCGATTGAGCGCTTTGAAGATATGACTGGAAAAAAGCCTAAACTCATTTCGAGGAAGGACATCGAAGAGAAAAATGGAGAAAAAATCTTCAAAGCAGCAGAAACGGGTAAAACTGTCTTGCTCGTTCCCGGTGATCCACTCATAGCTACTACTCATGTTGCTCTGAGGATAGAAGCTGAGAAACGAGGAATAAAGACGCGCGTTGTCCATGGAGCGTCCGTGCTATCGGCGGTAATTGGTTTATCAGGTTTGCACAACTACAAGTTTGGGAAGAGTGTAACAATCCCTTTTCCTGACGAAACCTCTTCTGAAACTCCATATCAAGTCATTACGCAAAACCGCAAGCTGGGTTTGCACACTCTTTGTCTGCTCGACATTAAGACAGAAGGCAAGCGCTACCTGAACATTCGTGAAGCACTCGAATCGTTGCTGACGGTGGAAGCCAAAAGAAGAGAAAAAACGGTCACATTCGAAACGTTGGCTGTTGGTGTTGCGAGGGCTGGAAGCAGCAGGTCAGTAGTGAAGGCTGGTTTCGTAAAAGACTTGTTGAACTACGATTTTGGAGCGCCGCCAAGCACGCTGATTTTTCTAGGCAAGCTTCATTTCATGGAAGCTGAGGCCCTGATCGTCTTGGCTGGCGGGCCAAAAACGTTGCGGGAGGTTTGCGAGTGAGTTTAGAGGATCTCGTAACGAAGTACATTGCTTCTGCTGAGCATGCTCTTGGCACGATCAAGATAGCTGATGTGAACCACAACAAGGATAACGTGACAAAAATCATCGAGTCTGCCAAAGCCTATCTAGCAGACGCTAAATACTATAGAAACCAGCGGAAGCTTGAGGTAAGCTTGACTTCTGTTGCCTACTGTGAAGGTTTATTGGATGCGCTACGACTGTTGGGAGCTGTGAAATTCGAATGGCCAGCAAAAGCGAAGGAAGAAAGAGAAAGATAGTCTTAGCTTCAGGCGTGTTCGATCTGCTACACTTGGGACATGTGAAATTTCTGGAAGAAGCCAAAAAGGCAGGCGGACCAAACGCTGAACTCGTAGTCATTGTGGCCAGAGACAGCACAGTAGAAAAACGTAAGGGCACAAAACCCATAATGCCCGAGAATCAACGATGCGCGCTCGTTGACTCTTTGAAGATCGTTGATTGCACGATTTTAGGCTTTGAAGACTTCGACATCGGGAAGGTCATTGAGAAGATTAAGCCAGGTGTTATTGTGGTTGGCTATGATCAGGAGGGAATGGAAGAGACGGTGAGAAACTACATAGAAAAAGAGGGGTTGAAGATTAGGGTCGTGAAGGCTGGCAAGTTCAGTGAAGACGAACTGGATAGTTCTTCGAAGATTAAACAGAAAATTATCGAAGATTATGGAAGGTGACCATGAGTGTTCAGAGTTCCGAGAAGATTTATGCTAACCTACACAATAATCGCGATGAACGTGGCTGTTTATGTTTTAACTTCGATATGGGGTGGAAGCTTGACTACTGGTGACCTTCCGCTGGAATTTCTTGGCCAAGTGAACTATCACATTATCTACGATGGATGGTATTGGCAGCTTTTTACGTCAATATTTGTTCACGCCGATGTTGTCCACCTCTTTGGCAACATGTTCTCCCTGTTCATTTTCGGACTGAGAGCTGAAGAGATGTTCGACGCGAAGGAGTATTTGCTCATCTATTTCGCAAGTGGACTAGCTGGAAACTTATTGACGCTTCTGATGGGGCCTAAAATGTTTTCAGTTGGGGCTTCAGGAGCTATTTTCGGCGTGTTTGGTGCTGTCATCATCTATATTAGACGCGAAACTGGACAGTCCATTATTGGAGCGTTGTTGTTTGCTTTCTTTCTGTTGCTCCTCAATACAGGTTACCAAGTGAATGTTTTGGCTCATCTTGGCGGCTTGGTCGCTGGATTAGTGATTGGCTACCTGCTGGCAACAACAAGACGCAAGACAGCGGCAAACTACAATTACACGATCTCCTACGCACGCTAAAATGCAGGATCTTCTCCATGCTTAATCTCATCAACAAGACCAGCCGTTTTCTGAGCACAAAGATATTTGTGATGCTAGTAGCATCGGTATGTGTATGAAAGCAGGCTTGACTATTTCGATCAGTGAAGAATTACTGCAAGGGATTCTTGAAGGCTCAAGGAAACTGTACCCAAAGGAATCCATTCTACTTCTCAGAGGAAAGAAGTCGAAAAACATAATCAGGATCTCTGAACTAATTGTTCCTCCTCTCGCAACCCACGGACAGGGCTTTTCCAGTATTTCGCTTCACATGTTGCCTATGGATTTTTCCATCGTAGGAACTGTGCATTCTCATCCTTCTGGAAACGTGTCGCCTTCTCCTGCAGATTTGAATCATTTCTTTGGAAGAATACTCATGATCGTGGGTTTTCCCTTCACAGATGCGAAGAATGCTGTTGCCTATGATCATAACGGAGAAAAGTTAGAGTTACAGGTTACAAAGCCCTAGTTTTTCTATGTTTGTGTCGGTTCGGGTGGCGGTCTCCAGAATTTTCACTAATTTATCTGTAACAAATCTCAATATGCTTTCGAACAACTGCTCACTTACCAGAAACCAAAAGATAAGAAACTCGTAAATTATCTGGCAGCATTTCCTATCCTATCGGGGCATCGATAATTGGTAACACGAGTCGTTATGCTGGTGGATTTGGATTATTTCTTTGCTCAGGCTGAAGAGGTTAGAAACCCTACAATTCAGGGCAAGCCTGTTGTGGTCTGTGTCTATTCTGGCCGTAGTGAAGACAGCGGAGCAGTGAGCACGGCAAACTACATAGCAAGAAAGTATGGTGTAAAATCTGGAATGCCCATCTTCCAAGCTAAAAAGAAACTTGAAAATGCAGATGCCGTCTTTTTGCCTGTTGACTACACTTTCTATGAAAAGACCTCTGCGAAGGTAATGAATATTCTGCGTAATCATGCTGATAGTTTCGAGCAGGTTGGTATAGATGAGGCTTATCTTGGTGTGAGCCAGAAGACGGGCGGAGACTTTGAGAAGACGAAAGATCTGGTTCAACGCATAAAGGATGAGTTGAAAACCCAGCTGAAGCTCACTTGTTCTGCGGGCGTAGGACCAAACAAGCTGATAGCCAAGATCGCGGCTGACACTCAAAAACCAGACGGTTTGACAGTCATAAAACCTGAACAAGTGGAAGCTTTTCTGGCCTCTTTACCTGTCAGTCGTCTAATAGGCGTTGGAGCAAAGACGAAGGAAAAAATGCAAGCTTTAGGAATCAACACTGTTGGTGAATTGGCGAAGTATGATGTGCAGAAGTTGATTGCCGTTTTCGGTAAAGCCTTAGGCGCCTACTTTCATAATGCTGCGTTGGGGTTGGATGATGAACCTGTTCAGGAGAGAGGCGAAGCTGAATCTATCAGTAGAATATCCACTCTGAAACAGAATACCCGCGACTCAAGTCTGATTCTTGAAAAGGCAAACCAGCTGTGTGACGAGATCCACGCTACAGTCATGCAACAAAGGCTTGCTTTCAAAACTGTTGGAATAATTGCAATTATGGCCGACCTGAGCATGCACACGCGATCGAAGACCCTCGAAAACGCAGTGAACGAACTGGAAATCATGAAAAAAACGGCAAAAGAGCTTTTTGAAAAGCTGCTAATCGAGACTGAACTGGAAGTACGAAGAATCGGCGTAAAAGTTTCAAACTTCACTAAGGAACAAGAGAGCCAAAAACAGTTGACCAGCTTCTTTGACTCATCTCACACCTAAGAAACCCTATTGCACTGTATAGTTTTAGCAATCCTTATCTCTAGAATACAGTTCTACTTTCTTGATCTCGCATGGCTCCCGTGGACAAAAAACTACCTCCAGATCAGACTCCTATCAAACGACTCTTGAGGTGGGGAATCGATCACCAAGGCATTACACGCTCCAACCCCAAGATTGACTTGAAAACGTACGTTCTGACGATTGATGGAGAAGTTGAGAAACCGTTGAGGTTGAGCTGGGATGATTTTTTAAAACTCCCGATGGTCGAGTCTGTGAGCGATTTTCACTGCGTGGAAGGCTGGAGCGTCCTCAATTGCAGATGGGAAGGAATTCGCTTCAAGCAAATCATAGAATTAGTGAAACCAAAAGAAAACGCAAAATACGTGGCTTTTGGATGTGCTGATGGATACACGACTTCGCTCACGTTAGAGGAGCTTTCGGGCGATAACGTACTTCTGGCCTACAGGCTTGACGGAAAGCCATTAGAGATAGGTTACGGCTTCCCTCTTCGGCTTGTCGTTCCAAGCAAGTACGCGTATAAGAGTGCTTTGTGGGTTACTCGAATAACTTTTACATTGAAGAAGGAGTTGGGGTACTGGGAAAAGAGAGGCTACAGCGATACTGCAGACATCTGGAAGAACGACCGGTTCTCAAGCTGAAAGAATCGTGCCAGATGTGTACTCAGCGGCTATGTTGATTCCGCCGGTCGTGGTTTTGAGATTAATGTTGAAGTTGCTGCCTGTTGGGTAATTGCTTGATTGCAGTAGGGATTTTGTGCCGTTGAATCCTGTTTGGCTGTCCACATGTATCCCACCTGTAGTGACTGTGGACACGATTTTTGCAGCGACATCATCATGAATGCCAATGTTTAAGTCTATGCCGCCTGTGGTAGCTTGAGCGTTCATGGTAACGTTTGCAGGGATGCTTTGGTTCTGCACGACGTTCAGGCTAATCCCGCCCGTCGTTGTCTCTGTCCTAACTGAAACGTTGCTTGAAGCCTTCACGTTGTCCCAAGAGAATTGGACTCCTCCAGTTACAGTCTTGACGAGGATGTCACCGTTGACCACAGTGTTCTTGACCAATCTGGCTTCAACTCCGCCAGTACCTGTTTCCAGATCCAAAGAGTCAAGAACTACTCCAGCCTTAGTGTTTACATCGATTTTTCCGGTGCTCGTCTTGATGTTCAAGTTTGCCTTCAAAGATTGGTCGATGTGGAGATCGCAGGCAACTTTGAGCCATGGTGACCATGACCAGATGTAGGATGTGGTGACTCTTGAGGTCACCGTTAGCACGTTACCGTTGAAAGTATAGTTGAAAGCAAAATCCGTCGCGTTGGATGGTGCAAACATACCCGCGTTTCCCGTTGCAGACACATTCAGAACCACAAGCTTGTCCACCAAATGCTCGAAGGTTACGTTGACTCGTGCAAGGTCTGCAGTGAAGTTAAGATTAAGCGTTTCAATGCCGGTTTGAGACGTAATCTCTTCTAGCTTGTTAAATGAGACAGCGTGCATTGGCACAAAAACTAGAACACCGATGATCATAGCTGTCAACAAAATGGCGACTAAGATAATGACTGGAATGAAGAGGTGCACTCTGGGTCTTCTGGGATAGCTTGATTTCTCATATTCTGTAGCAGATGGAACGCTAACAGGAGTCCCGCAGACATGACAGAACTTATCGTCTTCTTTCAGTTCGGCTCCACACTTATAGCAGTACGGCAAATTTCGCACCACAAATTCCATAACTCGAAGTTGAAAGATAAAAGCTTATAGTACGTGCACCGTTTAAAAGAGTAGTCACCATCTTGGGTGAAAACAATTGTTAGGGCCAATCCGCGACACTGCTGAGAAAATAAGAAGACTGGAAATTCAAGGTGCACGAAACGTGGCTATAGCCGCGATAAAAGCAGTAGAGACTTTGGCAGAGCAAGCAAAAGCGAAGAGCAGAAAGCAATTTTTGAGGGAACTTTCAGAAGCTAAGGAAATTTTGTTTGCTTCAAGAGAAACGGAACCGCTCATGAGGAATGCTATTCGTTACATCATGAGCCATGTGGAGAAGAATGATGAGAAGAAGATGAAGACACTAGCGGAACTGGTCTCATTAGTTTCTGAGAAATTCTTGAAAGATCTTGAAGATTCGAAAGAAAGAATTGCGGAAATAGGAGCTAAGCGAATAAGGGATAAATCAGTGGTTTTCACTCATTGCCATTCTTCCACGGTTACCTATCTACTGGAGAAAGCAAAACATGAAGGAAAAGATTTCGAAGTCATCTGCACGGAAACCAGACCGCTCTTCCAAGGCAAAACAACCGCTAAAGAAATGCTAGAATTGGGCATGAAAACAACCATGATCGTGGACTCGGCAGCACGATACTTCATGAACCAAGCCAACCTCGTGATCGTAGGCTCCGACGCGATAACATCAGAGGGAAACATCATAAACAAAATCGGAACAAGCATGATAGCCCTAGCGGCGCATGAAGCCAGAACGCCCTTCTACGCGGTCTCTGAGCTCCTAAAGTTCGATCCAGCAACAATCTACGGTGACTATGAGAAAATAGAAGAAAGAAGCCCAGCTGAAATCTGGAAAGATCACCCAAGAGGATTGATCATAAGGAACCCAGCGTTTGATGTGACAAGACGAGACTTCATTCATGGCATAGTATGCGAAGAAGGAATAATTTCTCCTCATTCAACAATGGAAACGGTGCGCAGAAGGTATCCTTGGGTTTTTGAGTGATTAGTTGGCTTGTTTCCATATCTGCAGTGCCACTTTCAACTCCTCATTGTTCCTGGCATATTCGTCCAAAGGTATGGCCTTTAGTGTTGCATCCACCGCCTGTCGCATAGCCTTCGCACCAGCAACTGTCCCATCTTTGTGACCGTGAATACCTCCTCCAGCTTGAATAACAAAGTCTTTTCCGAAAAACTCAGTCAGAGCCGGAACTAACGCGGGATGCAAACCGCCAGAAGCAACTGGCAAAACCTGCTTCAAACCGCTCATTTCCATCTTTAGCGCTTCACAGCTTTCAGCAACTTCCTCTCTTGTTTCGAACATTTTTCCGACAACCGTGCCGACGTGAAGTTGATCCACGCCTATGATCCTAGCCACTTTTGAAATTACTCGCATTGAAATTCCATGCTTGGGATTTTTTGTAAACGCAGCATGCCCCGCCCTGTGCGCATGAATAACAAGTTTGAAATTTCGTTTACGGAGAGTCTGCAATGCTGCAAAACCACACGTAAGAATGTCCACCATGACGTATTCTCCGCCATGTTTGAGCACAGACTCCGCTCTTCTCATCATCTCTTGGGTTTCTGCCGTAATGTTAATCATGTAAACCTTCCTCTCGCCTGTTTCTTCTTCAGCTTTGTCTCGGCTCTCCAAGGTTTTCACAAGTCTCTCTTCATAGGGGTTGAAAGTTTGGCTGCTCAAGTTCTCGTCATCCTTGACGATGTCGCATCCTCCAACCCAAGCGTCATAAGCCACTTTTGCGTGATCTGCTGTTTTAAGTCCAAGTTTGGGTTTGATTATAGTTCCTATTAGCGGACGGTCGTAAATGTTGAGAAGCTTGCGGATTCCTCTGATGCCGAACTGTGGGCCTTTGAAGCTTCTGACAATTTCTGAAGGAAGCTCGATGTCGTTGAGTCTCAGGTTCTTGAGAACTCTTAGTCCGAAGACGTTTCCAGCTACGCTACTCAGTATATTGGGCATGTTTCCGACTTCAAAAAGCTCCAGTGGATAGGCTATTCTGATCGTATTTCCATCAATGCTGAATACACGGGCAGCCAGTTTTTCCACGTAAGGTTTAACGGTCGTTAGTTCCGTCCACGTTCCCACAGAGCTTTCAGCAGCAACACCCCCAGCAGCTTCCCTTAGGCTGATTCCATCCGGCTCAACATAAAATGCGCAGACGACATCGGTCTTCTTGGGTGCGTATTCCAGATCCACAAAATCCACGTACTTCAAACTGACCAGATCTTCCCGGCTTGATATTCGATCCGGTTCCTTAAAACCTTTATAGGCTGACCTTTCCGTTTCACCGTAAACTTTCATCATTTGCGTTATCGGAACCGTTTAGACCCTTCATGCCGGTCATGTATTCGAATACGACGCCTATGAGACACTTTCCCTCTTTATGGTTGTTATAGAAATAAAAATACTAGGGATAGGTTTTGCCAAAGTTGCTGAATACAAGGTACAGATCTCGTAAATCGATTCTTCTGTCATCATTCAGGTCAACATTAGGGTTCCATTGCGGATGCCCAAGGAAAGAACCGAAAGCCTTCGACGCAATGAACACATCCTTGACGTCTATTTTTCCATCTCCATTCAGATCGACGGGAATGTATGGTTTCATGAGAGGATAAATATCTTGATTGTTAGCATCAATGATGTAGGGAACATCTCCGATGCCATCTCTCCCAGACTCGTTTTGCGCTGGACCGCTGTAGAAATCATTGCCGGTATAGTCACTCCAGTAGTTTCCACCAGAAGGATAGGCGCTATACCAAGTGTCTTGGAAGTCGCCCGGAACATATGCTTGGGCGTTGTTGCCTGCGATATTGTTATGAAAGAACTGATTGTTTGAGGACAAAATGAACAACGCACCTCCTTGATTGTTTACGATGTTGTTCCCGATTATTTGGTTGTATTCCGAGATGTAGTCAAGACGCAATCCATAGATGCTGTCTGCAAGTCTGTTTCTGAGTAGCATGTTGTAATCTGAATACAAGACTAGTGAGATGCCATTGCTGCTGTTGGTCACGTGATTTGCTGATATTGTGTTGCCTGAAGATTGCGAAAGATAGATGCCATACTGACTATCGTCTACATCGTTTTCTCGGATAGTGTTGTTTGAAGCTCTGTAAAGATAGATGCCCTGATTGAAAGTTTTGAGCTTCGTGTTTTTTATTGTCACGTTGATTCTTTCAGACAGCACCACTCCTTTTGTGCTCGCATCACTTCTGTCAGATCCGAGAATAGTGTGACCTGCACCATCAATCGCGATGTTGTCTCTCTCTATGACGATTCCGCTACCAGCAGTAACGATGTCGCTAATCAGTGTATAGACATCGACGTTTCTTTGAATCGGCGCGTCTGAAGGCTCAATGCTACCATCGCCTCGGATGTAGAATCCATCCAACGCCCTAGCCAGTTTGAAGTCAAACACAACTGCTACAGTGCCTGTTAAAAGCAATGTCAACAACATCTTAGAAGCTATTCCGTTTGACAATTCCCTTCTTCCATGATGATACTAGTTAAACGGATAGATATGATTTTTGGAAACTGGTTCTGTTACCTCTTCCGTTGATTATGCTGTTTCGTGAGGCTGTTACCTTTCGGTTGATGGCTTACATTTTGAAGAGTTAGCCACTTGTTTTCTCATTCTATCTTTATTCCGCAAGCTTCGGCAGGAGTCTTTCTGTTTAGCCCTTCGTGTGGTCATGTAATAATCTTCTCTAAGTATTCATTCATCAAACCGATATACTTCCTTATCCATTTCAAAATCGTTACATGGCTGACCTTAACTCCTTGTAGCCTAAGGAATTTCTGAACATTTCTCAAAGATTCGCCACTTGGACAATTGAATACTTCTCGAGTCTTTTCCCAACACCTTCTCACAAAGCTCTAGGAACGTGCTATTTTTGTCAACTTGATCGTGAAAACAGGAGAAAAAAGGGTTGGACGGGAGTCACCACTCAAGCAAGTTAAACCTTTAACTGCAGACCCACACATTTACTCAGATGCGTGACACGAATGCAGCTTAGAGCCAGACTTTTGGACATTCAGGCTGGTGGAAGAAGAATAGCTATACTTGACAATGAAACCGCAAGCTTTCTTGGCATACACTCTTCCGATAGAGTTAAGATAACCTACAAACGTCAGAGCGTGATCGCGATCGTTAACGTGGCTGCTGATTTTCCATTAAGCTATGTGGGACTTTATGAAGAAGCTTCAGAGAAGCTCGGATTGAAGGATGGAGAGAGCGTTGAAGTGCAGCCTGCGCAACTTCCAGAATCCCTGCGATACGTGCAGGCAAAGATACGAGGCGAAAGGCTGAGAGAAAACGAGGTGGAAATGATAGTTCGAGATGTGGTTGAGCGTCACCTCAGCGATGTGGAACTTGCTTCTTTCGTGACTTCTCTGGACATTCGCGGACTGAGTATGGACGAGATCGAGGCTTTATCGAGAGCCATGGTCAAAACAGGCAGCCGCTTGAATTTACACAAATCTCCCATTCTCGACAAACACAGCGTGGGTGGCATTCCAGGCGACAAGACCACCATTTTGATCGTTCCAATAGTAGCTGCAGCAGGTTTCGTTATACCAAAAACATCTTCTAGGGCGATCACTTCTGCTGCTGGAACTGCTGACCGCGTTGAGGTTTTGTGTCCCATCAGCCTTTCAACCGAAGAAATAACGCGAGTGGTCAAGAAAACAAACGGCTGTTTAGCTTGGGGTGGAGCTTTGGAGCTTGCTCCTGCAGATGACATTTTCATACAGGTTGAGTATCCTCTTGCGATAGACCCGTTGCTTCTTCCGTCGATTATGAGCAAGAAGAAAGCCATCGGTGCCACACACCTAGTTGTCGACATTCCGACCGGAAGGGGAGCAAAGATAAAAACGATTAGCGAAGCGCAAGCTCTTGCTAACGACTTTATAGATTTGGGTAAACGTTTAGGGATAAGAGTTCAGTGTGCTGTCACCTTTGGAGAGCAGCCTCTTGGATGTGCCATTGGTCCGGCACTAGAGGCGAGAGAAGCATTGTCTACCCTCATGGGAAATGGTCCACTTGACCTCAGGGAGAAGGCAACGAACATTGCGGGCATGCTTCTCGAAATGGTAGGTGCCAAAGACGGCAAGCATGAGGCAGAAGAGATTATAGAATCGGGCAAAGCAGAGCGGAAGCTGAGGGAGATAATCGCAGCTCAAGGTGGAAACCCGAAGATAGTGCCTGAGGACATAGGAATCGGAGACAAGCGCGCGGAGATAACAGCAGATGAGGATGGCAGGGTTTTCTGGGTGAACAATGAAGACATTACAAAGATCGCAAGAGAGGCAGGATCACCAAAAGAGAAGGGTGCGGGGATTCTGCTGAGAGCAAAACTCACTGACCACGTAAAGAAAAGTGGAGTACTTCTGGAGATATACGCTGAGAGAAGCACGAAACTAGAATCAGCTGTAGAATTGGCCAATAAGCTCCAACCTGTGGGGTTGAGAAGGAAACCCGGCGAAAGAATGATAATAGAACGTATTCCAAAACGAACAGAACCCAGAAAAACCTTCATGCTGGAAAGATAAACTGCTGAAAGCTAATCTTGTTTGGTTTTCTACATATCCAATAAAGAGAAGAAAAAGGGGAGTTGCGAGAAATGGTCGTCCGTCTTCGTTCAGTTTAAATATTTGATTTGTGATTAGGACTGTGCAAGAGGATACCATTCCATGGGTTCCAAGTCTCCAAAAGGCGAATTTGCCGCAAGAAAACTAGTCAAAAGGAGAAAAAAATTCCGCTGGAGCAGCAGATACTACAACCGCAGAATCTTGCGACTAGACGTTAAAGCAGACCCTCTGTCAGGAGCGCCCATGGGAAGAGGAATAGTTCTCGAAAAAGTAGGAGTAGAAAGCAAACAGCCTAACAGCGCCATACGTAAATGCGTAAGAACTCAACTAATCAAGAATGGTCGGACGATAACGGCTTTCTTGCCTGGAGACGGAGCGCTGAATGTTGTCGATGAACACGATGAAGTCTTAGTTGAAGGCATCGGCGGCTCGCGTGGAAGAAGCATGGGTGACATTCCAGGAGTAAGATGGAAAGTCATAATGGTCAACGGCGTTTCTTTGAACGAACTGGTTTACGGAAGAAAGCAGAAACCAGCACGGTGATATGGTTTTGAGCCAGAAACAAGAAGCAAAACAAGAGAAGGAAATCAAGCTTTTCGGAAAATGGACGTTCAAAGATATAAAAGCCAAGGATATTGGCTTGGAACGGTATATATCGCTGAAACCAGTCGTAGCTCCGCATAGCATGGGCAGACATGAACACAAGCGCTTCCGCAAAGCAAGTATCAGCATCGTTGAGAGAATCGTGAATAATCTCATGCGACCCGGGAAAAATACTGGAAAGAAGGCCAAAGCCACGAACGTGGTGAAACAAGCTTTCGAAATAATCAATTTGCGCACTGGCAAAAACCCGATTGAAGTACTCGTTAACGCTGTAGAGAACTGTTCTCCATGCGAAGACACAACAAGAATTAGCATGGGAGGCATAGTCTACCATCTATCAGTAGACGTAGCTCCACAAAGAAGAATCGACTTAGCCATCAGACACATATGCGAAGGCGCGCGCCAAGCAGCAGTAAACAATCCCAGATCAATTGAAGAATGCGTGGCCGAAGAACTGATCCTAGCCGGAAGCCACGACATGAAAAGCTACGCAGTAGCAAAACGCCACGAAATAGAAAGAGTAGCCCAAGCATCAAGATAGCAACATTTTTCCATTAAGCTATTTTGTGTGTATCTCGGCAACATCACCGTCAGCTAAGACAAACGTGGAACCGACTTTCTGAGGACTAAAAACCAAGCGTTTAGACCAAACCTTTGCAAAATTAAACCTTTCTCTGAAATCGCTGTGAATATCTTTAGCTAAATCGTAAATTGTTGCGCCATTCTTCAGAATGAATGGCCTCTTCGAATATTCTCTCTCATTCGGTTCCTTTGTATATACACGCATTATACCCAATGCTTTGAACAGAATTCCTCCAAGTTTTTCCAGACCTCGCCTTTTTTCACATGAAACTGCAACGAGGGGCAGTCTGTTGCCAACATAAGCCTTCAATCGCTCCAAATTTGCTCCTGAGTCTTCCAGATCAGCTTTGTTTGCAACTATTATTGCGGGTTTGTATATTGTGCTCTCAAAGATTGAGTCTTCAATGTCATTCAGCGTGATCTCTCCAGAAATCTTCACAACTGCATCCGTAATCCGGTAACTCCTAAGCAGCTCTTCAATGTCTCTCATGCTACAGTCTATGAGAGTTCCCACAAGGATTATGCGCATTCCTGCACCCATGTACTTTCGCTCTATTTCAACACGGCCTCGAGGCTTGCTGGTTATTATTCTGGCTCTTTCCATTTCACCCAAGATGAGGGAAAGCTGCTTGACAGGGTCCTGCGACAAGTCCACGATCAGAATCAAGCCATCAGCATTCCGTGCTGTTGCTAAAGTCTGAGGTCCCCAAGCCTTTCCATCAGCAGATCCTTCCATCAACGCTGGAGCTTCGACGATTTGGAATTGAATATCCTCATAAGACATTATGCCCGGCGTGGGCGCTCTCGTCGTATAAGGAACAGGTGAAATCTCCACTTTAGCGTTCGTCACAGCTGCCAGCAGGCTGCTTTTACCCGCTTTCGTCAATCCGATAAGTGCCACTTGAGCTGCACCTTCCTTTTCCAAAAAAAGCTTCGGTCCGCTTCTTGTGGCTCGTTTCTTTTTCTTTTCCTCTATTTCTTTTCTCAGAATGGCCATTTGTTTTTTGACTTGCGCCAGAGTTTTAGCTGTGCCCTTATGCTTTGGAACTAGGCTTACGAACTCTCCCATGCGTTGAAGCCTCTCTTTAGGATTTCTTGTAGCTTCAACTTCCGCCCATTTCTTTCTGGCATCAGGAGGTAGATTTGCAGGCATAACACCGTCGCATCCAATCAGTGAATTCGAGTTTCTTGCTCTAATAATTGTTTTCTTTCTGATAAATTCTCCATCATAAACTTTTAATAATTGATTGAACAGTTGTGTAAACGAAATCACTAAAATTTGAAGGATATTTGAGAAAATAAGGAGAAAAAACGAATGAGCAAAGCAGGTAAACCACACTTAAACCTAGTCATCATGGGACACGTAGACCACGGAAAATCCACAACGACAGGACACCTGCTGTACCTAGCAGGCGTAGTTGACGAGAGAACAATCAAAGCCTTCGAAGAAGAAGCTAAAACAATGGGCAAAGAAACCTTCAAGTACGCATGGGTCCTCGACAACCTCAAGGAAGAACGAGAAAGAGGAGTAACCATTGACCTTCGATTCCTCAAATTTGAAACCAAGAAATACTACTTCACAGTCATCGACGCCCCAGGTCACAGAGACTTCGTCAAGAACATGATCACAGGCGCAAGCCAAGCCGACGGAGCCATACTATTCTGCTCTGCCAGAAGAGGCGAGTTTGAAGCAGGCATCGGCCCAGGCGGTCAGACAAGAGAACATGCGTTCTTGGCCTTCACGCTGGGCGTTCGCCAGCTGATCGTTGCAATAAACAAGATGGATGACATCTCAGTTAACTGGAGCGAAGAGCGATACAACGAGATCAAGAATGAAGTCTCAAGGATGCTTAAGATGGTGGGTTACAAGGTCGAGAAATTCCCGTTTGTACCCACTTCAGGATGGACAGGCGATAACCTCATGAAGAAGAGCGACAAGATGCCATGGTACACTGGCCCAACACTCATCGACGCTCTAGACACCTTCGAGGTGCCTTCAAAACCCACAAACAAACCGCTGCGCGTTCCAATCCAAGACGTTTACAGCATCACTGGCATAGGCACAGTTCCAGTCGGCAGAGTCGAAACAGGAACAATCAAGGAAAACGACGTAGTCATTTTCATGCCTTCTAACAAGCAGGGCGAAGTCAAATCACTGGAAATGCACCACGAGAGAATTCCAAAAGCTGAGCCAGGCGACAACATTGGCTTCAACATTAGAGGTGTCGGAAAGCAAGACATTCACCGTGGAGACGTCGCCGGGCACGTGAACAATCCACCAACGGTGGCTAAGGAATTCATAGGCCAGATAATCGTGATCTATCACCCAACAGCCATAGCTGCAGGTTACACGCCAGTGCTACACTACCACACAGGACAGATCGCATGCAAATTCACCGAACTCATAAGGAAGATCGATCCACGCTCAGGACAAGTCGTTGAAGAGAAACCAACATTCCTCAAAACCGGGGATGCCGCCATAGTCAGAATGGAACCACTGCACCCGATCGCAGTCGAAGCTTTTTCAGAGTTCGAAGAACTCGGACGATTCGCAGTCAGAGACATGGGCACAACAGTTTGCGCGGGCATAATAAAAGAAATCACAAAGAAAGGCCCATAAACCTCCACACTCCCTTTTTATTGTCTGTACTTCGTTTTTCATGGTTTAGCGCATTTTGCGCTGAAGCTTTTATCAGCAAGAAACAAATATTCTGTCAGCTAGACAGCGTAGAGTTGATTGCATGTCTGGAACTGAAACTTTACTTCCATATCTGAAAGAAAAAAAGAATGATGAACAGGAGCAACCGATGATTATTATTGATAGTCGTGAAGCTAACACTGCTCCAAAAATCGTTAAAGGCCTCATGGAACGAGGTGTTAACGTTAAGACTGAAACCCTAGAAAAGGGCGATTATGTTTTATCTGATGTTTGTGCAGTTGAGCGGAAAACCGTTCAGGACTTCGTTTACACGCTTACTAGGCGTTATCTTTTTGAACAGTTGTTTAAACTCAAAGAAGTCTATCCTAAATCCTTGCTCCTCTTGGAAGGGTATTTGCCGATAATCTACAAGTACAGTAGGATTCAGCCTGCTTCTGTTTGGGGAGCCATGTTCAGCCTAGCTAGAAACGGCATAGCTATAGTGAACACCACTTCTTACAAGGAGACTGTTGACTTTCTCTATGTGGCCGCACACCAGGAACAGATAGTTGAGAAGAGATCCCCTATCGTTCATGCTTTCAAGAAGGTAGACAGCACAACCGACGCGCAAATATACTTCGTTGCAAGTTTACCTAATATAGGAAGAGAGAAGGCAATAGCAATCCTCAAATCTTACCAAACTCCGCTGAATGCTTTGATCAATGTTGATGGCTGGCCTGAAACTGTTCACGGACTGGGACCGAAGATAAGCAGTAAAGCCAAGGAAGTGCTGAACAGCCCCTTCAAGGAATGAGAACAGAAATGGATGTAGAAGTTACTCCAACAAGAAAAATAATAATTCTGGGTTTGGACAAACGTTCAGTGAACAATATCCTCTACTGTGCAGCAACGTTCGGCATAAGCCGACTCTACTGGATAGATGGATACATCCTATGCATGGAAGTCTACGAGAAATCATTCGAACACGAACTGACGAAAAAAGAGTTCCCAGTAAGCCAAATCTGCTATGCCGAATTCCCGAAATACCAGAAACTGCTGGAAGTCGACAAAAGCTTCCAGATCCCGTTAGTGAACGTTTCAGACATGGAAATCTTCCAAGGCATACTGAAAGCGATACTAGAACATGAAAAGAAAACGGGAAAAGAATCAAAAGCCAAGACCGACTAAGCCTTCTTCTTCACAAAGTCGTAGCCAAGCTTGAACGCTTTCACGTTAATTTCCACATGTTTCGCAGGAACCAGCTCTTTCAAGGCTTCCAGCACACTCTCAGTTTTAATGGGCACCTTCTCAGTAGCTGACAAACCTCCGAGCAAGACAATGTTTCTGGTCAAGGTACTTCCCGCTTCGTTGGCCAGCTTCTCTGTTTCCACGATGATCACGTCCTTTGTGAATCGGTGGATTTTTGCAATAATTTCTTTCATGTTTGGATATGTGATGTTTTTTGCTGCAAGCTCAGTAGGCGGAATCTTTTCTTCACTCATTATCACAAGTGTCTTATCCGAAGCAAACTTCATGCTACGCAGTGTTTCCAGAGGCTCAAACCCAAGGAGCACATCCGCCTGTCCTTCCATAACAGTGGGTGACGAAACGTTTTTACCAATTCTCACGTTGGAGGTCACTGCCCCGCCACGCTGTGCCATTCCATGGATTTCACTCACTCGAACGTTCAACCCATCTTTAACAGCGGCAACACCAAGAATCTCTGCCGCCAAAATCGTGCCCTGTCCGCCCACACCGGCCAAGACTATGTTGAATTCCTTCATTCTTGATCGCTCCCACGTTCTATTGCGTTATAGGGACATACCGAAGCGCACAACCCACAAGCAGTACAAAGTGCCTCATCGATCAGCACTTTTCCGTTTTCAACGATTAATGCCGGACAACCCAACAGCTTAATGCATGCCGTGCAGTTCGTGCATTTGTCCAATATCTTGTATGACAATGTCCTTATGCCTTTACGTCTCTTCTCTCTGACAGACAGAAGAGTACATGGAGCTCGGAAAATCACAACCGAAGGCCCAGAATGCTGCAAAGCCTCTTTCAAAATTGCACCGGCTTCCTTAATTTGAAAAGGGTTAACCACCTTAACGTATTTCACTCCACATCCTTCAGCCACCTTCTCAATGCTTATTTTCTCTGCAGGAGTGCCCATGCCTCTGAAACCAGTTCCAGGATGCGGCTGATGGCCAGTCATAGCCGTCGTGGAATTATCCAAGACTGCCAAGGTTATCTTGGCATCATTGTAGACTGCGTTCACAAGTCCAGGCAAAGCAGCATGGAAAAATGTTGAATCTCCAATTATGGCGATCGTTGGTTGACCTGTGGCTCTGCTTATTCCCTGAGCAGCACTCACTCCTGAACCCATGCAAATCAGTAAATCGCCAACATTCAACGGCGGCGCAATCCCCAGCGCATAGCAACCTATGTCCGTTGGATAATTTGTCTTTTCGCCACCCACCTTCTTGATAACGAAAAAGGAAGCCCTATGCGAACACCCAGCACATAAAATTGGCGGTCTGGACGGCAGTTCGTTTGCAATTTCTGCATAAGCCTCATCAATCTTTCCAAAATCTATTGGCAACTTCTTACCTGTTATCTCGGCCAAACCAGCAGCAACTAGGCGCGTGGAAAGCTCTCCCTTCCTCGAAAAATACTGTTTGTCTGTTTTCCCAAAAACCTCAACGTTTGGCGCGTAGTCTTTCGCTACTGCTTTGATCTGTGTTTCCAGATAAGGTTCAAGCTCTTCTATAATTACTATTTGTTTATGCACTCTCAGGAATTGGCCTATCATTTTTTCTGGAAGCGGATGTGTCATCCCGAGTTTAAGAATGCTTACATCTAGGCCCAGCAATTCTACAGCTTCTACCGCATAATTGTAAGCCGAGCTCGAAGAGATCAAGCCCATTTGGTTTTTTCCTTTGCGTGTAACTATATTGTGCGGTGAGCTCTCACTGATGCCCTTGGCTTTCTCCACTTTTTCCAAGAGCTTCGCATGCATTAGCCTAGCGTGTGCTGGAACCATCACCATGCGTTTCACGTCTCTAACCAGCTGGCCCTTAAGGTTTGGTTTTGCCAGTTTGGCAAATGTGACGGGTCCACGTGTGTGGTTTACGCGCGTGGTAGTCCTCAACAATACGGGCAGTTCGAGTTTTTCTGAGATTTCTATGGCTGTTTTTGTCATGTCTTTTGCTTCTTGTGGATCTGATGGCTCTAGGCATGGCAAGTTTGAGAGCAAAGCATAGTACCTGTTATCCTGCTCGTTTTGCGAGCTGTAACATTCTGGATCGTCTGCAGTGACTATGACGTAGCCGCCTTTCACGCCCACATAAGCCAGTGTCATAACTGCATCAGCAGCCACGTTCAAACCAACGTGCTTCATGGCCGTCAATGCTCGAACCCCAACATTAGCGGCTCCCGCAGCAACCTCAACAGCAACCATTTCGTTTGTGGAGTACTCCATGTACAAGCCAGCTTCTTTCGCGATTTCTGAGACAGTGTCACCGATTTCTGATGCTGGCGTGCCTGGATAAGTCGTGACCATACCAATGCCAGTTTCAAGAATCCCTCTTACGATGGCTTCATTACCCAATAAAAGCACATGCTTCTTAGGTTCATCCTTTAATAATTCACGCAGGTTAGGCAATATGACTTCTCTCCAGTTTGAAGAGAATGTTTGATAACCTTAGGTTTTACATATAACTTTTGGTTGCGTCTGTTGAGGAATCCATGTTTGCCTATTGCAAAGTGCAGAAAGCTAATGAAAACTGAAAACATTGTCCCAAGGCAGATAGAGCACGTTAACTAATGCTAAACTCTTAATAGTTTCAATTCTTTCAGGATTTCTTCCACGGCTATTTCGGGCGGCATGTCCAAGCTCTGTGTCTTGAATTCTATTTGCGGAATCTTCTTTCCTCTGTAGTATTGCAGGATCGGTTGAGTCTGCTGCTCATAAACCTTGATTCTTCCCCTTATGACCTCAGCCGTGTCGTCTGAACGCTGGTAAAGCTGTCCGCCGCATTTGTCGCAAACGCCTTCAACCTTTGGCTTCAAATAGCGAATATTGTAAACTTCTCGACAATTCTTACATATTCTCCGTGTGGACAACCGTTCAACGATGATCCAATCAGGCACCGTAAGCAAGATAACAACGCCTATTCTTGTGACATTTTCCAAAGCCTTGGCTTGCTCTATTGTGCGTGGAAAACCATCCAGAATAAAGCCTTTACTACTTGAAACCTTGGCCAAACGCTGCTTTAAAACCTCAATTACAACGTCATCAGGAACCAGCAAGCCCTTCTCCACAAATCCCTTGACCTTCAAACCCAGCGGAGTGTTTTCCTTCATAATCTCACGGAAAATATCGCCCATGGCAATAACGTCCACGCCCAGCTTGGTTTGCAAACGTGATGCGTAAGTTCCCTTGCCAGAACCCGGAGGACCAAATATGATAGCCTTCATGTCACATCGACTCTACATAGTTTAGCGGTTGCTGTAGCTGTTTACATTGTTTCATATAAATGCTTTCGAATGCAACCAGAAAAACACGTTGAGATTTGAGCAGTTGCTATTTGCCTTTGAACACTGGTTTTCGCTTTTCTGTGAAAGCTTTGACGCCTTCCTGCAAGTCTTCAGTGGAGGCAACGACTCCGAAGCCTTCCCGTTCCAATGCTAATGCAGATTCCAAGCCAATATCCTCGCCTTTGTTGATCAAAGCCTTCGCGACCTTCACAGCTACGGGAGCTCTAGCTACTAAATCCAGTGCAAACTGTCTAACAATTCCTCTAAACTCTGCTGTGGGTACGACCATGTTCACGATGCCCAGCTGCTCAGCAGTTTTTGCGTCAATAATCTTTCCGGTCAGAACAAGCTCCTTAGCCTTTGTCTTTCCAATCAAACGTGTAAGTCTCTGAGTTCCACCCCATCCTGGAATCAAGCCAATGTTGATCTCGGTCTGTCCCATCTTGGCAGTTTCTGAAGCAATTCTGAGGTCACAAGCCATTGCTACTTCAAGACCACCACCGAGAGCATAACCATTCAACGCCGCAATGACTGGCTTTTCCAAGTTCTCAAGAGCAAGACAAAGCTTCTCACCCATCAGCGAAAGCTCTCTTGCTCTAAGCGCAGTCATTCCGGCCATGGCTTTTATGTCAGCACCCGCTGAGAACGCTTTCTCACCAGCACCAGTCAGCACCACAACACGCACGCTCTCATCATTCTTAATGTCTTCCAAAGCCTGCAATAGTTCTTCGACGACATCCTTGCTGAAAGCGTTCAAAGCTTCAGGTCTGTTCAGCGTGATTGTGGCTATTCCTTCACTCTTCTCGTAGATTATGAGCTTGAACTCCATACGCTTTCACCTTTCATCATTTCTGTGTCCAATCGTAGAAGCCCTTGCCTGTCTTCCTTCCCAGAAGCTGTGCCTTTACCATCTGTTTCAATCCCGTGCTGGGATGAAACTTCGGATCTAGCTCCTTCGTCAGGACCTCGGCAATAGCAAGAGTCGTGTCTGAGCCAATATAATCCAACAGCGTTAGTGGTCCCATAGGCCAGTTTAGGCCCAATTTTATGGCTTTGTCAATGTCGTCTCTGTCAGCAACGCCCTCCCAATACAGTGCAGCTGCCTCATTCAAAGCTGGAATGAGTATGCGGTTTACGATGAAGCCTGGACAATCCTTCTTCACGAGAACCGTTTCTTTCTCCAACTTGTGCGATACGTCCAAAACAGTTTGAATGGTCTCGTCTGAACTCTTTGCACCTTTTATCACTTCAACCAGCTTCATGAGTTGTGGCGGGTTAAAGAAGTGCATTCCGCAGACTTTTTCGGGGCGTTTGGTTGCCGAGGCGAGCTCTGTGATGCTTACGGACGACGTGTTCGAAGCTATAATTGCATGCGACGGGGCATAACCATCGGCTTCGCGGAACAATGTCTTCTTTAATTCGACGTTTTCTGGTGCCGCCTCAATGATTAGATCGGCGTTTGAAACAGCCTCTTTCAGATCTAGCGTTGGGTGGATTCTGGCTAGGATTTCATTCATCTGAGCTTCAGTAAGTTGTCCTTTCTTGACGAATCGTTGAAGGCTTTCTCGTATCATGCTCATGCCGTTATCAATAAATTTTTGCTCGATATCGCGCATGCTTACTTCGTACTTGCCTACTTGGGCGGCCACTTGTGTTATGCCATGTCCCATTAGGCCCGCGCCTAATACTGCGATCTTTTTGATTTCAGTCATGACTTTCACCTTTCTCTGGATTGAGAAGTTATTTTGCTTGTCATATTGTTAAAAAGGTTTTCCGACGATTTGTCCATATTGATACGTCGCCAACGTAAAAACTGATAATCGTGTACGAATAAGTTTAATACGGAGGGATGCTTTATGGAAAAGGTGCAAAAAGTTACTTTTTTGCGCTAAATAGTAGTAGGAGTTGAGAAAGCAAATGGCTGGAAGAGAAACTTTCAAGGCAGTTTGTGCTGATTGCGGCAAAGAATGCGAGCTTCCGTTCAAACCTGACGGAACAAGACCAGTATACTGCCGAGAATGTTATGCTAAGCGAAGACCACCACGAAGATATTAAGCTCACAAGCTAATATCCATCCATATTTCACAACACTTTCTTTTTTTAGTTTGTTTTGATTCATTATACCATTAATCATAATAAGTAGAAGCATAATCTATACGCTCACAAGTGTGTGAGGTTAAGAAAGAGATAATGCCAACAGACCCGGTTTGCGGCGCTATTCTGGATGAGAAAACTTCAAAATATAAAATCACGTATGAAGGAGAAACGTTCCATTTCTGCAGTGTAACATGCAAGAAAAGATTCAAAAGGCATCCGACGAAGTTTGTGAAATAAGATTTTCCACGTTGCCGTCAACCCAAAAAGTAAGGATTACATGCGTTAACTAGTCAACTTTTTGGTCGTACTTATAAGGGAGAGTGCGGATTATCTAGGCAGTAACGTTTTATCGTCGAAAGGCGAGTAAGTACGACAACGTTACGCACGGCAATCAATAATAAAAGGAGTGAAAAAGGAATGACAGAAAATTCGAACGTTATTTTCGTCGGAAACAAGCCGCCAATGAGCTACGTCCTAGCGATCATCACAAGCTTATCGGCATCCAATGCTAAGGAAATAACCTTGAAAGCCCGAGGACAAGCGATCACCACGGCAGTTGACGCAGCTGAAATAACCAGAAGCCGCTTCCTCAAAGACCTAAAAGTCAGCAAGATCGCGATAGGCACAGCGGAAATGCCACCAAGAGAAGGCGAAAATAGGTCAAGAATGGTTTCCACGATGGAAATAACACTCAAAAAAGAGTAGAAAACAGTGAGAAATAAAGTATCACCCGGCGAGTACCTCGCCTTTCTTTCAATCAAATATGATATTGACCCAGACAAATTTTTTGGCGCATTGATCTCTGCAGGAGAAAACCAAAAATCAACATGCGGAAACCTATCAATAGAATGTCGTAGCAAACAACAGGACAAAACTGTTCTCCTAATAATGAAAGACCAGAAAGTCATTGCACAGTTTCCAGTGCCTAAAGGTTTTCTTATGGAACAAGACAATCCAATAAAGAATGTCAGAAGAACTGATATGATTCGCAGACAGCTCAGCAAGAGAGATAGTGCTCCGCACTCTGTCCGCATCGGAGACTTACGAAGTGGAATGAAGAAAGTCAGCCTCCAAGCCAAGGTTCTGGAGATCGCAAAGCCGACGCTTGTCTTCACAAGATTCGGAAACTATGCAAGCGTGGCTAATGCCCTAATAACGGATGAAACTGGAACGATCAAATTGTGCTTATGGAATGAGCAGATAACATCAATATCCACAGGAGACACTATTCAAATCCAAAACGCAAGCATGTCCACATTCAGAGGAGAAAGACAGTTGCGCATTGGGAGAAAAGGAATTGTCATCAACATGGAAGAGACGAACGTTTCGAAAGAATTGAATTATTCATAGGGACATGATTGATCAGAAAATGTTTGTCTGACGAATCTTCTAAAAGGCGAAAAAGGGTTTCTGGTTGGAAAGGGTTTAGAAAATGAATTCTTTGCCCAGCCAATCGGGGTACCACTTGTATCTTTCTAAAGGTCCTGCCTTTCGCAGTCCAGCATAGGTTGCCTTGGCAAGCGTTATGCTTCCGCGTCCATCACGGTAAAGCTTCACAAAGTCTTTCGTCTCAAGGCTTTTGAGAAGTTGATCCATCATTTCATCAGATACATCGGTTAGTCTTTCTTTCAGGTCTTCTTTGCTCATGTAGAGGCCGGGGTTTACGCAATAGTCTTCAGCTAGGATGTTTAACAGGTTCTCCTCGTTTGCCGGTAGCTTTGGAAGTGCGTCAGATGTGGATATTGGTACTTTGAGTTTCTCGTGTACTCTCCTTTGTGGCATTTTCAAGTCTTTGCCGAGCGCTTTCAGTCCGCCACGGAGAATTACGAGTCTCATGATGTCGTTTGTTCCAGCTCCAATTTGGTTTACTTTCGCGTCTCTGAGGTATGTTTCAACTGGGTAGAATCGTGTCCATCCGTCGCCTCCCATCACCATTATGGCGTCACTGATGAGTCTTTCATATGTCTCTGACGTGAAAAGCTTGGCAGTTGCAGCATCCACCATCGCGTCTTTATGCTCATCTAGCAAGTGTGCTGCATGGTAAACTAGTAATCGCGAAGTGTGCAAACCTGCAAGCATGTTGGCAATCTTCGACTGGTTGGTTGGAATCTCGCTGGTTGGTTTTCCGAACTGCATGCGTCGTTGCGCGTAAGCCACTGCATAACGGATTGACTCTCGCATCGGTCCAAGCATGGCTGCAGAGTAGACAGTACGTTCAAAGTTCAGCCCAGCCATCATAATTTTCCAGCCCATTCCTTCTTGACCGATAATGCCTTCAGCCGGGAGTTTCACTTCATTGAAGTCCAAGAAGCCGTTTGGCAGGCCTATCCAACCTGAAAGTTCGTTGATTTTTTCAACTGAAAAGCCTAGCGTTCCCTTCTCCATGAGAAAAGCGGTTAGATGTTGATATTTGCCTTTGTCTTCAGGTTTCTCGCTGGTCCGGGCATAAACAACGTATATGTCGGCCAATCCAGCGTTCGTTATGAACCTTTTCTTACCATTCAGAACATAGTGGTTTCCTTCTTTTCTTGCGATGGATTCAACTCCAGAAGCATCTGAACCCACGAAAGGTTCTGTTATGCACACTGCACCGACGACTTCGCCGCTTGCGATCTTCGGAAGCCACTTCCGCTTTTGCTCTTCAGATCCGAAGCTTAAGAGTTGTTCGACGCCGCCGAACATGGAAACTGAATAAGCCTCTGCTAGAGCAGAGCCTACCCGACTCAGTTCTTCAGCGACAATGGCTACGCCTGTTACGCCTAAATCTATGCCGCCATATTCGCTTGGGATTGCGGCTCCAAACCATCCTTTTCGAGCAACTTCTTTCAACAGTTCAGTTGGAAATTTTTTAGTCCAGTAAACCTCTTCGCCTTTGGACAAGTTCTTGTCAACAAAGACTTTCGCTTCTTCTGCTAGTTTTTTCTGTTTTTCACTCCACCATGAAAAGGGCTCCATATCAGACACCATGACCAGTGATATTGCCTACGAGGCTATTCAATTTTAAACTTTCGCCAAGTTTGAAGAAGAATCCTTGTTCTGCTTCGTGAAAGAAAAAAGGAATTTTGGGATACGGTTATCCTGCTATGAGTCCTCCGATGAGGCCGCCGATCGCTGACAGTATTGCCCCGAAGAAGCTCAATATAATCAGTACGAGTCCCGCAGCCAAGCCTATTATTCCTCCGAAAAGTATGCCCGCCAATCCGCCCATGAAGCCTCCAGCTATTGCAGCGAATATTGTTCCAAGGATCGTGATGACGATTCCGCCGAAGATTCCCGCAACAAAGCCTGCTACGGCGCCTTTTCCCATGCCTCCTCTGGCTATCAGTCCTGCGACAAATCCACCCAATAAGTGACCGATGACTGGAAACATCCAGCCGAAGACCGCGATGATGATGAAACCTACGAACGCTCCAAGCCACATGCTTCCCAAATTAACACCAAGATTTTCTGAATGACACAAGTAACATAAAAGGCTTGTCCATAGTCCTGTTTACGAAAGCAATGGTCATACAGTAGGTTCTTAAATCTCCAGTGGCTTGCCATACACCTCTTCGAAAAAGATCTCTTTGAACGCTTTTCTAGATCTTGGAGGTGGACTCTCGGCTGGAACGCCTATTGGAAGCAGTGCAATGACCACAAGATTTTCAGGAACTTTGGCGATTTTCTTGACCTCATCTTCATTGAAGGCTCCGATCCAGCAGGTTCCATAGCCAAGAGCGGTTGCAGCCAAGATCATGTGCTCGATTGCTATCATCGGGTCCTGCTTGTGAAGACTTCTAGAGATACTGGGATCTCCTAAGGCTACGAGCACAGTGTCCGCATCGGCAATGAATCGTTGAAGATTCGCTGCACTCGCCAAAGTCTTCTTTGTCTCTGAATCCCTGACCACTACGAAGCTCCAGGGTTGACGGTTGCCTCCTGAAGGTGCCAACCTTCCTGCTTCTAGAATTCTCTTCAGATCCTCTGTTGGGATTGAGTCGGTCTTGAATTTTCGTATGCTCCTTCTTTTTTCTACTGTTTCAAATAGATTCATAGTGTTTCACATCGCCGTGTGCACCATATGACGTTCGAGCTAGATTAGTTTTGAGCCTGTTCATTCCTAAAATGTTAGTTTTATATTAACGCTTGCAGAATAACAAAGTAGATCTCTCTGCTTCGATTTGTAGGATGGCATGTTAGTTGAGAAAGGCGATATTCAAGAAACTTGAGGCTCAAGGGTTAATCACAAATTACAATCGTCTGCGGAAGAACCTGCCCCTAAAGTTGCCTGAAAGAGTTTTTATCTGGGACGAAACCCTAAGAGAAGGAGTTCAAACTCCGACCGTGTTCTTGACCTACGTGGAGAAGGTTAAGCTTGCTAAAATGTTGGATGAGATAGGCGTTTCTGTTATGACTGTTGGCTATCCTGCATTGTCTGAAGAGGAGAAGAACAGCGTCAGGAGAATAGCGAATGAGGGTTTTCAGCAGACCAGCCTTGTTGCCTCAGCACGCACAGTCAAAACAGACATAGATGCATGCATAGAATGCGGCATAAGAGAAGTTGCTCTGTCCACGCCCTTTAACGGAATCAACCTCCAGTATAGGCTCAAGATGACCAAGGAACAAGCTCTGGAGAAAACAATGGAATGCATCGGATACGCGAAAAAACATGGGATAAAAGTCGATCTTGTCCTAGAAGATGGATCAAGAACGCCCGTCGAAGACATCGTGAAAATCTTTGCAGAAGCTGCAAAGGCGGGAGCAGAACGGCTAGTAATAGCAGACACCGTGGGTTTCCTGAGACCTTTATCAATGCGCTACTTAATCTCCCATGTTAGAGATGAGCTTTCGCAGCTGAAGATCAAGGCTCCACTCTCGATTCACTGTCACAACGATTTTGGTTTAGCCACGGCAAATACTCTTGCAGCTGTGGAAGAGGGTGTAGCATATGTGCATACGTGTGTTGCTGGCTTTGGAGAAAGGGCAGGGGTGGCACCTTTGGAAGAGGTTGTCACGACTTTGGAGTTGCTCTATGATGTGGACACGGGTATAGATATGGATAAAATCTATCGTGTTGCTCAGTTGGCTGAGAAGAGTTTCGCTTTGCCTGTGCAGTTTCATAAACCTATAGTTGGGGATAATGCGTTTGCGCATGAAGTGGATGAACGTGTCGAGGGTATGTTGGCTCATCCGTTGATCTATGAGCCTTTTCCGCCAGAAATCGTTGGAAGGGAAACGCAGTACTTTATCAGTAGGCAGGCGGGAAAGCGTTTGATTGAGACTCGTTTGGCTGATGCAGAGATTAGGGCTTCACCCATGCAGGTTGACGAGATAATCAGAAGAATGAGGAGAATGCATGAGAGCGCAGACAAAGGTGAGGCCCAGATGACTTTCTACCAGATTAAGAAGCTGATGAAAGACCTGCGGAAAGGCTTGACGGAAGAAGAGTTCTGGAGGATAGTTGAAGAAATCACTCGACAGAAACCCAAGCTCAAGCCGAAGGAAACAGCATCTACTATTTAGCTCTCGCTAAACAAATATGTGTTTACCTTTTGTGTTAGAGAAGCCCAATCTAGGCTCCTTTTCCAGCCGCTATATGAACCAGCGCTCTCTCTCCCTCTCTTGCTTCAAGAAATCTCAACATTCTGGGGCGTGCGCTCAACTAGCGACAAAATTTCTTATAGTGGTTCAGGACTTTCACAGTGATGTCGGAATGATTACTTATGTATAAGTATCTTTCTGCCATTAACTTGCCAATGTCACCAAACCTTTCTGAAAGCACACGTTTAATCGGTCTCGATTTGATTCCTGCTTTTCCTAAGCGGGTCATGTAGTCTATATGGGAATAGATGCCAAGTCTTTCCGCAATTGCAGGAGCTGATTCGAGCGTCTTTTCAGCCAGACCCTCAACTACATTGTCGTATCGTTGCAGAATCATGTTAATGGCGAGGCTCGGCACTTTCGTGAAGTGTCTCGTTTCAAATGGCCTCCGACAAGAATACTCTTTCATCAGTCCGTCTGCTGCATATTCAACGTCTGCTTGACATTTCAATATTTCTTTCCTAGTCTGGGTCTTGACTGCGATTTCAAATCGTTTCAGAAATTCTCTGAACTTCATGGTCGATTTATCATTATGCAGTCCCCGCAGTGAATCCCACAAAAGTGAAGGAGAGACCCGCTTTTCCTTTATTCTGTCAAGGGCTAGAGCAAGCGTTAGTGGCATCTCAGCTTCATTCTCCTCGAGTTTGAACAAAAACATCCCTTCAGTTTGAAGCCTTTGCGTCAGCTCTTTCCTGATTTTTTCTAGCTTTCTGATAACATAGGTCTTTGCATTTGCGATCTGCTCGTTTGAGATCTCATTGCCGACAAGTGCAAGACTTGAATCAGGAGTATAATCGATTATCATCCAAGGATGAATTGATATAACCGGGCACTTGTACGTCAATGACCAGAAATATGACTCCAGTTGGACTTCCTGCAATGGATTTCTATGCATGACATACTGAAGAACCTTCTCGAAATCCACTTTCCTTAAGAACTTATCCTTAACCATCCATTTGGCGTCAGTTCCATTTATACCGCTCCCAAGCGATCTTACAATAGAATCTTCCATGTTCTCAAGCAGACCCCTCTTTTTCAGAAAGTGGTAGTAGAAGTCTGGATTCGCGAGAATATGAATGCATATATATCTTGGATCATTAGCGATTTTGGTATAGACATATTTGTAGATACCTGCGGCCTCTAAAGGTTTCATGATCAAGCTATCTGCTTCTACAATTCTGACAATGTTCAGCTTCTCCAGAGTCTTAAGTTCAATCATGATTTCCCCCGATTCATGGGGTTTCTCTATGACAAGACGATCATGATACACTATTGAATCAATCAGTCCAGGAGTCAGCAGATAGGGCAAGTCGTATTTTTTAGCGCAGTCGTTATTCAGCCTGTACAACACACCAAGCAACGATGAACCTATATTAGTGTCAAAAAGGACTGAATGGAAATTGACCGCAATTTCCCCAGGCTTGAGGAGTTCCAAAATCCTGTCACCTTCCAAAGACAACTTCTTATCTACGCAATATGCGCTTGTTGAATATTTGTAGTTTATGAAGAGGCAAAGCGTGGCAGGCGGAAACCAGATGTATAAAAGGTAGATGTGACTTTACCCTCTAACAAGGCAATAGGCACATTGGACCTCTCAATCGGGATTTTGTATGTTTGAAGGGAAGGAAAAGGAAATCAGTGCGTTGGTTCTTCTTGTAGTTCTCTTTCCTCTGGGTTCTGGGCTGATCTTGCATGGCAACGCCTTGTACAACGAAACTTCGGTTCAGTTGAATGCATTCCGTTCTTCACATCCAATAACATTTGCCACAAACGTACCCTACATCAACTTGACAGAAGTCAACTGGGAAATAGCAACGCCACACCAAGACCCAGCAGATGGCGAATGGAGCCAAGTGACGCTAAGACTCGGAACAATCCAGGTCAACTATACGATTGGTATTCAGTTTCCATATGAGGCTAGAAACGTTAGGGGTCTAGACTACGATCTAGTCAACTGTTCTTATGTTCCAAGCGAGGACTACTATAATCTTACGATTATCCCCAAGGATCACATCGTAGTGGTTTACTTCTCATGGCGCGTATTCACGCGTTGGTCCTACGATACTTATTCTATTGAAATGCCTTTATACCCTTTTTTTTATGGTTGCGGAGCGGGCACTTTCAACATTACAATTCTCAGTCCAGAGCACTCGATACTGGATCTATCAAGAACTTTCCCCTATCCTAGTTCAGCCACGGGGGAGGCATCTCCAACATATATCTGGGGAACCTCCAACCCACAGGAAATTCACGATAGATTCGCGGGTCGATTGCGGGCATTCTTTGTATTTCCAGAAAAGGCTGGGGCATTGAGATATGTGACATTTCAGGCCGGAATATTCATTGCGTTCGGAGTGAGCATGATCATAGGGGGGTTAACGAACACAATCATATACATAGTGAATGCTATTTCTACGGATTCATGGACTAGAGAGAAATTGAGAATATTGAAGACCCTTGTCAGACACGAGCGCGTCTACGGGAAGAGAAAATTGAATGAAAACGAGAGAAGAGAGATTGGACAGAGGATTGAAGCTATGTTCTTAACGAACTGGAACTCTAAAATAAGAATTGACCTTGCTAGGAAATTCAAGTGCAGTCCTTCGCAGATCAGCGCGATCAAAGGACACGTGCACAAGCGCTGTCAGAGAAATGAAGCGGAATGATTGCTACAGACTCTTTGCTTTCGTTCATGGCTTGACATCATTTCGTAGGCGTGTCAGACATTGGAAGCTTAGGCCCCTACGTTAAGACTGAATGGAGAGACTACCAAGAGTAACTGTTGGGCAGATAGGATATTCTGCAAAGTTTCCCTCTCCAGTTCTACACTATTCCGCCAAAGTAAAGACTCAATGAATGGACTCCTAAGAGAGGCTTTTCGGAAGATGGCGCGCGCTAAATCAATTGAAAACCTCATTTCTCTTGCGGTCGATAATCATCTAACTCTATTATATTTGTCGTAAATGTCTTTTAAGAAAAACTGTTTTTTGTTCCAGAATTTATTGCATATTTCGTTGGCAATGTCTGACACCTGTTTTTCATATAGTGTGGTGACTATTTTTTGGACATCTTCAACTTTGTGGAATAGAAGCGTTTCTCTTGTTATGGCTTCATTTAATATTTCGCCTACTTCTCTTGGTTTGTCCCCAACAAGCCGTAAGAGGTTGTCAACAAGTGAAAAAAGCTCGTAGTCTGATCCAACATGTCTCGCCGATATTTTTAGTAATTCAACAGTTTGTGGGCTCAAAATATCGATGACAGTTATCCAATTTGTTAAACTAGACAGAATTTGTGAAGTCTCTTTTTCATTTTCTTTTGGCAGAAGCGTTCTAACTAGTCTTTCCCAGAGTATAATAATGCGCTCTCGCTGCTCTTGGGATAGTTTTTGTCGTAATCTCCAAACAAAATTGGTCAATTCCAAGATTTTCTGGCTATTTGACCTCTCTATAATCTGACAAATCAGGCTATCTGGTTCGTTGATGTCTTCTAAACCGTTTAGATAAGCAATGCATATGTGCTCGACAAGGCGTCTTGTTACAAAAGTATCATCAAAAACCGTAGTTATCGCTTTAGAGTAATCGTTAGCCTTTCTTAACAAGTCATAAAACTGAACATACAGCTTGTCCAAGCCATAGAAATAGCCAGTCATTGCAGCTTTCCAGAGTTCTTCTTTGTCTTTAGGAAATATCTTATCTATGTTTTCTGTTAACCAATTGTTATCGAGATTATTGACATCGAGCAGGTATTGCCCTAAAGTGACATAGAGCTCAATTGGTGCTTCATCTTTTTCAAGGCTTCTTTCAAAGTAGCGTCTTATCTCCTCTTTCCAGACTTTCTCATTCTTAACATGTGCGTGTCTTAACGAGTATACTATCATAGTGGAGTAGATCGTGCCTTTAGTAGAATTGAGAACGGAAGTAAACAAATTCATAACAGAGGGATATGGCGATTTATCATTTGACGCTAGAATTACTAAAATCTTCTCTGCTAACGGAAAATACTGTTCGCCAAAAGCGTTTTTATCATCTCTAACGCCGCTTTCAATAAGCTCTGCAATGCTTTTTACTACCAGATCTCTTTGCTGGTCCTTTTTCTCCCAAAAAGCATTTCTTCCGATAAGTTTCAAGCAGTAATTCAAGACCTCACGCCATTCAATTTTCTCTTTGGATTGCCATGCACCAGTAAGTCCAAGTAAGAGGGAATTTTGAAGCTTACATGGTAAGTCAATGAAAGCATCCATTCTCTCGCATATCTTTGCGGGTTTTCTCTTAACATAGTCTGAAAAACCGTCTGATAGTGAATCAGAATATGTCAACAAATCCTCCAATTTGGTAGGGTCTTTTCTATAAGTAGTCAAAAATTCCACAATCTCTTCGTTTGATTTGCCTTCCAGCTTTTCATCTAACGTCTCTTTTGAGGGAGTTGATACGACCACGCCAGATGACCAAACAATATATCCTGGGTGCTCTATTTCTCCAGGAACTATTTCTGAATATCTTCCATATGCCTCTGTTACTTTAGGGTTAGACGTTTCGAGCAAAGAAGTCAGCCATTCTTTCTTATGATGCGCTATGCTTATTTCGAATTCTTTTGCATCTTTGTAATATTTCTTGAGTTTATCATGATCCTCGTTTTCAATCCAATTTAGGATGCGAGATATTTGCTCATCGGTGAAATCTCTGCAATGATCTTTGAACAAATCATAAAGTTCATGTTTGAGCATAAACTCCTCTAATGGGTTTCCTTCCAAATTCCAGAAGACATCTTCCAAATCAGCGTAGTTCTGATTAATGATATATATAGCGAGTCTCTTGAAAATAGGGTTAGTTTCACTGATCAATTGTAGTATTCTTGTCCTGACATTTCTTGGCTGTTGGCTTGCTAGCAAATCTCTTAGTAAACCAATTAATGTGATCTTGTAGCTTCCTGATAAATTCTGAGAACTCTCTTCGATTGTTATAATTGTACTAAAACTGTTTTTGTCAATAGCTAGTATCTTTTTAATCTTGTCCATGAGTATGTTATATAGTTCCAAATTGCAGATTTCGAACAATTCTTTCTGATGTTTTGCAACTATTTGTTCTAAGTAATAGTCTCCGATTATTGATGTAAATTTATCAAAGTAGGACTGTATATTAATCTCAAAATCCAGCATTATATCTAACAGAGTAAGCAAGATTTTTTCTGATTTCTTTTCTATCAAATATGGGAGCACTTTTTCCGATAGTTCGTTGGAAATAAGAATTGTGTTCTCTTTTGTATTGACCGCTATTTTCACGAAGTCTAGGTGGTCGTTTCTTATCATGTCTAATGGTAAATTGAAAATTATCCTAGTGATTGCCCAATCAGTCCTAGCGTTCTCAATCCTTTTTCCATTGGCATCTCTATATGTGATGATAGAATCGATGATATTTGTTAAGATGTCGGTAGTCTCTTTTTGCGGGTTGAGCTTGTTCAGCTCCGATACTCGAGTCAAATAGCTCGTTGCTTCCCAGTAAGGTACAGTAATATACCCTTGTTCGCTAGAGTAAGGCGAAGGGTTGTTCTTTGGGTCAAAATAGCCTTTCTGCTTGAGTACGGGCAGCCATTTCAATGGGTCGCTAATTTTGGAAAGCTTCTCGAAAAGGTAAGACTTCCACACATCGTCTTTCTCAGCCATTGCAAGTAGATTCTGTATGTCGCTACTATTGGTGGTCATTTAACTTCTAACCCCATGTCATCTATTTGATTGTTCCAAGATTTGATTATGTTTAGTAATTCAAGGTACTCCTTTTCATCACCCAAATAAGAAAGTACCTTGACATTGAAATCGGAAAACATTGCTGTTTCGAGAGTGTACAAATCCTGTTCGTCGGTGAAATATTTTTTTAACAAAAAGCTATGATTTGCGTCTCCCATCCTTTTGTTCTCTCTCAGAATATTGCGAATGCAGTCCTCAATGCTACAGCCAATAAACAATACTGTGTAATTACTGAATGTTCTTCTCAAGAATTCCTTATAATTTCTATTTGTGTATCTTTCTAAATAATGGTCATTAGCTATTACCAGCGAGTCTATTTCCTCAATGGATCCATGTATGTGGTATAACGTATTTTCTTCCAATGTCTCATTTCCTCTAAGACCGCAGAATAGGGAACGTTTATACAGGATTCTTTCAGGCGGGAAGAGTTTGTCGAAACGCGAATCATAATTTGTTGTGATATAGTAATCTCCAAGCCTTTTTAATTCAGAATATGCTTCGGTCGCTTTGTCACTGACTGTAGCATTGATCATGCATGCTTCTTCGAGTAGAGTTTTTATTTCCATTTCAGAATTATTTTCGACCAATTTCTTAAAACAAAAGGTGATCATGTCAGTGGTTGTTTGTTGTTTATTTTCAAGCAGATCTATATAGTTAGATCTCTCGCGGGCATTGAAAATTTCTACTTCTTCGCATTTTTTGATAAAACCCTTTGCGAGCTGGTTCCAGTCCCAACAACCAAAATTTCTTGAGAAACCTGCACCAACAAAAACCGCTAGTTTGTTCCTTCCTTTAGCCTCACCTATTTCGGTGGGTAAGAGGTCATTACGCGGAATTTGTTTTGCTTGGACTTGCATTACGAAAGATGTTATGCAGACTCATCTAATAAGAATTAATTCAAGTAGTTTTGTGTCGCGCTCCTTGTTTGGCATGTCAATCTCTTTCATCTGAGTCTAAAAGGGGCTTCAAGCAAGAGAATGATCCCAGTCTATGTAGAGCAATTCGTATTTCTTTCTGTTCCAAAACAAGGGCATGTTCTGGCAGTCACTCTCTTTCGCGCACGATTTATGAATTATTCAAGTAGCGTATACTCGATTCCGACTATACCTGTACCCTATGTTGACTTGATTTCTATTCTATACCTCTCTTCCCTGATAATATCACCACAGTATATCCTGAATCCAGTATACACTCCCTGAGTGGTGCCTTTCTTCAAGCAGTGCGTCGTCGTGTTTTGGTTGGTTGGGGTAAAGTTTCATCCTACACACACAAATCAACCTTTGACAGGAAATTGGCTCGGAAATCTGTTTAACTCTGTTCTTCTAACCAATTCCCTATTTCCAACGTGGTAAGTCGATACGTTGACCCTGTTTAATGACTCCCTCAAAACATGCTCGCTTTCACCTGAGCCTTCTGCAATCTCCTGAACTGATAGAAGCTCCCTGTCGACAACGTTTGGATTGATTTTTGGAATTTGAAAATTATACCATCCTGAGTAAGGAATGACCGTTATATTTGCAGCCTTCATATACTCCCTGACCACTTTCTCCAAATGCTTCTGTTGAGTGTAATAATTGTTGTTGGAGTCTACAGCTGAGTCTTTTAATGCAATTCTTATTCCTAAAATCCAATTCCTTATCTTGGAGACTATTCCTGTTTGTGGCACCTTTCGTTTTTCTAAATCGTCTCTCTCATTGACAAGCCTGATAATTTTGTTTGACAATTCTGCCTCAGCAGTTCTCATAAGAGCTTCATAATTCGAAAGCCCATCTCTCAGTTTGTCTTCTAGGGCAGGGCAGTTCTTAGAGCTAAGCACTGATTCTGTAACAGCATAACTTGCTCTCAATCCCAGATTGAGGTCAACTATTGGCTTAGCAAAACTCTTTGATGCTGCATGCCCTGACAGCGTCGCCATGTATAGAGTGTTGTCTCTGCCTTCTGCTTTATTGGAAAGAATATTGGCAAGTTGGAGACATCTATCTCTTTCATACCACTTGTTGCTGAGAGAATGGTCAATTGCTTTTTCAAGGTCATAGGTGAAATTGGCATACTCAATGTCCTCTTCCCAACTTCGATGTTTTGGGTAGAAAGAAGCCATGGAAGTGTATGAATCTTGGATATAGTGAAGAGCTACTCCAAGGTGAAAAAAGGCATTTGGCAGGTCATCTTGCAGGAAGCATCCTCTTGATTTCATCAGATATTCCTTTATGCTCTCTGATTTGCCATGATGGTGAGGGTAGTCTTTCCATTGGTCAGGTGCTAAGATCCCATTCTTGAAACTTTCAGCAACTTCATTTGACAAAGAGATTCCTAATCTTCTTAGAACCTCAAAGCTAATCCTGAGATGGGTCTTCCAAAGCATGTGCTTGCACATACCATGACGAGAGCTGTTTTCTATTCAAGACAAGAGTCTTTATGATTTATGAAAGTATCTTTCAGCTTAGCTATCAACAGATACTTCATGACATTTCACTTCACTCTACTGAAAGGATTATGGAGCAGGAATCATTTAGTCCTTTCCACATACTAGCACTAGCACAGGATAGACGCAAAGAGACGATATACAGGAACCTGCTGTCTAGTGTCGTCTGCCCCTCTGCACAATTGTTATATGACTAAACAGACGACTTTGCAATTGGAACAGGAAGTTGGGCTTGATGAAGGACTCAGTTTATGCTGATATGGAAGAGTCAGAGAAGCTAGTCGCTAGCTATTTGACGGAGCTGAGCATTTGGTGGAAGTATGAGTCACCTGTCTTTGTTTATGATGAGAAAGATCGTCCCAGAGTGTGGACTCCTGACTTTTACCTTCCCAAGTTGGGGATGCATGTCGAAGTCTGTGGTTCAGAGAATGCCAAGTCCTATGAATACAGGGAACAGATCTACAAGAAGAACGAAGTTTATGTCATCTTTGTTCATCTCTACAAGGAAGAGAAGATGTGGAAGAACTTTCTAGTCAAGAGAATATTAGAGATTGAAGAAGTGAGGCATTCAGGAATAGTGAAGATGTTTCACTCTCTCAAGTTCTGAGTATGCGTGGTTCTAGGAAGGGAGTTCTGGAGATTGCCAAGAGAAGCTGAACACAATTTGCGTTATCCTAGAAATCCTTGACAGAACCTTATTGTGGGTTCAATCCAGTTTTTGTGAAGAACCTCTGGATTGATTATGATGTCGTTTTTGATCAGCTTCATTCTTTCAAAAACTCCCTCCCAAGGTATTGCGTCTCCCTTTCTAGGGACGTTGTGATTGCGATGTATGTGAAGCCCCCTGATAGCTTCTGGAGGAATTACACCAAGTGCTTTGAGAAAGTCTTTTTTGGTCACTGTGAACAGTTGTTGGATGTCTAATACTATTCCCACTTTGTCTCTAATTTCTGGATTAGTTTCCACTAGGAGCCTCCAAAAGCGTTGTATGTCATCACCAGTTGAAACGATCTGCCCTGTCCTGTTTTCTAGCATTATCAATGGCTCAGCGTGTATTTCTTTGGCATATAGATTGAGCAAGCTCCTTGCCCCTGCAAGCAGATCATCAAAAGAATTCCTTTTGTCTCCAGGGTGGATCTCAATCACAGATGCAGGAACATTCAGGAATTCTGAAATTGAGACTGCCATTTTGGCAAATCTCTTTCTCCAATTTTCATCATTCCATAGTAGTGGTGCTTGGAATGCCAAACCAAACCCATCATGTCGCACCAAAGAAGGTTCAGTGTGTAGGATATAGTTCAATTCCTCTGGAAGTTCTGAGTCACTCTTGTATAACTTGGGTATGTCTTCATCTCCCAAGAATTGTCCAAGAGCAAGCCCAGTCTTGTCCATCTCAGAGCTGTTCTTTGTCAGGTCTGCAGGGACTTCTACATAATCACATCCTAGGTCTTTTGCCAGTGTCCAACGATTGAGCAGTCCACCTCTCTGAGATATCTCACAGACATTTGGGAGGACATACGAAACTCTTGTCATGATCAGTCCTTCTGCTGAGAAACAATTTAAGCTAAGTCTTACCCAACTAACAAACATGATCTCTTGGCAATATTACCCAAAGTCAGACGACATACCTGGACATCTTGCTCAGGATTGCAGCTTATGGAATATCTAAGAAGAAGAAATGACAAAGGGTTGGAATTAGGATGCTGTTTGAAGATATAGCAAAGAAGCATTTGAGCAAGGAAAGAATTCGCAAGTATAAGGCATGGATTGAGAACGCAAACAAAGCAAAGGAGTCAAGATCACTCGGATCCAGAGACAATCAGTATGATAAGGCTGAAGAGCTGATCACTTTCTACGCTTTTGCACCACTTGGACTGAGAAAAGATAGTAGACAGGTGGTTCAGGAAATTCTGGGCTTTTGTGGCATTGATGAGCCTGTTGAAGGTGAACCCACTCTTGACTTTGAAGAACAGCTCAGTCCTCCGAGAGCTTACCTAGAGTGGCTTACCAGAGAAGTGAACAAGCATCCAATAAGATATGTCAGAGAGCAGGGAAGAGAACATGCTGAGGCAGGAAAGCCTCTGGAAACGAATACTCATGTTGACGTTGTCCTTGAAGCCGAGAATCTGCTGATATTGGTTGAAGTGAAGTTTACCTCTGACATTTCTTCTCAGACAACTTTCAATGCTCACAGGAATCAGTTGGCAAGGACAATTGATGCAGGGATGTCAAGGCTCAAGAGGGATCAAAGGCTTGTCGTATTGTTATGTTCTCCTTCAGAGTTCTACAATAAGAAGAGCAGATTCTACTACTACAAACTCCAAGAATACACTGATTTCAACAAGATCAAGGATGACATTGGTTGGAGAGAACTTGCAGAAATCCAGAAGCATCTGTTGGCAGTTGCTTGGGTTCCCTTAGAGAAGGTAATAGAAGCGATCTATAGGAACTTGGACTTTCCTCAGTTGGATGAAGCTAGGGCTTTCTTCAAAGAGAGGAGATTAGCTTGAAGTGGGCAGGGCGAGATTTCAAGGCTGTCCTCAGGTTCTAGGCTGAGCAGTTGATCAGGTCAGCATTATTCCAAACGACAAGAGAAAAAAGTGACTTATGACTCTGGGTATCAAAGGCAGACAACCAACTGCAAGGGTCAGGAGACTTTCTGATGAATGAGAACAAGGCAATCAGGTCTAAGCCTGTGAAGATAATACTAGCTGACGTTTTGTTCTTTTTTTGGAGAAAAGACCTAATGCTATTCAAAGATCTTGGCATGAGAAATATCCATTATTCGGTTTTCGCTTATGGATCCACCATTGATTTTCACCAGACTTTTGAAGGACAGGTTAAGACACACATTCCATTGGCGAAGATAGAGCTTGATTGGCAATTTCTCTTGAATAGAATGAACCAAGAGATCGGAGCCAATTGGGGATCAATATGTCGGACTATCAAGTGTGAAGATCCAAGATGGGAAGATCTTGAGATTGAGTTCTTACCCATTCAAGTACTACCTGAGCTTCTGCGACTTTGGAGGCAAGGAGTTCGATGGAATGTTAATGCTGAGTCTCTACAGAAACTTGAGAGTTCATTGCTCTGTTCGAGGTTGGGAGATTTAGCTGATCGTGGAAATGTATTTGGAGCAGGTTCAGGTTATCTTGTTCTTTCCAACGGGACTGACTGTTTGCTATTTGATTCAGACAGGATGGGCAAGATTATTGAGAAGAGCATCGCATTGTCTGTTCGAAAGATTCTTCTGAGAAACTATACCTTAAGCTTAATGCTCTGGTGTGCTAAGATACGACTGTATCATCTGCAAGCAGACATCTTGAGTGGAAAAATCCCCTGTCATCTGCGTGAAAGCCTGTTTCTGCACAGTTTCTTCAACCCTCTTTGTTCAAAAATGCAAAATCACTTTCCATGAATAATAGAAAAAAAGAGGGAAGAGTTCAGGGCTGCTTCTTGGTTTGAGACTTAATAGGTTCCTCTGCAGAAGAGGATCCTTGGAGAGCTGAATCTTGGGCAACCGCACCTATATTATGAAGAGAGCAGTCTTGGCACAGCTAACGAGCTACAGTGAATCCAATACAAGATACAACAAAGTCTATCTGGGACTAAGAGGCTGCAGAGGCAACGGAAGGTATAACAGAGGAATCACAGTCTATGGCACTTCACCTGAGCGACTTATGCTCTTTCTGATACAAGCTTTGAAGACAGCAGGTTATCAAGGCTCTTGGAGAGTCGAAGATCCCTCACTGACCACACAGTTCGTGGCTACCGTGAAAAGCTTTGATCCAATACCAAAGAAGCCCTGCTGCCCCAAGTGTCAGAAACCTCTCCTGATAGGAGACGAGGTTGTCTCAGTCGAGACTCAGCATCGATCTCGTGTCTATCACATTGGCTGCTACGAGTCCACACTCCACTAGCTTCCTTGCATGGTTATTTCTTCCTGTCGTCTCCATCTTGCCACAAAGTTGCATTCCCAGAGCCTTCTTATTTGCTCAGAAACACAAGCTCCTATCCATCCATGCAAAGAATCAGAGGACTTGTCAGCTTATTTGCAGTCAAGCCCAGAGGTATCAAGAGAATCAAGACTTATCAAACATCTCTTGAGGCGTAATAGATTATTAAATATAACATAAGATCGGATAGAGATAGAGGAGATCGTCTTCTCGCCCTATGGACTGCTTGCGTCTTTTACCAGAGTAGCAAACCATTAATTCGGGTATCCATGCATACTATTCTTGCAAGGGTTAGATCATGGAACAAGTCTTGCTGCAAGAAGAAGAGCAGTTCTACGTTCCTGAGATCCATAAGTTCAGAGACTTTGTAGATCAGCAGTCAAAGTATTGGAGAAAGAAGGATGAAATCTTCATCAAAGTCTTGTATCTTTTAGGAGCAAGAGCATCAGAACTGCTGACAAAGGTGACTCCTTGGCAGACGAAACACAACAAGACAAAACCCTATGGGCAATTGTTGTCAATGGAGTTTGCTGCTTACAAGAAGTCTGATGGAAAAGCCGTCAAGATTTTGCTAATTAAATCTGCTATCGCTAAGAGGATGAAGAGGAAGAAGAAGAATCAAGGCAACAACATTGAGGGAATGTTTACACATGAACCTTGGCAGGATCCTAACCAAGGGCAGGAGAACTCAGAGACAAGTCCTCAAGTTCAGAAGGTCAAAATGAAGATCGTTCCAATCCCCTGTGATCCTGAGGCAGAACCTTGGTGTATGGATCTGCTGAAATGGATCGGCTCACAGAAGAATAGTGAGGCAGCTAGGACTTGCCTCAGATTCAACTTCACTGAAATGACAGCTCAGAACATAGTCAAGAAATGCCTCCACCAATTAGATCCAAAGATCCATCCTCACAGCCTGAGACACTACAGGATAACGCACTTGATCAAAGCCTATGACTTCTCTCCCTATCAAATCACATCTTTCGTGGGATGGAGCATCAAATCAACAGTGGCTCAGATGGGAATTACTGCAAGTCCTAACATAGACATCTACTCACACCTGACTTGGAAAGACTACATAGACAAGCTTCTCATTCCAATATCAGAAGTCAGCTAAGCTGTCTGCACTTCTCCTCAGGTTCTTTCTCTTCTTCATGCTGTTCAGCCTCTTTCTTCTTCCGGCTTTCAGCCGTACGCTTACGCGCTTCGATATGGAAAGGATCATTAAATATGGGTGTTCTTGCCATAGGTAGCTTACTCCTTTTTGAGTAGCTACTCAATATTGTTATGACAATCAGCATTTAAAGCTTTACTCGATCTGGCGCTTGCTGATCCTCTCGGCCATGCTCGGCATTCCCTCAAATACTATCAGCATAGAACAAGCGCAGCTATGTGGCAGCTTTATAGTTGAAGTTTCTCCCAGCACTCAGAATGGTAAAGCTTACGGCCACCTTTTTTCCGTCGGCTTATCACTTGATCGTTCTCCCTCAACTCCTTTCCGCAACTAAAACATGCCAGGGGTATGTCTCTAATCTTTAAATTCCCTATGACCCGATAGGTGAGAATGTAAGGATCGTTGTTATTGTGTCGTGCCATAGAAGATCAAGTCAAGGTTATTTGGTCTGTATATATTGCTCCTTCATTTTCTCAGCCGTTTCTCTTATGAACCTTCCAGATCGTTCCATGTAAGCGTCTATGGTTATGGCTGTTAATCCAGTCCATGAACAAATATCGGCCACGCTCATTCTGGGGTTAGCGCACAGCTCAGTTATCCGGTTGAAACGGAAAAAGTGAAGGTACTTCTTAGCGTCTAGTCTTTTCATTATGGCCCAGCTATCCCATTCCGTTATGGGAAATACTCTCTGCTTAGGCTGTGTCAGGTTCCACTGTTCCATAATCAAGCCTATGAATGGAAGACTTGTATGCAGTATTAAAGGAGCCTCTCTGGACCCATGCTTACGAGCTAACGCCTTGACGTACAGCCAGTCTCCCTCAATCCACAAGTCCTCTTTCAAAATCCCAGGGATAGCCTCGGATACTCTGGCTATCGGATCGGCGTGTCTCTTGCATGGTTCAAGAATGTAGCGCTTGGCAGGTGATCCTATCGCCTCTGTCTTGCGGATTCCAGTCCAGTAGAGCAACGAAAGCAGAGCCTTGATTAGAAGAGGCGAATACTTGCGCAGTCGTATTCTATCAACCTTGTCAATCATGGCCCTGAATGCTTCCAGCTCTATCGCCTTGGTTTGTTTTCCGTACTTGTACCTGTGCTTAGGGAAGTTATGCGCGTGTATAACCTGGATTTCAGTCAAGTTTCTTATTCTCCTCTCAAAGTTTCAATTATCTTATAGGATAATTGGTTTAAACAAAAGGGCCTCAGATTACGCCTATTTCGGAATAATAGGAACCGATATTCGCTATATAAATAATGTATAAGATAGTGTAAGGTGTTAGAGTTGACTTTCGTGGTCAATGCATCACCCTCTTCACTGTTCTCCAGAACTCTGGAACTGAACCGTCTATGATCTTGAAGTGAAGCTGCAACTGCCTCTCAATCCCGTTCAGCGTAACCACTTGGTTCTTTATGTCTTGAACCATATCGGTGTGTTTAGTCCACTCTTGGCCTAGTTCGCTGTTAGGATTGGTTTCATGTGCTGCGAAGTGTTCCTGATTTAACCATATCTCCTTGTGTATTGGATACTCATGGTTTACCAGGTAGTCAGCTTGGAACCCCACAGCTTCCAAAATTGCCTTCCATTCAAGCTCAGTGAACCGGAGCCTAGACACTGGCGAAGTGTCCTTTCCCTCGATATGCCAGATACTTTTTCTCTTAGGCTTCTGTTCAGGTCCTTCTGCCTTTTGCGCTTCGTTTAGTCCACTCATCGAATATACTCCTTTGTGCCGTTTCGTTTCTGAAATTCCAGATCTAGACGGAACTTTTCCCTCTGCATTCTTTGCCTTGTAAAAACAAGACTGTTCTGGGCCTCGGTTACGCGCTTACTGTCCCTTTCGTACTTCATGTTGAGCTGCTTTTCTCTTCGCCTCTGCTTTTGCCACCTCTTCAAAAATTCAAACATATAGAATGCAAAACTCCTTTTCAGGGTTGAGAATGAATTCGCTAGGCTTCACCAACTGTACACTGCAATTAGGACATTTGCGAAGCCGTCGCCGGATATATGGCGCACGGCATTTTGGACAGATGTTAATGTTAGGCATGTTAAGGTTCCTTTCCGCTTTCTATATTTTCATAGAAATTATAACAATCAACTGCATAACGGTTTGTTGGAACAACACAGTTAGGATCACCTTCCGGATAGGAACAGCTTGGTGTATGCCATGAAGCACAACGACCACAAACTCTCTTTTCATCGGGTTCTGGACAGTTTGGACATTCTGGACAGGGTTTTGAAACTTTATTTTCCCTATTAGAATTTTGAATATTATTTTTTTCGCAATTTGCCAAAATAGTTTGAAAAGGCTGTCCATTTTGTCCAAATTGTCCAGATTTAATAAAGCGCCATGCGGGTTCCTTAGAGTATCTGCCCTTTTCATATTCCACGTTTATGCGTGTGTGTTCTGCTCCATTGCAGAATTCTTGCATTGCTTTAGTGAACGCTGCTTTTGGAAGTGTATGTAATTTTTCCTTGTGGCAGTACGTTATGAAGTTGCGATATAATACGTCATCATGAACATAGTCGCTATGTTCATCTGTGACTATGACATTTTCCATTATGAAGGCTTGAGCGCTATTACTCAGTTTGACGTATGCCTTTTCTGTTTCTTCTTGGCTCATGTCCTCGGTAAAGTCTTTCTGCTCCTCTAAACGTCTCAACCCTTCAAGAGCATAGTTCAGTAGGCCACTAAGTTCACTTGGAGTTGTCAGCTTGTCCATTATATGCTTGTCAGCTTTTTTACCTATGAATATGTTCTTGAATTCAAGTATCTTGAACCTTGTGTAAAAGGCTAGACATGCTTCCGTATTTGGAATAGGCGGAATTCGGTTGCAACTGAACATTAATTTTGCGTAGTTATCGAAACAGAAAGGGTCTTTATGCTTATGTTCCCCTGGCAGACGATCCCCACCCACTATCATCTTGAATATTCCAGTGTTCGCAAGTTCCTTACTCGGCAAGTCTGCGCTTATGTTAGCGATTTTGTGGTGTAATTCGGCAAGACTGAAACGGTTGTAGCATAGGCTCTGTATGGTTTGGCTGCTCACGTTATCCTTTCCAAGCAATGTTGTGATTAATTCCAGAAGTTTTGACTTACCGTTTCGTCCAACACCTACTAATAAGAGGCAGACGTGGTGCGTGATTTTTCTGTAAAGCGTGTAGCCTATGAATTCTTGAATTATATTTCGGTGTTTTCCCTCAGACAACACTTCATTCAGGAACTTCTGTATTTCTGGACATTGAGCGTTAGGATCGTATTTAACGCCTAGTTTCTGGGTTAGGTAATAGTCAGGACTAAACGGTTTCAGTTCCCTTGTCAACAAGTTCAAGACACCGTTTTCGACGGCGATCAGTTCAGGGTAAGAATTCATCTCCACTAATGGCGCGCTATGTGTTATGAAGTTTTCAATTTCCACGTAGTACCTAGCCTTAGTATTTTCGTCTAAGCGTTTGACTATCTCACGTTTTATCAGTTGCTCTGTATTATCACTGTAAATGCCTTCCTTATCATTGTAGTAGTAGAGTATCCCACTTTCCTTGTCAACTATGAAAGCATAGTCTAGCTTGATGTCCTTGGCTAGAATGATCGGGTTGATCTCTGACTGCGTAAGTATCTTTTCGTCTATAAGTCCCTGAGAAACCGCAAGCTGTAGAACCTGCTTGAATTTGCCCCCGCGTAATGCCCCCTTTTTAGCTTGTTCACAAAGAATTATTCCTTCACGCATTGCTAGGTATTGGAGAGCTCCTCCACCACTGTTATGTCTGAAACAGTACCATTGGTTAGTCCGTACGTTCACAGTGAAGTTTTTTTCTGTTGTGCTGTCATGGAATGGGTGTGGTCCTTGAAATTCATCAGCGCTTATTTTATTCAGCCTTGACAAGTCAACGAGTTTTTCAAGCTGAAAACCGTAGCTGTCTATTTGGTTTTGGTTCTCTGTTTCTTCGCTAAGTTTGAATCCATGCTTACGTAATACATCATAAAAAATAGCGTCAATACTCTGAACCTCAGTAGGCGAGTTATCATTCACAAACATGTATCCCATGCTAGGAACCATAAGGCACAACTTCTTTTCGCCTAACAGTTCAAGAGCGACGGCATCATGGAACGTGCCATCTGTCTTGGGTTTCGTTCGTGTCCAGTAAACGTAATGAATCCCCTTGTTAATGGTCGTCTGTGTCTGCGTGATAGGAAATTCTTTCAGTAGTTCTAAGCCCTTAGCCTTAGCCTCTTCTAACAAATCCTTGCCCTTGGTGTCATAGTCTATTACTGCCAAGTATAGACCATTCTTAGCTAAGGTTCCGAGAACGAGCCCCAATGCGGAAGCATCGCTCCAATTAAGCGCGTTAAATTCTTCATCTGTCTGTGGTCCACTTTCCCATTTAGCCCATTGGACACTCGGTTTTTTGTCATATTCCCCGTTGTCTTTCAGGGTCAGCTTGAACGGGACTACAGGGACACCTAGTTCATGGTATGCACGTGCAGCAGCCAGTAGATCATCTTTCAGACTTTCCATGTTGCCAGCCTTCTAGGTTCAAAATCTATGCATGACTGGCTACTGGCTGTCTTGTTTGGATGGCCTTTTCTGCAGTTCCCCGACCAAAAAACGCAATCTCCACAAGTACAATCTTTCAGAATGGCCTTGATCCTTTTGTTGCTCTGCTCTAGCTCTGCAAGAAGTCTTTTGAATTCAGCAGCTTCGTTTGTCTCGGTCATTGTCCAGCTTCATGCTCCTTGAAAACTTGCTCAAAAAGACCAGGTGCATCTCGATGTATCTTTTCACGGATAGCGTCTCTAACAAATTCCGATTCGTTCTTATGCGTGTCTAATGCCAGATATTCCTTTATCAGCTCTCTCAATCTCTGAGGAACTCTCACACCGATCTGAGATTCGTTTTGTTGATTAGCCATTGTTTCGCAACCGATAAGCATATATCACGAAAGAATGTAATAAAACGTTTGAAGGGAATAAAGTAATGTCACGAAAGAAGCTTTCAAAAAGTAACATTCAAATCGGAATTTTCCAAGACAAAAGCCGATTGTACAACCGCGCTATCCTAGAAGTCTTATACAATAAGGAAGGCGCAACAGCTAGGCAGATTGCGAAGGAAATCCAGCCCAAGTATAAGCCGATAACAAAAGAACAAGAACGCTTCGACAAACCAACCTACATAGAAAAGAACGTCAACAAAATCTACAGCATCATTCAACGACCAAATGGTAGACTTTTGGACCTTGAAGCAAAAAACTACATCGTGTCTAATGAAGGCTTATGGTCTATCACGTTTAAAGGTACGCTGGCCCTGGCAATAATCAAACCGGAGCTTACAGAGAACGCTATACAGAACCCCGCAGCCATTATAACAGCACATTCAAACACGTTCTTAGAAGGCATACCTGACGGTTCAATCACGTTGCCTTTCGGCATAACCATTGATAGAAGCCAATACAAAAAGGACACATCAAAACTCTTAGAGAGAATCAGAACTGATCCTTCTATCCTCAGAATCTGCGTTGAAGAGATAAAGCAGCTCTTACGTGACGGCATGATAAACCTAGATGTCATAACTACGGTTTCGCTAGGTGCGTTGCTCTCTGCAAGTCCACAGATCAAGAAAGCATTACAGGACATAGTAAAGGCGCTTACTTGAAGAGGAATAGCGTCACGGTTGTGGCTTCTGCTGTTTCTCCATGTACTTCTCGAGCGCTCTGTTTCCAGCGCTGGCTATGGACATTTGACGTTATGGACTTAAGGTGTAATGACTATGCACAATAGAAGAGCAAGACTCTATGCTAGGTAGTTTATCAAGTCTTTGTCTCAGCGTAACATAACAGACCAGTGTGCGTTGACTTGTCATAGTGCTACATAAAGACTATCATCGACGGGAAATCTCTTCTTGCACAGTTCAGTTACATCACTGAATTTCTCTGCATATGTCAGAAGAATCAGAATAGCGGCTCGTGTCCAATGCATCACCTGAGCAAGATCATCATCGTAAACGTAGCCTTCACCGCTGTGAATGACAGAGTTCCTGATTTCATACAGACTTCGCATGGTGCGATAAACTTCCTTTTTTTCTTCGTCGGAAGCTGATGCGTAGACTAGACTGGCGTATCTCTTGGAGATTAATTTCGCCTTTCCCTGTCCTCCATCAGGGATGAGAAGCGTTTCCAACGCGATGATGCTCTTTAAGAATTTCATGTTTCTCTGTTCTTCCTTAACCGCATTCCCAAACCAGAAGATAGCCGTGAGAATATTCTCTTGCAGTTTTGTCATCTGGTCTGCTTCTTTGCTGAGAAGCTTGTCGATCATATCGAATCCCGCTTTCTTCATTTGACTCAAGGCATTGGAATCTACGATTGGAATATTGGCGACAACGTTGATCGAACTAAGACTCAAGCCATGAATCTTTGTGTCAAGATTCACATCAACTATCTCTCTTAATATGAGCTTGCGACACTCATCTCTCAGAGCAAATTGGGCGTTATAGTAGTAGAGTCTCAAAACGTTCAAGCAAGCATCAGCTTTTTGGAGAGCGAGTTCAAGCGCTTTTTCATCGTCGGGAGCATCAACCACAACTATAGCATAGAAAGTCGTCTCGTTACTCTTTGTCATTCTTTCCACAATTTCTGAAAGACTCTCACCTTTGAATCCGAGTTTTACCGAGTAGGTGGATTCCAAGGATCCGAGAGCTTGCTCAGTCAAGTTGACGATTTTTGCGCCGCCTATGGCAATGTCTTGCACTACGGACAAACCCATTATCGGAACGATGAAAAGATGCTTTTGAGACTGCATTTTTCTAAGGCTATCGAATAGACAGACGACGTTCTTGTCGACCTCTCCCATAAACTTGGACTCGTCACCGTACTTGAGATCGAAAAGAAAATCATCAAGAAGATGTTCAAGCTCTTTGTCGGAGATGAACTTGCGTAGATTCCTTGCCTTCAATCTTAATATTCTGATTGCTCTTACATGCGAACTGGCAATCTTCTTAGGAAAGGACAAGCTTTTGTTTTTATGTTGGATCTTCTTAAAACAATCTTTGAGAGGAAGATCACTCTTAGTCACGCCGCTCTGAAGAATCCTTAGCTCCTTTCTGAAATCTTCTATTAGAGTCATCTAATGGTGAATCTATAGGGTAAGTATAAAAAACTATGCAAATCCCTCATGCTAACAACAAGGAAAAGATGTAAGCTGAACGATTAGATGGTGAAGCGAAGTCTGCTACGCTTGCGAAGCAGACTTGTAGAATATTCGAGTTAGGCTTCTGTCTTCTGCTCTTTCTCCCACTTCTCGATTTTTTCTGCAAGTTTTTTAATGATGTTGTCGCGATTTTGGTACTCTTTTTCAAGAGCGGTCATTCTCGCCTCGTACCATGCTTTCAAATCGTTAAGCTCTTTTTCGTGCTGAGCTTGCATGTTGGCAATTAACTTTTCCGTCTCATTAGGTGCTGCAGATTCCAGTCTCAAGAATGGCGCTGCTTTTTCCGCGTAGATTTTCCTGTAAAACTCTTCATCCTTAGGTCGATAAGCTGAATCCACACCTGGACCTGAATGGCCCATCCAAAACTCCACGTTCTCGAATCCGGCTTGAATGGCTTGTTTTCGGAACCATTTTCTAAGGCTGTAAAGCCTTATCTCGGCTGGCCTATGCGTCTGCTTCTGCTCATACTCCATCAAGTGTTTATCTCGTAACATGCGAACGGTTTTTCTGAATAGGCTGCTTATCGTGTTTCTTATCATCGGTAAGTCTGAACCCTGATTAGTGAACACGTAGCTCTCTCGGTCTAGGTTGGGCCGTGTTTTCAGATAGTCTCTCAAAAGTCTAGCAGCATCTTCGGCTATGAAGGAAAAGTAACCGTGATATTCTCCTTTCGTCAACTCTTCCGGAACGGAAATCTTTAACGGAACCCTATTCTCTGAATAATCCGGCTCTAAGTGTTTCATTCTTAAAGCGCATAGTGTGTTTGGTCTTAATCCAGACTGAGCCATGACCGCGTAGAAGGCTCTCTCTCGTGGTGAGGACACGCTGAGAATATGCACGATTTCCTCTTTTGCTATGTCTCGATTGTGGAATGTGACTTTACGTTTGATGACTGGCATGAAGCTTAACGGATAGTCGTTGTACTTGAAGAAGCTCTTTACTGCAATCATGTATGAGCCTACGCTGCCAGGGCTTAATCCTTGCTTACGCATCTTGACGGCCCAAGCTTGGAGCAGTTGACCGTATTTATGTTTGAAATCCCTTTCAGGTAGATCGTGATATTCCCGGCTGATCTCGTCAACGTCTGCGCCTAGAAACTCTAGGAAATAGGCGATTCCTCTCTTGTATAGGTTGGTTGTGGCTTCGGCTCCTGAATGGCTTAAGGCTACGCTGTTCAGCCAGTTTTCAACTGCGTCTATTTGGTGCATACCTGTTTACCCATTCTCTCTAGTGTAGAAAGAAGTATAAAAAGGTAGCGTTATCTTTACCTATCTCTCGGTATGTAGATGCCGTTGGGATCTATTGCCCTGAGAAGCGCAAGTTCTTCACATGTTGGCAGCTCTGTTGCCGGCACATCTTTTGGTATGATCAGGTCAAAACCTGAGTTCTCAACGACCTGATGCACAGTAACACCAGGATGCACAGTTGCCAGCCTTATTCGTTTCGTTTTGGGATCAAAGTCCATTTGACAAAGATTCGTGACAACAAGAGAAGGCCCACCGCCAATCAAGCCCATCCTCTCTCTAGCACCGAGACCGTCTAGAAAGCCAGGACTTGTGAGATAATCGAGTTTCTTGACCATTTTCCTTTTTTCATGTGTCATTATGACCACAATACGTCTGGCTGAGCTGATTATGTCGTTTCCTCCTCCGCTGCCCGGAAGCCGCACGCTTGGTTTTTCGAAGCTTCCAATGTAGGTGGTGTTTATGTTGCCATATTCGTCGATTTGCGCTGCACCAACGAAGCCCAAGTCCACATGTCCGCCTTGCAGCATTAGGCCAAGCGTTTCTATCAGTCCGATGGCTCCTGCCGCGTGGTATCCGAGTCTGGAATCAGCTATGGAGAGCGCGATGTCTTTGGCGTTTGAGTCGATATATCCTGCTTCATAAACGATTTTTGCTCCGGGTGCGTGTGTTTTTTTAGCCAACATGGCAGCTATGAGTGGTAAGCCTGTGCCGATGAAGACGACTTCGCCGTTCTTGATTTGTTTGGAGCCGCAAACGGCCATGAGCTCCAAGGTGTTGAATTCTTTTGGATTTGCATATTTCTTGCTCAATTCTCTTTTTCCTCCTTCTAGTATGGAAGCGGCTTTTTCGCCTTAAGCCTCAACAATCGCTCTATGCCTATTTTCTCCAGAAACTCATTGTGATCATTAAAGCTTGTTATGTATTCTTCGCAGTACTTCTGCCAGCCTTCCTCAGTTTTGCATTGGTCATAGTACATTCGTACGTGTTCCATGTCATAATCATAGTAGTTGTATACCATCATAGGGTATGAACCCCAAGGGCACTCAACAACGTGCGTAACATAAATGTTCGGTATGACAGTCTGGTCTGGCTGACTTCGGATCAGTTCCGTGTCCACGATTTCTTCAGCTAGAACGATCACTTTCTTGCCAGCTCTTGCGCCTTCGATGTCCTCGCCTCTGATACCGTCTATCTGTACGTTTCCCTCCTTGTCCACACGTTGCGCATGCACGATGCTGAAATCAGGACGAACCGACGGAACCAACACCACCTTCTCACCAGTGAATGGACAATTGATCAGTTCCGCCTTCTTGGTTCTGAATCGCTTTTTTGCAAGAAGATCTGTTCCAAGCATGCTCTTCAACGGCATAAAGGGCACACCCAACGCGCCACCTAAGAACCTCAAAGCCATAGCCAAGTTAGAATAATCCTCGATCTCTATTGCGCCTTCCCGGATTCGCCTCTGAATGTTGGGCACGAGGCCTATGCCTTCAATCGCGAAGAATGCCAGCTCAAAACGTGAAACAACTCTGGCTCCACATAGGATGTCTATGTCCACTTCTGAACCACAAGTGTAAATTGTAAGGTTGCGCTTATTCTGCCTCACAAGTTCATGAGCAAAGGCCATGGGCGGACGCTGAAAACCGAAACCGCCCCAAAAAAGATGAGAGCCATCAGGAATAAGCTGCACGGCTTCTTTCAGAGTTATTCGCTTGTCTTCCACAAGTGCTTCTACCAAACGCTACACCAGCCATTTTAGCACAGCTTAATGTTGATCTTACACATAGATTTTTCGACTTAATAAACGATTTAAAGATGTCTTTGCGTGGTCACAGACGCAGGTTGAAACTATAGCTTGTTTCTTTTTACGACTGCTTCGGTTATTCTCAGTAGCTGATATCCGAACAATATTGCGGCTAGATATGTTGGCCACAACATTAGCGGCCAGTCTCCTGGCACGTAATGCCACAAGTTCATTGATACTGCGAAGAATTCCATGAGCGCTAGAACGAACAATCCGCTCAGAGCCAAAATTACTTGTTCTGCGATTTCTATCTTATGTCCATATTTTCTTCGAATAATTAGAAGAGCAAACCATGAAAGTAGGAAAGCGGCGAATAAGACATACCAGTTTTGGCTTGATTGGAAGACGTTCATGCCAAAGCACATGCATTTGGGACTTAAAAAACATGCTCTTAGCTTTTGAGCCATTGTGAGATTTCAGTTTTTCTCTCTGTCTCCAATTTGATGCCCATTGGTTCAAAAGTCTGGTTGAGCGCAGTCAGAATATTCCGTACATAGTCCTCCGTGTTGACCTCTGCGGGATTTGTAACAGATTTTGCGGGTTTCACAGTGAAAGTCTTCTCCTTGTATCTGAAGGGTTTCACTTTAATGAAAGAGACGGTGTCACCTCTTTTCAGCTTCTTGCCTGCATCGATGAGTTGGATGGCGCATTGGTAAGGTTGATGTGCTGTTTTCATGTCCTCGATTTTCTCGTTCGGGTCAAAATAGAGCCTAACGGAATAGATCAAATCCTCCAGATCTATTCGTCTATTTCTCAATTCTGTCATCGCTCTTCGAACAGTTTCCTTGATTCTCTTCTTGGCTTCCACGTAGTCCTCTTGACTCTTGACAGTGGAAAGCTCCTTGACGCATTGTTGAAAAACTTTGGTTATGTACTTGGGCGCGTTGGATTTTATGGCCGTAACTCCTTTAATGTCCGGTGTGCCATCAGTCAATATTCCGAAATACGCCTTTTTTGCCTTGGGTAATACGCACAGATTATAACGCTTGTCCACTGCCAGATCCAAACAAAACCTCTCTTTTACTGCTCTGCTAAGCCATTGGATCTGTTCATCAGACGCCTTGTCCAAGAATAGAGAGTCTGTATCGCCGTAAAGCGGGTGTAACCCCTTTTCCTCTGCCATTCGCCAGCTTTCCTTAAGGACATACCGACCATAACCTGTTATGGACTCAGCCAAGGGCGGACAAGCCAGTCCATGAATCCTAACCGTCACACCATAACTGGAAACCAAAATCAACTTCAACAGTTTCGCCGTAGCACTGGTGATTCTTCGTTCTTCCTCAGTGAGGGTCTTATCCTTTGAGGCGGGTTTAAACACTTTAATGCGTAATTCCTTCAAGGCTCCAATAAGAACGGCGTAAAATCCTCTTCGTCGAGTGCAAACGTGCCCTTCGAAATCGGGAATCCTGTTCGTCAAGCATTCAGAATGTCCGCAGTCAACGGTCTCGTAGGACAAGTTGAAACTGTCGATGCAGCTTGGGTACAGACTTTCAAAGTCACAAACAATTGTGTCAAAGTATATTCCAGCTTTAGGTGAAACGGTTAAGGCTCCAGTCACTGTGTGTGTGGGTTTTCCCTTCGTCAGTTCCTCAGCGGTGGGTATGAGAATATTATTTCTCCTCAGATAGGTGTAGATGATCGATTTCAACCAGTCGCTCACACGATTGCTGCTGAATGTTTCAGCCAAGGGAAGGTTGGTTATTCTGGAAAGCATCCATGTTGCGTAAACCTTTTCGGCATCTGCTTTTTCAGTGCTGAAGAAATCCAAATCTAAGTCAGGTATTGGTTGATCAAGCAAAACAGACCAATAGCGGATCAAATCGTACTTCAGCGGATCTTTCGTTTGAATTTCTTTGAAGGTCTTTTCGATTTTTTCCCTCATTGCTTCTGTGGCCCTTAGAATTGGCTTCAGATCGCTCTCGGAATGCATTGCCCCGAAGACTAGACCATTATCGTAGACATAGGATTTTGGAAAGTCAATTTCGCTTTCCCAAGGATGATGGAATTGTTTGACTGCCTTTGAGGCGATGTTGATGTTTGGCCAAGAAATTTTTGCCAGAGTCCTTTTTTCACCTGTAAACAAGCCAGTTTTCTCTACGATTTGAATGTTGCCGCTAAAATAAGACACAATTGCTCGATCTTCATCAGTCATAGGATAAGAGGTTAAGAAGTAAGGTTTGTATTTCTCATCAACGATTTCTCTGATCTTTCCGTTGATATCTGAGAATTTGAGTTTTATCGAGTTCGTTTCGGTTACCAAAGCGTCAATAAGGTACAGTGAACTCAAGACTTTAAGCCTCATTCATGCCTAACTGTTTTCGTACCTCAGAGAGTTCTTTTTCGGTCAATTCTCTTGGAAAATTGTAGATCGGACCACTTGGCTTCTCATTATAATATGGGCGGTTGCAATCAGGACATCCAGAAGTACGGAACGCCTTGCCCGTTTGAATGGATTTCATCAGCGCCTGTTTGTTAACTCCGAAATCTTCTATGCGTCCTTCACCGTCGAATCGCATGTTCTCAAACTTTGTGAGTTTCTGCAAAATTAAGTATCTAGCAAGCTGGATTCGCCTGTAAACTTCGATCGACGGTTGACATTTTTTCTCCAATGTTGTTCCTGAAATAGGTGTAAAGGCAAAAAGTCCCGATAGTACGCCCATATCGGCACATCGCTGGATGATCGCAATTGATTCTTCTTCAGTTTCTCCCAGTCCAATGATCAAATGGGTACTGACTTTGCCCTTTCCGAAAATTCCTACTGCTTCATTCAAAAGCTCGAACTGCTTCTCCCAGCCATACAGACCGCCAGCAGATTTTCCCTTGATCTTATCAAACAGTTCTTTTGTGACCGCGTCGAGTGGTATTCCTATTCTTTCAGCGTTTGCTTCGTCTAGCAGTTTTATGCTTTTGCGGTTTGGTGGTTGGCATGAAACTGATATTGGAATCTTTGTGCATTGATCAATCGCTAGGACAAGGGCGGAGAGATGCTTGAAAACTTGAGGATAGTTTAAGGCTTGTACGCACACACGTTTTACTTTGTCATCTTTAGCAACAGTTTCTAACCCTCTAAGCATAATCTCAGTTGGAAAGACAGGCCATGAAACTCTGGAAAGCATGTCTGCTCGGCCGCGGCTTTTTCTTGCTTGAGGACAAAAACTGCAGTTCGCGGTGCATTTGCCTCTTTTGTATGTCATGAGGTATGCAGTGGTGGGTTCAGTCTCCAGTTTTCCTTTCAAGAGTCCAAGAACCACGGCGGAGCCTAATGAAACACGAGTCAGCGCTGGCAAGTCATTTGCGAAACTGCTAGAGTGTGTGTTTTCTTTTAACAATAGGGCAACCTTTTTACAGTTGGATAGGCTACTGGTGTTGAAGATTATTTGCTTACGTTAAAGAGTTTCTACTGAAGTAAGATAAGCGCGATTGTTTGCAGCTGTCCTACACCTTGAGTCTCCACAAGACGTATTATGCGACTTGCAACATCACCCATTTATTTTGACTGTACAGAAAAAGGAAGGAAATTCGCAGGATCGCAATGCAATCAGAAAGCCACGTTTTGTATTAGAGGTGATAATTCATACTCCCTTATCAGGTCTTTTCCTTTCTCGGTAGTTTGACAATAAGTCTTGTCAGCTGTTATGAAGCCACAGGCTTTCAAAAGCGTAATGTATCTTGTGAATTGAGCATAGCTCAGAGAAACCGATCGGATCAGGTTTGTCTTTTTTGTTCCGTATCTCGCGGTTTTCAGTATGGACACAGATATGGCTAAGCTCCCCCTTCTCTTGGATGGGAAAGTTGAATTCATGACTTCACCATCCCACCACTGTATATGTGTTATTTAATAGTTAAATTTATTCTTTCACGACGGAATCCGAACAGAGTTCACTTAAGATCATTTGGGTCGAAGGAAATGAAAACTGTTAAACGTAGCAATTGAAACGTTCTAAACAGAGAATAATGACACGCCTCCATCCTGAAACCGTCTGGCATATGAACAGCAAGGAGCTACTTGACGCTTTGGATAGTGACTTGTTCCTGTCTATGGATAGGAGGGTTCATTTCTATGCGCCAAGTTTCATGTACTACAAGACCGAGCGTTACTGCTCTTCACCCAAGGATTTTCCAACTATCTCAATTACAGGCAGAGGCTGTTCACTGAGGTGCAAACACTGTGGTGGGAGAGTCTTGGATACTATGTACCCTGTGACTACGCCTGATGAGTTGTTCGAGTTGTGCATGAAACTTGAGCGTGAAGGTGCGTTGGGTTGCTTGATAAGCGGCGGTTGTCTGCCTAATGGCTCTGTCCCCGTCAAGAAATTCGTTGACGTTTTTGCGAAAATCAAGCGTGAACTGAACCTCACGGTTCTGGTTCACACAGGGATCATAGACTTCCAAACTGCGAGGGATCTCAAGAAAAGCGGAGTTGAAACCGCGTTAATAGACATCATCGGATCAAATGAAACAATAAGCGAGATCTACAAGTTGAATGTGACTGTTGCAGATTATGGTGTTTCCTTGAAAGCATTGAGTGAATCAGGCATGGCTTTCGTGCCGCATGTGATTGTTGGGCTTCATTATGGGAAGCTCAAGGGCGAATTGAAGGCGTTGGAAATGATAGCTCAATACAAGCCTTCAGCATTGGTCATAATTGCATTCATGCCTATGCATGGCACAGAGATGGCGTCTATTGAACCGCCCATACCTGTAGACATAGCCAAAGTAATCGCCGTTGCCAGATTGATGTTTCCTAAGACGCCCCTTGTTCTGGGCTGCATGCGCCCGAAGGGCAAGCATCGAGTGGAAACAGATGTTCTTGCCCTGAAAGCTGGAGTGAACGCGATTGCCTTTCCTACAGAAGGAGCTATTCGGTTAGCAGAAGAGAAGGGGTATAAGGTGTTGTTTTCTTCGCTTTGCTGTTCACAGATCTATGTGGACATCGAGAATCTTGGAAATACCACAAAATGAATGCTGTGTCCTTTTCGAAGCGCTTCGAAGTAAGAGATTTTTCACAAAGCGGTATTGTCTTCCATGTTATCTGTTTGATTGTGAAGCTTGGCGTAGCATCTTGAAACCCATAACCAGTGACCACATTGAAGCTGAAAACGCTGCAATTGTCTCAGGAATGGCTACGCCTGAACCGAACCCTATTGCCCATTGTATGATCCAAGCGGCAGATGCAGCGATTCCTATAAGAAAAGTTAACACTGCGGTTTTGGCTTTACTCATTTGCATGAAAGCAGCAACGTAGAAAAACATCGATATTGGGTAAAACATGAAAAACGCCACAGACGCATAGAAATGCATCGGTCTTGCAGTCTCTGGAAAAATGCCGATTGCAATAAGGGCCACGTCTGCGAAAACAAGAATGACGGTGCCGATTTTGGTCAAGGTCTTCTCTTTCACAAGAACAGGCAGTCCTGAAGAAAAAACAAGGGCCAAGATTCCGCCGAATATCAAGCCATTATTGAACAGAATAGAGGTTATTCCTTCTTGGACTCCTAGATCACTGAGAGCATTATCTGTCCAGCTGAAAGCTGGCCATGACGCTATTGCAAGAAATATGCATGTAAATGCAACTATGGGAGTGAGTACGCCGCAAATGCCGGAGATTCTGAGCCAGATTTTCTCTTTCAAAGTTGCAATTAGCCTCCTATACATCGGCAATGAGTCGTATTCGGTTTCAATGGTTTATGTCTTGTGGGACAAACCGTCTGAGCCTCTGAAGAGAATACATTCTCTCCTTATCGCCTATCTTGGCTTCTTGGATGGCTTGCTTGAGCATCTGGATTGAGTCGTCCATAGCTTTGCGCTGTACAGGGTAAGGAACGCCATCTTTTCCTCCGTAAGCGAAGGAGTATTTCACTGGGTCTTTCCAGCTTGGTTTTTCGCCGTAGATCAGTTCAGCAACCAGAGCCAAACCTCTGATTGTGGCTGGGCCTACTCCTTTGAAGGCTAAGAGTTCCTCGTAGTTTCGGGGCTGAAACTCGTAGACTTCTTTCAAGGTTTTCCAGTTTATGCTTCTAGGCATGGATAGAAAATCAACTGCAACTTTTTCTGCAGTTTTGGGAAGCCAATCTTGTAGCGATTTTTGATAAGCAGGGGTGGTGGGCATGGCCAGTCGCATAATCCTTTCAGGCGGTTCCTTAGCTATGTCCACTGAAGCTTTCCGGCAGCCCTCGCTTTCGCTGGCAGTCATGTTAAGAACAGTATCTCGTTTTGTGTCTCCCACTATAGCGTTATGTGGCTCAATCACGAAGCTTTGGACGTTTTCGGAAAGCCAATGGTATCGTCTGGCTGTGCGGTCTTGTAGACACATGCCCTGCTGGACGACTGTCCATTTTCTGTCTTCAGTAACAATGAAGGCATGATGATAAAGCTGATAGCCCGCCTGAACAGCTGTATTATCAACTTTGGCGCTCATCTTGCTGGCATATTGCAAAGCTCCAATGCTGCTATTCGAGAAGCCGAACTTCTCGCCGATTTCAGTGATTTCTGAAGGAGTTTGTCTTGAAGCTTTACCTTTGCCGCCGCAGACAGCAAGGCCATGTTCTTCAGGCACGACAGCTTTCTTCAACACGCCAGTAACAACTGTCGTCACGCCTGAAGAGTGCCAATCATAACCTAAAACACAGCCTAAAGCCTGAAACCAGAATGGATCAGCAACACGCCTCAGAAACTCAGCCCTACCGTACTCACTGATGATTATGGTGACCATCTCTCTGGCGAGCTTCTCCATTCGAACGGTCAACCATCTCGGAGCCTTGCCATAATGAAGCGGAAGTCTAGTAACGCCGGTTCTTTGCACAACAGCACCGTCAGATTGAAAATAGGCAAGAGCGGGTTTAAACAATTTCTCCTTCTATCTCATCAAGTGGCCTTCGCGGTCCATTTCTCCACGATGGATTCTTGTTGAGGAAATTGGAGTGTGATTTTCCGAAGGAATCATCTCGATAACGACTGTCTGAAGCGGGGTTAATCCCATTGCTTTCCTTTTCTCGTTGATCTTTATGGCCATGGGCTCAGTTTCCTTGCTTACAATCAATCCTTCGATGTAGCTCTTGCTAAGGGTCACTCCATAGGAGTCGTTCAGGGGCAGTATCTCTGCTCTTTTCAGAAGATCGTTTTTTCGTAGAAAGGTCTTCAAATCCTCTGATCTGTGGTCGTAGGATGCAATTTCGTGTTCCTTATTCATCTTCCTCACAAACTCGTCAGAGCACAGACCAACTAAAACATGTTCGCCAACTTCAAAGGCTTTGACGAGTAAGGCTCTGTGTCCTTTATGTAGCTCGTCGAATGTTCCACCAACTGCCACCGTTTTGAATTTCTTCTGCATCGGTTTTCACGTTTGAAATGCATGGGTTGCTATAAGACTATTTTGGCTTGATTCTCTCTTTTACAACGTCTAGAATTTTTTTTGCCACTTCCCGCTTATGAGCCATCGGAACATGAATAACTCTTTTCTCTTTGTCTATTATGAAAACTTCGTTTGTTTCGGTTCCAAACCCTGCGCCTTTCGTGCCCACATCATTCACGACGATCAAATCTGCCTTGGCTTCCAACAGTCTTTCATGTGCGCTCTCAATCAAATCTTCTCTTGACAGCTTGTATTCTGCCCGAAAAGCCACGAGAAAAGTTTCGGGGCTGATCTTCTTTATGTAGTCAATGATTTTTCGGGTAGGCTTCATTTTCAAGTTGAGGGAATTGAGCTTGTGAGTTGAAACCTTGTAGGAAAATGGTTTGTCAAGTTTCCAGTCAGCCGCTGCAGCTGCAGCTATCACTAGATCGTATTTCTTAGATTTCAACTCGGAAACGACTGCTTCATACATTTGGTCTGTTGTTTCGACTGGGATTACGTTAGCTCTCGTTGGTGGAGGTATTGCTCCCATGCCATAAATGAGTGTTACCTCAGCCCCGCAGTTTAGGGCTTCCTCTGCAAGTGCGACCCCCATTTTTCCAGAGCTTCTGTTCGTGACTACACGGATGGGATCAATGTGCTCTAATGTTGGGCCAGCAGTGATGAGTATTCTCAGATCGGACAAGTCTTGTTTTGTCGATAATCTGCGGATAACTGCATCAGCGATTTCCTTTGTTCTTGCAATCTTTGCTTTGCCTTCTTCAACTCTCGGTCCGACGAATTCAACGCCTAAGGCTTGCAGTTTCTTAAGGTTCTCTGTCAGTATTGGATGGTTGTACATGGACTCGTGCATGGCGGGAACAATGATTATCGGGATGTTTGAGCCGAAAGCCGTTGAAACAACAGAGGTCACTGGTGTGTCGTCAATGCCGCAAGCAATCTTGCTTATTGTATTTGCGGTTGCTGGAGCCACAAGAATCAGGTCAGCCTTCTGAGGATGTTCTCCGGCTAATGCTACGTGTTCAATCTTTCCTGTCAAGTCTGTTATGACATCATTTCCAGTTGCCCATTCCATGAGATAAGGATGGATGATTTTCTGTGACATGGGTGACATTACAGTGAAAACTTCAGCCCCGTGACGCATTAGTACTCTAGCAATTTCAGGGCATTCTACAGCTGCCACACTACCGGTTATGCAAAGAACAATACGTTTGTCTTTCAGCTCGTTTCCTTTTGTTCCAATAAGGTCCTTAGATGGGTGTTTGTGCATCAAAACGCCTTCCTTTCTAGCCTCCTAATTCGTCGGCGATGGTTTTTAAATCTTCTAGGAATTCATCAATATGCGTTTCTTGGACATGAGGCATAACTACGATTCGAATGTGTCTTGGGAAAAGAGCAACTGCCCAACCTTTAAGCCTTAGTTCGTGCGCTATTTGCTTTACGTCTAGTGTGCGCGAGGTTAATCCGATCACATTCATGGTTGGTTTTGTCATAATGTCTAAGCCTTTGATCTTTGGGATTTCATCCGCAAGTTTCCATGTTAGACGCATGCAGCGCCTTACGATCCGTTTGTAACCCTCTCGTCCAAGGTGCTTAAGCAAACTCCAGACAGCAATGACTGAAGCTCCTGATCGTGTTCCCACAATTGTGGCGTGTTTTGCTTCTCCTCCGGCCAAGTAGGAAATATTCCACGAAATGACCTCTCTGAGCTTTTCATTTCGGAACAGTATTCCGCCTGCAGGGATTGGAGCTAGACCCATTTTATGCGGATCGATAGTCATGGAGCAAACTCCCTGTGCTTCAAAATCAAAGATTGGAACGTTGAATCCTAACTCCTTAAGAAACGGAAGGACAAGTCCTCCGAAAGCAGCATCCACATGAAAGTACAAGCCGTTATCTAGGGCAACTTCAGACAATCCCGAAATCGGGTCAACCACGCCCAACCCTGTCGTTCCAGCAATGCCCACAATCGCTACAGTGTTAGGGGTAATTGCGCTCTTGACAGCACCCACATCCACTCGAAACTCGCTGTCTAGTCCAGCCCTCACTATCTTTACGTCTAACAAATCCCCAGCCTTGTCGAACGAGCAGTGAGCAGAAGCAGGAACGATCACTTCGCATTTTTCCTTCTTGGCGATTTTCTTGGCAGCCCACAGAGCCAGAATGTTAGCTTCTGTTCCTCCCGTGATTATGTGGCCTGAAGCCTCTGGGTTTGAAAGCAACGTACCGATCATCTGGATTGTTTCCTTTTCTAGCTCAGCTACAGCTGGAAAAAGCCCCGAATCGCCCAAATTCTTCTCAATAAAACGCGTGTAGACTTTTCGAGCCAAGGGATGCGGGTTGTTGCACATGGACCCGATAATTCTTCCAGACTCGTATGTGAAGTCTTTCTTGAGCCTTATTTCGAGTTCCGTGAGCACAGTTTTTCGAGGCAATCCTTTGTTCTGCAATTTCTCAACATCTCGTGTAGTTTAATGATATGTATGTTCCTCGTCGGGATATTTGCCGGCAAAGACCTCTTCCCTGAACTTGGCTACAGCACTTTTCACTACAGCGTTTAGATCGGCGTATTTCTTCACGAATTTCGGCTTGAAGCCTTCATCCAGTCCCAGCATGTCATTTATCACCAAAACCTGTCCGTCACAATGCTGGCCAGCGCCTATGCCAATCGTCGGTGTTTTCACATGTTCAGTTATCTTCTTCGCTAGGCTTTCAGGAATGCATTCTAGTACGATTGAGAACACGCCATGTCTGTCTAGTTCTATGGCGTCTTGTAGGATTTTATCAGCTTCCTCGGTGGTTTTACCCCTAACCTTGTATGACTCAGCCGTTTGAGGAAGCATTCCGACATGACCCATTACTGGGATTCTTTCTCTTACCAAAGTCTTTACAATATCTGGTCTGTTTCCTTCGATTTTGACTCCATGAGCTCCTGCATCAAGGAATTTCGTCGCGTTTTCTAGACCATCTTTTGTCGTGTTGTAGCTATTTATTGGCATGTCGCCAATGATCGGTGTGTTCTTGACACCTCTTGCCACGGCTCGCGTGTGATAGATCATGTCTTGCATCGTTACGTTCTTGGTGTCACTGTGTCCTTGTACAACCATTCCTAAACTGTCGCCAACCAGAATCAAATCGACTTTCATTTCGTCCAGTATCTTTGCCATCGGGTAATCATAGGCCGTCAACACTATGATTTTTTCTTTTCCTTTTTTCTGCCTAATCCTTTCTTGAAATTCCATTTTCACCCTCCAAGAATTTTATTAAGCTCACAAGCGCCTCGTTGATTGGCGTTTGAATGTGATGTTTCTTGCCCAAGTCAACTATTTTTCCATTCAGAAAATCAATTTCGGTCTTCTTACCCTTCACTATGTCTTGATACATTGAAGAGAAATTCGTGTAGCTTGAAAGCCTCTTATCAATCCTCACCGCCAGATTTTCAGGCAAGGCTATCCCTTCAGCTTTTGCAACTTCGACACATTCTCGGACAATACCATGTCTGACGGTTTTTAGCGAATCTCCCCCGATCGCACAGTTCCTGACACGAAAGAGAGCGGTCAGCGGATTAACCACAGAGTTAACAACAAGCTTAGTCCACACCTCCCTGTCAATGTCCTCGGAAAGACTCGCTTTCAACCCACAAGCGTTAAAAATCTCCACAATCTTCGTAGAATCTTCATTCGACTCAATTATCGTTTCTCCACTCCAGAATCTTATCTTTCCGGGCTTTGAGGATTCAGAAGCCATCTTCGTTACTCCCCTCAAAATCTTGACTCTGTCGCCAACGATGCATCTGACAATCTCTTCGTTCCCAAGACCATTCTGCAAAATCAAGATAACGGTATCCTTCTTGAGAAGCTTTCTTATTCCTTCAATGGCTTTTGCGGAGTCATACGCTTTTGTAGTGAGGATAATTAGAGCTTTTTGGGGTATGCTGCGGATGTCAGTGTCTACCTTCGGGCGGAAAGTCTTTTCTATGTCGCCGACGATTGACAACCCTTTGGCATTTATGGCTTCAACGTGAGCTTTATTTCCGATTAGAGTAACATCATTACTTTCGGACAAAAGTGCTCCATAAACGCTTCCAATCGCACCAGCGCCCAGAATGAAGATTTTGCTAAAGTTCAAGTCTTCCTCCCTCCAAAGTGAGGTGTTCTCGATCCTTTGCGAGCTTTGACAGTCTTTCGTTGATCAGCATTATTGATTCACTAAGGTTTTTCCTGTTGTTGAAGTTCACTATGATCTGTTTGCATTTTTTCTTGTCTTCTTTCCTCAGTTTCTTGGCAGTCTCTACAAGTTTTGGCGCTGTTCTTACGATGTTGTCAACTATAGTGATTGAAGCTTTCTGCGCTGTCCTTGACAAGGGGTTCAAGTCTATCGCGATCACTTTCTTGCCCATCTTCACGAGAGCTTCTGTCCTGTCTCCATCTTCTAACGGCACTAGAACCACATCAGCCACGAGTATGCCGCGTGGGTCTACTCGTCTTCTTTCGCTACCCAACTCTGGAATTCTTGCAGAAGCATCTTCACCCACTCCTAAAACTACTTGTGCACCTGCTTTTTCCAGCAGTTTTCTGATCGTTTTTTCCCTTTCAAGCGACCTGTAAAACAGGTTGACTTCGATCTTTGCTCCTATCGCTTGAGACAGTTCTACGATTTCTTCAGCTACTAGTGCAGCCACGTTTCCGTTAACAGAGATCACTGGCTTCTTAGCCGTTAGTAATGCTGCTGTTGCTGCTTCGATTGCTTTCAATGCGGGTTCAGTTGTTTTCTCGCCCAGCAGATAGTCAAAGGCTTCTCCTCGGCCGTGTGCAACCAGACCGGCAGGTGCGACGACCCCTTTGGCGCATTGCTCAATCAGCTTCTCTCGTGTTTCAAGGGATTCTGTTCTTGGATGTTCTGGTGGAATCTTGGTCATCTTAGCACTCGTGCTCCCTCAAAGTCAATCTCACTGGTGATGATGTGGCCGTCTGAACCATGTTTGCGGAAGATTTTGACAAGCTCTTCAAGCGATTCACGTTCGACCAAGGTGAACACGGATTCTCCGAACATGGGCATGCTGCAGACAAAGCAGGTGTCACCAGTCGCGTCCAACACTTTCTTTACCTTCTCGCTCAGCAACCCAACATGCTCGGCGAACTGACGAGCAAGTCTCAGAAAATTGACAAGTTCAGGATCTTCCATTAACTTATCAACGAGCTTGCCGCCAAGTTCGTTTATGCGTTCTCGCGTTTCTCGATCTGTCAAGATTTTCTTCGTGGACAATGGTCCAAAAGTCAAGCACGCTACGGTCGTGTCCTTTGGAACAGATACTTGCCTTATTTCGCCAATTCCCGGGGCGCCAGGCTTGAACCTGATCTCTAGACCGCCGAATGTTTCAGCGATTACAGTGCCGAGACCCGTTTTGCATTCAACATCAGCGATGTGCGCCAGCTTCGCAGCTTCTATCTTGGGTAAGCCTAACTCAAAAGCTTCATTCAGAGCAAGGACTAAGCTCAAAGCTGCGGCTCCGCTTGTGCCGAAACCCGCACCCACGGGAACGTCCACGTAATGTTCAACAGTGATCTTGAAGTTTTTGGGTTTTCCGAGTTTGGAGAGGAAAGATTTTATGACATGCTCCGAAACTTCTGCAGAGGCGGATAGTATGCCATTAATCTTTATCTCAACGGAGTTTCTCAGGGATTCAATGATTTTTACGTGGGTTTTGATTCCGCGATTTAGTGAAACTCCAGCTCCTCTTGATCCAACGTACATTGGGTCTGTTGGCTGATCAAATATCTGGAAGAAACCTGTAATGTGGCATGGAGAGAAAGCTGTGGCTTCTTTCATGACGTTGCTCCTAGATGATGAACTTTCGGGGGGGCCTCAAATAAGAATTCTGTATGGATTGTTTAAACACGTCTAAACTTTCCATGCTTTCTACCGAACCATGCGAAAGGGAAAAAGAGTCTTAAGCATATTATCCAACTAACGCAAACAGCGCAAGAAAAAAACTATCTTTTCTATTTTTGCAAAAAGTCTTTTCTGGGCTTCTTCTGCCCCTTCTATAGATGTCAGGTGTCCAACTGTCTATACCAAGTGTCTACTGGATATTACCTACTAGGCTCTACTCCCAGTGTTAGGTAGGCTAGTGCCAGAGGTAGTGTACTGAGGCATGTGAGGTATCTTGCCTTGGTACTCTCACTCAGTGAAGGGACTCTGTAAAGAGACTGCACTTAGAGGCAACTCGGGTACGACTGCGTTCTTCAGTCTCTGTGGGGCTTGTTGGCTAGGAAGACTGAGGATGTGGTGTGAAGTATTCCTCTCGGAAAGCCACGTTGTGATTTTTTGGAAGATATAAATAAGCTTTCTTGCAACCATATTTAACAGGGAAGGCAATGTTTAACAAGACAAAATCTGGAATCATGATCCTATTGATCTTCATCGCCGTTTTACCCCTAGTATCAGGAGGGCCCATCACTGTTGTGTTTGGTGAAACCGTTTCTGGTTCTATTGATCCTGCTGGTGAGGTGGATACCTACGTCTTTTCGGCCTTTGCTGGTGACACAGTTCTCGTCAGAATGAGCCAAGTTTCAGGTTCATTATGGCCTGAGTTGAGGCTGTACTCGCCTAATGGAACTGAACTCGGGAGGAATTGGAGTTACGCTGTTGTTGAGGTCAACTGTACTTTAGGGGAGGATGGAGAATATGCTGTTGAGGCTCGTAGCTACTTTAGCGATTATACAGGTAACTATGGCGTATTCTTTCAGAGGCTTAACAATCCTGGGAATGCGGTTTCTACCGTGTTTGGCGTGACTGTTTCTGGTTTCACTGGCCTTGTCGGTGAAGTTGGCACGTTCAGTTTTTCTGCTGCTGTTGGTGATTTGGTTCTTGTTAGGATGAGTCGGGTTTCAGGATACTTGTGGCCAGAGATTAGGCTTTTCTCGTCTAATGGGATCGAACTATGTGGAGACTGGAGTTACGATATTGCAGAGATCAACTGCACATTGAGTGAGGATGGAGGGTACACTGTTCTGGCTCATGACCATTTTGGCGATTATACGGGTAACTACAGCATTTTTATTCAGAGGCTTGACAACCCTGGAAATGTGGTTTCTGTCGTGTTTGGTGCGACTGTTCTCGGTTCTATCGACCCTGTTGGTGAGGTTGACACGTTTGGCTTTTCAGCGGTGGTTGGTGATACTGTTCTTGTGAGGACCAGTTGGGCTTCAGGGTACTTGTGGCCTGAGGTGAGACTCTTTGCGCCTGACGGAACGGAACTCAAGAGGGATTGGAGTTACGGCCTTGTTGAGATCAACTGCACACTAGCTGAAGATGGAAACTACACCGTTCTAGTTCATGACCACTTTGGAGAATACACGGGAAACTACACGCTGTATCTAGGTGAAATCGTTCTTGAGGAATTGGCGCTGGGCATTCCATACAGTGGCAACATTTCTACAGGTGAATGGCACTCGTTCTACGTCAATGTTGAGGCAGACAAGAATCTTCTTTTGACGTTGGAACCAGCGTCCCCAAGTGGAGTGTTGGAGTTGTACGGAAGCTACGCCAAGATTCCTACACGATCTGACTATGATAGCATCGCAATGAGAAGAAACGCTCTGGGAAACTACGAGTTGCTGATTTCTCCCACTAAGAATGGAACCTACTATTTTGGAATTTATGGAAGAAGCGTAGAAAGCATAATGGGCTATAGGATCACAGCTTCCAATGTTGACCGTCACGTTTCTGACATCTACCCCGGAACTCTGCCTAACTCGACAAAGGCGATGGTTCACATTTCAGGCGTAGGTTTCACTAGTGGAATGAAAGTTGAATTGCGAGATGGAAATGCGCCAAGCATCTTTGCTGAGACCGTTGTACTCTCATCCCCTAAGATGCTGATTGCCTACTTCAATCTCAGCGGTGCCCTACTGGGAATCTATGACATAGCCGTAGTATGGTCTGACGATTACGAGGAAACTATTCAGGCTGCCGTCGAAGTCAGCGAGCTACGAAAGGGAGCGCTCTATTCGTTGCCCGAGTTCCAAATAGAAGAGGGAACCTCTTTCACGCTTGAAATCGTAGTTCCGGACATTCCCAACCTTTTCATCACACTTCAGAAAACCACGCTTGTGAACTACGGCGACAGCTGGCTGGCTGAACTGTCTCTTTGGCACCAAGGAGAGCAAGTTGCCAGCACCAGCGACTCTCACGACCTTATCTTGCACATAGTTGACCCTGAACCAGGAACATACGTTGTCAACGTGACGGCCATGGACACAGGAAGCGGAATACTGAACGTGTGGGCATCCTTGCCCGAGCTGCCTCTGGGCGAGTGGGTGGTTGGCACGATCTACTGCAGCTACGGCTCCACTTGGTGCCAAGTTGAGGTGCTGCCTGATCAGAATTCACTTGTTTTTGAGGCTGAGGCAATGGGTTGGGGAAGCCATTTCGACATCTTCTATCAATCGCACGGAAGTCAAGATCATTGGGTAAGCTCCTACGGAGTAACAACCGCAATCGAAATCCCTAGCCCTGTAGCCGGCACATACATTGTAGAGTTATTGGATTCCGCTATGATATACGGTGAAGAAGGATTCAGCCAAGACCAAACACGAGAAATCCTCATAAGAGCAGACACGAAGTTCAGCGCCGAGCCACCACCAAATTATCAGCCTACAATTACAAGCATATCTACGAATAGAGGAGGCAACACAGGCCCTGTAACCATAAAAATCAAAGGAGGATGGCTTGATCCAGACGCCACTGTCTCCCTTGTTCGATCAGATCAAGAGAGTATCGTGGCTCAGCACATCTGCGGTGACCCAGAAAGAGCGGCTCTTACAGCTACATTCGATCTAACGGGCAAAGAGCCTGGACAATGGGATCTTGTCGTGACCAATTCAGACGGCCAGAACACTACTGCACCAACTCAATTCACCATTGAAACTGGAGGAGAAGCTCAACTGTCAACAAGCATTATTGGAAGATCACAGTTGCGAGTAGGGAGAAATCAGAGATACATCGTCACTGTTGAGAATAATGGTGTCATGGATGCATACGATTACGTCTTGACGGTAGAGCTTCCCGAAGGGCTTGACTTCGGAGTGGATCTGCCAAACGGTTCTAACAAGTCTATCCCATTCGCAGGGAATCACGAAGGACAACAGGTTATCCCGATTTGGATTTTAAAGCTCAGCTCAGGATCCAAGCTGGACATTCCGCTTACCATTAAAGCACCAGAAACCGATTTTGCCCCTAATGAAGCATTTGACCTATCTGCTAGACTCGTAAGGGCTCCTGAATCTCAGTATTCCAGATCAGGCCGAATCGAAGATATTTCCTCGTCTCCGACATTCCAAGCGATCAAGGATGCTATCCTGCAGACGCCCGAGTTCTCAACCATAGACCCAGATCAGATAACGAGCGACCTGAATGATGTAGTGCGAGGGTTTATGGCAGAAAGTATCATTGGTCTTCTTCCGAACATTGCATTGCTGATAGGAAGTGTCATTGTCTATGCACTGGTGCCATCATTGACGGTTCTCGGTCTTACAGTGGCAGCAGAAACACTGGCCATTGTCGCAACAATCTGGGCGGTGGTCGATTTGGTGCGTTCATATTCCAAGCTTGTGGGAAATGTTTTCAGAATAGGGCTCGTTTTTTCGGCCACTCCTGAGGACAAATATGGTTGTATTGGTTTCAACTTGCCTGATACAGCAAGTGGGGAGTCGAAGCGATTTGTTCCAACAGACCAAGAGCTCTACTACAAGATTGATTTCTGGAACAAGGAGAACGCAACTGCACCAGCGCGTGATGTTTTCGTCAAGGATCAGTTAGACGCCGATCTCGACTGGGGATCACTTAGGTTTGAGGAGATTGGCTTCCTTAACTGGACTGTTGAGCTTGAGCTCTGTCAGTATTTCAACGTTTACGTAGACACTCGTCCCGATATGGACTTGATAGTAAACGTAGAGGGAACCTTCGACTCCCAAACTGGTGAAATCGAATTGGTCTTCAGATCTTTAGACCCCGCCACTATGCAGACGCCAGAAGACCCGATGGCTGGGTTCCTGCCTCCCATCAATGAAAGAGGAAATGAAATAGGATGGGTCTGCTTCTCTGCCAGTCCTAAGACAGGATTGCCTACTGGAACTCGTATAGAGAACCAAGCCTTCGTCAACTTTGACGGAGTAGGCCCCTACAATCCAGCTCCCAAAGAAGGACCTTTCATCAACACCATAGATTCTGCAGCTCCTCTCAGTTGGGTGAAGCCTTTACCCCAGACCCAAACCTCCTCTTCCTTCACCCTAGAGTGGGAAGGAAACGACACCGGCGGCTCCGGAATCCGCGACTACACAATCTACGTATCTGAAAACGGAACGAATTATGTACCACTCCTGGAACACGCAACAGAAACCTCAACAGTCTTCAATGGATCATTTGGACACACTTACTACTTCTTCTGTTGCGCCCGAGACAACGTAGGCAACATGGAAGACATGGTCTCCGTCGCTGAGGCTGCAACCACCCTACTACCACCACCACAGTTCGCAACTGGAAACCTCACCGTCTCACCCGTAGTGGTTAAGGTAGGCGAAAACGTCACCATTTCAGTCTTGGTCAACAACACCGGAGGCTCTGAAGGAACCCATCAACTAGTGCTGAAGATCAACGGAACAACAGAAACCACCAAAAACATAACCCTTGCTGCAGGAGCCAGTCAAAACGTAACATTCATAGTCAGCAGAAACAGCCCAGGCAACTACACCGTAGAGGTAGATGGTTTGACAGCTCAGTTTGCTGTGAAGGCAGTTTCTGAGGACTGGATTGTCCCCACCATTATTATCGGAATAGCCTTTGCAGTAGGTGCGATCATCGCCATCATCTTCCTCAAAAAACGCAGGGCATACTAAGACAATTCTATCCGCACCAAAGTCTAAATAACAAACCCACAACTAAAGAAATATGCTGAAAAAGATACTGGGTTGGGCTTCAATACCAGTCGGTTGTCTCTCGCTCTTCACAGCAACAGCTTGGTTCAATAGTGCACGCTGAGCACAAAGAACAGAAGGTGAACCGTTTGCGGGGGCACATTCCTGTTCTCTCTTTCATGCCCAGTTAGCTGCATAAAGTACATGCCTTCCCATGGAGAGCTTAATTGGATTCAGTCGAAGATTCTTCCACAAATCATAAAAACTGAAGCTGAATAAAGGTATGAGTCTCATTCTAGATAGGTTGAAATGACATGAGCGGGAAATTCGTCTACTTGGCAGTTCTGGTCATAGTTTTTATGGGGGTATCCGGTTTAGCAATTAACGTTCAAGATGTTGAAGCGTCTGGGACTATTTACATTAGGGCTGATGGAAGTGTTGAGGGCACCGATAAGATCCTACGTAGCGGAGACATTTACACCTTTGCCGATAACATTAATGATTCGATTGTAGTGGAAAAAGACGACATTGTAATTGATGGGGCGGGTTACACTGTTCAAGGAACTGGAGCCTGGGGTTCCAGTGGAATATACCTGTGGGACAGAAGCAATGTAACAATCAAGAATATGGAAATCAAAGGATTCGATGATGGAATCTACCTCGGGTTGCATTCAGGCTATAACACTGTTTCTGGAAACACGTTAATAGAAAACGACTACGATGGCATCTACCTCTACGGGTCTTCAAATAATATCATTTCTGGAAATACAATAACAAACAACAACGATCATGGCATCTATTTCCGTTGGTCTTCCAACAACATCATTTATGGAAACACAATAACAAACAATGACGATGGCATCTACTTCTATTCCTTATCAAACAACAATAGCATTTCTGGAAACATTATAACAAACAACAACGACTGCGGGATCTACTTTTATCCCTATGAAAACAACAACAATAGCTTTTTTGGAAACACCGTAACAAACAACTCTCGAGGCATCTTCCTCTCTTCCTCTTCAAACAACACTATTATTTCTGGAAACACCATAAGAAACAATGAGGATGCCATCTGCCTTCCTTCTTACAACAACACTGTGCTTGGAAACACCATAACAAACAACGGCAGAGGAATCTCTATCTTGTATTCCTCAAATAACGTTATTTACAATAATAACTTCGTGGACAACACCCAGCAAGTATATGACTATTCATGGGACCACCCGAACTACCCTAGTTCAGTTAACGTTTGGGATTTTGACTATCCTTTGGGTGGAAACTATTGGAGCAACTATACTGACGTTGACTCAGATCATGATGGAATAGGCGACTCTGAACACGTCATAGACGCAAACAACAGTGATCACCATCCACTGATGGGCATGTTTCACAGTTACAACACTTCTGTAGGGAAACATGTAGACATGATCTCTAACTCAACCATAGACAGTTTTGAGTACTTCGAGGAGAGCACCGTGATAAGGATATACGTTTCCTACGATGAGGAGGTTACTCCGACATTCGGTTTCTGCAGAGTTTGCATTTCAACAGATCTGTTGCCTCCTCCGCACCACATAATAATTGATGATGGACTAACGCCTGTCTTATACAACAGAACGGTTGCTGAAAATCAAACACATAAATGGATATACTTCGCTTATCAACATTCAGCACATAGAATAGACATAGTCTCAGAGTTTCCATCATTCCTCATTCTACCACTATTCATGATAGCAACACTACTAGCAGTCATAATCTACAGAAGAAAACACGTTGAGAGCAGATAGAAGATAGTTCGACAAATCTTATAAGCTCATTCTGCTACTAAGCCCGCTAAGGAGAAAAGACATCCCGAATAGGACTAGGGAGTTCGGGAGATGTCCTCACTTCTGCATTGTTTGTTTGTATTGTTTGGGTGTTTGTCTTGTTGGTTCTCGCACAGGAGCTTATTCTGTTAAACGGTGTATTGCACGTTTTGTCCATGTGGTTTTAGTTGTTGTACTGTTGTACAGGTTATGTGTAGCTTTGTTCTACGCACAAATTATCTTATCCAGAAAAGGCATGATTCTGCTTCCACGGAGACATAAGAAATGAATGTCCTAAAGAATAAGAAAGCATTGAGCACCGTAGTGACGACACTGATAATACTGGTCGTTTCAGTATTGCTAGCGACAGTAGTGACCTTCTACGCCATCAACGTGACGACCACAAGAGTGCAGGAAGAGAACCTGTTCCTCACGAAGCAGCACGTATGGTACAACACGTCTGGCAACTGGGCACAAGCCGCAATAGTCATCGTGAACACTGGCGGAAAAGACGTAGTCATTGACAAGATCACACTCAGAGGACAGGAAACCAATTGGACAAACGTCTACTACTGGAGAACCAACAGCGTCACCATTTCCAACGACCTGCAAGTAACGCCACTGCAGCCAACAGGCACTACATTTGCCATCACTGTACAAAACGCATCAAAGACCTTCGACCAGGCTTCTGACGACATCACGTTGAAGTCGGGCTACACGATGGTCGTCTACATGAACAACCCAGGCAGCATCGCCCTGAACGACGTAGGCATACCCGTCGGCATAACGGTGTTCTCGGCAAACGCTCAATACTACAAAGAAACCAACGTTCAAGCTGCTCAATAGCAGCTTAACTCCTTTTTCTTTTATTCTCTCTGTTTTTTATTCTGAAACCAGTCATAACGAAACACTGTGAACCCATGCTGTCATGTGCGTTTCAGGTATGGATTCTGCGTATTTATGTGTAGTACTGTTCTACGCACACCATCTTATCTTACTATGACACCGAGAAGTCTGAAACAGACACATAGAGTGGAGACTGCCAAACACGTTGCACAAAGACCGCCGCAAGAAGCAACTCAAAATGCTTCTGCATTCAAAGAAAGCCTTAGCCATACCTGTGACCTACATGATGCTTTTTGTCTCCCTCATTGTCCTAATCTCGGCAACATACAGTTTCGCCGCAGTGAAGATAACTGCAAGAGGAAACATAATCCGAGCCGTCGTTGCCAGACAGAACATGCAGTTTTTGGATGATGCAGTACATTCTATTGCATGGAGCTTCGGCGCTTCAGACACTGTCTACATGGATGATTGTGGAGCAATCTTCCAGACAGATATCACGGCAAAAAGACTTGTCATCAACTTCACTGACGAGCAAACAATCAACGATGTAGTGTTCAACAGTTCAGTCGGCAAAGCATTCTACGAGCTTCCATCAGGACCCGACTATGATAACTCATTCATCAGAGGAGACAGCAGGTCAATAGTAAACCAAAGCTCATTCACGATAACGCAGCTCTATGTCCCAGCGGAAGGTGATATGAGAAATCTTGTCCTCTGTTACAGGCCTTCAGCAACCGCGACAGTAATCGGCACAAGCAACGGAAAACCGCTAAACCTCATTCGCATACACATCATCAACTTGAAATCCTCAGAAAGCCTCGCCTTAAGAGGGAAGTTTTACTTGAAGACCTCCTCCCTAAACGTAACGACCTCTACAAGTCGCTACGAATTCAACAGCTCAGTTTCCTCACTTGAATTGAAAGCAGTTCTCGACAGAACAGCAGACACTGTTTGGCTCCCAATCTCAAGCAACGTCAATGGCGCTATCGTGGACGTGGAAGTCGATACCTGTAACATTCAAATTCGAGAAGCAGAGGTGTAGCGTTTGCCATCCATACTGCCGAGCTACCTTTACACTTTTATCGCTCTATTAGCTGTAAGCAGCCTCCTCGTTTTCTCGTTCATGGCTTATGCGAGTACTACACGCTCTGCCTCAGAAATAGAACGCTTGAAGAATCTGATGGACAGTGTCGCGGTTAAGGGAACTGAGCTGGTGACGCTGACCTTGAACAATAATGCGACAGCTGAAAGCTTCATGCAAATGCCCACAGCCATAGGTAGCAGGCAGTATTGGCTTCAACTACGCAACACCTCTGACAGTTGTTGGGTAGAAGGCGGCTTCGGCGATACCGTTGTGGAAGGAACAGATTTGCGGGTCTATCTTCCAAAGGAAACCATAGCTTCAGGCGTATATATCGCGGGTCATGGAGCAGCCCGACTGAAATGTAATTTGAGCACTGAAGCTACACAGCTCGAACTTACAAGCTCTGAAGGTGATTAACATGAAAATGGGTTTGAAATCATCTAAGAACGCTACTCAAAAAGAAGAAACCGCAGAAGAAATTGTGAGGAAAGAAGGAGAAGTCATCGAGTTCTTGGACATTAAGAAGTGGAGCGTTCCCGAAGGCTACACAGAGGTTGAATATTACCCGCTTAAGCCTCCTTTCTCTTATGCTGCAATCGTTCAGAGCGAGGAAACGTTGGAGTACCTGTACATCCTCGACGAGCTTCCGCTGAGCAGGGAGGAACGTGAGGGCTATTTCAGGTTGCGTAACATCTTGGAATACGAGTTGCAGGCTCCGGAGGGAGAAGAAACCCTAACTGAATCTTTCAGAAGACAAATGCCCTCCATACTTGCCAACCACCAGAAACAATTCCAAGGAATCTCTCCAGTGGGTATGCGAAAAATTCTCCACACCCTAGAAAAAGACATCGTTGGTTATGGAAAAATAGACCCCTTGATGTACGACGAGTACGTGGAAGACATCGGCTGCGGCGGAATCAACAAACCCCTATTCCTGTGGCACCGAAAATACGAGAACATAAAAACCAACCTGTTATTCAGAGACGAACAAGGACTTGACGATTTCATAATGCGTGTCGTCCACAAAGCCGGAAAACACGTAAGCATAGCATTCCCGATAGTTGATGTCACTCTGCCTGAAAAACACCGCTTGGCCGTTTCATTCGGAAAAGAAATAACACCATCCGGAACGTCTTTCACGATCAGAAAATTCCGCAAAGACCCCTTCACCATAATTGACCTGATCGAGAATGAAACCATCGACGAAAACATTGCGGCTTATCTGTGGCTTCTGATGGAAAGCAAGATGTCTGTAATGATCATCGGAGCAACAGGCGCGGGTAAGACAACGGCTCTGAACGCGGTTGCCTGTCTCGTAAGACCGAATTACAAGATAATCTCAGTTGAAGAAGTTGCTGAAATCAATCTGCCTCATGAGAATTGGACTTCAACGATCGCTCGTTCAGGCTTTGGCGTTGAAGGCGAAGGAGAAATCACCCTATATGATTTGATAAAGTCTGCCGTGAGACACCGTCCAGACCTCATACTGGTCGGCGAGGTTAGAGGCGAAGAAGCCTATGTCCTCTTCCAAGCTCTTGCAACTGGCCACGGTGGCTTATGCACGCTGCATGCTGAAGACGTGGAAACAGCCATCAAGAGACTTACCCAACCGCCTATGAACATTCCACCTTCGATAATTCCGCTCATGAATTGTGTAATAAACGTAAAGCATGTCCGAACTCCTGTATTCCTTGAATCGGGGAAGCGACTGTCGAGCAGAAAGTTTACGAATATAGCGGAAGTGAGAGATGCAAACACTTTGAAGCAAGTTTTCAGCTGGAATCCATCGTCAGATACTTTTCAGGAGAATTTGACCGAGAGCTATCTTCTGAAGAAAATGGCTTCAAACTTGGACATCCCCGTTGAAAAACTCATTGATGAGCTGGAATACCGCAAGAGAGTTTTGATACATATGGTTGAGCATGGCATCCGCGACTACAGAAGCGTAAACAACGTTCTGAGCAAGTATTACAACAACCCGCAGCTTTTCCAGAAGGAGTTTCTGGAGAAACCCAAGTGGTGAGATAATTGCAGACGAAGCTCAAGAGGCCAAGAATATTCGGAGACATACTGAGGCGATTTATTAGCGACGATACCGGTGAGCTCAGTCGTGAATTGCCATTTGCAGCTTTGCTTTTCACTCTGTTGTCTGCGAGTGGTGTCACGATTTATGAAAGTTGGAAGAAGCTGTGTAACATAGACTTGCTGCCAAGATTCCAGAAAGAAGCTAAAGAAATTGTTAGGCAGGTGGAGGTTTTGGGCTATGACCCACTCACTGTGATGTATAAACATGCTGAGAAAACAAGATCGAAGAGCTATCGTGAGTTTCTTCTGGGATACGTTTCCTCTGTTCGAAGTGGCGGCAATGTTGTGAACTATTTGAAGAGCAAACTGCGTTCGATCTTCGAGGTTCAGAGTGCTGCCTCTGTGCGTTCGGTTGAGAAGCTTGGAACACTAGTGGAAGCCTATGCAGTAATGCTGATTGTAACACTCTGCTCCTACATACTCTTCATTATATTCTCAACTACATCGGTTTTTGAACCCATGAAGCTCAGTGGGACGCCGAGCATTTCGCCCACTGTGGTGTGTGTCCTGATATTCTTTGCAACACCAATGATCTCGATAATCTTCATGATAATTGCGCACATGGAGAGGAAAAGCAATCTTGTTGGAATCAAGCAACCCTATAAAGCAGCAATCATTCCTATGATCGTTGTTTCAGTGTTCATTGCTGCAGTTGCTCTGGTACCTCCGCTCCAGTACCTAGCAAGCCCACGAACATTCCCTCTTGCTATCACTACTTGTCTCTTGACAATCTCGATTCCGCCGACGATAGTTTACATGAAGATTATGAAGATAAACAATGACGCAGAAAATGCCATGCCCAATTTTCTCAGAGACGTAACAGAGTCCAGAAAAATAGGACTTTCACCTGAAAAAAGCATAGTCCACGCCACAAAGCGCACAGGCTACGGAAGGTTTACCGAAACCCTAAGTCTTATCAGGAGCCAGATGGAGTGGGGCGTATCGCTCAGAAAGATCTTCTTGAACGTCAAACAGAAAATTCAAACATGGCCTGTTCTCGTCAACTTCTTCATACTTGTTGAAACAATCAAGATCGGCGGCGGCTCAGCAATCGCACTTGAAACTCTGACGGAGTACAGTGAAAAACAGAAAGACGTTGATGTGAACAAGAGATCTCTCCTGCGACCATACGTGATTCTGGCCTTCATATGGAGCGTTCTCATATCTCTGACGACGACGATGGTTGCGATGACGATTTTCGCTGTAACGCAAATGTCACTACCTGGAACGACCCCAGTGCCCTATGCGCTGCTGGAGGGCCAGATAAACCTCTTCTCGATCGGCATAATCTTCCAGTGCTGGCTTTCAGGGTTCTTCGTCGGCAAGGTTAACGAGGGCACCTTTGCTGCAGGATTCAAGTACTCAGCTATGCTTGTGATTACAGCTTACATTTCGCTCATCGTTTCTGAGAACCTGCTCGGAGGATTGTACGGCGTTGTCGCGTTGTCCAAGTAAGGCCCAAGTCGGACGGAGGGTGTATTAGAGTGCCTGCGGTGTCTGTTGACACTTTCTTTGCATGCTCATTGATGGTTATTGCTGTGCTCTCAGCCATGACTGGAGCCTCAAAGCTTCTGTACCCGTATATAAACAGCTCAAGCGGCCAAAATAGTGCTCAGAGATACGAAGAAATCTCCAGATATCTTCTCTTGAATACTGGAAAGCCTACAAACTGGGGACAAAATGGTCAAGAAGTCCCAGAAACGTTTGGTCTGGCCAAGAGTGACTCAGACATTCCTTACGAGTTGGATATGGACAAAGTTACAAGACTCAATGTTGAGAACGTATACTCAGTTAGCTATGCAGAACTGTACAGCTCACTAAAACTGTCCGATGTGTCTTTCAGGCTGGAAATAAAGCCTATCTTTCAAGTTATCATAAACTTGACCGCAACTTTTGCATTCACGAATGAAACGACCTACCAATTTGACATTCTGACTGAGAAACAGGGAATTGCAGTTCGATCGGAGTTGACGTGCTATGTCATTGCTGAAAACTATATGAACAACATCAGTGCTGATGCTCCCATGGGTAGGGCCAGTTGGAATGTAACTCTTTCAAACAGCGTTCGCGGACCTGCTCTACTCATCGTACTTGCAAGAAGCATTTACGATTCAAGAATCGTTTCTTTTAGTGTTTGTGCGTTTGCGCATAACTCAGAACAGCCAAAGAGTGTTGGCACTTTTCTAAGGCTCAGCCCGCTTAATCACGTTCTAAACGCTTCTTTCGTTGATTCCGAAGTCAACTTGTCACGCGCTTATGCCCTAACGTTCGATTACGATTCAGCATTGACACAAATTGTGGACAACAACGAATCAGCGCTTTACGAAATTCCATACTTTCTTGACCCAAGCCCAACGATCATCGTCTTAACAGGCTGGAACCACTCTGAATTTTTCACAGAATGGGTCACATATCCCCAAGTACCATTACAAATAGGAGTGGATTTCGCGAACACAATGTCTCTTTCGAACGTGTTCTCTTACACATACGAGGTGACGATAAACTCAGCCATCTACGAGTGCACAGTCTTGCTGGGAGGCCCTAAAGATTGAAAAACGCCAACATAGGGCAGATAAGAATCATTGAGGCTTTTCTGGCGGTTCTGATTATTTTCTCAGCTTTTACCGTGTCTGCAAACCTTCCAGCATCGCGGGCGACGATGAAACGTGAACACTTGGTTTCTACCGGACTGCATGCTCTGATGAAACTTGATGAAGATGGGAGTCTCAGCAGATGCATAATAAATCAGAACTTCACAGCCTTGCGAGAATCGCTTAGTCTTGTTCTGCCAGCCAGCGTGTGCTTCAACCTGACAGTTTACGATGAGCAGATGCGACAGGTTAATACTGATGTTATCAGCAATGGAGGCTTCAGTAGTCAGGATATAGCTTTTGCAGAATATGTTTGCGCAAGCCGGAATACAGCGTTTCGCTGCTATGTGATCCATCTATTTCTGGCGGTGACTGCATGAAGCAGCTACAAGGAAGGCTTAAGGCTAATTGTTCGGGTCAGCTTCTTATCGTAGCTGCTCTAGCCATTGCCCTGTTGATCTCTTCGACTACAGCTTATGTTTACGAGCTCAGCGAAGAAACGAGAGCTTCGGGCATGGAGCAGATGGGCGATCTTGTATTTGCTTTGAAACAGGGCACTAGGAACACGATGATAAGCTCTCTCGCAAATGCCTCAAACGGAGGAGAAAAAACCCTGCTAGCAACAAATTTAGATAAGCTTTCAGAGGTAATGAGGAGCATCCATAGTTTTGGATCATGCAACCTACTCTTTAGAACGTTCAATGATTCGCTATATGATCAGGGAATAAGGCTTTCTTGGAATACAACAAACATGGGTGTTTCGAGCGCCTCTGCGAACTTTACCTTGAACGTCGACAATGCAGCCGCTGAAATAGTTGTAAACTATGATATTAACGTAACAACAAGTCTAACAGTCAATGGTTCTTACATCGATGAAGGCACTGAAAAACTTGCGAATCTGACTTGCAGAGTGTATAATGAAGATCAGTCTGTTCTGGCCGAAAATATAGGTGTGTTCTATGGGAATTCCGGAAATTGGGTGCAAGTTGATCCATCGAGTTTGAGTACTGTCGACTTTGGTAATGGTACTTATTCTCTTTCTTTCGCAGTGCCTTCGGATACTGTGCAAGCCTCTATTCACGTAATTGATTCGCGAGGAGTATTGGTACAAGCAATATATGACCTGTCATGAAACTGAATCGATGAGGAATAGAGTTCCACAAACTTTAAGATAGATTAGATCACTAAGTATCCTCAGAGAAAGGAGATTAACGTATGAGAATTGCTTTACGTAAGTCCACGATATTATCAATGGTTGCTTTGCTTCTCTTGGGATCGTTTGCAGTGTTCTCTGGGAAAGTTGCTGCTAATCCTTCAACCTTACTGTTTATTGACCCACCTGAGATAATAGATCCAAGTTTGGTGCCATGTGTCTCAGACTTCGCGATAAACGTTTCAATAAAAGATGTTGTAAACATGAAGACTTGTCAGTTCAATCTGACCTATGACAGCAGCCTCATCGGGCTCATCCGCATAGGCTTCCAACGCGTGAACGGTCAGTTCCCGATGACAAGCCTCGATATTGATGACTCAGCAGGATACATATGGATGAAGCTGGCCTATGCCTCAGCTGTGACAGTCTCTGCCCCAGCTGCGCTTGTCACAATAACCTTCCACCTTAAGAACAGAGGATCAACACCGCTGAACCTTACTGATACGAAGATAACCGATCCGGACGGCAACCTTATTCCTCACGATGTGCAAAATGGTTTCTTCGCTGCTCAAATACGCGATGTGACGGTGACAAACGTAGCGGTTTCTCGAACTTGGGCGTATCAGGGATGGCCAGTTAACGTCACAGTCACTGTAAAGAACAATGGAAACGTGACTGAAACCTTCGACCTGCACACGTACTATGACAGTAGCTTGATAGGAACGATAACGGTGACAGGTTTGACGCCTAATGAAGAAAGAAACGTGCTGTTCATCTGGGACACTACGGGCGTTGCAGAAGGGAACTACACTATCAAAGCTCAAGCTGACCCGGTTCCATATGAATTCAACTTGGGTGACAATACATTAGTTGATGGTGCAGTCTCGATACTGAACTCAAGCCCCGGTCACGTCCATGACATAGCCGTATATACCGTAGTGCTGGCAAGAAACTGGGTCTACTACGGATGGGTCGTGACAATAAACGTCACAGCTTGGAACGTTGGAGGCTTCAACGAGACATTTGACATAAACGCCTATTACAACGGCACTTTCCTGATCGGCACAGCTCACGTTGGCAACCTAGGTCCATCGGAGATGTTCACGGCACAATTCAGCCTCAATACTTCATCGCTGTTGCCTTGTCATACATACCCAATTTCAGGCGAGACAACAGCCATACCGTACGAATACAACACGGCCAACAATGTGCTCGTGGACGGAGGTCTCAAAGTGCGCTTCATCGGAGATGTCAATGGAGATGGCAAGGTGGACGTCAAGGACGTCTATGCAGTGTCTCAAGCCTTCGGCTCCTACGGACCGGACTATCTATATCCCGGCTCACCACCACACCCCAAATGGAATTCAGACGCAGACATAAACGGTGACAACAAAATCGACGTAAAAGACATCTACGCAGTCTCGAAGAACTATGGAACAAGTTGTCCATAAACTCCTTTTTCTTTTTTGAAGCAGCACAAGGTTACGAGTTCTGATTTTCAAACCGCTTAAATACGCATTTCGGTTCATTCTATGAAGCGAGGAACTGAGGCTGGAATGACAGAGAAAATCGTTTGCCGTCACGTTTTCACGCTTCTGAAGCTGGCTGAGATGGGAGCTCATCGGCGCACAGCCAAGATTTCGACAGAATACTTGGCTGGAAAGTTAGGCTCATCTCAACAGACAGCATCACGTTATCTGATCGAGCTAGAAAGAATGGGGTGGATTGAGCGGACTATTACGACTGAGGGCTGCTTGATCAGGATTGCGGAGTCTGGTGTGAAAGAGCTTCAAAAGCTGTATTCGGGTTTACGCTTTCTGATGGAAACTGCATATCCTCCGTCCATAACATTAGAGGGCACAGTTTTCACAGGTTTAGGTGAGGGAGCTTACTACGTGATGAAAGAGCAGTATCGACGAGGGTTTATCGAAAAGTTGGGTTTCGATCCGTACCCAGGAACGTTGAATCTTCGGCTAACAACTGATTATGATGTCAAGGCTCGAAATGAACTTGAAGCATATCCGGCGGTTGAGGTTGAAGGTTTCACGAGCGAAGACCGCACGTTCGGGCCTGTGAAATGCTATCCACTCATAATCGAGAACAAAGTGAAGGGGGCGTTGCTTTTAGCTTTGAGAAGCCACTATGACGCTTCAGTGCTGGAAATTATCGCGTCTGTACCCTTGAGAAAATACCTCAGACTGAAAGACGGACACAAAGTCAAAGTAGAAGTCTTGACACTTCCATAAGCCTCAACACACGGTGCGCGTTTCTATTTATGGAGGGGTATACAGTTCGCAAAGAGAGGCTGACCGTTTAAACAAAAGACAAAAATCAATCCTAAACAAACATAGAAGCAAATAAAGCAGAAGCTGATTTGATGAAAGCTTGGCGACTATTGAAGACTGAAACTTATGATGCTTTTATGAACATGGCTATTGATGAAGCCATACTGATCGCTAGAATAAGGAAGCCTGTGCCAAACACCGTAAGGCTTTACTGTTGGAAGCCTTCTGCCGTTTCAATCGGAAAATTTCAAGACATTCAGAACGAGGTTCAGCTTGAAAATTGCAGGAAGCATGGCGTGGATGTTGTCAGGCGGATAACGGGCGGAGGCACAGTCTACCACGACTCCGAAGACGAAATCACGTACAGCGTAATCGTCAGCAAACAAGATCTAAACGCCACGGACATAACTACTGTCTACGCAAAAATCTATTCAGGGTTAGCTGAAGCCCTCAAAAGCTTGGGCATAACCGCAGACTTCAACGAAGGCAACACGAAAACATGCCCCAATCTAACTATAAAAGGCAAAAAAATCTCAGGAAGCGCCCAAGCCCACAAATCCGGAGTCGCCCTCCAACACGGCACACTTCTGCTAAACGTCGATTTGGAGAAAATGTTCACTCTGTTGCGTGTTCCATGGGCAAAAACATGTCTCGAAGTCGTAAACGTTGCAAAAAACAAGATCACCTCGATAAACGCCGAGCTTGGAAAAGAAGTGTCAATAGAAGAAGTAAACGAAGTGTTGGTTGAAGGTTTCCAGAAAGCGCTTGACATCAAGCTTGTGAAGAGTGATCTATCAGCCTACGAACAGGAACTTGCAGAAAGGCTCTGTAAGGAAAAATATTCTACAGAAGGCTGGAACTTTCACGGCGAAAGTTCAGTTACCTAGTGTTTCTCGATTCGCCACCTCAATCCCTGAGGCGTGTCTTCAATAATTATGCCCATAGTCTTGAGCTGCACTCGGATTTGATCGGCTGTTTTCCAGTCTTTGGCTTTTCGAGCTTCCTCTCTTTTGCGAATTAGTTCTTCAGCTTCTTCAGACAGTTTCTCTTCCTTCTCAACGTCACCAATTACGCCAAGAACCTTATCGAAACCTACCATTAAAGTATAAACTTTCTGCGCTTCTTCTTTGCTCAGTTTATCATCATCTATCAGATTGTTTACTTCTCTGGCAAATTCAAACAACGCAGCCAACGCCACACCTGTATTCAAGTCGTCGTCCATAGCCTCACTAAAATCTTTTTGAACACGATCCATCAGTCGTTTAATTTCGTCTCCACAGCCTTTTCCGTTTGCATCGATCAATCTGTACATGAAGTTGATCAAGCGATCAATTGCTGCCTTTGCTCCTTCCAGTCCTTCAAAGGTGAAGTTGAACTGTTGTCTGTAGTGGCCTGACAGGAGCAGATAACGTAAGGCTTTGGGGTCATGGCCTTTGGCTATCAGATCATTGAGGGTGTAGAAGTTGCCGAGGCTTTTGCCCATTCTTTGTCCTTCGACCAGTAAGTGTTCGCAGTGGAGCCAGTAGTTCACGAATTTTTTGCCTGTGGCTGCTTCGCTTTGTGCGATCTCGTTTTCATGGTGTGGGAACAGGTTGTCAACGCCGCCTGTGTGAATATCTATTGTTTCTCCAAGGTACTTGATGGACATGGCTGAACATTCAATGTGCCAGCCAGGATAGCCCTTCTCACACCACGCGGATTTCCAGTTCATGATATGCCTTGAATCATTAACCCACAATGCGAAATCGAATTGGTTCCTCTTGTCAGGATTGTATTCTACTCTTCCACCTGCACCTGTTTTCAGCTTCTCGATGGTGTTTCCTGATAGTCTGCCATAATCCTTGAATTTTGCAACGTCAAAATAAACTGAGCCGTTCACGACGTAAGCATAGTCGTTTTCTATCAGCTTCTGGATTAGTCCGATCATATCGTCGATGTGATCGGTTGCTCTGGGTCTTACCATAGGTTCCTCAAAATTCATCTTCTTAGCATCTTCCAAGAATACTTTAATGTAGAAGTCGGCTATTGCCCATGGATCTTTTTTCTCTCTTTCTGCGGCGGTCGCCATCTTATCTTCTCCGACATCAACGTCGTGAAACATGTGGCCCACATCGGTGAAATTCATGACCTGCTTGACTGTGAAGCCCTTGTATTCCAGATACCTTCTCAACACGTCGGCAAAGGTGAAAGCACGCAAATTCCCTATTGTTGCATAGTCATAAACCGTTAAACCGCAGTTGTACATGGTTACAACTTCTTCTTTCAGCGGTTTGAAGGATTCCTTATTCTTTGTCAAAGTATTGAACAACTTGAGCATTAGGTCTTCTCTCCTAGGACTCTTTTGTGTTCCACCTAGTTGTTGAGTATGACATGAAATGTGGATGTGGCTAGTTATATTTTACCTTTAGTTAAAGGCGTGAAAAACGCAGTTCAGTTCGTACTTCAACATTCCAGTTCAGAAAGGTGCCTTGTTGAGAAGTTGATTTTCTATGGATTCTCTAGTCGTATCTTTTGAGTTTGATCATTTTTCGGTAGTGTTTGAGGTCTGCTGCCACGCGTTTCAAAAGGTACAGCTCTTGCATTGTGTTCTCGAATTTCGTGAATTCTTTAGTCATTTTTTCTAGGAATGCGATGTTCTCTGTCATTCGTGTTCATCTTCTTAGCGCTGTGTCGGAGGGCTTTCATCGTTTGTTGGCTAGCCACACTCAGCCGATTTCCGTCATCGAGGAGAAAGGAGAAGGCTTCGAAAACGGAAAAGAAACCATTTATGGCTGTTTGTGGTTTGCCTTCGACCTTAGCCCTCCACACTGCGTCGGAAGACTTAAGAGACGATAGTCTTATAAAAAGATTACTGAATAACACAAAACTACAAACGTCAGAATAAGAGCTAACCTATGGCCAAGATGCCTTCCAAAATCCTCTTTTCTTCAACGCTCAACTGCTTTGAAAGCCAAGTCTTCAAGAGGGAGGTAAACTTCGGAAGCTCGCCACTGTAAGTTATGACCTGGCCGTTGTTCAATGCGTCAACTTGGAAGGTCTTCTCTGCCTCTCGGTACAGGAAGGAAACCGTCTGAGCTTGGTAGGCTAGAGTTTGAAAATCTTCCCATTGTTTGCAGCGCAGGATCACTGGAGGACCTCGTGATTCTCTTGTTTGCAGAGGCTCCTTGGCTTGTTCATGCACTTGCAGTTGCGGTACTGGAACGGGTGAATTTGCATGTGGAGCTGACAGGTACGTGATGAGGTTAGCTATTTCATTCTGTAAAGTGGTTAGTCTTTCTTCAACTTTCTCCACTTTTCCGCTCAATTCGCCTGTGTCGCCCATTCGTACGGTTATTGTGCCCAGTTCGTTTATGAGTTTGTCTAAGTCTTTTTCGTGTTCTTTCAGAACGTTGACTATGAAGTCTATTGCTTCTAACGCCTCGTCTCTCGATGGGGCTTTCTTGGACATTGAGCTTCTACCATTCCTTAAACCTAGTCAATACTGCTCTTTATAAATAAACCTAGCGAATCCTTAAAACTTATCCGTAGGAAGACATAGCCGTACTTATTGAGAATAAGGTGTACCTTCTAGGAATAATGTGCCTATTCCATAGAGTTGCATTTTTCATCTTGTTTCTACTTCCGTTTCCTGAATAGTTTCTTGCCATCCATATCAGTAACGTATTCGAAGCCTACCTCAACTAGCCTACATGCTTCGTCTAGATTGGACGCTAAACATCAATGTAGAACATGCAATCTTTAACGCGACTAATGAGGAATTCCATGTTAAAAGATGTCTGCTCTGAAAGAATCTATGCAATTAGACAAAATGTCTGAAATGTCTAATCCTATGCTCTCTTCCCAAAAAGAAGCAAATCGTAACATTATTTTTGCGATATAATAATAACTCTATACAGTTTGGATGCTTAGGAAACTTTCACAATGCATTTCAAGTTCGCTAAAACGTACTACAGAGCCTTCTTCCGAAAACCATAATTTCAAACTCAAGCACAAGCATACTTAGAAGTATAGATGAGCGAGCGGGTGTAAGTTCTAAATGGATGATAAAGAGAAGATAAGGAAAATGAAGAAGACTGAGAATTACGGCATTGATCTTTTCCCTAGTATACTTTGTACTCTATGCAATCTTTCAGTACCCGACATTAATCATTCTCGTGATAGGCACTTGGGCGTTTGTGTTTGCGACAGAGTTGATGTTGGAGCTGGAGGTTCTGGCTTGGTAATTCAAGAATATCGAAGCATGGGAGAGTTAAAATATCTGGTTCAAGAACATAGTACTTCTCTAACTAGATGGTGCCTGCACCATGCATGGAAAGCTGAGTTTGAATGGGAAAGAGGACATTATCAAGTTCATTTCTGAGAAAAATATTAGGCTTTTGAACCTGTGCCACGTTCCTGAAGACGGCAGGCTCAAATCACTGAGTTTTGCGGTGTCGAATGATAGGCGAGTTCGTGAGGTTTTAGAGTTTGGAGAGAGAGTTGATGGGTCGAGTTTGTTTTCGTTTATTGATCCGCACAAGAGTGACATTTACATCATGCCGAAGCTGGATTCGGCTTTTTTGAACCCGTTTTCGCCGATTCCCACGTTGAATGTTTTGTGTAGGTATTTGGATGAGGATGGTAAGCCTTTGGATGTGGCTCCTGAGAACGTGCTGTCGAGGGCTGAGGATAGACTCCGCGCTAGCACAGATGTGACATTGAAGGCTTTGGCTGAACTTGAGTTCTTCATGATCGGTAAGCAGGAAGCTGAATCGCTTTTTCCGAGTGTGCCTGACAAGAATTATCATGAGTCTGCCCCGTTCAGCAGGTTCGAGCAGGTGAGAAACGACATTATGGTTACGCTGGCAGACATTGGCATTGAGATGAAGTATGGGCATTCTGAGGTCGGCAAGCTGGTTGAGAAGGATGGCACGGTTTTGGAACAGCATGAGATCGAGTTCACGCCTCAAGGCTTGGTGGAGATGGCGGAAACAGTGGCGATTGCGAAGTGGGTGATAAGGAATATTTGTGTGAGGCACGGAGTTTCTGTTTCGTTTTCCCCCAAGATCAATTTGGAACATGCTGGGAACGGCATGCACATTCACTTGTGCGGTTTGAAGAACGACAAGAACATAGTCGCAGATGCAGAGGGGCGATTGAGTGTTGAGGCGAAGGAGATGATTGGTGGAATTTTGAAGTTTGCGCCGAGCTTGGCGGCTTTTGGGAATCCTACGCCTGTTTCGTATTTGCGGTTTTTGGCTCGGAAGGAGTCGCCGATGAATATTAGCTGGGGTGTGCGGAATCGTTTGGCTCTGATAAGGATTCCGCTATGGTGGAGCTTTAAGGATGGCGAGGAAGTGGCAGACAATTGCAAGAAGACGTTTGAGTACAGGGCTTCAGACGCTTCAGCCAATGGCTATCTGCTTCTCGCTGGACTGACAGTAGCGGTCGAGCATGGGCTTAAGAATCATGAGGAGTCATTGAAAGTTGCTGAAGAATTGCATCTTGAAGAGTCAGGCAAAAAAAGAAGAATGAAGCGCTTGCCGAAATCATGCAACGAGTCTGCATCGAACCTAAAAAGAGACAGAAAATACTATGAAAGCGAAGGGGTGTTCCCAAGGGCTGTCATTGACATGACCGTCAAGAAGCTCAGAGCGTACAAGGATAATGACTTAGCCCAGAAGCTCAGGGAGGAACCACAGAAAGTCGAAAAGCTGATGCAAGCCTACTTACATTATGGCTAGATTAGGGCAGAACCTTCGCTCTCGTGAAAATTATACCATCTACATATGGCTTGACAGATAAGTCGAACGTGGTTTAGGGAACTTTGTAATGCTTATATGAGACTATGCTTATGAGCTACCCATAAACAGATAGGATTGAAGTTTCAGAGAAACAGATATTATTGTGAGTGGGCGGGTAGATCAGCTTGGTATGATCGCAACGTTGGCATCGTTGAGGTCGCGGGTTCAAATCCCGCCCCGTCCACTATTTTCCTCATGAAAGAGACTTCGGCAAGAATCAGTCTTCCAGCACAAGGCTGAATATATCTCACACAGTTCCGTTTTTCTCTCTTGACCCCTACTTTCTGTGGATTGTGCCTTTAGGTTCAAGGAATTGTTTTGGGATGTGTACGGCGAATTTGCAGATGAGATCCCCCTTCAGGACAGTCTCTACAACGTCTGCTTTTACAGTTTGGTCAAATATAACGTCCCAAGGTCGCTTCTCAAAGCCTGCGCTGCAGTAGCAGAAGTTAGGCGAAATTTTCATGTTTGATTTTATGGCTTCGCGCACCCATGGGCAGTGGCAGGCGTAGTATCTCTTCATTTTTTATCTTTCTCGTGCAGGTACTTCTTTGCCATATATGGAATCTTTGTGACATAGATGATGTCTCCTTCTCTCACACCATTCTGACACGTCGGAGTGTTACGCACATAATCGAGAACTTCCTCATCGATTTCCTGAGTGAAATACAATGTCTTCTCCTTCATGTGCTGTTCAAGCTCAGCAACATACTCTTTGTGCCGTTTCTCCAAGAAATCATCTATGCTCTTAGAAGCTAGGAACCTCTTCCTCTCTGGCAGATACTCTTCTTTTGGACCCGCGTGAGGCCCACTTGACAGAACCTCTCCGCATGCATTTTCGCCCAGCTTGGCCTCAAGTTTTTCCATGAATTTCTTGGTAATTTTTGGCTTGCCCTTTGAAGGCGTGCCCAGAGGTGGCAGTTCGATTCCTTCAAAAATCTCGTCACCCTTGCTCTCGCCGACTGTCTTTTTCAACGTTTCCGAAAGATTCTCCAGAACATCGCTGCCATCGATCAGTTCTAGCAAGGCAACCGTTACTTCTCTGTTATTTGCGAAACGAGCGTATCGCAGGAGTGCGAGAAGATTCTCCCACGTATTCTTTCCATTCTTCATCAAAACTCTCACAAGACTCGCAAGATCGCGAGGTGTTGCACCGCCCAAATCTCGGCTCTTATCCTTTTTTTTCAGAAAAGCCTCAAACTCCTTCACCATTCTAACGTGCGCCTGAATAGTCTCTTCTTTCAGATTTCTCCCGGTGCCGAAGACTCTGAATCCTTCTTCGTCCAATTTTTTTCACTTCTTTCGCTGCATCGTACTCAGCTTTGCATTTAACCTTTAGCAAACGAGTGCATGCTATGTCTTATTGGTGAGACGAAGCACAGTCATCAAAGAAAGGAAAAGTGATCGGAGATTATCACGATTCATTCTACAAAAACTATTTCAAAAAAAAGAGTGAGGAACAAGGGCTACTGCAAAGATTCTTAGGTCTTTGTTGTTCTTTGCGGTTTAGTTAAACTTTGGAAGGCTCGCCTAAGATGCTCTAATTCTCTTTCCTCTAAAGGTGTAACTCCCTGTGAAATCAAAGACTTGAATAATCGCTCATCGAGAACTTTAGCGCGCCAGCTTGTTGCTAAATTCAGACTTTAATAGATTTTATTCGACAACTATCCTTCCGTCAAAACATCGAGACACATGACAAGAAAAAACCCAGACCCATTAAAATCCATTTTTGTCCGAATTTAGCAACGGCCTAGCGCGCGTGCTAACGGTCTAATCCAGCGGGGTTTGGCGGGCGTTCTGTCGATTCTCGTCCTATCAGCAAAATCAGTTTTGGTGCTAGTTCGTAGGCGACGTCTATGATATCGTCTGGCTTCAGTCCGGCGAGCGATGCTATCTGGAAAAGTGTCACTTGGACATAGTCCTTTTCCAATATCTCCATAGCCTTTCTTGTTTTTTCTTCAATATGTTTGTCGTCTTTGAAGAAAATGAAGACTTTGCGTGAATCTACGCCCTTAATGGAACGGATCTCCTTTTTCGCCACAATCAATTTTTCACGCTTCAGTATTGCGATGTCGCGATCGAGGGTAGCTTGGCTCACCGAGGGAAACCTGCTTTTCAACTCTAGGCGACTCTTCCCTCCGGTTGTGGTTAAGATGTAGATTATGGTAGCAATCCTTTCTCCTTCGCTTTTTCTAGACGCTTTAATATTTGTCACCCAGTGAGTGCCAATTTTGGCTAATTATCACTCAGTGCTAAATTATCTATAAAACAGTTACGCATCAATACTATCCTGCAAAAAAAGTGATCGCTATGTCACGTAAAAAATGTCCAAGATGCGGCCGAGCCATGTCACTTTCAGGCGAGTTGAAACTCGGGTTGCGGGGCGGGCGTCGGAAGGTGAGGATTTGCAAATTCTGCGGATACCGAACGATAAGCTAAGGGTTGCCGAAGCTCACATGTCGCACGCGCTGACAGTTTTCTTTTGGCCTCTGCAATGTCGCAGGCGCGACGATCGGACTTGCAGGAAACGCGCGCGGATTTGAGGTGACGATTGATGAGTAGGACTAGGAAAAAGGCGCAGAAGACGCGACCGAAGCTCTATTCGAAAGGTAGCATCAACAGACTCATTGACGATTTGGTTCACCCGTTGTGCAAGCAGAACGCTAGCCTCATCTTCTTAGACGGTTTTTTCCACTCGTTAGTGGAACAGAACCTACCTTTGAGCGTCCGGAAATTCATTAGATACAACCTTCCCAAACTGTTGGAACAGCTCAGCGGGGGTTAAAACGCGGAGAGTCTGGCTTGTGGTGGTCCTACAGATTGAGGATGTGAAATAGAGTGCGCAGACTTCCGCCGCAAGTTGAACGGGAAATTTTGAAGCGAGCGCTTCAGGGCGCTACTTACAGGGAGATAGCCCGCGAGTTCAGTGTCAGTGTAGCCACGGTGAGCAGGGTGTTCGAAGATGCCCGGAAGAAGATGCCTGACGTTGATTCGTTGAGAGAGCTGAGCATTCTCCTGAGCAAGGCTGGGTTGACTGTTTTCGACGCGACGAGGTCGTGCAGACTCATGGAAAGCATGAACAAGTGGGGCATAAGCCTGGAGGAGCTTGGCGATTACGTGAAATTAAATGAGAGGTTCCTGTCGGAGAGAGCTCTGGATGAGAATTTTCTTTCCTATGCCTTGAAGCTCATGCAACTAGAACAAGTCTCTGGGCGAACATATCAAGAAGTAGTTGAAGACTTCGAGAAAAAGGGGAAAGAGGCGGCCGAAGCTGAAGAAAGGAAGTTGGCTCTCGAGAAAGAATCCCTCGTGCTCAAGGCCGAATTGAACGAAACCAAAGCTAAGCTTGCAGAACTGAAGTCGGAAATAGAGAAGGCTACAACTGTACGGAAGGGACTGGCAGAGATAGGACTGAATAAGCTTGCCCAGCTAGTCCGGTTAATTCAAGACTTCGAATCTCTTGGATTCGACGCCAATCAAGTGAAAAGGCTTGCCATGTGGAATCGACGACTACAGGAGCTTCACATAGACCCAGATGGGCTCGACAGATACATCGCGGAGAGGGGCCCCCTGGAAACTCAGAACAATACCCTCAGACTTGCTAACGAGAGAATTGAAGCCGACGTCAATGCACACGAAATCCGCAGGGCAACCCTTGTAGCAGAGAGTTTTGCTTTGCAGGCAGTGGATCTAATTCTGAGAACCGGAACTTTGACCATGCGTTGCGAGTCATGTGGACATTCGCTGCCGATATGGTTGCCGACTCAAGAGGCTTTTTGGAACTTGATAAATACCGGACAAGTCTTGATTTTCAAGTGTCATGACTGCGGCATGTCGAAAGTGTTTACGCCTTGGGAGATTGCCTTTCAGATCGCGTGGGTTATCCTTCCTACGAACCAATAGAGCTTATGAGCCCTCAAAGATCCCACCCGTTTCGCCTTGTTCGGATGTTCGTTCTGTTCGAATGTTACAATGTTCGGTGTGAACACAGGTAAACACCTGGTTTCGCACCAATTCTGCATGTGAGATAGAGCCCTCAAGAGACTACAGCGCGCGCTGATCAGTGAATTGTTTGCTAAACTTGCATAAGCGAACAGTTGAAAAGCGCGCGCTAGGCCGTTGCTAAATTCGGACAAAAATGGATTTTAATGGGTCTGGGTTTTTTCTTGTCATGTGTCTCGATGTTTTGACGGAAGGATAGTTGTCGAATAAAATCTATTAAAGTCTGAATTTAGCAACAAGCTGGCGCGCTAAAGTTCTAACGTGAACCCAGACTTTACGAGAAAGTTCCTAACTTCATGTACATAATCTGAGGGGACACCATAAGAGATCGACAGAAGCCATGCCCAGCTGCACACAAGATTATCTCAATCTTTGTCTCGTCCGCAGAAAGTTCCTTCAAGACTATCAGAATTGCGGCATCGTTTTCCACGCGGAAAAAGTACTGCTCACCCAAAATGACCCCGACAAGCGATTCACCAGGCTTGCCATTTCAGTCTATTGCAAACCCTGGTATACTCTTGAATTAACTTGAAACTTTCGAAAACCCCAAAGCTCAAAGAATAAGGATAGTGGCGGCGAGAATTTGTCGAAAAAAATATTCTGACTCTCGAGTATCCTAAAGAAGCTTTTTAACATGCAAAAACACACACTAGTTTCGATGCTAGACCCTAAAAACGTTGATTTCAAGAAGCTTGGCTTCCACGCTGGATTAGAGGTTCACCACCAAATCCGCTCTGAAAGAAAGCTGTTCTGCCGCTGCCCACCCATTCTAGAAGAAGATCCAAACAAAATGGACTACATGTTCTACCGCTATTTTCGCCCTGTCTTAGGCGAGATGGGTGATTTCGATCCTGGTATGCTTGTTGAATTCGAAAAAGGCTACAAAGTAGTCTACTACGCCTGCGAAAGAAACACATGCACGTACGAAATGGACGAAACCCCACCCCTCTACCCAGACATGGAAGCCATAAGGAAAGGTTTCATCCTAGCCTTCTACTTCAACTGCTCCGCCCTAGCAGAAGAAATCGTAGTCAACAGAAAACAGTATCTTGACGGCTCTATAACGACCGGTTTTCAGCGAACCTTCATAATCGGCAGAGACGGTTGGATTCCCGTAAGCGGAAAAAAAGTCAGAATCACAAACCTCCACATCGAAGAAGACGCCGCCAGAAGAGTGAACTGGAAAGACACAGCAGACCGAACCGTCCACTTCAATCTTGACAGATTAGGCATTCCATTAACCGAAATAATCACCGACCACAGAGATGTTGAAACATCTGAAGAACTGATCGAGTTAGCTAAACAGATTGGCCGAGTGTTGAGGATAAGCCACATCGGCAGAAGAGGAATCGGCACAGCGCGTCAAGACGTCAACTTGTCCATAGAAGGAGGAAACCGAGTTGAAATCAAAGGCGTCCAAAACCTCGCACTGTTCGACCTTTTATGTCGCCACGAAGCCTTGAGACAAAACGCGCTGATTGAAATCAACAACGAAATGAAAAAACGTGGAATAAAAAAAGAAAACTTCGAACACACCTACGTTGACATATCCCACATATTCAAACTCAAAAATAACAACAAAGCCTTCGCCACCATATTCCCCAAAATGAAAGGACTCTTCGGAACAGAAATCCAGCCCAATAAAGACTTTGGCGAAGACATCTTCGAAAAAAGCATGCTCATCACAGGCATTCCGCGAGAAGACCACTACCACAGCGACGAGATGGAAGAGAATGCAGTTCGCAAGCGCTCCGAGCACCCGTGCAGACTGCCCATTGACAATAAGAAGTACGCTGAAATATGCTCAATCCTAAATCCCAAACCAACAGACGCTTTCATACTCGTCGTCGGCCCCGAACGAAGAGCCATGCACGCCATGAAAAAAATTGTCGAAAGAGCAAAAATGGCGTTGGACGGTGTGCCGCAGGAAACTCGAAGGCTTCTGTCTAACGGAAACAGTGAATTCCTCAGAGTAATCCACGGCAAAGAACGCATCTACCCCGACACCGACACACCACCAATTGTCATCAGCAAAGACATGGTTGAAGAATGCAGAAGCAAAGTGAGCAAACGCCCGTGGGAAATCAGCCAAGAATTCCACATCAGATATGGCTTTAACCAGAACCAAATTGACCAGCTCATAAGAGCTGAAAAAATCGAGAAATTCCACGACTATTCTGAAAAACTGCAGCTCAGCGGCCAGCTAGCCTACCGCTTACTCATCGAATGGTACCGCAGAAAAAAACGAGAAGGCATTCAGTTCACCATCCAAACCTGCAACAAATTGGCTGAAGCTCTCTCCTACAAGCTGATACTCCCCGAACAAATCGACGCACTCATCAACCTCTTCGCCAAGGAACCAAACCTTACTGTCAAACAAGCTCTGAAAAAACTCGGCGTCTCTCCTATAAGCGAGACAGAGTTGAACAAGCTAATTCTGCAGAAACTGCGCCTTTTTGATAAAATCAAGACACGATCTGACGAAGATTACAGAAAAATCGTGACACCCAAGATTGTTGGCGAAGTGTTGAAATCCATCAATCATTCTGTTTCTGGAAAAGAAGTTGCAGATAAGATTCACTCCTTAATCAATAGGAGATAGAACAAGATGTCTGAAAAGAAAGGCAAAAATGAACCTGAAGGCTACCGTGGTGCGCTCCGCGAACGTCTAGTTGGAGAAGGAATACGCACATGGAGCAAAGTGAAAGTAACAAAGGGCAACGCCGTTTATGAAGGAGTGCTGTTGCCCAGAAGCCAGCACACATCCGACTTCTACATCACATTAAAGGTGGACACAGGATACAACCTAGGCGTTCTGGTTGACGACAGCACCGAAATCGAGGAAAAAGGCTACAAGAAAGGACACTATCAACTCCCTCGCATAGACGTGCAGTTCAAGAGAGAACTGCCAAACGTCACACTTCTGGGCACAGGCGGAACCGTAGCCTCACGACTGGACTACAGAACAGGCGCCGTACTACCGGCCTTCACCCCAGAAGAACTCTTCTCAGCCGTGCCAGAACTCGTCTCCACCGTCAACCTGACCCCGAAAACACTTTATCAAATCCTCAGCGAGAACTTCAGACCAGAATACTGGGTTAAAACCGCTGAAGCCATAGCCAAAGAAATCCAAAGAGGAACGAAAGGCGTCATCATAGGCCACGGCACAGACACAATGTGCACCACAGGCGCCGCCCTCTCCTACTTCCTACGCAATCTCCCCGTCCCTATCGTCCTCGTCGGCAGCCAACGAAGCAGCGATAGACCCTCCTCAGACGGCCCAAGAAACATTCTCTACGCAGCCACACTCGCAGGACACGAAAACTTCGCCGAAGTCGTCGTCTGCATGCACGGAGGCACAAGCGACAGCTACAACCTCATCCACCGAGCCACACGCTGCCGAAAAATGCATTCCTCAAGACGAGACACATTCCGTACACTGGACGACATCCCACTCGGCAAAATCGATGAAATAGGCGTAACATGGTTCAAAAACGACATCAGACCACGCAGCCCTGTTGAAGATTTCCGCTTGGACACGAAGATCGACACCCGTGTCGGCATGCTCTACTCCTATCCCGGAATGAACCCAGACATCCTAGACAGCATGGTCGACAAAGGCTATCATGGCATCGTCATCATCGGCACAGGACTAGGCCACGTGGGCACGGACATGTTCCCGCCTTTAGAAAGATGTCAAGAAGAAGAAATCCCAGTAGTCGTTGTGGTTGAGCCGCTTTTCGGATACATTCACCTCCGAGTGTACGAGACAGGCAGAGACATGCTCGCAAGAGGCGTCATCGAAGGTGCCAACATGCTTCCATCCGCAGCATACACAAAACTCATCTGGGTCCTAGGACACACACAAAACATGGAGGAAGTAAAAAAACTCATGCAAACAAACATCGCAGGCGAAATCACGCAGAGAGAAGGCCCAAGAGGCTTCCTACTTCTACAGGGTATAGAGAAAGGCATAGATCACGTGCTCAGAAACCTCTAATGACAAGAACTCAGACAATTTTCACCATTTATGGCCGATATACTTTAGTCAAGTCTATTACTTCTCTATCCGTCAATGCATAGACATGATTCACGTCTTTGCCCCATTCCAAGGCGTACATTAAGGGTTGATTGATCCTCTTTTCAGTTGGATCAACGTGAATCCAATTGCCATCAACAAATACTTCGACCCAAACGTGATCTCCAGCCACCTTCTTGGAATTGTCTTGAAGGCTGGAACAATCGACAACCAATCTAACCTCATAGTCATTTGTCAAAAGCAAGCCAGTGTAGAGCAATGCGAACTCGCCGCACCTGCCTTTAGCCTGCAGGATAATGTCAATCGGCAGTTCTGCTCTCTGCTTTGGCAATTCATCTTTAGTGTATTTGAGATGCTGATGCTCCCACTCCAGAAGCTGTTTCCAGTCCAAACCCTCGATGGAATCCTTCAAAGCAGATTTCGCAAAATCAGCGAGTCTCATCTTGTACTCGGGCGTTGCCATCTCCACATAGCGCTGCCTATATCTCTTCACTGTGGGATGGTCTTCCATGTGACATTCACCACGACGACGGCCATTTTCATCTACTCCACTAGCACATAATATTCGGGAAAAGAAAATAGGGAGATCATCTGAAAAACGCAAAGCTAGTATTTTACTTTTTGATTGCTTTCTTGACTTTCGCCATCATATCAGGCGGAAAAGGAGCTTTCATGTTGTGTACTTTGGCGGCGTGCTCCGTTATCTTCTTCATGAGTTCCTCTTCAGTTTTTGCTGTGGCTTCAAACGGGCAGCTCATGCCCAAATCCTTACATTTGAAAGAAGGCATGTTATTCATTTTCCTCCTACAATGTTCTTCCTGCATAGAGTTCTGCTTTTAAATCTTGTCTCTATCTCCGGAATTTAATCTTGCTCTTCCAGCTGCCAAACTGTTTCGTAATCGCGACAAATGGGAGAAGCAGAGAGAGGGCTATTCCAAGCAATTGCTAAAGCAGTATTTCCAATACGCATGAACAAGGTTATAAAGATGAGTAGGAATACGTAGTGTGAATCATCTGATAATGGATCGCTGAGATGGATGTCAACAGGTTTTGAAAGACTTAGGAAAGATTCTGAACTTCAGGATTACTGGATAAAGAGACTAGTGGCCTTCATTATAGACAGTATAATAGTAGGCGTGGCCACGTTCATCATAACTATCGCTGTTTGGATACCTTTTGTTCTTGTTGCAGCTGCAACAGGCTTGCCTTGGAGCATGTTCAACCCATTCTCGTTCCCGTTCTACTCAGGAATACTCAGCATCTTATACTTCACGTTGTTTGAAGCTTACTATGGGTCGACGTTTGGCAAGAGAATTATGAACCTGAGGACCACGAAACTTGATGGACAAAAACCATCTCTGGACTCGGCCTTCATTAGAAACATCAGCAAGATTTACTGGATTCTGGTTTTAGTGGACACGCTGATTGGTTTAGCAGGCTCAGGTGACCCCCGACAAAAAGTAACTGATCACGTTGCTGGTACAATCGTTGTCCCAACTAATATTTCTCCACTGACGCAAGTAGCATCTGGCCAAGCCGGTAACAGGTTTTGCTCTCATTGTGGACAGAAGCTATCTGCAGATGCCAAGTACTGTCCCAAATGTGGGAAAGAACAAAATCAAGAATAGTAGCTAGGATCAACTACAAGGTAAAGCGGTGTTCACCTGCATAGATTTACATGCGGCTTGCGAGAATAATCGCTCTGACGATGAGGGACACGCCGATTAGCATTACTATTAATGTCCAAAATGTGAACCACGTTGTTATTGTTGATGCTTCGTTGAGATATGTGCTGATGAGATAGTTCGTTCCTAGCCAGAAGACCGCGTTGGATGCTGTTTCTGCTTTTTTGTGTAAGGGTGAACTTCCAACAAACCTGAGTGCCAAGATGGCGATTTGGAAAAATCCCCAGATTAGGCTGAATTGCCCGGCAACCGTGTAAACTGTCATGTGTTCGTTTGGGGTTGTTGGAGCAGGAAATAAGACGTGTTGCATGTTGGGAACAGAAACAGCGTCGAAGTCGCGGAAGAATGCTATCACCTTGTCATAGAGGTTAGGCGTGACCACAAAGAACATGCCAACTAGGATGAAAAAGAACCCTGCAGATACTGCAGTAATGTAGCCTTCCCGATATCTGTGTCGAGGAACTGGATTTCCGTTCAACTCGTACGCCTCAGCAGCAGTATTTGACGGAATGAGCATATAACATTTTTTGATTCGCGGCCTTAGGTGTAGGTCTTAAATACTTGCTAATAAATAGAAGCAAACAACATGAGCTGGTGAATGTATGTCCTTTTGTCCGAAATGTGGCGCTGAAGTGAAAGAGGAAATGGCCTTTTGCCCAAAATGCGGTGCACCATTAAAAGTTGAACAACCTCAAGACATGAAAGAGATGGGAAAAGAAATTGGCGAAAGAATGAGAGAGCATGGAAGAGAACTCAGAGAGAGAATGAGAGAAGAAAGAAGACAATTTCGAGGGCAGAGAAGAAGAGACGAGAAAAACGAAAAAGCAGAAAAGAATGAGCAACCTGAGAAATACGAGAAACGTGAGTTCAGCTTCGTTGGACCGCTAGTTGGTGGCCTAGTATTGCTGTTCTTGGGTTTCATGTTCTACGCACAGCTAACCGGCATCCTTGAACCCAAAATCGTCAGGGCTCTATTGTTCATCACAATTGGTATCATAATCATAGTAGCGGTAATTTATGGAGCAACTATGGCGACGCGGAGACATCCTAGGACCTAGAGACGATTCCAGCTTCTACTACAAATGCGGCAAGAAGATTCAAAAAACTGCTTAGAAAATGACGCTTGAACTGCTTCATTGCTGTCTTACGCATCTAGCCATTTCGTTTTCTCATTTTTTTTCGCAAGCGGACTAGCCGACTTTGTCAAATCTAGATTTAGGAGCACCGCAAACAGGGCAATTCTCAGGAGGCTCTCTTTCAGAGATGTAGCCGCAAACGCTGCATACGAAATACTCTGTGGAGCGCTGCGCAATAAGATGGTCAAGCGCCCTTTTATAGAGGTTAGCGTGAAAGCCTTCCACGTCACGAGCTTGCGAGAATATTAAGGCAGCGGTCTCTTCGCCATCTTCTTCGGCTTCTCGCAACATGGCGGGATAATGGATTCCGTTGACTGCGTTCTCAGACTGGAATGCTCTCTCAAGATTAGTCTGCGTGTCGGCAACAGACTCAAGCATGGCAAAATGCCGTCGCGAGTGGACACCTTCAGCGGTTGCAACAGCCCTGAAAAGATGAGCTATTTGTGGCAGGTCCTCTTCTTCAGCTTTCTTGGCGAACATTAGAAGCCTTTGATGGGCTTTCGCTTCTTCAACAAAAGCAGTATGCACGTTTCCAGCGGTTTTCTCTTTCAAATTCCTTCCCAAACCTATTCATGTTTTCGCGCAATCGGAAATATAAACAGTTACACATCGAATCAAAGATGCAAACTAAGAAGAGAAATTATTATTCCTTCTTTTTCTTCGGCATTCGCTCTCTTCTCACGAGCGTATATGTACGTGGGATTGTCATTAAGCACCTTTGTCTTATGGACTGGTACGCTGGCATGTTTTATCGAAATTCATATAAGGATTGAGCGGCAAACCAGAAGGCTATATTCGGTTAGACAATGCGCGAGGTCTCTACATGAGTATGAATAGTGATGTAAAGAAGTATGTTGCTGAATTGTTGGGCACATTTGTGCTAGTGTTCATGGGCTGCGGAAGCGCAGTCATCGCAGGTACGTACATAGAATTTGTGGGAATCTCCTTCGCTTTCGGGCTTTCCGTGCTTGCTATGGTATATGCCATCGGGAGTATTTCCGGTTGCCACATAAACCCCGCAGTATCCATATCAATGCTTGCTGCTGGCAAGATGAAATTAAAAGACACCATAATCTACGTAGTTGTGCAATGCGTAGGAGCCATTATCGGGGCAGCAGTTCTCTATTGGGTGGCGCTTGGAAACCCACAGTACAGTCTATCCGTGAATGGCTTGGGTCAGAACGGCTATGACTCTGCTTCTCCAGGAGGGTTCTCCATGACGTCTGCATTCATTGCTGAAGTCGTATTGACGTTCATATTCTTGCTCGTCATTCATGGCTCAACCAGCGAGAAAGCTCCGAAAGACTTTGCAGGCGTATCCATCGGATTAAGCCTAGTTCTTATTCATTTGGTAGGAATACCTATAACTGGCACATCAGTCAACCCAGCCAGAAGCCTAGGTCCAGCGGTCATAGTTGGCGGCACAGCCCTAAACCAGCTTTGGCTATTCTGGGCAGCCCCAATAATCGGAGCACTCCTAGCAGCAGCCGTCTGGCGACTCCTCGAACAAGAGGATGCTTGAACTCAAGGAGCATCTATTCTTTCTTGAAATCCGCTTTCTCCATTATTTTGATTATGACTTACGAAAGCAAGATGCATAGGCAGCAGCTAGTTTTGAAGTAGTTCACCATGTGAAAAACGTTTGAGCCACGGTGCGATGGGGAACCTCACTCAGGCTTACCGGTAAAAATGTTCAACATTATAGGTTTTGCTTTACTCATATTTGATTATGTTTAAGTACGCGCTGGCGAAATGTTGCTTCGTGAGGTTTTCCGGTTGGTCAATCTCAAAGACAGATTGAAGAAATTTGCGTTTTCGAAAGGTGCAGATCTTGTTGGCATAGCTCCTGTCGATCGATTCCATGAAGCCCCAGAAGATCACAGACCGACAGACATCTTGCCCGATGCAAGAACCGTTGTCGTGTGTGCCAAAAGAATTCCTGAAAGTGTAGTCATGGGAGAACCAGCGACTTCATATCACCAAATGATGACCGTACTCACCAATCAGCTGGACCTCATCGCCTTCGAAGTAGCCACATACGTCGAGAAACATGGAGGCAAAGCAATTCCTGTCCCGTCCGATGACCCTTATTACGACTGGGATCAGGAAAGACGTCACGGCCGAGGAGACCTGTCTCACAAACATGCTGCCCAAGCAGCTGGACTCGGCAAGTTAGGCAAGAACTCCTTGTTGATCACTCCTGAATTTGGAAACAGAGTTCACCTAGTCTCAGTTGTTACTAGTCTCGATCTAGATCCTGATCCACTGGTCGCGAGAGAAATGTGTCGTCCAACGTGCACGCTTTGCATGACAGCATGCCCTGCGAAAGCGATCAAAGATGGTCTTGTAGATCAAGAGAAATGTCGCTCCCGTGTCTTTCTGAAGCTGCCCAAAGGATTCATAATCGAGGCTTGCCGAGAATGCAGGAAAGCCTGTCCAATAGGAGTGACACACACAAAATCAAAAAGCAAATGATGAGACACACAGAACTTGAGACAGTGGCGTCATTCCAGTTCTTGAACTTCCTTTTTGAAAGTGACTGCAGTTCCAGTGGTAAACATGTGTTCAAGACTGAGCCTCAACCTACAACATTTCGAATTAGCCTTCTTTTGCCGAAATAAGCTCAAGACAGATCCAGAATTGGAGTGCGGGGGGTGGGACCCCCACCCAACTTTACCGGCAAAA
>Ga0315279_10000292_pt1 | contig 104673 bp, 200 predicted proteins | sample YL17G06_20_MG_FD_203694 | JGI IMG/M metagenome (GOLD analysis project Ga0315279, IMG submission 203694) | Sediment microbial communities from Yellowstone Lake, YNP, Wyoming, USA - YL17G06_20 | ecosystem: Environmental > Aquatic > Freshwater > Lake > Sediment | place: USA: Wyoming | collected... | reverse complement strand
CTCTCTCTCTCGTCAATTTTACGGGCACTACGGGGGCGAAAGAAGGCAGTTGAAGGTATTTAGTATTATTTTATGTTACGACTAATATTAATTTACGAGTTAATCGAAAATAATAAAGTTTAAATACTTATCTTTTTATTATTGTTTAGTGATTAATATGTTAGAATCTATAAGAAAAAGAAAAATTAAGGGAGAAGATTTTTTTAGATTCCCCCGCATTTTGAGACATGAGAAAAGTGTTGAATATTATTATAATAATCCTGATTTCCTTGAAAAGGGAATGAAAAAATTAAATTCTGAAGGTTTTCTGGGATTTGGGAAACTATTAAAAAAACCTGATATAGTTGCAATAGATTATCATAATAGATTATGTTTAGTTGAAATTTTAATCGATAAATATGATAAAAATTTAAGAACAGGTAAAGAAGCACTCATAGAAGATGAAGATGTTTTAAAGGAAATAATTTCAGTTATAAAAAAAATTTCAAATAATAAAAAATTCCATCCAAAATATAGATTATTTGTATTGAGCATAACAAAAAATGGAATTATTTTAAGAGAATTCAAAACTATAAATTTTCAAAAAATTAATTTATCCGAAGAAGAAGTTGCTAATTTTATAAGAAAAGTGTGGATAGGATTTGGATTTTATTATATAAAAAAGGATAAAAATTTACAGGGCATAGGAGAAAGGATTGGATTTAAACATGAAGATTCTCGATTTTTAAGAAAAGTAAGAAATGCGATGGCTTTTTTTGGATGGAAAACTGGAAATGATAATATAGATTCTGGAATAGAAATTAAAAAAAGTGGAACTAAAATTTTGTATTATAATATGGATGGAGAAGATTTCTTTGATAAAATAAGACCCATAATAACAAAAAAACAAATGAATACATTAAAAGAAGCAATTAGATGGAAAAATTTACCTGAAAAAAAGAAGAAAGAACAAATTAAATATTTTGAATCACTACTCGAAGTTTTGGAAGAGATGAAATAAATGACACCAGAACAAAAGACAGAAATTTTGAAATGGCACTATGCAGGTAAGAAGCATAGTTGGATTACTGGCAAGTTCGGTGTAACTAAAAAAGATATAGAGGAACTGATATTGAATGCCAATCGATAAAGAATTTTTATGTCTGATGAAGAAAACTGGGTTTAAAATATTGGAAATTTCAGATGATTGGACTACTCCATCGACCAATTATCCATCAAAAGAAATTGTCTCTGCAAAGATATGCAAAGACGAATATCGTGAAGGTTTGTATCTTATGGAAGGTGTCGATGGTTATGATTTTTTCTGGGTAAAAAAAAGAATACCGATTACAATTCTGAAGATAAATGAAAAGGGTGTGATGTTAAATGACCCTTTACATGAAATAGGTATGAAGAAGTTGGCTGAATGTTCCTCTGGCAAAGTTCTTCTCGGCGGTCTTGGTCTTGGTATCATAGTTCATTATCTTGAAAAGAATCCAAACGTTGAAAGCATTGATGTCGTAGAATATAATCAAGATGTCATAGAATTGATAGAGCCTTTAATCCCTAAAACAAAGACAAAGATACATCTCGGTAGCATATTTGACGATAAATGGAAAAGGGGAAAATATGATACGATTATCCTTGACTTGTGGGTGAGAGGTGACGATGGAGAAGGCATCGCTGGAAACGACGAAAAAAGAAACGTGACGGGAGATATGCTCACGGCATTCGGTGATTTCAAGACACAGTTTCCGAAGGCTAATGTGTTTATATGGGGAACAAGAAACCCGAATATTAATCCTTCGATTCCGAAACTACCAAGCAGTAAATACATAGAATTTGTCGAGAGGCTGAATAGATTATGAAAGAAGAATTGAAAGATTCATTAAAGACGATAAAAATAAAACGAAGGAGTCTAAAGCCCATTATAAGAGCAACTATATTTACTCTTAAAAGGGATAAGGAATTCTATAAGAAAATCGCAGAATCCAATTTAGAGAAATTTATCTCAAAAATTAAGGAAGAACTATTAGAACCGCATAAGAATATCACTGATTATGAGAAATTAAGGAAGTTGATTCTTGATGAAGATTCCCCATTAGACAAACTGGTTTTCATCGAAATCAAATTATCTGACTTACATGATATTTTGGGAGAGTTTAAGGATGAAATTGGTATTTATAGAAAGATTTTTGATTTAAATTCAAGAATCTTAAATTTAGAAAAGGAAGAGTTGAAACCATGAAAGAAGAAAAATATTCAGAAATTTGTCATAGATTAACGAACTTTCTTGATACTGATGAAGAAATATCCAAATTTAATAATCATCAAAAAATAAATTTACTTTGGCACATAATAGCAGTTATCATCAATGCTCACTATGAATGCGGGCATAAAGAAGAATTAAGACCACTTTTAGATTTGATTAAGAAGAATTTGAAAGAATGGAAAGAATTAGAAGAAAAACAAAAGGGTTAAGATATGAAATGTCCAAATGATGCTACTGAAATGATTATAGAAGGCAAATTAGGAAATATGCTTTATCACAAAGATGCTTGTTGGTGTTGCCCAAAATGTGGCAAAACTGAAAGAATGTTTAGGCGAGATTTATGGAAAAGAAAATAACTTTTGAAGAAATAGAAAAACATCTTGTAGATGAACATAATTATTCGCCGTGCAATGAGACATGGGCTTGGAATTTTTGCTGTGAGCATACATGGTGCGATGTTTGTAATAATTATATTTATCAAGTGATTTGATTGCTCGAAAATTATCTTAAAAAAACAGCAGATTTAATAAGGAACTCAAATAAACTAAACTGCGAGTTTTTTTATAGAAGTATAGAGGAATTTGTATTACTGAATGGTAGAAAATTTAAGTCACAACCATTAAGTAAAGAAGAGGAAGAACTTGTGACCGAACTGATTGAAAAGGAATACATAGACTGCAAAGTGAGAGAATGCTACAGAAATTCACAGAAACTTTCTTTGTCAAATGATAAAATACTATATGTTGAAGGATTTGCTAAAGGAAAGGGATTAATACCTGTTGGACATTCTTGGAATCTAATAAATGGAAAAGTCATCGATTTGACTTGGTGCAATGGCAATTTGCTTGATAAATCAGAAAGAACACGAGATGCAAGAAAAAAAAGAATAATTCTTGGAGAATTTGAAGGAGAATATTTTGGTGTTATAATCCCGACACGAATTATCAGAAAAAAGATAATTAAAAAAGGGGTTTGGGATAGCATTATAGATAATTGGGAAAATGGATTCCCTTTATTGAAAAAAAAATGGCGAGGTGAAAATAATGGTATGCAAAACAGTCAGAGGAGCAATGAGAAAAGTTCTTGCCGATGACGGCAGAAAAAACAAATTCTTTGATTCGGAAGACGATGGGGATGATGATTGTTAATCATCTTCTTTTCTTTTTTCTATATGGTTTTGGTGGTATATAGACATCATCAGGCATGTCTGGATATTCCAACATCTTCTCTTTCTTTTCCTGATAATCATCCATTTTATATCTTCTCTCCAATTCTTCTTCCGACTGACGATATTATGAACCCGACCATACTTACAACAGCAAGGATTATAATTAAGATTGTGAGTGGTGGTGACATATTCAACAAAAGATTTCCAACACCTTGACCAACATCAGATAAAGTATCATTTAAAGGGTGATAATGTGGAAAATAACTGTTATATTCTGCTATGATTTCATTACCAGATAAATAATAGTCATAAAATTTGACTTCATCTATTGACCCATTAAAATATGCACGAAGCAGTGAAGGTGTTCCTATTGTTAAATTATCTACTACATCTAAATCACCAACTGTCTGCGTGTCATCAAAAATATCCAAATTACCATCAATATAAAGTTTAAATGTGTTTCCTTCTCTTGTTGCTGTTATATAATGCCATCCAGTTCCTTGTATATCTACTGACGATTCAAGGTCTATATACCCTATTTCATCCGTATCTTGAGCAAAAAAACTCATTACATCTGATGATGTTGTATAGAATCCCCATCCAATATCACCAAACTCACCGCCTGATTTGTGAACAACATCTCCATAAAAATCTTCATTATCAATTCTAATCCAAAATGAAACTGAAAAATTATTTAAACCAAAATTCAACGAAGAATCATTATTCATACTAACATAATCATCTGTTCCATCAAACTCCAAAGCACAACCACTTACACCAGAAACCCAGCCATTATCAAAATTATACCTTGTTCCATCACTTACTCCGACACTATCAGCGACTAAATCTCCAGAACATTCATCAAATTTCCACCAATTAATTAAAGATGATGATTTGACCTGCTGAAAAGTAAGAACAAATAGAAACATGACCAAAAGCAAAAGGATTTTTCTCATACATATATAATAGAAAGCCAATTATTTAAAATTTTCTAAAAATTTCACCGAATTGTATTATATTATAGATTGGAGAAAACCTTAAATACATAAAATTATTATCTTTCAGTGATGACAATATTGAAACTTACTCAAGTTAGAGTCAATTGGTCTACCCTCAAGAGCAAAATACATATAAAGAAATGGACAAATAATAGGGTAATCGATTTTCTGTGCAAAGCCTTTAGCATAATATTCTTAATCTTTTTTATATGGGAGATTGCTAAAATATATATGGGGATGTTCTTTTGAAGACAGAGAAAATACAAGACATTGTAAAATTTCATGAAGAGTTCATAAAAAATATGATAGAGAAAAAAGGATTCATCATCGCACAGGTGGCTTTCTGTAAAGGAAGAGTTGTGACACCAATCATTATTCATAGTGGAAGGGAAGAAATAAAAAGAGAAGGTTGAGACCGAAAACTATTTCTATATGCATACCAGAAATCTTCTTATGAATAATCTAATTTTGCTCGACTAAAAGTGAGCCCGACAGAAACGGGCAGGACTTTTAGGTGTTTTGAATTTCGAGATTGAGAAAAGCAAAAGATGTTAAAAAATATTCTGCCAAAGGAAAATACAAGCCAGAGAAAAGTAAAGGTGCGGTAAAATGTGGCTGTGGTTTTCGTTCTATAGATGGAAAGGATTTGGTCGAACATTATAGAAATTATCATCCGAGAGTTTCAAGGCAAGGTTTTCAGGGAGATATGAATTCTATCGCAGATGAAAGACTGAAGAGATTGATAATAAGACTGAAGAAAAAATGGTAGCAATCAAAATCAGACTACCATAAATCGAAAAGGCAGGAAAATTATTATTTTGTATTAGATATGACAGCATATATGATTTTTTCTTAAAATGGGGTATGGAAACGTCTTCTTTTCATGGATACTTTTAAATCTCTATTTTCCTAAATATAGTAAAGAGAGGTGATGAAATGAGAAAAAAGAAAATAGAAGAAGAAAAACCCGTAGTGATTGAAACTGAAGAAGAAATAAAAAACTGGGAATCTATATGAAAATCAAAAATTATACGCAATGGAACACGAGAGACCTGCAAAAATTAATGAATGAATGCGTCAGAAGAGAAGGAATGGATAACCACAGGATAGTGATAATAGAATACAGCAAAAGATTTTGCACGACTCATGGATTAGCATCTATCAATGGCAACTGGATAAGGATGTTCGTATTGAAACCAGTAGTAGAATACAATGAAGGGAATGAAATCAAAAAGAAATTAAGAGAATTTGACAGTGTGCTGTTCGCAGAAATATTCACTCATGAACTCGGACATAATAGAGGACTGCACCATGATGAAATGGTAAACATAAGCGATTTTGAAATGGCTTGGGCGAAGGAATTCAAAGTGAACCTGAAAGATGGATTGAAATTCGAGAATGGAAAGATAATCAGTGCTATACCAAAAGAACCAAGAAACCTGAAGACTGAAAGATATGAAAAGACCCTGAAGAAAGTCAGAGAATTTGAAACAAGAACTAAACGATGTCAAACTCTGTTAAAGAAATGGAAAAAGAAACAAAGATACTATGAAAAACTCAAGGCTTAATTTTTTTTTATAAACTTTATGGACAACCGCAACTTATGACTTCTTGTCCTTGATAATCTCCTGTATGTTGCTGGTTTGGAACATCAAGCCAATATTGCGGATATATTTTACTCTGTGCACTTGTTCCGACTGTTACGATAACATTTGCATCCCTTAAATTCAAAGTCGAATTCCCTTGTGTATTAAGAGTATAATTCAATTTTAAGTTGTTGTTCGCTATCGTATAAGATAAATATGTCAATATTGGGCTTGGAATCGACCACGTTAAATATCCGTTGCAGAGCGATGTTGTGTTAGCCGAGACTGAATAATTGTTTTGTGCTGGATTGTTAGTTGTATTATGAGCGATGCTACTAAATTCAACATTTGAATAGTTCAATGATATATTGCACGTTGCTGTCTCTTGTGTTATCTCGACTATTTGTGATGAACTGTCATTCCTAACAATATTTGGATTTGTCCCGTTTGAAAAGAAGTAGATACTATAATTTCCATAAGCACCGATTGCATAAAGTTTGGATGCAAAGGAACATGATTGACCAGCAGTTAATCCGACACATGCCTTTGGATTTGTGGTGTCTCCGCTATCCATATAAAATGGGTCTCCATATAATCTTGTTCCGTTCCAAGTCACTTTATCTTCGTAAAATCTACCGATAGCAAAAGCAGAAGGTGGAATTATTACTTTTTGTAAGTATTTGTCTTGATTAATATAGCAATCTAATGGAATTACAACAATAAGTGTTCCACCTGTATTACTGTTTACAAATCGTGTCCAATCTCCAGATGAATAATTCCAACAGAATATTTGAAGTATTAGACTGTCGGCAGTCTCATATTTATATGTTAAGTTCGCATTTGTAAGCGGTTTTGGTATAGTATAATTTTCATAAACATTTATTGTTCCAGTCCCACTACAATAAGTGTTCCAATCCATATCATAAGCATTTGAACAACCGCTATTAGAACTTCCCATATCATCTTCGACTATGTATGTATTGTTGTGAATTATATCTTTAGAAAAAATCTCGATTTCTGTATAAGATGATATATTATCGGCAACGTTTGGATTTGTCGTGTTCGATAAGATTCTTATTCTATAAATACCCTTTCCAGTTGCATTCACCAACCAACTTGTTATAAAATTCTGATTGTTTGTCAGACCTGTAGTTGTATTTGGCTGTGGATATAAAGTCCCATTAATCCAAAATGGAATTGCACCAGCGACAGTTGAAATTAAATTCCACGCAGAATCGTAGTATGCTATTGATGTTGGTATCAAGATGAGCAACAAGAGCAGGACGAACATTTTCTTTTTTTGGAAAGTCCTTCCTTTAACTTTTCTCTTTCTCTCGACTTTGGTTTTTTTTTTACTGCCAATAATTATCACCGATAAACTTTTGTTGGGTCTGCCCACAACTTAACTACTTCTGACAATCCAACACTCGCACATTCTCCGCCAACGCATGTAACAGTCCCGTTCATCCAAAATGTTGCATTTTGCTGGACTTTTGTATATGAAGATGGAGCATTTAATGTGACTTCAAGATGCCCCCATGCAACCAACCATCTCGTATAAATTGATAAAGATGTATTATAAGCATCCGAACATGTCGCTGTTATGTTCCAATAACCGCTCTGGTCTATGTTCTGGTCTGCACAATCATAGACAAACAATTCACCTGCATAAGATGTAAAGTTCTGATTTTGGAATCTTATATGATTATCATATTCATCAAAGAGCGAAACTGCGATTGAATTTATATGGTCATTGTCTGGGTCTGTGCAATTGATTCTAACTTGAGTGATGTTATTATTCCAGATAGTCTGATTACAGTTCGTCCATTCAGTCGCATTTCTATAACATTGAATCGTATTGACTACTGGCTTATTAAATCCTATAATAAATGTCATAACATTTGTCACACCTTCTTTTCCATCTGAATTATTAGCATAAACCTTCCATCCCACGATAGATGATGTCATAGAAGAATTGTTCCAAGTGAAATTACTCCAAGAACCCCCGCCAAAAGTTATCGGAGAATTATAAACTCCTGTTTTATTCTGCCAACTTCCTGTCTCGTTTGTCGAAAGCCAAGCATAACCACTAACAACATTCGTCCAATTGGCAGAGAGAGTATTGTTCTGCCCGACTGATATTGAATTAGATGATTGTGATTGGCTTGATGGGGTTGGAATTACTTCTGGCGTTAATGAAATATTAGTTACAATCAGATTGACATCAGAACTTACATTTGTTTGCAATATCAAAAAGAATTGAGAACCACTATCAACTATACCAGTGTAATTGTAAGTTCCTGCATCTATTGTCGCATTTGTCGGTGTTAGGCTTCCATCATTCACATATTTCCACACACCGCTTTCATTGACAAGGTGTATGAGTAAATTATCTTTTGTTGGAGTGCCAGTCGAATTCTTGTAAATATATATTTTCTTATCTGCACCAGTAGTCCAGTTCCCTGTTTTCAAATAAATATTAGACCCAGATGTTACATTTGCAAAAGGTGTTATTGTCACATTCAGTGCCCCAGATGAAACATCACAAGTGAACAAATCAGAAGTAATTATTTGATACATTCCCTGAACGCACCCACCAGTCTTGTTTGTTATTGTAGAAGTCCCTTTTAATATCGAATAATATTTATTGACAACATTAAAGGCATTTGTATAATTTATGTCCGTTTTTTTGACCCATCCAGTCCTATAATATACAGCAGTGTTATTTGGAATAACTGTAGTCCATAAAGAACCCACTCCTTGATACATGAATGTAGAACTTTCACATGCCCACTTATCAAGGTTATCAGTAAGCCTGTCCCATGTGATTATGAACTGGTCTTTTGATGCATCGTTCTTAAAGATTGTCAATCCAGCAGTAGTTGATGCTGTTTTTAAAGCCCCACCCCCACATGAATATGTTTGATTTGCATTTCCACCAAGCCACCAAGAGTCTTGTGCTGTATACATATTTGAAGCAATTGACCAATAAGCACCTGTTCTATTTGTAGCCATATACAAATAATCATAGAAAAAAGTTTCACCACCGAGTATAATGACATCTCTATAACCTGCATTGCTATAACCAACTGGAGTTTGATTAGCCCACATGTGAAATAGAGCCATTGGCGGTGTAATAAAATTAAATGTTACTTGACCTTTATTTACCGTTGCTTCAAGACCATCCTGATGAAATCCTATTGCTACTCTTCCACCGCCGAATGCAAAGTCACCATGCAACCAACCTTCATAACCGCTCCCCTGTGTTTGAATGTCACCGCTTGGAGAATAAAGAGTTTGTGCATATCCCTGTGTCGTATCAATTGTCATATTAAATACGCCATTTGTTATGTTCGTAAAAGTTCCTTGTGTTATTTGAACAGCAGTTGAACCGCTACCAAAATAGAGAACGAAGAAATCTGGTCTTGAATTGAAACAGACCTTGAATCTGAAATTCTTTTCAGTCCCGTTCGGGATTGTAGCGAACTTGTAATAATAGACATTATTAAAATAATAACTTTGATTATTCCCGTGAGTATCATTGTTCCAATAAGTATGATTATCCTTATAAGTCCAACTCGTTATGTTTTGAGGATTAGAACCATCAAGATTCCTATAAGCAAGCCAACCCCCTGAAAGCGTATCATTATCAGTGACACCGATATATTTGTCAGTATAAGTCGCATTTCCGCCTATGGCAGAAAAATACCCGTCCCAATCTGTCATCTCAATGCAGTTGCCATCTCTTTGAATGTTTTTTAACGTGTTGAAAGTAATATTGAACTCTGGCTCTACCTGCAAGTATGCTTTGCCCCATACATTAGTCTTCTCTTCTACAGTCACGGCAAGAGTTGACGGTATCAAAGACAGCAAAATAAATATACTCAAACCTAAAAACAGTCTGTTTTTCATGATTTCACTGAAAATGTTTATGATATATATTAGAAGACTCAATTATTTAAATTTTTTTAATTTTTTCAAAAATTAAGTTTTCGGTCTTGTCAACTACATCAAACCCATAGTTCTTGAGCAGATTTATCTTCAAGTTTGGAGAGAGTTTCGTTTTAGCCATGATTGTTTTAGCATCCTTATTCCTTTCTCTAAACATCTCTCTTTCCCTGATGTAAAGGCTGAAATTCTTGGTTCTCATAGGAGATATAATATGGCATAATTAATATAAATAATTTAGAAAACTTTAAACTTTAAACGTTTAAATATTTTAACATTCTTTAATTATTATCAGGTGATTAAATAGATGAGATTAAAAAAAGGCATTATTGAAGAGCGATTGAAGACAGCAAGGAAACTATTCAAATCTGGATTAAATGCAAGACAGGTAGCAAAGAAAATGAGAATCAAATTTGACACTGCACAAAATTACAAGAAACTGCTTGGATTGACAAGACCAACGACAAAAAACGGCAAAAGACTTGGAAGAAAGAGAAACCATTTAAGGTTTATAGCCAAAAAGATAAAGAGAATAATAATTGAGATAGGTTAATATGGAAGATGAATACGCTGATGCAAAGATTGAGGAAGGGGAAGCAACGCCGACAGAATCTGGCAATGAGATTGGAAGGATAACTGGAGCGACAGCAGATATTATTGTAAGAGTTACCGATTTCAAAGGAAACAAATATATCGATATAAGAAAATTTCTTCATGGGGAACGCTATCAGGGATGGAGTAGAAAAGGAATAAGTCTAAAAATCGAATATCTTGATGACTTAATAACATTTTTAAATAAAATAAGGGAACGAAATGGACAAAAGAAGACAGAGGAAGGGAAAGACACTTGAAGAAATATATGGAAAAAAGAGAGCGAAAGGAATAAAAAACAAATTAAGGATTAGATTTTCAAGCGATAACAACCCCTCAAAAAGACCAGAAGTGAAGGAAAAATTAAAAATCGCTAAAATTAGAGAATGGAAAGACCCATATTCCAAATATAATACAAAAGAATACAAAAATTTGCATAGTGAAATAATGAAGAAATGGCTCAAAGAAAACCCGCATCCGTTTTTGCATAGAAAACTCGATGAATATCACATTAGTTTATTAAGAGAAACAAGAACAAAAAGAATGAAAGAATTGTGGAAAGACCCAAATTCTGTTTTTAATAGTAAAGAATATAGAGAAAAACTAAAAAGAAATAGTTCTAAATTTCTTCAACATCATATTGTTCCACGAGAATTAGGTGGAAAAAAAGTTATTAAAATAGACAGAAAAAATCATGGTTTTGTTGAAAATCACATATATCGAAAAGTTTTGTATGATTTAGTTAGAGATTATGTCCCAGAAAAAACTATTAAAAGAACATTTGAAACTGTTTTTTATAAATGGTATAATTCTCATCAAGTTTAAACGGGTCTCTGATAACCGTCGCCTTCTGGTGGCGGAGATTGATAACCGTCTTCTCCATATCCAGCCCTCTTTGCTATTGCTGATATTATAAAAGCAATCATTCCAGCGACAGCAAGAAGTATTATGAATATAGTAAGCCCAGCCCCCATGCCAGTAAATAAAGAGCCAATACCCGCACCTATGTCGCCCAATACAGTCTCGAATTGTATCCTGATATGAGCAAACACGTCATCAGCCAGAACTGCTGGCATGAATAAGAAGAAAAATGAAGCATAGACTAAAAAAAGTTTTTTATACATGAATGATATTTAAATGTTAAAATATTTAAAATTTTCTAAAAATTTACTTTTCCTTCGTTTCGTCTATTATTATGGGCTCTTGGTCGGTCGAATATGACATCCCGACTCTTGGATTTCCTATGGTTTCAACATAGACAGGTAGTTGCTGAATTTTATCAAATTTCTGTGGTTCGTTGTTCTTCTTTCTTTTTATTAAAAAAACACCACCTATAGAAGCAGATGCTATTAATATAGGAGTTGCCACAAGAAGTTGATTGTCTTCAATCCATTTTCCTAAAGGAATACTCTCGATTGCTTCTTGGACAATCAATCCACCACTTTTTGGCTTTTGCTGGTCTGATGGCTCAACTACTGATTGTGCCGTAGTCGGCTGAACTGTAGTTGTCGATTGCTGTGTAGTCGTTGTTTTTGGAAGATTTGTTGGTGGTATGGATGTAAGGACGATTGTATTTTCATTATTTTTTACATCATCTTTTTGCGTCGGGACTTTTCCATTGTATGATATATTCAATCTCATTTCTGCTGATACTCCGACTGCAATAATGTTATCACTACCCCCAACCATAGAACCAGAAAATCTTATGTATTCTATAGTTGGTTTTTTCGGATTCTTTACCCTGATTGTTATATCTTCTGGTGGATATAACGCACTGCATTCAACCACATGTATGTCGCAATAGTTCTTGCATGAACATGAGGAAAGAATGAAATTATTTTTGCTTGGTATTATCGTCAGGTTAGAGGTTATGTTTATATAAAGATTCATGTTTCCGCTATTTATAATTTTAGCATTGATTGTCTGCTCATCCTCGTTCCCGAAAGATAATTCAAGTTTTGTTGGGGTTATTCCTATGCCTATAGTTGCATGTGCATTCGGGATTATGAACAGAAAGAATAATAGCACTGGGATTAGTCTTCTCATGCTTTAATAATTGTTTGAATCAGGATTTATAGATTTCATTTCCTTCTGGAAGTTACGAACCATCCGACTAATACCATAAACAAGATTACGGTTATAGCAAGGATTATTGCAAGCCATTTGTTGTTAGTTTGTGTCGGTGAGATTGTTGTCATTTGAAATATACTTATTCTTATGTCTGTCGCTGGTCTGACTGCAAACATACCAGATTCCATCGTCTCATTTGGTTCTGCGATAAATCTTAAAGTCCCATTGTATGCTTTGTATCCAGTTCCATTCCTGAAAAATATTACGGGAAACTTTTCTGTGGAATTCGGTTGTATTATTATTTCATTGATTAAAGGTCTGCTGAAATTTTTCATGTTCGCATCGATATAATCTGGAGTCACTCTTATCCGCATCTCTCCTGTGTTGTAAATCGTAAAATCATATTCTATGTTATTAGTCGCATTGGTCTCATTTCCAAGACCGACTTCTATTTTCATCGGCGATGCTCCTATTCCTATAGTCTTTGCGAGGACGATATTCGAGGAGATGTTCAGCATTATTAACAAAAAGACAAACATTTTCAGATGTTTCATGCTAATAATTAATCTTTTTAAATTTAAATAATTTCACATCATGCCTCTATGACAGAAATTGTCATAGTGGAAACCAAATCCACTGTCCCACTGCCAGCACCAGAGGGTGCAAAGACCCAAAAATTGGTATATAATTTGTCTGCATTGTTTGTAAATGCATAAGTCCTGTTAGAAGCAAAAGTTTCGTTCAATTCATTATTTGCTGAAGGATAATTGTTTTTTGTGGTGTTCATTGCGAAATTAGAATTTGGTATATTATATGAACCGCCAGAAGTAAAATTTGTCGCTGAATAAGTTATGTTCCCTTGAACATTTCCAGAAAATGTCACATAATAACTTGGATAAGAACTACCGTTCCCGTTTCCAGTCGCAGTCGCCAAAGTGTTCGGTGCTGTTATTGGAAAAGTTATATTACTCAAAAAACCAGAAGACAAAGTAATCGAGGCATAAGTCCCCACAGTAAGCGTGGCGTATGCCGTTGCAGGTTCTACAGTCGGCATTGATAGAGCAAAAAAACTAAATAAAAGAAAAAAAATGCTACCTATGACTAAAGATTTCATTCTGCTTTCCTCTTTGCTATTAATGGTTTTATGCTTCAAGCGTTGATACGGTCAACTCTGACTGATACCCACCCTTTGCCTGCAATGCTGGAATAGTCAAAAAGAAGTTTGAATACAATTCTTCTCCATCTCCAACACTTGCAACTTTTATGTCGCTTGCGAATGTGCTTGTGCCATTACCCGCATAACCATCTGCGAATTTGGTCACATTCATCTTCAGATTTGCCTTTGCAATCGTTCCTGCACCAGAAAAGTCCGTTGCAGAATATGTCACATTACAGTTTGTATTGCTTGATGTCGTCACCAAATATGACGAATTGGTTGTTTCACCGTCACCGTTTGAGGTCGCTGGATTATTGGTTGTTCCTTGACCAAGACTGCCAAAACTTACATTGCCCGTAAACCCAGAAGATAGGGTTGTAGAACAATATCCTGTTACTGTAACCTTAACATACGAGTCCACTGCACTTACTGAAATCGCCAAAAATGGCAAAGTCATTGCTAAAGCAGATATAAACCCTGCTAAAATTTTTTTATCCATTTGTTTACACCTTCAATAAAGGATATTTAGGTGAATAAACTATTTAAATATTTCTAAAATTTTCAAAAAATTAAATAATTTAGTTTTCATATAGGCTTAAATACTCCACCCCTCTTTCTTTGGTGGTTTTTGTGGCTGTTGCTGTTCTGCTTCTGGCTTCTTCCTGATTTCACTTACTTTAGAGATAATGCTCTTCCATCCATTCAATCCTTCGACAAAGACATTATCGTTCTGTTGCTGGTTTTCCTCTATCTTGTGCATACACATCCTCTTCCTTTACAGGAGAAAACTTTTTTATCAACGGGTCGTTTTTTACCAGACCCTTCAAAGTCTCTTTCGATTTTTCAATCAAATGCATGATATATAATAGGGACTCAATTTTTAAATATCTAATAGAAAACGAGCATACTTTCCAGAAGACCACGTTTCATCGATTGTTTTTCCCAACCAAGTTTTCTAAACATTTTTCTTTCAAGCATCTCTGTAGCCTCTGCTGGTTCATAGACTATCTTTGACCTCATTCCAATCTTTGCCAACATGGGATTCTTGTTCAATATCCATTCATCCCCTTCTATATCATCGAGGAATTTTCTCTGTTCGAGCATTGGAAACCATTTGTCCTTTAAAGCACCGTATGGAAAATTAATATAAATCCTATAAGCCATTGCAAGTTTCTTCCCTTCATGCTTGTGAACCATCAAATCAACTTCTTCTTTTTCATACCGATGAAAAATTCGTGTTTTGGAACTGCTGAAGCAAGAATGAAATCATATTTTCCTTCAAGTTGAATTCCAAGAGTCTTGAAGACCTTTTCAACCTTCTCTATATTTTCAACAGCATTAACTTTCGGGTCTGGGTTTATCTGTTCGATGATGAACTTGTTTTCAGAGACTTTTTTGAAACTGGCGAATGAAGTTCCCCAGATTCCACCGACTTTCAAAGATTTGACCGTATTCAGTGTCCATTCGATGTCTGACTTGCTCGGTTTCCACTTATGAACCATAAAACTTACCTCTTATGAATTGATGTGCAAGTTGTTTCGCAGTCTTCAAGGAGTATCCATACTCCGTAAGTCTTTGCATCATAATATTTTTTTCTTTGATTTTATGAACCAATCAAATTACCTCTCGTGACATAAGCATGAGCAATAATCTGGATGCAGATTCTCTGGGTCATAGCATCTTCTGCAACATTTCCATGTTTTCTTTCAAATCCCCTCAATCCAAATCCACATTTTTATGAATTCTATGCATATCAACCCAACGCTCGCATCTCTTCTACTTCTTTCTCTTTGTCTGTCTTCGGCTCATCTTTATGAGCACTACCAAGCGAATCTATGAACTCGTCCATTGTTTCAGCATAATCATCCATTATATCTCCTTCATCTTCTTCTACTGGTTTTTGCTCTGCTGGTTTCTCTAAATTCTTTAATTGTGCCATGAGTTCTTGGTCTTTTTTTATTCCTGCTTCTGCCTCTTTTATGTCTTCTTCGAGATGTGACATGATTTGTTCTTTCAATTTATGAACCATTTTTATCACCATTAATAAAAAATTCACTTAATTTTGTTTGATTAAAATTAAAAAATTCCTCTGATATTAACCCCATTTCAACAGGGTCAAATCCTAAAAAATCTATTATAAGTTCTCTTTTTGATTTTACTGTTTTGTCTTTCTTAAATAAATTAAATATTTTTTTGAACATTTACTCACCCAACATTTCTCCATGTAATACATTATCATCGACATCAGTTATTTTTATGAAATCTGGTTTATAGGTCTCGAATGAAATCGTTCCTTCTTTCGCCATTTTTGTTATCTGTTCAGGAGTCCAACCAGCCTCTTCAGTAATCAAATGACCGAACCATACAATCCAATCTTGTTCTGGTTTTTTTTCTACTTCGACTTTGTGAACCACTATAACTTCCACTCCAAATCTTTCATATTTATTTTTATCAGGCTTTTGTCCTGATTTTTAATAGCATAATCAAGCAGTTCGTTTTCGGTGTTATTAAGTGCTATGAATTTTATTGGTGATTTTTCTCCAGCAGTTCGGAGTTCAGAAAGCCTGTAATCATAAATATATTCCTTGTTTTTGAATTTTATTGTTGGTAGTTTATGAACCATAATTACCATTCCTCACTTGGACTTCCCCAATATTCCTCTTCATATTCTTCAGTTCCTAAAATTAATCTTCGCCTTCCTATCGCATCTCCTCTACGATTGTATATCTGCCCCCAATCTCCAAACTTTATTTTATGAACCATATCCTCACATTTTCTTTATTTTATATTTACTGCCTGCCAGATTGATAGATGAATGACCTTTTATTTCCGCTCTCCAAAATGCATTGAACACTTTTTTTCTTTCTTTCAATGAAAATAATTCCATTTTATGAACCATTAAATCCACCTTATTTTACTTCCTTCTTTAAACTTTTCCCATTCTTGATTTTGTTTTTTCTTCGGTTCTGGAAACAATCTTTTTGGTATAGACTCTATCAACCTTCCTGTTTTTTTAAGGCTTTCAGTTATTTTCGGTGCTCTTTCTTTTATCTCTTCAGTTATTGATTTTCCTCTTGGAAGTTCCATCACGACTTCACCATCTGGCATACTTGGTGTTACAACAGTTGGTGCTATTGCAGTTGGTTTTGTTTCTATTTGTTTTTGCAATAAAGTAGTCCTCAATTCATGTATTTCATCTCTCTGCCTTTCTATCTCATCTTTCTGTGCTTCAAGGTCTATTTTTTGTTTTTCCAATTCTTGCCTGTCTTCCCATTCTTTTTGTTCATCTTCCTGCTCTTTGTATCTTTTATCAAGTTCTGCATTTATCTCATCAATTTCTCTTGCTCTTGCTTCAAATTCAGCATCCATCTCATCGAGCCAATTACTCGCACCATTAACAGAATCTAAAGTATGAAGACCAGCCTTATGATTAGAAGGAAATGCTGAATCGAATTTTTTTATTTCTTCGCCAACTTTATGAACCATTATACCCCCTTTTTATAACTTGGAAGATTTCTAATTGAACTGTAATTAACTGATTTTGATTTAAATTCTGGTTCTTTGTTAAATCTTTTTTTGAATGCGTCAACAAAGATTGTAGCATCCATATCTTCTTCCAAATATGCAAATTTACCATCTGAACTTTGATAACTAAATCCTGTTATTTTATCTTCTATACCAAGTCCCTTTAATTCTTCTCTTGGAACTTTTATCCACCCATGACTTGCATCTGAAGTGAATAAATATTTCCCCTTAATTTTATGAACCATAATCATCTCTCCTTATGATTGCCGATGGTGCAAGGCTTCCATTTTTTGGCTTTGACACTTCGGCTAATTTTCTCCAAAATTCATAGACGAGTTTTCCATCTTCAGCCCTGACAGTAATCATTTGATTCTTTTTTCCTTGCAAAGTATGAACCATCGAATCATCTTTTTTTCTTCTTTCCTTTTTTAGCGACTTTTTTCTTTGTTTTTTTCTTCCCCGCAATCTCTTTTCCTGCTCTCTTCATTGCACCTTTCACTGGTTCTGCCCCATGTTTCATTATCGCAGTTGAAATCGGAACTGTAGCCATTCCACCAAATAGACCGCCCATTCCAGAGCCGACTTCTGAAAGACTTCCACTAATTGTATGCATTCATTCATCACCACTCAAGCGGGTTAAAATAACCCACGCCTATTATCCAATTTAATTCTACTGTCGTTGGTTTTCTTCCAACTTCTTTCTTGAATAATCTCTCTAATTTTTCCACATCCTCATAACTCATTTTCTTTTTTAGTTTATGCATCTACAATCCCTTCTCCTGATACCCAGTAATCTGTTTTACTATTTTTCCTGTAGTCGCTTCGACAATCCTTGCATCATTAAAATCTTTTGCCCTGTCTTCTGCTTCTTTAATCGAATTTACAGAACCAAAATATGCCCAGCCATCACTTGGGTCTTTTATATCTATATCAAATTTGAAATCATGACGAAATTTAGTCCTATCAATAAGCGTGCTGTTATCAAATACCTTTTTTGCATATTTGTGAACCATATTTAATCCCTATAAACCGTTTTTCCTTCTCTCCAATAATATCTTCTTGAATATTTGTCATGAATACTTTGTAATTGTTCCAAGAACTTTTTTGCTTTTGCCACTGTTTCAAATTTTATTTTATTTGGTGTTTTCTCCATTCTTTTTTCAATAGTGCTCCATTTTGGAAAAATTGTATATATTTTTGATTTTTTTCTGTGAACCATTCATCTCACCTAATCAATATAAGTATTGACATACGATTCCACGCCAAGTGCTTCCAGACCAAATTTAAATAATCTGTGTAAAGGCTCTTTGAAATTTAATGACTGGTCTTCTGTCGCACTCTGACCTTCATATCTTAAATATACCCAATAACCCTTCTCAATTTTCATCATTCTTACATTACCAAGTGTATAAAAATCTCCGTCTCTTACTCCTTCTTTCTTCATCAGATTTACCAATGGGTTTTTTCCAGCGACTACTAATTGAGCACCACCGACAGGATACCAATTTTCCCCGACTGCTTTTGAAATCTCTGGAGTTTTTTCCAGAACTTTATTAGCGACATACATGACATTCTCTTTTGTTAATGGTCTCTCTTCTATATCAAAAGAAATCGGCGTGCCCATGACTTCGACAACAGTATGTCTATGAATACCATGTTTTATTCCTTCATGGACTGGTCTACTTATTGTATGAACCATTACTCTTTCCCCTTCTTTTCCTCAACATCTATTTGGATTTTCTCCCAACTTCTATCAACATCATAATCAGTATATCTCAAATCCTCTATGAACTTTTTCGGGTCTCCTTCACTCTTTAAATAAGAATGAACAAGGACTTTCAATGCTTCATTGTTCAATTCCCTGTTGTCATCGTTCCTTCCCATCACACACATAGCGAGCCAGTCGAACAATCTGTATTTTGCTACATTCAAATCCCAGAAAGTCTGCTTCTTCCAATTTTCGCTTGCATTGAAGTAATCCATAGTTGCGATTATTGTTGTCAAATCATTAACATCGAACTTATTTTCAATTCCTCTTGATGTTGGTTCTTTCTTCTCTCCTAAAGTCATTACCTGCTTCCAAATATCATGATTATAAGTCTTATGAATACCTTTTCTTGTCGTGACTGTAAGACCACTTCCTTCACCGACTATGAATGTTACTTTATGAACCATTTCATCACCACAATTTTAATTCGCTGATTTTTTTAGCGAATGTTGGATGTTCATCCATAAAATGAATGTTTCTATAATACCCCTTGTCTCTGATTGAATACGGAACAGTAATCTTATGAGTGTTTTCGCCAAATTTTTCAGTCTTCAATTTTTTAAATTCTGATTCTGTGAACAGGAAATTCCCTTGAGGATATGCTAAAAAATAATAAGGCTTGCCCATAAATGATACTTTCTTGATTACTGCAAATATTTCTATATCATCAGTTTTTTTTATCCTGTGCATTTATCAAAACCTCAAATATTCCTTTGACATCGCTTGAAGGTCTTCTTCAGCCCTCAAAGCATTGTATGCACTTATCTCTTGCTGTTTCTTTTTCTTTTTCAGCAGTTTCTGCAATTTTTTTATCGTATTATCAATACTCATTTCCAAATCTGTTTCCTGCGTCTTATGAACCATTTAAACCACCAAATTCAATTTTTCTTTATATTCTTTCAAATCAATCGGACTCGTAGTCCCACTGAATATCGAAAAACCACGAGTATAATAATCGACAAAAATTTCATCCGCCTGCTTTGCTATTTTTTTAAGTCCGTGATTCCATTTTCCGCCAGCCTTTGGTTTAGCCAGCACTATGACATTTCCAGAAAATACATTACTCGTTTGCCCGTGTTTTATCCTTATATTGAAATGCTTTCTCAATGCCTTTTTAGTTATATCGACAAACTTTTCATTGTCTTCATGGGAAACAAAATTACATTCTGTTAGAAGAGCCTCGTCATCGCTTCCAATTTTTACATCATCGATTGTCGGTTCGTAAGTGTAATAGCCTCTCCATGCATCTATGCTCTTCCAAATCTTATGAACCATTTATTCCACCCCGATGAATCTACTCTCATTCGGTGATTCTTCTTTCACATATCTTGCTATGCCCTTTCTTCCAGACCAATCAGTTGCAGTTATTGCTTCTTTTCCTCTGAATCTTGAAAGAAAACTTGTTAACTTTTGCATCGCAGATTTTGGTGCTTTTATTCCAATATAACCCAGAAAACCTTCGTCGCCGTTCTTTTTCCCGCCCATGTGTTCGACTTTGATTTTTATTCCTTCTGGACTCTGGAAAGTATTATGATAAGAAGTGAATCTCTCGCCATACATGCTTTTAAATGTCATGTCGATTGGTTTTCCACCAGATAACATTATTTTATCTTCTGGCTTCATGCTACTGACTTCTTTAAACCCGAATTCTTTCAATAAACTTACAAAATCATTATCACTGTTGACTTGCGTTAAATCAAATCCCCATTCTATAAAATTTCTCTTTGATTTTTTTATCTTATGAACCATTTAATTACCTTTTAATTCCTTTTTAGATGGCAATTCTATCCCTGAAACATCCATCCTTATAAATTCATTTCCACCAGTCCCGTCTTTCCTGACTTTATCAACTACCAGAAGATTATTCTCCGTGTTAAAAAATATTGAGAGGACACTACCATCGTTCAATTTAATATGTTCATGATATATTTTATGTGACATTTTAATCCTTCAACTCCATCCCATATTTTTTGCCTTCTTTTTCCAATGCACTTCTGTTCAAAATTTTGAATATCTCAAGAGATTCTTTCGCCATATTATCAACCATTCTCCAGTCAGTAGTAAAACCTGCAAGCGTCCTTGCACCACTCATAATCTCTGAAGCCCCCATTCGCCTGTTTGGTCTGTAATAATCAATGACATCTTTAGGAGTTACCGTAATCCATCTTACAGGAGCACCTTCCCATTCTCCTGCTTTTATCTGGATTTTATTCTTGCTGACTACTTTCAAATATTTTGGAATGCCTTCTGTATATAAACTATCTAATTTCTCCCAAATATCTTCAGTTGATTTTTTTATTTTATGAACCATCAATCATCGCCATTATTTTTTAATTCTGTCCTTCCATAATCTTTTAAAAACTTCTTTTCCATCTTTAACCAAACGCATATCTGCATAGATAGTTTGGTTGGACGACTGCATGAATTTATCCCAAGCATTCATTTCATTTATATGTTTGAATGTCGGGTCTGTAATCCACTGTTCTTCTTTCATTCCGACTGGAAGACTCCCATCTGGATTGACAGGTCTCCACTGGAGACGATAAACTTCCTTTAATTTGTGAACCATTACCACTCACCATAAACTATTTCTTTTTTCCCAGTATCTTTCGGTCTGACATATACTGCTATCGGTCTTCTCTTGCTTTTGTCCTCGAATCTCTCTTTGAACATTCTCTTTCCTTTTCTGAACATTGCCCTTCCTTTGATTGCAATTCTTCGTGCTGTCTCATACATTTGCGTGGCTTCTTTTGCAGTTTTTTCCCATTCTTTTTTTTCTCTTTCATATTCTTGCTCTGGTGTCAATTCTTTTGTTATGTCTACTCCGAATGCTTTCATTCGTCTTGCCCACTCTTTTTCTTCTTCTGTCATTTTCTTTTGTTTATGAACCATGAATTTTCATCTTTTTTTTATATTTTTTTATTTTTTCTGTCGGAATGACTTCTGGCACTGCAAACTCTTCTGATTCTCTTCCGAATTCTTTTACTGTTAATCCACTTGTTTTTGGCAATCCTTTGATGAATGCAAGATTCATTTTTTCTTGCATATCTAAATCTTTCTTGCTTTCTTTGTATGTGTCTTTAAACATGTTCTTGAAGAGATGCATCTTCATCTTCCTCTTTAAATAAGTGCTTTTGCTTCCGCTTCGGTCGCCTTATTGCCAATGATTTTCCATTCTCCAAACTTCCCTATTTTCTCTGGGACTTGCTTGAAGACTATCCATCTTTTCTTTTTTGTTTGAACAATTTTATGAACCATTCAATTACCTCTTTTTAATCTGCATACGCATGAAACTATGAACGCCATCCATCCACCAAACATACCAAACACTTCCTTCGGTCTCAAGTTTTGGCTTGATATCTTTCCAGTTTTCTTTAAAGACCTTTTCAAGAAAATTGACCATTTTTTTATCGCCGTGCAAAGCCTGTGCAGAAATATTACTCAATGCATCTGATGCAACAGTCTCACTACTCGATTCTAATTCCCATACATCTCCAACTGTTTTCATCTTATGAACCATGATTATCCCTTTTCAAACACCAATTCCATTTTCTTATTCTTTCTATACCAATCTATCAGATAGTAATCCTCTGGGACTATATCTTTTGTGACTGTTTTAATTATTTTATGTGCCAATCTAATTACCTCTACCCATTTCGACTGCCCTCAAAAATAAAATCAACCAGCCACAAGACCGTATTTTGGCTCATGGGTCGGTGTCGCTGTTACAAGTTTTGTCTTGGATGCTTTCAATTCCTTCCAGATTCTCGGATATTTTCTCTCGAACTTTCCGACTGGATGGAGCATCCTTTGAACTCTTGTTCCTGCTGTGAATTTCTTTCCCTTAAACAATGGCAAATATCCGTCTACTTTTAAAGCCTGTTTAGGGACTCCGATTGTAAATTTGTATCCACCGCTTTTTATTGTTCTGAAACTTTTTGGATGGAAAAGTTCTGGCGGGTAGAATCTTTCAGTCACATATTCTCTTCCAAGATGGAATTTATGAACCACTTATTTTGCACCTCTTTTTTTAAAGACAACTTTTACGACGTTTGGTTGTTCTTTGTCTGGCTCTGCTTTTACGAATTCAAACCCCTCTGGGATGAAGACAGTCCTATGTTTAGTCAACTTATGTTTCAAATATTTGTGTGCCATTTATACTAACCTCTTTTAAAGCATTTTCTATAAGAATTATATATAGACTAAACTATTTAAATTTTTCTAAAATTTTTAAAAAATTCACAGAATTAGGTGACTGCCTTTTCTTCTTCAGCATTTCCTTCTGTCGTTCTTTTCCCGCCAAGTTTCCTCAATGAATCAATATCGACCCTTCCTTTATCGATAGCCCTTGCAAGAGCAACGCTTTCTACTATCAGTTTTTCTGGAGTCCCGAATTGAACTAAAAGTCTTGCAATTGACATCCTTTCATCTTTTGTCCTGCACATCTGAAAGTTCTTGTCTTTTGCGATTTTTTCTGCTGTTTCTAATCTATTAAACTCTCTTTCACCAAATTGTCTTGTCCTTATCAATTCAATCTGATTGTCTTTCTTGTATTCATACTGTGCCATAAATTCCTGACACTTTCCGTATCTCGGACAGACATCTTTTATACAGGTGATTATAGTTTTTCTTCCATTGTAAATCGTCGGTTCAGCAAAAAGACCGCACTTGAAAAGCCAACCGATAGGAATTACGACGATGCCCATTGGAACTTTTGATAGAGTTGACACTGAAATATTATAAAGGATGCATCTGATTAATTTATACTCAAAGTTCTTTCCGTAGCACTCAAGACCCAATTTCCCCCATCTTTAGATGGTTTGGGAGTTACGACCCACAAATTCATGCGGGTGGCAATTATGGGCTAAAATGCCATTTCCAAGTATAAAATTATGATTTTTTTGTGTCGTTATATCGTATGTTTTTCCTTCACCAATTCTTTCTATTTTTTTTATTATTTCAGTTCTCACAACATCTTTTACCTCATTTAAATTATTTTTAATATCATAACCAGAAAAATGCAATATTTTATATCCTAAATTTTTAAATTCTAAATCCCTGTTTCTTTCGTATTTTTTATTTTTATGCCAATAATTTCCATCACATTCTATTATTATTTTTAATAAAGGAAAGTTAATATCTGGAAATCTAAACCCATTATATGTTTTTATGTAAAAATTAAATACAAAATCTTTTAATTTTTTACATGTTTTAATTTGTTGTTTTTCTACACAACCAAGATTGTTTAATTCTTTTATTAAAATTTCTTCAATTTTCGTTTTATGATTTCTTCTTAATAACATATTTGGATGTTTTTCTGGGTGTAATTGATGAAATAATATTTTTCTTTTTCTGTATTCATCTGCTTTTTTTAATTGTGTTTTCCTTATTTTTTCTCTTATTGCTGTTTTTACTGGTCTTCCTCTATGTATTTCAGCAAGATTTTCAATCAACCATTTTGGTTTTTTCTTTCCACTTAATTTTTGGCTTATTTTATTTCTTGCCTGTAATGATTTGGCGGGGTTATTATCGCCTTTCATTTTATTACATCTTTCTTTAGTCCAACTTTTTTTAATACCATCTATCATTTTTTCTCTTATAGATGCATTTTTCCATTGTTTTGTTGTATTTTTACTTATCTTATCTCTACATGATTTTTTGTTATAAGGAGAATCTGGATTAGCACGGGTATTATGCATAAATTCAGATTGTTTTGGTCTTTTTAATATTTTTTTCATATCATCACTAATTTATCCCCAACTCTTAATTCATCTACTTTCTTTTCTTGTATTTTACTGCCATTAAGTATAAAAAACCTATGTTCTCTTGTTGCTTTAACTTCTTCGCCTGTTTCTGTTACTATATTAAAAATCTCTTTTTCCCCGCTATATGTTTTTACTGCTAAATCCAGTTCTGGTCTTTTTTTATCAAAATTAAAGCCCCATACTCTAAAAGGTTCTGGATTTGGTAAATCTTTAATTTTAATTAACCCATTTAATGTTTTGATAACTGTATTCTCTTCCATGCACCAAAAAGTATGAATTTGATTTTTAGCGATGATATTAGACATATCTTCCAATACTTGCATTTCCGAATATGACCCTGCACCAGTATGTGTTTCGGTCTGCTCATCTATCTGGAAGACAGAACCGTATGGCAAAGATGGAGTCTTCAATTTCTCAAGATATTCTATTTCATTCGCACATACATGCCATAAAGTAAATGGAACGCAACTCAAATGTGATGTATATTTTGATAATGCTGTTACGCCAGTTGACTTACCTGTTCGGGATGCGGTAAGATATTCTTATTTCCGCCCTTTACTTCTACACCAACATTCTCCCTGTATCTTGTTTTATAATCCAAGAACTCGAAGAACAATGGAGTTTTATTAAGGCTTATGCATTTTGCGAATGCCTCTGATTGTTGCATTTTATCTACTATCTGGTCTTCCTGAACGGGATTTATGCTTAATAACCAATTAAGATTATTAATCTACATGCCATTCAAGGTCGCCTGCTGAAATTTGTGTCAATACTGGAAATGCTTTCAATGCAAAACTATCTACCAATCATATATCACCTCATACATTTTAAAATCACCCAGTTAATTTCTCATTCGTTTTCTCTTTCATTAACTTTTCTATATCTGGGATTTCCCACTCACCGCCAGATTTTCTGAACGGAATATCAAGCGAATATTTCTTTGCGACTTCCCTGACGACATCGTTTATTTTCATGTGTGCCTCTTCAATCTCTGCTATCAGTTCTCCGAGAGAATATTCTACAGTTCTTCCTCTTCCGACCTTAATCTCAATCGGTGCATCAAGATTATGATGTATTTTTCTTGCCAATGTGTTTATCACAATATAGTAGTTAGTCCTCAATTTTTCAGTCGTGTTGTTTTTTATCCATACAAGTTTACGGAGAAGAACCTGATTTGGTCTATCTTCTCCTTTGACTATATCCATCGCCAGATTCAACACTCCCCCATAATTGCTACGCACAGTTTCACTCCTAAACTGAAGTAACAAAGTCTCGATGTAACGCAACTAACCACCCGCAATATCTCTAATCATTATCAGGACTTTAATTATTTGGGGTATCGTTGTAACTAAATCAATAAAAGCAAAAGAAAATAAAAGAGCAAAAATACTGTTGAGTATCAGATTCCATCTTCTTTCATTCGGGTCTTGCCTGTGCTGTCTGAAAGTGATTATAACTTTAGCCCAGAATATCAAAGACATGGTTAAATAAAGCCACAGATGAAAATTGAGTAAAATTATAACCACCTCTTGATTTTATTATTTAATAATACTTCATTTTCCAATTCATTTTCCCATAAAACTAAACATTTCCACCCAAAACCAGCAAAGTGAGAAATTCTTTGTTGTTCATATTCCTGCCAATTTTTATATATTCTATTTTTTCTTGGCACAGATTTTTCTCTTTTATTTCCAACTTCTAAACATATTTTCTTTCCATTACTTTCAACAAAATCAGGACATTTTCCACCTATTATCAAAGAACCATTCCCACAATAATTAAATGGAACATTATATGTATCAAAAAAATTGATAAAACCTTTTTCAAGTTTTGTTGGTCTTTTAAATAAGATTTTCAATATTGATTTTATCCACTTTTCTCGTTGATTTTCATCATTCCATCGTTCTTGTGCATTTTCCCTTTTTATTTTTCTCATCCTTTCGCTTCTCATTATTTTCAAATGTTTTTTTCTTATTTTCTGATTATTCATAGGATTATTTGTTAACATTCTTTCTTTTACTTTGGTCATATCCTTTTTCAAATTACCTATTTTAATTTGTTTTACTCTTTTATCTCTAAATTCTGGGTCTTGCCAATTTTTTGTTAGATTTTGACTATATTTTTTTCGTGCTTTTTTTGTTCTTTTTTTACCCGTATTTATAAATCTCATTTTATTTCCTTGAATTCTTCTTCTTTCAATATCTACTGGATTTTTCATTATACTATCTGAAATTTTATCTCCCCAAGTTATTTTAACCCCTTTTTTAACTGGATTATGATTTTTAAGATAACATTTTAGACAATATTTTTTACCATGAATAAAATTACCACAATCGATACATTTTTTCATTTATTTCGCCTTTTTTTCTTCTTTTTCTATCTCTTTATTCCATTTTTCATACAAACCCCATTGATGCTTGACATAAATTTTCAATATTTTATAAGTCCCGACGACTGTTTTTTTCACTCCCCATTTTATTCCATCAATCAGATGAATCAAATAATACGAAATATAAAGTTCCACTGAAGTCAGGCAGACAAAAATAAGCGGATGCTTGTCCATCCACTCTGAATATGGTGGCTGGTTTATATCGACCTTAAAATATTGTATCATCCATTCAAGCGTCGGAATCCATTTTCTTCTCGAAGCAATATAGATTATCGATGGAATTATCATGACGACCATGAAAGGAATCCCTATGAAAATCACAAGAAGTATCGTGAGGACTAATTCCCAATGCATAATCAGCCAAGTCACTGCACTCATACTTTCACCTTTTCTCCGCATTTCGGACATGTTACTTCCATGAACTGTGCATCAGCCATCTCAAATTCAAACCCATCTTTCTTTGCTTCCTCAATCAGACCGATTCTTATTTTTCTGTAAAGTGGTTTATTCCAGTGACCGAGAGCCTTCAGAAGCGAGACCATTTCCATTTCTGTAATCTCTATGCTAACTGGCTCTTTACCGAGTTTTTTCCCCCACACTCCAACCTTTGTCGCCAATAAAAATATCGCCATTACAACCCCAACATTCTTTTTGCTTTTCTTTTTAGAACTACTTCTTCTTCCTTTGTCACCCCTTTCAGTTTATTGATTTCCTTATACATCTTCCCCAAGAACATGATGAAATGTCTGTCTTTCAATACAGTCGGGCAACGTTGTTCAAGTTCTGTCTTTGGAAAATAACTGAAGAATTTGTCCAGTGCAAGCAGTTCTTCTTTTGAAAATTCTATTTTAATCTTTCCCATTTAACCATCTCCAAGTATGCCGATGCTCGGCGTAGATTCGTTTGTAATGTTAAAAACAAGAATTGGCTTCGTAGAATTAGTTGCGTTCTGGCAACAATTGCATGTGCATGAACTTTGAGAATGATTGAAGATGAACTTCTTCAGGTCTATCATCCCTTTGTCAAATTGGTCTATTATAAAATAATCTACAACAAGGTTCGCAATCACCAGTATCAAAATTACAAAAAGTATGCTCTCCTTCGATTCCATACTTATGACCTAAACCTTCTGTTGCTGACCTTGTTTTAAATAATACATCCAATAAAACAATGCTACGATTATTACGACAATCGTTGCAAGCCCCACCCATTCTGGTGCGATATTTATCCCCCCTTTATTTTTTTAATTAAATTATATATTGAAATAATAAACATTAATTAATCTCTCTTTGGCGGTATCTCACCCGTCTTGACGCTAAATCTGACCGAAGGATTTATGTTTATGAGTTCCCTGCTTATGTTTGCGAAGTCTTCTACTTGGCTGAACATGGTATCAATCAGTGCTGGAGTTCTCTGCCTGTCGAAAATCTCCATTTTTTTGTCAGTGATGTTCCCCTTATCATTCCTTAATACTGGATACAGGAAATTTTTTACCCTTTCAACCCCAAGTCCTTTTACAAGAACCTTGTCGCCATCAACACTAATCAAATCATTCGCTATATCATATTTTGTCTCTTTTGTTTTCTTCGTCTCTGGGTCATATTCCCTCATGGTGTAATCTTTATTGACATTGCATTTGAGTATGAAAATCTCTTTTACCAAATCCAAGAAATCGAGACGAGCAGGAATCCAAAACAGATACCATTTCTTCCCACGCCAGAACATTATATTTTCATAACCGTCCTGCGTGATGCATTCCCCAAGATATTTTCCCACATACTGGATTTTATTGTCAGAAAGCATGTAGACATGTTTTATGATAGAATTTTTGTGAAATTTGCACAATGCCTTCGTCTTTTGATAAATATCTTGGAACGGGTCTACTCTTTTTTTCATCCGCTTCCAGAGGATTATGACGAAAGCGAGGATGACAGCGAGAGCAAAGACCCCAACAACAATAAGCCAATACTTAACGAGAAGGACTACGATTTGGGCGATGATACTCGGTTGCTTAATTGGCTCTGTTGCGACTGTGACTGGAATTTAACTCACCCCGTATATATTTATTTTTTCAATAATATTCTCATTGACATCTGTTTCATCAAAAAATAAAATTTTCCATCCATATTTTCTAAATATTTTCTCCCTTTTTACTTTCCATTCATCAATTCCACCCCTAAATTTCTCTTTGTGTTCTCTATTAAAAACTTCTATGGCATTTTTTTCACCATTACAATTTATGAAATCTGGATTGCAATTTTCTATCCAGAATTTACCATTTCCAACAAAAATATAAGGTAAGTTAAATTTTTTAATTAACCCAATCATTTTTATTTCTAAACTTGATGGGATTCTTCTTTTTAGGCATTTTTTCTTCCATTCTGGATGATTTTTTCTGTATTTTTTGATGCCCTTCTTTATGTTTTCCTTTATTTCGTTGGCTTTTTCTATACCATAAAGTTCTTCGTAAGTTTTACCTTTTTTTAAACGAGACTTCTCTTTTATTTCTTCGGCTTTTTCTATTCCACAAATTTCTTCAAGTGTTTTCCTTTTATTGCAATGCTCATGTGTTTGATAAAAGGATTTAAGCCATTTAGAATTATTATAATCTACCTTTTTGCCCTTATTCCAAGCCACACACCCCCTTTTAAATTCCGTTGGCGGATGAAACTCTTTTTTGGCACATATACCTAAATTTTCTATTGACTGTCTTTTTGAACAACCCATGAGAAAATTATTTGTTTTTAATATTTAAATATTTCTAAAAATTTAACGGTAGAAGAAACTATATAAAGAAAAAAGAAAAAAAAGAAAAGCCTTCGAGTGTATTAAACACTCTATGAATTTCTTAACCTGTTTTTGTTCTTTCATTTTTGTATTAAACTCTAAACACAACGTCAGGTCTTTAAATTTTTGCCCCTACACGTCTTCCAATCGATGACAGGATAATTTTGGGTTTCCTTTTCAAAAACTATCCAATTCCTGTTCCGACTGCCAACAGTATGACAAAAATGGCTAATGGTGCCCCCATTCAGGGTCTTTCGGTCAATCCGTTAAGACTTTCCTGTGAAGAGCGAACCAATACCAGACCCAATGTCGCTTAAAGTATCGTTCAAAGCACCCATTGGTGTCACCTCATCTTATGCCTTTTTATATAGAATCTTGCGATTCTATAAGCATCTAAAATTTATTAAAATTTAGAAATATTTAAAAGGTGCAGAAAATGAAATGATTTAGTTTTTCCGTAAACCTAAATCTTCGGGTTCAAAAACTATAACACCCCAACCAGAATTAGAAATTTCTCTTGTTCTTTTCATATCTTTTTTTATGCCATCTGGAGTGAAATGCTTATAATAACCATTATATTCAAAATCTATAAACAAACTTGGAATCCCAATGTCAGCAAATCTTACACCTTCTTCTGTTCTTATAGTAAATTCCAATTCAGCATCATTAAATCTTTTCTTAATGAATTCAAACAATTTTCTCTGTGGTTTTGATATATATACTTTTCCTTTCTTTTTTGCCATTATTCTATTAGGATGCTTTTCTGGGTATTTTTTAAAAAATTCTTTTTTTGCTTTACTTGATTTCAATCCACTAATCTGTAAGCGTTTATCATTTTCTTTTGTATGACCCTCGCACCAAATTTTATAAACTCCATTTGCATAACCATCTTTTAAAATCTTTCTTCTTTTTTCTGTGCTTTCTTCTGATTTTGGAACGCCTGAAAGAGCATTAGAAATTTTCTTTGCACGAGTTTTATTTTTTCTTAATTTTTCACAGAATAGTTCATATTTTTCAGTTTTCCGTATTTTTCTCCACCATTCTTTTTTCTTTTCTTGTATCTTAATTCTAACTTCTAATCGTTTTGAAGGGTTTTTATCTCCAACTAATCTTCCTTTATTTGCTAAACCTATTTTTATTTTACTTGATTTTTTATGTTTTTTCCCAGCGAACGGATTTTTATGTGTTTTATAATAATCAATATGATGTTTTGATATTTTTTCTTTTACTTTGGGTTTTTTTGAAGGATTGTCTTCTAAATTTCTTTTAGTAACCCAATCACATTTCTTACCTTTATTCCACGCAATTTGAACTCCTTTTAATCCTTTATTCCATACCACATTTACACCTAAATAGTAGTAATTATAGAATGATTTATAACCTTTTCTATCTTATAGAATATACCTATCAACATCCCAACAAAACACACTTTAGACTCCTGAAAACCCCTATTATAGACCAAAACTTCCAAAGCAGTGTCAAAAGGAAAAGTATGACTATAATCAGTATAATGACTTTAGCCATTCCCTCATAATCTGTCATAATATTTAATTAAACCTTAAAAATTTAAATTTACCGATGTATAGCAAATTTTGCTATATACTTAATCTTGTTCCAGTATCTTTGAGGAAGTTGCAATTGCAATAAACTTTGATGATAGATACAATCCTGACAAGGGATTCCAGATTCAGTGACGTAACATTTTTTTGTTTTTACATTTCCGATAATGCTATTTTTTGCTTGGCAATAAGGAAATTCTAACATTTTTTTTTCACTACGGACAAGTCCCAAGTATTCTATTCAATAAAGAACAGTCTGGCGTTGGGGTTACACCAGTAGTCTGACCCACAACATCTTGTAGTGACTTTGAAGTTCCAAGCAGTTTCATCAACAGATTGTTAAGCAGGTCTATCCATCTTTGCTCAAGATTGAAAATATCTGTCTCTATCGTCTTGAACCAATTATCAGTCCAACTTTTCAAATCATTAATCTGTATTGTTATGTTGGTTTTAATATCATCGGTCACATTTGTCATGTTTATATATACAGAGATGTTCTGAATCAGCGAATTGGTATAGGTAAAATTGTTATTCATACTATAAGAAAGGTTGTTTATCATATACGTCAAATTCTGATACTGCTCGTAGTTAGTTTGATTGATTTGAATCAGTGTGTTGTTCAACGCATTGAGTTTATCGATTATCTCTTGGAACTTTTGGTATGCGATTGATACATGGAAACTTGAAGACCTCTTGACTATCGTGCTTTTTCCATAAAAATCTATATCACATACAAAAGAATATTCATAGACTCCAAGAACATCTGGAATTGTCACTTCTTTGTAATAATTCCCAGTAATTGAAGACGGTGAAAGAGAAGTATCGATATACCAGAAAGTCTTGTTCGGAAATATGATAGAAGCATTGCATGTGGCATTCAATGGATTGCCAAGATAATCGCTCGTTCTTATTATGACCTGACCACTCTCGCCAGCATAATATTCGGTTTTACTGACTACTTCTAATATTGGTTGAGAAGGGTCTTTTTGTTCATAAATCACTTGTGGTTTTGGTGAAATTGTATAATAAATACCGACTAAAAACGATACTGTAATCATTATACCCAACGCCAAAAACGATATATCTCTTATAATTGACATTATTAAACTATTAACATGACAAAGATTTAAAATTTTCTAAAATTTTTAAAAATTTTCTATTTAAATATTTTACTACTTCTTAATAATAATTATGCCAATTTTAAGGTGCGATTTCTGTAAAATTCTTTTTGTTAGACGCAAATCTACAATAAAACAACGAAAGCAATCGGGTTTAAAACACAATTTCTGTTCGAGCAAATGTTTTAACAAATGGGATAGAAAAATTAGTAAAACAAAGAGATGGAATGAAAGTATTGAATGTAATTTCTGTAAAAAATTTTTTTATAGACCGCCATCTGCCAAAAAAAGAAATAAACATAATTTTTGCTCGAAATACTGTGAAATGAAATGGAAGGTAAGTTTTAATTTAGATAAAACAAAGGATTTATTTTATGTTTTGGGGGCTATTCATAGTGATGGATGGATAAATTTCAAAAAAAGAAAATATTATAAAATTGGATTACTAACAAAAGATAAAGAATTTGCTAATGAATTTAAAAAATGTTTAAAAAATATAGGTTTAACCCCCCGCATTTGTATAAAAAATGATATAAATATAAAACAAGGGTTTGGTTATTTGATTGAATGTAATTCAATTTTTTTGATTCAATGGATAAAAAAATTTAACATTTCATGGTTTAAAAATAACAACAGTAAAATATTTTATTTAAAAGGATTTTTCGATGGTGATGGTTGTTTATATAAAAAAGAGGGATATTATAGAGCAATTATCTCCCAAAAAAATGAAAAAAAGATAACAATAATAAAGAAATTGATTGTTTCGTTAGGGTTTAAAATTTCTTTAAGAAAAGATTGCGTTGATATGTTTCATGTATCGGTTTTAGGTGGTAGTAAAGAAACAAAACGATTCATAAAACTAATAAACCCAGCAATTCCACGAAAATCTATCATAGCATTTCACATAAGTAAGAATATGAAAATCTAAAAATAAAAACTTATTTTCTCTTATGTCAATACTGTTGCGACAGGATTGGTTTCATTGATTAGCGTTAGTGTTTCTGATACATGAGATGCCTTTGAGTTTGCTATTATCTTGTTGGAAACTTTGCATTCTGCATATTGTTCATAGATACCATATTCAGATGGTGCAGTCCAACCATAGTTCCAACTTCCATCAACACCATTTGCTGTCATCACCGTGTTTGTCGTTACATTCGATGTTCTATTGGGATAGACTATTGATACATTGCACCAATCAGCAGTCAGTCCTATTCCTAAAGCATTCGTGACTCTGACTATAGTTTGTGCACTGTCCCCACTTGCATATTCTGTTCCTGATACGAATGATACAGTTCCACCGAATTTCTCTGGATTTGCGTTTACATAAAAATATCCGCTTAAACCGAACACTGTCAGTAAAGTTAAAAGAAATGCGATTCTCTTTTTTTGCATAGTAATCAAAAGAATATTTAGTGGAGTAAGTATTTAAATTTTTCTAATTTTTTAAAATTTTTTAACTTATTACTGCTATCTTTGAAGCGAACCAAGAATAAATCTCATCGAGTGTAGTCTTTATGTCGTATGCGGTCTGGTTCAATGAAAGATAGTAATTTGTCATAGTCGTGTTCATAGATTGGAGATAACTATGCACTGTGGAATTGTGCTGAACCAAGAAATTGTAGATTGTATTGTTGTGGGAAACTATCAGGTCTGATACATTGAAAATCTGGTTAGCCCATACTGCAACGTGGAACGTGGATGATGAATAAGTCTTTATTCCACCTTTCTTGCATTCAACATCAGTCTCATATACCCCTTCTGTAGTTGGTGTATTAAACTGATAATAATAAAGTGCATTGCTTCCATTAAGGTATGTCAAATTCACATTATTAAGCCATTTGGTTTTATTAGGATACCATATCGTTGTGTTGCATTCCCCATCGTTCACTGGTTTCGGGCTTCCCGCTACAGTCTGCAAGAATTGGAATGCGATATGCCCTGTCTCTCCAGACTTATATTCAGTCGCACCTGCATACCTCAAATCAAAGAATGAAGTGTTCGCATCGGCGACATATCCAACTGCCTCTACATAACTTACATTGCTTACGTTTGCTACATAACTGACATTTCCCCCGATTCTGTTAGCCCATCCTGCGATATGGAACGTATCACTGTCATAGGCAATGATACCACCTTTCACACATATAGCATCTATTATATACACCCCTTCTTCGCTTGGTGTAGTTGTGTTATAATAATAAAGTCCATTGGTGTTGTTTAAATGAACAAAACTTTTGTTGTTCAGCCATTTTGTCTTGTTTGGAAACCATAAAGTTCCGTTGCAATAATCCGCATCGTTTATCGGGGAAGGGTTTCCTGCTATCGTCCTCATAAACTGTATGACAAAAGTTCCTGTCTCATTTGTGGTGTATTCAGTTCCACCTGCAAACCTTAAATTATAATCAGAAGTTTTGTTTGATATGTTGCCTATCGTTTCAGTCCACGCACCAACGTGAAAAGAATCTGAAGTGAGCATATTGATTCCAGATTTTTCGCAGAGTGCTGTTGTTGTATAGAGACCTGTCATATCTGGGACTGTGAAATATCTATAATAGATTGCAACCGAATTTGGCAAAAGCGTCAGTGATTGATTTAATATAAATGCGGTCATATTCGGGTAATAAATGCTTATAATACAATTCCCATCGTTAACTGGTTGCTGGTTTCCAGCCTGAATTTTTAAAAATTGAATCGCAACAGTCCCGTTTTCACCAATGGCATATTCTGTTCCGCTTGCATAAGTAAGAACATATTCTACTGTCTTGTTTGCTATTTCCTGTATGTCCTGCGTCCAGTCTGCAACGTGAAAAGTATCTCCAGAATAAATCTTCGTTCCATTGATGTCGCAATAACTGTCCGCCGAATATACGCCGACTGGAAGAGATGTCAAAAACTGATAATAATAAAGACCGTTTGAACCAGAAATGAAATTCAAGGTTTGATTGTTTGTTTTTATATTATCTGCACTGTCTCTGATTGTTGTATAACAATTACCATTGATTATTGGGTTTCCTTGATTATCTAAAATCTGCAATACAACTCTTGCAGGTTCATCTGTGGAATATTCAGTCCCACCGATTGATGCGACTGAAAACGGGGGATTGTTCATATATGTAAATTTCCATTCCACGAAGACATTGTTTATAGTCCTGTTCGCCTGAAACCCAGCAGTATAAGTTCCTTGAGTTGTTATAACATTCGAGCAGTCGAAATACATATTGTAATCTCTTATCGCAACTGGAACATCATAATAATTCGGGTCACAATAACTACTTCCGACTTTCGCATATATTCTCGTCCCTGCTGTCGATATGTCAGCCCTCACCCAACCCCTCGCATAATATAATTTATCAAAACCATCTGGAGATTGGAAGATGAACGTCTTGTTATAAGGCACATTTGCTGTCGCTGTCGCTACGAAACCACCATTATATTCTATCGATTTAAGTTCCTTTGCATTGACAAATGAAAAAAATAAAAGAGCGGTGGAAACGATTAATGATGCAAGAAAAACCCTATTAACCCTATGCAAAGCGTTAAAATTATTATAAGCAAGACTAAATGCCATCTTTTTACACCAATCTCTTCATTCAAATCCCACATCGGTTCGACCATTCATATTCCCAGTATCAGTTTTACCGCTAAACCGACGAGGAATACGAGCAGACATGCTATTCCTGATTTTGTTATGTATGCGACTCCGACCGCTATAACTACTATTATCAATAAAGTTATTATGCTCAATATCGCTTTGAAACTCTGTGTGTTCCAGAAAATCCCTCTCGGTTCGCCCGACCTTGTGATGTTTATGTAATAATCTAAATCGAGATTCCTGTCAACATATATATTGCTCTGGACTGTCGCCCATACCTCATAATTTTCCACCATAGACGGACATCCATTTGTTCCGTTCCAAGTGATAGCACCATTCGTGAAAAGCAAGTCAAAATATTCTGTTTCTGGGACTGTTATGTTTACTAAACCACCAGTGTAGTTCGCATGATAGCATTTGTAAGTATAATCCATGCTCCCTGATTTGTATGTCTTGTTCTGAAGATAGACTACGAGAAAATCATCAAAATATTTCGTTGACATGTTACGAGAAAGCCAGAATTCTACAGTGACATAATGTGGCTGTGCGTTTGCTATGCTAAATAAAAATAGAAAAAAAATTGTCATCGGCAAAATATTTTTTATTGAAATATCGTATCAACTCTTTTTAATAATTGGTCTATTTTCGGTTTTAATCCTAATGCTATTTGAAACAGTTTATAATAACTGTAGATGAAAATGATTTGCAGTGCGATGAAACCCACGACATAAAAAACAAATGTCAAAGCCCAGCCAATCGTCACAAACAACCAATAAATCTTGTCGAAGAATCCGCCTATGCTCGTTATCGCTTTTGCAATCGCTTCTGGAAATTCTAATATACTCATTGCATCACGCCGTTATTTTTTTAAGTATCCATTTCAATGACAATGGCAATACTCCGACTATGATTATAACTGCTACGATTATCGCACCTATCAAGAACAGATAATACAGAACCTTCCAGATGTCGAGATTGATGCTTATCAATTGTGCGACTGATGCCATTACAGATGAAAGTGAAGGTGAAATCTTCTGCTCTATGTTCACGACTGAAGTTGAATAACCCAAGAAAATGATTTCATAATCAGTATCAGCACCAGTTCCGCTTCCCCAGTCAAATTCTATTCTTTTGTATGCCTCATCGGAAGAAACATATATCGAGGCGACTGGGCAATGTGATGCATTTTCTCCTTTTGCCTGTTCAGTCGAAGCATTCCACCAGTTCCAACATTGTGTGGTATCGACATCAACTCTCACTGTCTGCAATGATGCTGAATTTGGTAGTTTCAAACTTGCGACTGGATTCCAATCGGTTATGTTGCAGGTTTGATTATCAGAATAACACCTGTCAAAAGGTTCTGGAAAGATTTTTACAAGAAGATTGAAATTTTTCTTGTCGACATTATCAACGACTATGTAATTTAAACACCCATTCGCTGAAGTGATGTTTGCGTATGCAGAACCGTTCCAGTATAATTTTCCTTGAAGCGTGCATTTATAACAGGATGATTCTGGCGGTATCGAACATGCAGAACCGTCTGCATGGCAGGTATAACTTGAATAGCACTGTGTCTCATTCAACACCCACATCCTGTAATTGACCATGAAATTTCCTGAAGATACGTTTATTGTCGGATTGTCTGCCAAAGTCGGACTTAACATTAGCAAAAAACTCAACAGCAAAATTGGAATTATTCTTTTCATTTTTTTCACACTCCGCTTGGAACTGCTTTCTTAAATATAATGACTATGATTGTAGCGAAACCTATCGCCAAGAATATTATCATCAACGGGACTAAAATATTTCCGACTAATGCGAATATACCGCTTGTTATGTCTGCGAATATCGTGACAGGGTTTCTCTGCCATTCTGAAGTATTGATTTGTAGTTGTGAGTAATTTAAGGCTGGGTATGGAGAACAAGCACAACTTTGACTTAAATTTAGATATTCTAAACAATAATTGGTGCATGAACAAGAACAGTCTGGGAATGGGTTCTGATGCATTTCTGGGTTTTGGCAGTATTGCGAACATATTGGACTCCCATAACAAGAATGTGGCGGGTTGCCTGTTGAATTGCAACCGTAAGTGCAATATAGTAGATAACTCCATCCACAAGAAGAATTATAATACCCAAGTTCAGTCGAATTATAACACTGATAATGTGGAGTGCATCCACCACCCGCACAATTTGGGTCATATTCATATTTCGTGTCATTGTCGCATCCTGCTGGAGTGACATATCTTGTGTATCTCCTTGTATTGTTATAATAACAATTTGCATCTGGTGTCCAAGCGGAAGTAGAGCATGGTATAGTTTCTTCCCAAACATAATCATTTACCCAAGCACTCGTATTCCATTGGTCAGTGCCATTGTAATCACATGGAGTCTGGGTGCAACCATAAGAACCAGTTATGCTTCCTAAAAATGATATGACAAATGTATTGAATTCTTTATTTACTGAAAGAACTGGAGAATCAAAATTCCAGAAATGTGTTATTTTAACACCACCATAAGTAATTCCTTTTAAAGCACCCCCACCTGTAGTATTGACAGTGACTGTTACTGTTTGATTTGGATATGGGTTTGATTTTTCTATATACCAAACTCTTATATTACCACTTATGCAACCATAAACACACGGTGCAGATACAGTCCATTCTGTATAACTTGTCCCATTTGATATTGAAATATTGAAAGGCATATATTGTGGTGTGCTTGGACTGCCAGTTACCACAGCGAATGGATGTATCCTGATAGTTGAAGTCGGTATAACAAGACCTGTTTGTGTAAAATTAAGTTTATTATTATAGCCATAAGAAAAATTATATGAATAATAAAGGTCTGGATGAATGATATAAGAATCTATTGCACGCCAAGCATCATCTGTATATATAAGTCTTAAACGGTTTCTGGTATCATACATGGGATGTGTTCCAGTCATTGTTTCTTTCATTAAAATCCAACCAGTCAAACCATCATTTTTCTTCGCCAATGTTACATCGCTCATATCAATATCACTCGTAGTGACGCTGTAAAGTTGAACTCTGTCTTTTATGTTGCTTTCTGTTCCAAACACACCCTGCTTTCTGAATCCGAATGTGTATTTATTCACCCAGAGTGATTTTGGATAACCAGTAACATTTCCGATATAAAGTATGTAATTCCAAGCACCGCCAGTCTGATGACCAAAAATATCCCAATTGGATGTGCTACCTGTATCTTGATAAGGAACTGCTTCATAAATTAAATTCGTGTCTGCTGTTGTGTTAGCATATTTTCTTGATAACAAATTATTTGTCGTGTCACCAGCCCACAACACAAAATCTCTTCTTGATTGATTCCAAAATAAAATACCGTATGGTTCATACTGTGCCCCATTTGAACTTGCCCAACCGAAATTGCTCAATTGATATGATGATTGATTGTAATGCCACCATTTATTATTGATGGCTGGATATAACTGTGGAGTCTGGAACGATGTTCCGTTACTGCACCCCATGCTCGTTTTTGTCGTCCCATTAATCCATCCAACATCTGTCTGCGTATAACATTCCCAAATATATGTAAAAGCATTATAATATGAATCTATAGCAGAACATTCAAACCATATCTTATCAGTTGTATTGGTCGTATTTGGTCTAATAGAACAAAATTTCAAACCATGCCATTGATTTGTCCCACCCCAAGTCGGGCAAAGATTTGCAAAACTATTCATCGTCAATAATGTATAATCTGCCTTATAAGTTCTTAATGTCGGGAATTGATAGCCACAATACATACTTGAACCATCAGTCGTCGCATTTGTCTGGGCAAGCCACCAATAATCCTCGCCGAGAATGAAATTTTCAAGTGGTGGATAATGATTAGATATATAAACATTTTGATATTGCAACCCCCATCCCGTATCTATCAGTTTTTTTGGCTCATTCTTCCAGACAATCTGTGCAGATGCGGAAGAGACCGTGAGCAAAATTATCGAAAATATCAATGCAAAAATTAGATTGTATCTTTTTTTAAGCACTATACCACATTAAACTATTTAGTGAGTTAAATATATAAAATTTTTTAATTTTTTCAAAAATTTAACTCTATCTATGTTTTATTTATGCTTTTAATATTTAAATAATTTCCATGAACTACTTGATAGTGATTCCAACTTGGGATGTGATTGAATTTGGAATTTGAAAGAGCCTGCTATATTTTCATTATTCTTTGCGTTTCATTAGATTACATCACAACATTATATCTTGTATTTTTTTCTGGGGTGCATGCTACAGAAATGAATTCGGTCACAGCATTTTTGATAAATAATAAAATTTGGTCTGATTTGATTGGAGAATATTTTAAAACTATTTCTTTGGTGGTTGTAATATTCAAATTAGTTTTTATATTATTCGATTGGATTGATAAAAATCATTTACCGATAAAAAAATATATGCCGTTGATTTTACTCCCAATGTTGATAGCACTTCCTCTCCCAGCCATATCAAATCTTTATCTGCTTTTTACAGGTCAAGATTCTTTTTTGTTGGGGCTTCTATTTTAATTTTTAGAACTAAAATATGATTCATGCTTAATAAAAGAAAAGGATACAGAGTAGAAAGAAATGTCAGATTGATGTTCGAGAAAAGGGGCTGGGTGGTCATGCGGGCTGGGTCAAGTCTTGGAGAAGCAGACTTGATTTGTTTAAAAAAAGGAAAATGTCTTCTGTTGCAAATAAAATCCACAAGAAAAAAATCATTCTATTATTATGGTTACATGAACAGCGAGTTTGAAGGGTTTCCTTTTTTTCTGGTCATAGATTTTGGATACGGCGACATAAGGATTTTGAAACCGCAGAAAAAGGTGGAAATGCTTGAAGGAACTGGATTGAAATATTTTTTAGATACTTATATTTAAATTTTAAAAGATTAATAAAATAATCTGGTGATAATATGTTCGGAAAGAAAAAACCCCCAATTTTAGAAATCCCACCCCAATCTCAAGATGTGCAGAGTGTTAGAGATAGGATTGAAGCAAGAGTTCAGCCACAAGTAGCACCACAGCCATCATATCAACCAGTCCAACAGGTTCAGGCTATGCCAGAAACATCAACACGATTTTGCATAGCAGAAAGGGCAATGATTGAACAGCCACAAATGGTTACAGCAGATTCTGGTCAGGTAATATCGACTGGTCAGTTTCAAATGAGAGAGACTATCAGGATAATCAGCAATTTGAGTTTCGAGGAAATGATAGATATTGTATCGAATACGCCAAGCAATTCATCAATCCATATTAAAATCAGGGATTTGATGAAGAAAATGATAAAATAATAACTGCTCAACAGTTATTTAAGTCTAAAATGTTTAAATTTCATAAGCGAAAGGAAATTGGAAAGATATAAAATAGGTAAAGATGGTTTAGGCATTTTATAACCGCCGATTTCCCGCTAAATTGGGGTGTGATGGTGAAAAAAAGGTATTTGATTAAGAAAAGACCGATTTCATATCGTGTGCAGGTCTATTTTACGACTCTCATCATTCTGATTCTTGGATTATTGCTTGGTTACAAGGCTTATGAATATGTGAATATACCGATAAAAAGTGCATACATGACTGAAATAAACAATAAGACTTATATTTTTTCTGTCAGTTGCAAACCGTCTGTCTGCTCTTTTATAAAAGTTTCAGGTGATTGATTGAACTGGGATTGGCTCGCTGGTTATTTGGATGGAAGGGGGTGTTTTTCGATTCATACGACAAGGCGTGGAAGCAAGACCTATCAACAGTTTATAATAAAAGTTTCTGACAGTAATCCGAATACTCTTGCTAAATTGAAGGAGATGTTTGGCGGTAGCGTGACTGGTATTGCTTTTATAATCACAAAAAAAGAGACCGTCAAAATCATAATCAATAATATAATAGACAAGATGATTTTTAGAAAGGAATTCGTCACTGGTTTCAAGAAAAAAATGGAAGATTACGATATTCATGGTCATAATATAAATGGCACTGCCGAGCGAGGGGCAGTTAAAACCGAATAATATCGGCTGTTAAGATACCCAAATGGAAAAAGGATAAACATGAAAGCAATATTATCAGCATTGATGGCAATTTGTTTAATTGCAACTCCAGTTTTGGCTTGGAGTAACATAAGGACTTATTACAGTGCATCTGGATTTTCATATTTGAATGAATACACGAGTATCGCTGGATATGATTATTCAGAACAATCAATCAAAGACACAGCATTCGTTCACGAAGTTGTTATAAATAATGGCGATATAACACTCGGTTCTGAAATAAGGACAACTGGTGCATGGGAATTACAGGAAGACAAGCAGATTCAGGGTGATGGTTTCACTAACATCAGGAAAGATGTTGTTTGGTGGACTGAAGACCCAACTGAAAACAATGGAGAATTAATCTATCCAACAAAGGCAAATATCTATACTCTATTCCAGACAGAGACATTCACAGATGCTACAGAGATTCATTCAATAGCAAATCAACCACCAGCAGAGACTGAAAATGTCTTCTCAAGAGGGTGGACTACAAACGAAGCATTCCAATTCACAGAAAGTGTTGGAATAAACAAAGACTTGAGATGCGATTTAGAGTTACCAAGACCAATAAGGATGCCAAGTTGTATATTCAATTGCCAAGTTTAAAACAACTATAGCAATTTTTTCTTTTTTTTTATTTTTCCAAAAAAAAAGATGGTAAAATATGAGACAAACAAAAGAAATAATATTGATAATGATAATAGCGTTAGCAGGGATTTTATCACTGTTTTTTATAGGAAAAGCGAGAGCAACGTCAGTGGACGCACAAATGCAATACAATGGGACTGCAAGCCTTGATATACTTTACAATGACTCAAACATAGTCAGCAGAAAAATATTTGTCAGCGATGGCATTGGGTTCATAAGATTGCAGTATGAAGACGGGCATGAAGAAGTTGTCGCAATGCAGAATTACATACAGGAAAATCAGAATACATGGACGACTGATACAAAAGGATTGACAAGAAATGAATTGATGGACATCGTAAAAGATGGCGTTGATTATTTCTTGGGATTGAACAAACTTGTGAGTGACTATAACAAAGAATTCATATACCAATTAATACGATTGTTCCCGACAAGAGACGAATTCAACGAATTACTGAAACAGAATGCGGTGCTTTCAATGAGAGTCGATGCTCTTGAAAGAGCATTGGAAAAAGGAAACGATTCATCGCATCAATACTGCAAAGCAAAACTCGAAGTTATGTTGGATTATAATCTGACGAGCGTTAGATGCTGGAACACGACATACTCGAATCATAAAATAGACCCAGTGACTGGCGAAGATGTGATAATAGGAATAACCCCTGCTGAATGAAGGTGAGAATTAATGAATAAATATGGTAAAAGAACTTTAGGTAAACATGAAACCGAAATATCACAAATGATTGGCAAGGGAGATTCTTATACATCAGTGGCAAGAAAATTCAAAGTCAGCACGACATCTGTGATGGGATTTTGCAAAAGGCGAGGAATAATCTCAAAATATGAATGCCCGAAACAACTCTGCAAGAAAAAGATGAGTTTCTGGCAAAGATTGTGGAGATAATATTTATCCAGCCACACGAAAAGTGGATATTGACTGGGAAAATATACCTATGCCGTGAACATAATCCCAATTAAATCGGTAACAGTGGAATGGCTATATTTTTTTAGTCAGTAGTCGAGATATTACTGCTCGCACTGCGAAGCCACTCGTATAGTGGTTGGATTATCTTTTTCTTCTTCTGAACCCGATTCTTTTCATTCTTGCCATTCTTCTTACTGCCTTCTCATGTTTTTGTCTGACATTCTTCAAATAAGAAGGATAAATATTATGAACTGATATGATTGTCGGAGCAGTCGGTTTTGTTATTTCAATCTTCATTTTCTTTGGAGTGATTTCAGTGACCTTGACTTCTTTCGTCCCTTCGATTATGCTTATTGAATGCTTGACTTCCATTCCTTTCCTTGTCCTGTCCCAAACACTTTGGTTTGGAGACCATCCCGCTTCTATCGCACTCTTTGATGGTCTGTCAAAATCCTTGAAGAATTTTGCGAACATGGCATCTCTTGCATCAGAATAAGAACCGAACCTTCCAACTTCTTCTCTCGCCTCACGTTGTCCAATCTTCGTAGTATAAACAATAAAGAAACCATCCTCTGCAACAACCTCGTATTCTTCTCTTAATTTTTGGTCATACTTGGGACAATAAATTACACATGGAAGTCTTTTTCCTTCTTCTGCGAAATCCTCATCCATTCCAAATACGCTCGGCGGAAAATGAACGATTCTTTATCACCTCTTCTCCCCTCAACATTCCATAAACATAATCCTTGAACCATCTTATTTCTGGTTTAGAATATGGAGACTTGACTATAAATTCTGGCTCTGGTATGCAACCATCGGATTTTGGAGAAATCCGAAGAACAATATTGTTACGAATCATCCGCCATCTTTTAAATGCAGGGTCGCATGAACTCAAGAAAATTATTTTGATTGCTTGCCAATAGGTCATCATATCCTCAAAAAAATAAACATGTCTTTTTTTTATCGTGCTGATTTTGATATGAAGGAATGGAAAGTTTTTATTCAAAATAAAACGATATATTTTTTTCCAAGAAGATTTGAAAACCTCGCAATCTCCGAGCCTGAATCTTTTTTGGAACTTATACAATTCCTTTATCAGTTCTTTATCAGAAAGAATATCATCATAATCCAACAAAAGAGCATGCAAACCGTTGTTCTCTACGGATTTTTCATCGAGATTAGAGCGTATTCCCAGCACTGGTGCTTCGAGAAAAGTCCAACGAAAGTTTAAAGTAAATACTCTATTAAAAACTCTCCATTGCATTTTTTTCCTCTCCCTTTTGTAGCGTTGAAAGGGTAACTCTAACAAGTGGTCGATTTACTCGTAACCTAACCAACTACAGATGTTATATATTAAACATATCAGATATTTTAGATTTTCTCTATTTGATAGGCTTCTTTGTCTAACTGCTCGTCTGTCAAAGAAACTTTCTCCCCGAATTTCCAGCGTTTCATTTTTGACTTGAATTTTGCTACGACGAACCTTCCATCATTAATTGCCTTCAATGTATATATATAGTTCTGTCCTGTATTCAATATGCCGACGACTTCAAACTCCATTATCATTCACCTTTTTTAGGGTCGGGCAAGAATTTTTTTCTTCCCTCACTTTTTATAGTGATTTTTTCGACTTTTCTAAATTGGATATTTTTTCTAACATATCTACCTCGTTATTTTTTAAATTCTCTTCCCATAAAACTAAACATTTCCAACCATATTTAGCAAAATGGGAAATTCTCCTTTCTTCATAACATTCTATACCTTCTTTATAAAAATGATTTCTAAATCTTTTTGTGCTAACTTCTATACATATTTTTCTTCCATTATTTTCAATAAAATCAGGACACCATCCACCAATAATACAAATCCCATTCCCAACATATTTATAAGGTAAATTATAATTTGAAAAAAAATTGATAAATTTAAATTCAGTTCCAGTTGGTCTTTTAAATAGAGATTTAAGAGTTAATTTTAACCTATTTTCTCTAAATTTTTTAGAATTAACATACGAATTTGGGTCTTTCCAATTTTGACTTAATTTTTTATTTCTTTCTTTTGCAACTTCAGAATTTTTATTTTTATCCCACCATTTTTTTCTTCCTTCACTTACATGTTTTACTCTTTCATCAGTTTCTTTTGTTAATCCTCTTGCCCAACTTATTTTATTGCTCATAGGATAACCATATTTTTTCACATATTCATTATGCCCTCTCATTAATGCTTCTATTACTCCTTCTTGTTTTTTCTTTCCCTTTAAATAATTGGTTATTTTTAGATTTCTGTTTTTAACAATATCAGAATCTATGTTTTCTTTCCACCATTTTTTCATCGATTCTTTTGTTTTGATTTTAGACTCTTCTGTATGTTTATGACCTAAAAAACTCACTTTTAATCAACTTGTAGAAAGGATAATATCTTTCTCCAATACTGTCTTTCTCTTGCCATTCTCTGCAATCTTGCACGCATCATCCAACGTCAATCTTGCGAAATCACTAACTACAGTTTCCAAGCGTGCCAAAGCATCTGATGCTATTCTCCAATCTGGATGGAATTCATTGAACATTCTCTTGAGTGTCCCTCTTGCTATTTTAACAACCATCATTATCTCCCTCATTATTTATTTTTATTAATCTCATGGATTTTTTATTGAGTATTGTAATCTTCTTTTCTTTTTCGAGTTCTTCGACAACTTTTGTGATTGTCGGTGGGGCTTTATCTACTCCCCTGCTAATCTCGGAAATATTAAAAACACCATCAGGAGCAGATTTAAGGAAACTTAACACCTTATTCTTCAGTTCTATCCTGTTGGATTGTCTCGTTCTCATACATTATATTTTAATTTTAAAGATTTAAGTATTTTCATTTTACATCGCTTGCAAATACGTCCCTCTCATTTCTTCTGCTTCAATCATATCTATGCATTCTTTCGGAGATTTTATTTCAAGACCGAACTTCTCTTCCAATTTGTCCTTGTCTTTCAGCATTTTTCTGTTTGAAGTAACAAAAGTTAGATTGTCATCCTTGAATTTCTTCATATTAGAGACTGCCTGCATGTATTCTGGAAAACTGTCAAGCCCCCAGTCATCGACATATTTCCTTTTGTAATTCTTTTCATAATCTTCTTTTGTCAGAACGCCTATTTTTATCGCATGGTTGATTCTGGATTTCTCCATTTTTTTAGAAGAGTTTATAATCCCATCAACGAGTTCTTTTTTCTGTTCTGGCGTAAGGACATCTTTTATCGCCATTAAGAATTCTGGATTTATCTGCACCAGACCATCATTTTTGTTTGATGGCTTCATTAGTTTGAATTTATCCTTTTTAACCATGTTGAAAGACCAACTCCCGTGACAGTGACATGATGGAATTTCCTATAGCAATTTTTATGCACTATGACTTGTTTATATCTATGCCTCTCTGAAAATTTCACGCCAAGACGCTCAAGTATTTTCTTTTCGATATATCTTCCCCTGAACTTTTTTATTCCAAGTTTACACAGACAGCAGAGATTTATTTTTCCAGCACTACATGGCATTATCTTCACTCTCTACAATTTTATGATAACCGCATATTGAACAGGAAAATTCTATTGTGTCTTCATCTATTATTGCGGAATCGAGTTTTATTTTGCAATTTGGACAGATGACTTTAAACGTCATTCCTTTTCCCACCTGCTTAAATCGATGACTGGCATGATTTTCAACCACACATCCCGCAAAGTCGCAAGGTCTTCTCTCAAATGCTCATCAATTTTTTTCCGTATTTCTGTATCTCCACTGATAGCCTTCAAATAGAAATTTGGCATATCCATTCCCTGTATGTCGAACCGTTTTTCTATTCCAAGAAATTTGCATACATCTCCGAGAGAATTCTTTGATAATTTCAAGTTTCTTTTCACTACATCATAAACATCTATCTGTCTGAATGGAAAAATCTTCCTATATTTCTTTACATCTACCCCAAGAGTCAGTGCCCTTGAAACAATAAATGGAACATCAAAATAACTCCCATAATAACTAATAATCCTGTAATCTGCTATTATCAGTAGATTAAAGAACTTCTCTATAATATCCTTTTCTTCTTTTGGGTTGTTCACAAAATAAATCGTTTCTTGTCCATCATCAAGATTCATTGTTCCGATTGATATTAATTGGGATGTGTTCGCATCTAATCCTGTCGTTTATCGGATTAAAATTTAATTCATTAACCTTTCGATGTCGAGGATTAAATATTTTTGTTCTCCCATTATTCATCACCTCTTTTAAATAAGAATTTAAACGCAAATTGAATTTTTCAACTCTAAATCCTATCAGAATATTAAATCTTTCTAATGATTCTCTATATATTGTTATTCTGTATTCATAATTATTTTTATAGGAATAAAAACCATGATATATTTTCAAATTATTGAGAAGAGCGGAAATTTGTTTTAGACCCCCTAAACTTGTGGAACTACAAGAAATATAACATCGTTTATATGTTTTATTTTTATATTTTAGTAAACTAAAGACAACACATCCTTCTGCATCAAAAAATCCTTTTAAAAAATTAATCTTTAGTTGAGTGTTATTTTTAATTTGTTGTGGAATTAACCAAAATTTTGTTGATTTTTTAAATTTTCTAAAAAAATCTCTCAAATTTCTCGAATAAAAATTTAATGTATAATATTTTGTCTTATACCCCTTCCAATAAGAAATTTTAAACATACCTTTAATATGGAAAGCCCTTTCTCCATTTTTTAAACATTCCTTTACAAAATTATTATCCCATAAATTAAAAGAAATACCATCTTCAGATACCGAGCCATCTCCAATAATAGCACCAAACATATAAGCCATTTCTTTATTAAAACCTGATAAAATCTCTTTTCGTCTATTTAAACCTCTTATTTTATGTCCATTAGAAAATACTTTTTTTCTTAATTTTTTATTTAATCTCCAATTATTTTTTTTCATCAAAAAATTAACTTCGTTTTTTCTGTGTTTTCCCCCTAACCATTTTTGTATAGTCGTTGGATTAATACCATGTTTTATTCCTATGGTTGGCGTTCCTGTTCCATTTTCAAAATATTCCTTTAATATTTGTTCCATTTTTCTAATATTCACTATTTTCCCTTCTAACATTATTTTCACTCTTCTGCATCATGTGTTTCAGAATCTTCTTCTTCGTCGTCATCTCCCGAACTTTCGTCTCCTTCTTCATTCTCGAATTCCAAATCGTCATAACTCATTCAAACACCTCAAACAATGTATGTCCCTTCCGTGATTATATCAAAAAATCTTCGGAAGAGCAAATTTTTAAAATCCTGAAAATCTGTTTTGATTATTAACCTTCTTATCTCTTTCGGTAAATGATATTGTTCATTCAAAAATCTGTCTTTGACTATTGTTGAAAATTTCAACATTTCTCTACAGTCAGCCATAGCAATTTTTTTCATTTCATCTGGCTCATCTACAAAATAAAAAACCATAATTGTTCCAATTTTAGCCAGATATTTAAAAACTTCTCTGTTACCCTGAATATACTGCTCTTCGGCATTGAGATAATTTTCTCTTGTCGTATTTTGTAAAACAGAAATTTTCAATTTTGCAATCTTCCTTCCAAACCAATAAACACCACAGTCATATCTGACTTTTGCTTTACCCATTTCACCAGAAAGAATGTCAGTATCAATCGGGATGTTCTCTTTGAAAATTAATTGACTGAATAATTTTTTCAGTATTGGTAAAACTTCAAGTTCCCGCTTTCTATGCGAAAATATATCTTGTGGTTTATTACTATCAAAATTTTTACAACCATCAAGACATTTCCAAGCAAAGTTTCTTTTAGTTTTGGTAAGATACAATGATTTACCGCATATCGGGCAAGGAAGGTCTGTTTTTTCAAGTTTTATCTCTTCTACTGACTCTGTGTGCATCATTTCTTCATTCTTCTTTTTTTGTTTCTTGCTTCCTTCTTCCATGACTTCCTGTTCGTAATCAACCATATTCTTCATCCTTCACTTCCAACTTTCCCATCTCTTCTGCTACTTTTGAATTTTCTTTGGCAGACCTCTGATAACCTTCTTTCATTACATTGTTTATTGAACCAGTCCATTCCCCTGTTTTTTTATCTTGTTTTGATTTTTCTGCTTCAATCGTCGAAAACCTATAACCACATTTCATGCATCTTCTTCTTCGACGAACATTATTATCAGGATTCAATCGGGTATCGAAAACTTTAGTCTTCCCTTTGCAGTGAGGACAGGGCATCATTGTTTACTCCTCTATTATAGTCATCTTTCCCTTCTTTGTGATTTTCCTCGCTTCTTCTTTTTGTTCTTTTTGTTCGCTATTGAATTTGCCTTCCAGTTCTTCAGCACCTTCAGAAACTGTTGGTGCTACAAAAAATACCATAAGAATATTATCGCCAGCAAAACTGAATCTTATCGGATAATCTGTCTCCATCTCGATTCTCATGTTTTCTGATACACGACAGGCTTTGAGGATTCGTTGAAGATAATCATTATTTAACATTGTCTTGCAAGGTTTTTCTGCTTCAATAAGAAGTAAAAGGTCGTTATCTTTCTCAAGCCTGAAATCATATTCAGTCATCATCAAACCACTTTTTCCATAGAATCTTATTCTTTCTGTGTCAACATCAAACAGAACATTATCGCATTCCCCGCAATCCTTTATTATCGATTCAAATGCAGAAGTCTTCAGTTCTACTCTTATTGGAAATTTAAAATTATAAAGTTGGAATGTCTCCAGTTTCTCTTCTTTTTTAACGTCTGGCTCGAACAACCTTAACTTTAATATTTTATTGAACGGTGATTTTTGCGATAGGACAAGATTATAATCACCTTCGAGTGATAAAGTAGTTTCTCCGCCGAACAGTTTGAGAAGTTTATAAAATTCCTGCATGTTGAAGGCGATTTTTGTTTCTTTATCGCAGGCATATTCTTTGAACAATCCCTTTTCTATTTTTAAACTTAAAATGACGACTCCAGCCCTGTCATTGGCTATCATTTTTATGCCTTCTGAATCAAGGTTTAATACAATCTCATCGAAAACTTCATTTGAAACCGCAAAAATATCGAGAAGATGTGAAGCATCGTTTATTACTGCTTTGAACATTATCTAAAACCCCCAAGCAATGCTATTATTATGACAAGGAATAATAAGATTATCAATATGACTGTCATGGCAATATGCTGTCCTTTTTTTCCGACCTTAAAAAAATCCGTTACTTTCATCTGGTCTTTATCAAACAACTGCGATTCCTTTTCAGCCGTAGATAATATTCTGTCAAGCATTGGGAACGAATGCCTGCTTTCTCTTGCATGAAATAGAAGTTCATAGATTTCTTCTTTCAAAGCGTTTGGATTTATTTTGACTTCCATATTATTCACACTCTCTCTGGTATTTTTCTTTTAAATATAATTTGTGTCGAAAGGGCATAAGCCATTCCAGATATACCAAAAATAAAGATAAGCACATAAAGCATGTCTATAATCACACCGAATTCACCTGACAAAAACAGAAAAACATTATCGAATATTATCATAGACAAACTTAAAATTACGGAAAAGAATCCGATAAAATACATTATCTTCAGATAAGAACTTAATTCCCTTTCCTTTTTCTTTCTGCTGTCTTCTATTCTTCCTCTCCAATTTTCAAGTTCTTTGTTAATCATATTATCCCGCCTTTTCTTTTACTACTTTCAATTCTGAATTGATATGTTTCTTGCAAAATTTTAGATAAAATGAATCATCAAAAATAGGACGATTGTGATGGTCTATTAAACATTCTACTTTGCAACCACAATTAATTTTTACTGTCATTTGATTCATACTCTCAATTTTCTGAAACTTATTTTCAATGGCTGTTCGCATTCTACAACACCAATTGCCTTCGCCTGAAACCATGTCTTGACAATATCTGGTATCCTGAAGCATTCTTCTATCTGTTTTGGTTCAAATTCAATACCGCAGGGAAAACATGCGAAATAATTATCGCATTTCATGCAGACCCTTTCTACAAAATAGTCTGCCCTGCTCCCTATGTTTCCAAATATTCTTTTTATCAATTTTACTCTTTCATTTTTTTCAGAGATTCTGCCCATATTCTCACCACGACATCAGACGATGGCATTTTGTGATATATTCTGAAACTTTCTATAAAATTCATTAAAAAACTTACCCAGCCACTAAACATATCTCTTCTTAATTCATTTGTTGTTTTTACCATAGCACCGAAGCAATGTATCAAGCATGAATCCATCCATTCAAGGATTTGTTTTCTGTCTTTTTTGATTTTCCAATGTTGCTCTATTTGTGCAAGCCCTTGACCCAACGCAGAAACAAAGAAAAAAACATCTTCACTACTTCCTTCAGCCAAATTCACTACAGAATAACGTTCCCAACTCCATCCTTTGTCTGGCAATGCAGTGAGAAGATACTTTTTTGAATTCTTTTCCATATACTATAGATTGTGCGTTAATTATTTAAACTTTTTAAATTTAAAGTTTCTTTCCATTTTTTACTCTTCTATTTATTTTATTAACAACCTTCTCAAGGTTTTTTATCAGATGTTTGTTCGCAAAATATGTCCCTATTGATACCCCTATTCCAGATGCTATTGCATTAATCACCATTTCCCAAAAACTCGTCATCAATCATCGACTTTTTTGATTTTTCCACAATGCCTGCATTTGAAAACCCGTTGCTTTTTTGGCGTGTCATAAGCCTTAAAATCCATTCTCATATCACATTTTTCGCAGTATGGTTTGTTGTTCACAGTTGATATTTGATTTAAAGAAATTTAAGTTTTACCGAATAATTTCTATTCTCCCACCACGCTCATAAATGGAATTCAATCTTTTGCCATATTTTTCAAATTCTTCTTCTGTCATTAGGATGTTGTGTTCGGGTTCTTCCTTCTGCGAATGCATTACTCTACCGAATCTCTGACTTTCTTGACTTCTTGAACCAAATAAGAATGACACTTCTATTGTTCTTTCTATTTCTGGAAGTGATATTCCTTCATCACCGACTCTTGAAATCACAGTAGTATTAGATTCTCTTATTATATCCATTCTTCCCTTTGTTTCACCATATACAAAAGGTATATCGAATTTGTTTGCTATTTTTTGCCCAAAATCTATACTGTCACAAAAAATCAAAGTTTTCACTGGAAGTTTCAATAATTCATCCAATTTTCTCAATTTTTCAAAGTTGTTTGAAAGTAAGAAAAGCCTGAAAATCGGTAGTTTTATGACTTTCATTTTTATTAATTCATCCCATGACATACCCACTGGAAAACCAGTCAAAGCAAAGATATAATTTTCCCTTTTGTCTTCTCTAAATGGAGAGCCAGAAAATCCAAGCCTATATTTTGTTCTGACTGTTGACAATCTGATAAATGTATTTGCGGGCAAATGGGAGCATTCATCGAAAATTATTAAAACATATTCATTGTTCCTAACTTTGTCATAAGCATGATAAGTAACTAATTCAATATCATTTCTTTTTTCTGGAATAAATTTTTCTATTCTTTCTTCCCATTGTTCTTTGAGTGTTAAAGTCGGGACAACTACAAGATGTCTTCCTTTTAATCTTGCTAAAGCATAAATACCAAACAAAGATTTTCCTGCACTAAAACTCCAAAATATCCCGCAAGCACCCTTGTCTAAAAACTCGTTCCAAGCATCTGTCTGATATTGCCTTAATTCTATGCCAGCCCAATCCGTTAAGTCTTCTTCCTGAACTTTATTTGGCATGAATGGCAATATTCCATCTTCTATCATTTTTGCTATGAGTTGAAATTCACTTCCTCTTCTTATTTTTATTCTATCTTCTCCTTCTCGCTGTTTTAAAAAATTTCCATACAATCTCCATGCTTCTTCTTGGTGTTCTTTTCCTGTCAACAACACTCCGTCTATTACTTTCAATGGCAATGGCGTTGGGAATTTTAATTTTTGTTTTAAAACTTCTGGAACGGGTGCAATCCATTGCATATAACGATTGACCACAAAAATATTATACGTTTTTGTCATTCTCTCCAGCCAACCAATCTGAAAATCTATCCATTTTGGAGCGATGACATAAAACTCATTCTCTCGTTTTGGGATTATCACATAGGGTTCTTTTAGAAAATCGTCGATTTCTTCCTTGTTGAATTTTCCTATAGAAATTTGTTCTATCTTACTTTCCAATTCAACCTTAATATTTTCTCTTTCCTGTTTTATGCTTTCGATTAAATTGTCCATTTTTTCTAAACTACTATCTACAGCCTTTTTAATCTCTGAAATATCCTCTTGAATCATAAAAGAATCTGGCTTTCTAATAATTTAAATCTTTAAACCTTTAAATTTTCAGAAAATAGTTGATATAACTTCTTATCCCATGATAGAATCTGTGAATATCTGCCATAGATTTTATGTTGAATAACAATTCTATGATTTTATCTTTTCGCAAATAGAATTCCTTTAAACCCCTGTCAGCAAATTCTGTCATTTCTTCCCTTGAAAGTTGCGGATATGAAATCACAGTAGCCTGCTCAAAATTATTATCGACCCATTCAGTCCAATCTTTTGCTACTATAAAACCATTTTGTTTTGCCCAATTATAGAAATGTGTCGCTGGATATGGAACTAAAACAGAGAATTGTGCCGTATTTGGATTCAATTCTTTTGCAAATTCTATCGTCTGCAAGGCAGATTCCCTCGTCTCGTTTGGAAAACCAATCATGAAACAGCCGTTTACTTCTATATCATTCATCCTTGTCAGTTTTGAAAACATTCTCATCTCATCAAGAGTTATTCTCTTGTTCACAACATTCAATGCTTCTTGAGAACCACTTTCATAACCGACACAAAACATTCTTGCCCCGCATTTTTTCATGGTTCTTAACAAAAGTGAGTTTGTGATGTTCGGTCTTGCATTAGCACTCCAAGTAAAATCCATTCCCCTGTTTATTATTTCCCAACAAAAATCTAATGCATCCCGCTCGTTTTCTTTTGAAACTAAAGTATCATCCTCAATCATTATTTCTTTTAGCATTGGAAACAATTCAAAATCATGCTGTATCTCGTCAAGTCTTCTCTGCGGTGATTGTTTTCTGAATGTTCCGCCAGAGATTGTATAACGATTATGACAGAACGTGCAGATGTTTGGACAACCTCTACTTCCAATCTGTGTTATGAATGGATATAATTTTCCTGCATCAGAATAATCAAAAACATCTAAAAATTCCCATGCAGGAAATGGAAGTGAATTCAAATCTTCAATGAACGGTCTCGGTTTATTCCTGATTATTTTATTCCCTTTTCTATAAACAAGACCAATACAATTCTCCATAGGAGTTCCGTTAGCCAAATCTCTGATTGTATAATCAAATTCATTGACCGCAACAGCATCAATCTTATCAGAAATCTTCAGCGTCTCTTCTGGAAGCGATGAAGGATGTGCACCGACAAGAACCGTCATGCATCCTTTATCTTTTATTTTTACCATGTTTGCAAATGCTATGTCATTGTAAATCGTTGGAGTTGTGCACCAGATTACCACTATTTCTGGTTGGAAAAATTCAAGCATTTCCATTGTTTTTTGATATGGCAGATTCTTCGCTTGTGCATCTAACAGATATACCTGATGACCCGCTTCACGAGTGACAGCAGTAGCCATCGCTAAAAAATCACAATGTCTTTGCACACGTCCACGAGATTTAGCATGCCATCTTCAGCCGATAGAAAAAGTCAAGGTAAAGTCGACTCTTCAATCGTTTGCTGATTTACTAAAATCTCGTGAATACATTGGATTTACGAAAAATACTCTACTCATAATCACACCATTTTTTCATTACTGGTCTTAAAACATTAACAAATCTCTGACCATCTTTTGTAAGACTTACAAAAACCTTTCTTCCGCTTTTTTTTGTTTTTATCATACCATTGTCTTTGAACTTTTTGACCATGTTGTGTATGTATGACTGGGCAAAGTCTGGCATTGCTTTATACAGTTCTCTTATGAATTTTGGTTCGCCTTCTATCGCAAGTATTGTGTCTACTGGTATTTTTGCAAAAAGTATTCGTCGTATTTTCTTTTTGCCTTCTTTATCTATCATCTTTATTCCTTCCTTTTATTTTCCAGACAAAACATTTCTCTTTTTTATCGTAAGAAACTTCTTCGCTCAACACTTCTATGTTTCTTTTCGTGAATATTTCCATTATGTCCTGCTCCAAAGTCTTGAATTCAATTGTCTTCTTTTTCACCACAAATCTCATCCTCGCTCAAAATATTTAATCCCCTTTCTTTTACTGTTAGTTCTGCGACATGAATCACATAAGCGATTTCCATAGGACTTAATTTGAATTTTTTGAATATCTCTCCCATCTCATCCACAACTTTGCAATATTTTTCTTTGTCTTTTTCTGAAACTTTCACTATATTCATCCCCATTAAAACCACCAACATAATTCGGTGAAAGGAAAACACCAACCATCTACATATTCATTTTCTGGAAGGTTACATCCATGAGCGATATTATCCTTGCAACTTTCATTCAAATTTACTCTACAGGGGGATGGGTCAACCATTAAAGTGTTATTATCTTTTTGTATAATCGGGTCTGATTTTGGTTTTATGCAAAACCCAGAACATACCATAAAATCTCCGCCTTGTTTGTGACAATCTTCGCATTCTGCAACATGAAAATAATAACAATCATTCCTGTGAATACCAGAAAGTATTATTAATATGATAAGAATTGAAACAATAGGAATTATAATACTACTTTTTTCATCTATAATAAGAGGGGCATGATGTGTCATTTTTTCACACCATTGAGCATTATTTTAAAATAGCAGACAAGACCACCTATCGCATTAAGTATTCCATCTTTTATAGTAACGCCTTTTCCTTTGATATAAGAGGATGTTATTGGAACGAATTTTATTTTATATCCCAAACGACCCGCAATAATATCAATTTCCATCTCAACTGCATATTTTCTCGAAGAGGAATATCTCAAAATATCCCGTAATAAAGGAACTTTTATGGCTCGCATCCCGCATTCACTGTCATCGATTTTAGTTCCAGCAAGAAGAGAACACCATTTTGATAAGAACAAATTTCCAAATCGTTTATGTAAAGGATATTCTTTTAAATCTCTTTTTCCGACAACCATATCATTGTCTTTTATAAATTCAAGAAAGTCTGGTATAGATTCTGTCGGCAATTGCCCATCAGCGTCCATGAATATCACAACATCATCTTCCTTCAACACTTTTCCCCAGAACAACCATAAAATCCCATTTCTCAAACTACTGCCTTTTCCAAGATTGCACGGATTTGCAATCACACCATCGACACCTCGAACAGATTTTGTAGAATCTATGCTTCCATCATCCACTACATAGACAAAATCACAATGTTTTCTCACGCCTTTCACGACTTTCTCTATTGTCTTTCCTTCATTACGGGCAGGGATTATACAGAATGTTCTCATTCAATCCTCAACTTTTCTTTTATTTTTTCCAAATCCTTTTTAATCTCTTCTATTCGATTATGAAGATTCATAATGTCGTTTTCATACTTGAAAAGTTTTAGAACTTCGACATCGATATAACCGACTATGATTGAAGGTATAATTGTCAATGGTATCAACAACCAAAATGATAAACTGATTCCCCATACTTTAATAAAAGTTCCAATGATAAGAATAAAATTAATGACACTACCATATATCATGGCTCGCTGTAAATAGACTTTTAATTTTGCTATTTTTTTAGATATTTCCTCTAATTTTTTCAACAAGTTCACCTTCATTAAAATCTTCTTCCCATATAACAAAACATTTCCACCCATATTTAGCAAAATGTAAAATTCTTTGTTGTTCATAATTTTTAGGATTAATTTTTGCAATTCGTGTTTTAAATCGCATATTTCCCACTTCCATACAAAATTTCTTTTTTTTATTTACAAAATCTGGGCATAATCCACCGATAAAAAATGAACCATCTCCACAATAATTGAATGGGAGAGAGTATTTATTGAAAAAAAGGATAAATTTTTGTTCGAGTTTTGTTGGTCTTTTAAAAAGACTTTTTAATGCTTTTCTTTTTATTTTTAAATTTTTCATAGGATGATTTGGGTCGTTTTTTTTAAATAAAGTTGGATTCTTATGCATTAAAGCCCATTTCCTTACCTTTATTCCACTATTTTCTAATCGTATATCATTATATTTAGTTAACCCCTTATTCCAAATTTTAAGATGTTTTAAAAAACATTCGTGTGAGCAATATTTTCGAGATGAATAACAAGGTAAAATCACATATTTGTTTTTGCACCCCTCACATTTTTTAGTTATTTTTTTAACTTTATGTGCATTTCCAGATTTTAAAAAACATTCGTGTGAGCAATATTTTCTATCTTTATAAATTTTCCAATTTGGATATGAAAAAGGATTCTTACAATATAAACAAACAGATGTTTTTAATTTGGGTTTGGGTCTTCTAATATTAGTATATTTTAATGCAATGTAATTAATTCTACTTCCTTCTAAATTAAAATGTTTACCTATTTTTGAATAATTTAATTTAGGATGATTTTTAATAAAATTAATTATTCTTTTTTTATTTTCTTTTGAAAAATGTTTGTATTTTATCAGTTTTATCATCTTATTCTCATCTCCTTCCACAACCTTTCAGTCGTAACATGCCCCATCGAATTTAATATGAGTGCGTGAATATAAGAAATAGCAGTTATACCAATCCACACAGACATGGAAGCAACCATCTTTATTGAATGTATTTTTAACATTTTACGGAGAAGGAAAATTGTCATCGGGAGATAGAATTTTCTTACGCTCGTGCTATAATTGTAATGCCTTTTGATTTGTTTTCTTGCCAGATGACCACGCAGTTTCTGTTTGTATAAATTTGGAAGTGATATATAATTGTATTGAACAACCTGATGCGGAATCTCTTCATCTTCAAGGACTACAATCTTATACCCCTTCCTAATTATGTCAAGAACTCTTTCCAAATCATCAGCACCTGTTATCGCTTCTGTTATAATTTCTCTTCTGATTACATTCAGGAAGAAAGGAAAAAACATTTTTTTCTCATCCACATAAAGAATCCCATTTTCTCTCTTGGTATAATAGGTTTTCTTGAATTCGTTCAGAAAATAATCGCACCAAACATCCCCAAGATATGCAATTCCTTTGCAGATTTTTCTGTTGGCGAATGTCATTGAAAATGAATTTGCTATTCCCCCGACCTTTTTATCATCAAAATATTTTATCAATGCGGACAATGGTTTCTGCCCAGAAAGAAACCAATCAGCGTCATGAATTATGATTATTTCTCCATGAGATTTTTTTATTAGTTTTTTCAATATTCCATGCTTTCCTATATTCTGTTCCGATTTTATGAAATTCATTCCGAATAATCGAACATACTCTTCTGTCTTATCGGTGCATGCATCAAGACCGACTATTATTTCATCCTCTTTTTTTTTATAATTTTCAAGATTATCCAGACATTTTCGTATGTTTTCTTCTTCGTTATGACATGGAATAATAAATGATACTTTCATTATTCAAACCTTCTTTGCTATTATTCTTATTTGTTCCCTTAATTCTAACGGTAATAATTTATTTAACAGAAATCTAATTGGTTTTAAAATTTCACCAATTTTTATTGTATCACTACCAATATAAATTCCGCTAATTTTAGGATTGCCTAAAAGTTCTTTTTCATCATAAAAATCACCAGAAATTTCTAAACATTTGAATCTATGTTCTGTTAATTTTGTTATTAACTCATTGAAATCATATAAATGTAAATGTTCGATATGCTCATTATTATGGATAACTCTATTCATTAAACTTTTTTTATTAGGTGTAGTAATAAAAAGTTTCCCCCCTGTTTTTAATACTCTATGAATTTCATCTATAAATTTTATGCCATTCTTTTCAGTTATGTGTTCTATTAATTCACCAGCGAAAATATTACTAAAAACCTCATTTCTGCATGATAAGTGAACTACATTACATATAAAAAATCCTGAATTTCTAAATTTTTTACCTCTATAGAATGGATTTTTATCAACACTAAACCATTTAAAATTAGATAACTTTACAAGATTATCATGAAAATTTTGGTTTTGAGTGCAACCACAATCCAAACTTTTCCCATTCAAAGAATTTTGTATTATAAATTTTAATCTTCTATTCATTTTCATCACATTATTTGATGCCTTTTACCAAAAGTTCTTTTCAGCCAGTAATTCAAAACCTTTGGAACATCTTCCATATTTTCAATACAGTAATTCATTACTCTTTTGAACCCAAAAATCTTTAGATAGTAATGCATCATTATTTTCTGTTTCCATTTCATCAACTGTTCCATAGAATTTTCTACGGTATATATTGGTGCTAAAAAATTCGGGTTTAACCAGTCATCATCATTTATGAACCCTTGTTTTTTTGCTAATTCATACAATCCTGTGGCTGGATAGACTGTTGTTAGATTGACACCAACTCCTTCTGGTCTGATTACATCCAAAAGTTTTATCGTTTCCTCCATTGTCTCATTTGTCTCTCCAACATTACCGACCATCAACCCGATACCGACAGGAAGTTCAACTTTATGACACAGTTCGTGAAACTTGATAATATCTTTTACCGTGATGCGTTTGTTTATATTATCAAGGATTTTTTGAGAGCCTGATTCTGGCGAATATGCAATCATAAAACATCCTGATTTTTTCATCCATTCTAACATCTCAATAGAAACACGGTCTGCTCTTGTAGTAGAAAACCATTTTATATCAAGTCCTCTTTTAATTATCTCTTTGCATATTCCAATCACTCTGTCGATGCTCACAGAGAATGTGTCATCATTAAAACCAATCACTTTTATGTTAAATCTTTCCGATAGATATTCCATTTCATCAACTACGTTCTCTGGACTTCTTCCTCTCCATCGATGACACCAAAATTTTGATATTGAACAAAACTGGCAGGAAAATGGACAGCCTCGATTCCCCATTATGAAGGACTTCTTGAACTTTGATATTTTTTCTCCGTGAAACTCACTGCCCCTTATCGTCTTGAAATAATTGTCTCTTCCTATGTCAGAATACAGACTCAAATCCATCAAATGCCTTGCTGGAAATGGTAGTATGTCTAAATCCTCTATAAGCGGTCTTGGTTCAGTGTAGATTATTTCCTTGTTTTTCTTAAAACAAATTCCCTTTACTTTTTTGACATCCCCGTTCTTTTCTAAAGTTTGCAATAATTCTACTGTCGTGCATTCCCCTTCACCAAGAACTATGAAATTTATTTTGTCTTGAGTTTTCATCACTTGGTCTGACATCAGGGTTGCGTGTGAACCGCCAGCAAGAGTTATTATGTCTGGGTCAACTTCTTTCGCTATTTCCAATGTCCTGAAAGCCCCGTATCTGAAATTAGTAAAACAGGAAACTCCAACGACATCTGGATGGTGCATCTTAATCTTGTTTTCAATTTCTTTCTCCGAAGTCACCAAACTCATTTCTTCTATTTTTACTTCATAACCGTTCTTCTCAAGCAACGATGCTATGTATCCAAGACCGACTATTATTTCATCCTCTTTTCTTTTGTATTCAAGCAGATTGTATATGCATCTGCTTATGTTGTCTTCCTCGTTGTGAGCAGGAACGACAAAAGAGATTCTATTCATGTTTCCTCGCCACCACAAACATTCCTTTGGGAAATATTTTCAACCAAGTCCCATCTGATTTATATTTTTCGAGAATGAACCCGAATTTATAGAGAATTGTTTTTAAAGAATTCAAAGTATAGAACCTGATATGAGGACTGTCTGGTTTGAAATACCAATCCCATAGGAATGAAATCAAAAGATTTTTAATAAGATACATTTGAGGAGTAGTTATGAATAATCTACCACCAATTTTTGTTATCCTATTTAGTTCTTTGAAAAGATTATTAGTATCATAAATATGTTCAATCACCTCGAATAATATTATTCCATCGAATGATTCATTCATGAAATTTGTTTCTGTGTTGAAATCTTTGATTAAAAATGTTATTTGTGGATGTTTTTGCCTCGCTATTTTTATTGCTCTTTTAGATATATCGCATCCCATAATATCTAAACCTTTATCATGAAGAAAAGAAGTAACAGCACCTTCACCACATCCAACATCAAGTATTTTTCCGTTCAAATATTTTTTTATGAAAGAATATTTTTTATCTAATACTTCTTCTGTCCATTTTGGTGTGTCTTTCCTTTCCTTCCAATATCTTTCATAAAAATTTTCCATTTATATCAACCCCCTCGTATAGAACCAAATATAATAGAAATTGTATTTTATCCTTCGTTCAATTATCATAGAATATAATGCGTTGGCGAATGGTCTGAAGAACATAAACAATGTTTTATATTTCTTTAAAAGATATATGTCTGCTTCGGCGTATCTCCTTGCTTTCTCCTTCGCAGAAGTCTTCGCAAAAGAGCCTATGTGAAGGACTATCGCTTCTGGACATCCGTATATTTTATATTTTCTCCCGACTCTTTCATTCATGTCTATGTCATCATGATTACATTCTTCATCAAAAGGAAATTCTTCCAGCACTTTTCTTCTGTATGCTGTATTGCAGTGATGGATTGTCGTGAATTTCTTCGGGATTTTATCTTTTATTTCCCTATATCTGACCGTCCCCCTTACAACATTGACTTCTGGATTTTCAAACATTTTGACCAAGTTCTCAATCCAAAATGGATTAAGAAGTGCATCTAAATCGGTGAAAATGATTATATCTCCTGTAGAATTCTCGAAACCGACTTGTCGGCAATATCCAACAGGTGCTGGTGGTGTCCAAAATGATTTATCGACAAATTGTTCTGCGATTTGAAAAGTTCCATCAGTTGACGAATCTACAAGGATTATCTGTTCTGGTTTTCTTGTTTGAAGTTTTAGTGTATGAAAAAATGGTCTCACATATTCTCTTTCATCCTTACTGACTAATACCAGACTGACTTTCATTTTTTACAACCTTGAAAATTACACCAATATCATTTGAAAATACTTGTTGGAAATGGGTCTTGTCTGCACTTACAACATTGAGAAAGTTTGTCGTGAAAACTCCGAAAAGATTGCTCTGCGGAACTACATAATTGTCTGCTACAATTCCCTGCCAGAGATAGATATAATCTGCTTTCTGTTCGAGCAAATCATTGTATATTATTGTTGAATTGGTTGTAGTCATTATTTCTGGGAATTTTGATGTGACCCAAGTATAGTCACGCTCTGCATAATAATAAACACTTCCACCGTATGCAGTGAACACAGTCGAATTGATTGTCGTATTGTCTCTCAACCAATAAAGACCTTGAACATAAGATGGATTCCATCTCTGCGACCTTGAAGTTAGCAAAACCGTGTCAACGCTTGTTTTTATGGAAAAAACAGTCAACCCAAGTATTATAATATAAAATGCCCAAGTCTTTCCTTGTTCTTCAAAAAAATTCTGCAATTCTTTCCAATAGCCAATAGTCCCGAAGACCATAAATGGAACAATTATCATAAGATAACGTGTCTCATGTCTGAATCCATAGTAAGCAGAGAAAAGAAGGAAGACCAAGATTGCTATGTGGGATATTTTAGTTATCTTTGTTTCCGTTTCACTGAAAACATAAAAAAATCCCACGCACATGAATAGCATCGGCAAGATTCCAAAATCCTGAACCATTGGAATTATAAAATATACCCCAGTGTTGCTGAACTCTGGCAAAGAAGTTGGGGGGTATGGGTCTCCATAGAAGTAAATCCATATAGTATCAAGACCAAAGATTGCTGGTATCTTGTATGTCAATATGTTATGAATTGCGAACAACCCCCATACAAGAATTGGTATCAACATGGCGATTATGATATATTTCTTGTATAACTTGTGTTCTCCAGACCAGAAAAAATATATTAGAAGTATCGGTATGAACATCATCGCAGAATGTTTTGCAAAAAGAGAAAGTGCGATTGTTATTCCGAGAAGGATTCCATAACTAATGCTTCTACCCCTCGTCAAAAGAAAAATTATCAGCGATGAGAAAAACATTATCAGAGTTTCAACATAAGCCAGCATCAGCAAATGCGAAAATAAAAATATTGATAGCATCAACGATGATGCAACTATCGCTGGCATTATTCCTTTTGTTTTCTTTACTGCGAAATAAATAAAAATCAGGGAAAAAAATCCAAAGATTGTAGATATTGCTTTCAACACAGCAAGTTTTACTCCAAATATTGAGAACAGACCAGAAGATATGATTGATAGCATCAATGGAGCGGAAACTGGATGACCATCAGAAGTAAACCCAGTAAATCTTCCTTGATAGATTTCTTTTGAAATCCTCATATAAGTAATTTCATCTTCTCCCAAAGGTTGCGTCTTCGTTGCGAAATAAACATAGGCACAGAATAAAAACAAGCATGAAAATAGGAATAATGCCTGCAAGAATTCTTCGTCGATTGTTATCTCTTTTATCTTCCACTCCATGCTTTTTTCCCTTCCAATATCTTTACAATCTTATCAACATGTTCAGCAATTCTCTTTCCATCACCAGTTAAATTCAAAATTACAACTCTACCGATATATCTCTTTTCCAGAAATCCCTGTTTTTCAAGTTCTATGATTTTTTTCCATAATTGCGAATATGTGACATCCAAATATCGTGCAAGATAACTGATTGTCATTTCTCTCTTGTTTACAAGCAATGAACGCAGTATTCCAAAGACTATACATGACCTGAAAAAACTAAACGGGAAGTTTCTCATATTTTCCTATCCTTTTTAACATATAAATAATTATTTAAACATTAAAAGTTTAATTTTATCTATGAAAAAACGCTATCTGATAGCAATATTTATTATCATTTTGATAATTGCGATATTTTTGGAAGGTGTATATTATTATTATCAGCCAGCACTCAATGATACTATAGAAGGTGTAATAGGTATTTTATCGTGATATTATGAAAGGGGTTTCAACGATATTCGCAACAATCATCATGGTAGTTATAACGATTGGACTGATTACTGTTGCTTATTTGTATATGACTGAACAGATACATCCATATAAATGCGTTAACAAAACCATTGAAAGACCTTGCTGTTTAATTTATACTAAAGAAAAAATGTGCTTTACTGGTAGTTATATGAGTTTTGGGGAATGGAAATCTTCTTGCGTCGATATGCCACATTTCGAGAATACAACAATATGTGAGTAAAATGAGATTTCAGAATGGGATGAGAATATTATCGGTTGTTCTTTTAATAAGCATGATTTATGTAATGTTTTTAGAGAGACTGACTTTAGATATGCAATGGCTGGCTATAGAACTTATGGATTCTGATAGTTTTCACATTTTTAGTTTGGAATTTACGATATACAATGTTTTTTTCATATTTTTGAATGTGTGTTTTTGGATTTCTTCTATATTGTCTTGGTGTGAGTTCGATGGTAAAAGAATGCGTTGCAAATGAGAGGTTTGTTGTATTAAGAAGACCTCATTGTAGAAAATGTGGGAAGAAAATAGAAGTCGGTGAGACATACTACAGGAAAATCAAACCATCACCAGTGACTTATTTCTGCCCAAAATGCACTTTCGTGGAATAGTTTTTATTTTGATTAAGCGAGATTAAAAAGTTCATTGTAACCATTAAAGGAATTTTCCTGACTTTTCTCGACAAAACAAAACAAAAAAGAAAAATTCAAAATAGTGAATGTGCAACCATCTCAAGTCAACTATATATACCGTCCAGTGGTAAATTATGCTCATAAATCAAGCCGATAAGCCAAACTATATGAGGCTAATATAAAATGGAGATGAGAAAATGAAATTAGTTGCAGTTGCTATGGCATTACTATCTATAGTATGTCTCATAGGCTTTGCAACTTCGCAGAATACTACAGCGACTACTACACCGTCAAACCAACAACTATACTATCTATCCAATTATCCACAATTCCTATTTGATTCAAATAACAATCTAAAGGCTTTTGTCATAGTTGGACAGAGAGCATCGACAGAAGATGTTGTTGGTGCAATCGATGTTATGATAAGACTTGCTGGTGACAACACTGAAAAAGTTACCATCCCAATATCAGGACAGATTAGCGGAGCACAATCGGAAGATATTCCTTTGGGTTCACCTATAACTGGTGTTGGATTGATTGATAGAACATTGACGAACAATGAAATCAAAGGTCTTCAAGATGCATCGATTGACTTTCAGGGAGATTCCTATGATATGCATGAAGAGATAAGACTGGGAAATAACACGCCAGTCATGCAGACAAGTTTGACAGGAAACAAAGATGACTACAAAGAAAATGTCTACATGGAAATTAATAGAGGCGATATAGCCTATTACCATGTGTTCGATGATGACATAAACATAACTACAGCGAGCCAAGATGAACCGTTAGAAGTTTTCATACTTGGAAACAAATTGACGATAACCAAAGTCAACAGCCAGACATCTTTTACTGCACAACTTGGTCAGGAAATTGTTCTCTCCACTGGAGAAACAAAGACGGTAGAAGGCAAAATATTGAAACTTATCGCAGTATCAAACAATGATAGGGCGATAGTTTCAGTCGATGGAGAACAGGTTATAGTTGGAACGACAGCAAAAACTGTCAATGGGCTCAAGATAAAAATCTTGGTTTCATTCGCTGAAGAGAATGGAAGTGGCTCTGCACAACTATTAGTTGGTTCTGACATCGAAAAGACTTACAAAGACGGAGATGCATTCATAGGTGAAAGCAAGACTGACCCAGATTGGATTTGGGAAATTGACGATTTGAATACCTTGATTCCAGTGATTGGTGTCAAGAACGATATGGTCAAGAACAGCATAGATGACAATCCAGTAACTGAAGGTGATTGTTATTCTGTTCCGAAAGGAGAGAAATATATTTCTGTCTGTTTCGATAAATTGACCGTCGATGATGCAGATTATGCGTCATACGAATTGTCATTGAGAAATTCAGTTGACCTTTCCAGAGCGAATGAACAATCTTTCTCATGGGGAACATCAGAAAGTGTATTCCAATTTTTAGCACCCGCAGATGATGGAATCTTGCTATGGCACGATTCTCCTGCTTGGTCTTTAAAAGGAAACAATTTCACTGATGACATGAAGACAAGAAAGATTTATTTGTTCTCGCAGAATGCGACTCAAGGAAATGTAAGCGTCTTCTACTACAATAAAGACGGTGCGTGGAAGTTCGCAGGAACTATAATCAACAACGACCCATCCGACAATAATGTGTTCGGATATGTCAACTACAAAAGCACAAAAGGAAATAAAGTTCCTCTGTCATTGACAGGAAACTTCAGCAACAACACACTATATCTTGAAGTTCAAGACGGTGTGATAAGCAATGACAACACATCTGCTTGGATTCATCAGAGTGGCAACGAATTCGATTCGCTTGGTGCTCTTGATGGTCAATCTGAAGCAAATGAACTTTTATGGAACAACAAGACAATCGGAACAAAGGATAATGATTTGAGAACCGCTTTTGGTGTCATCATATCCAACCCCGATAATGAAGGCAGTTCAGACAAAGTTCAGTTGAAGATTCCAGCAGACCAAGTTAAAGCAAAAGTCATTGTTGAAGGGACTGGAACTATAATAATCGGCAATGAAACGCAATATTACTACAAGACAAAACCAATAACGACCTCTGTTTCAAAACTTGACACAGAAGTTAATCAAGACACCGACACAAATCTGATTTTAATCGGTGGCTCTTGTGCTAACAGCATGGTTCAGAAACTTGTTGACAACGGAAAGTTGGGTCAGGAATACACATGTGCAGGCGGAACTGGAAGCGGATGGAAAGAAAATGAAGCATACATCTTTGTTATTCCAAATGCTTTCGTAGCAGGAAGAACTGTAGTCGTTGTCGCTGGTTATTCCGCAACAGACACGAGATATGCCTGTTTGACTTTGAACAATTATGTTCAAGCACTTTCAGGAATTAACTCTTTGTCTGCTAAAGTTGTTGGCGGAAGCGTCACTGCGAAGTAAATAGCCTATTTTTTTCTTTTTTTTTTAATTATTTGTCTGCTAAAGTTGTTGGCGGAAGCGTCACTGCGAAGTAAATAGCCTATTTTTTTCTTTTTTTTTAATTATTTGTTGTGATAAAATTTATTCTGCATGAACCTCACATATTTTTTGAATTTCGACTGGCTCATGATTCTTTCTCCTTCTGGTGTCATTACCGTCATGTAATTTGGTTTTTTGTATGAGATTTCATTTATTTCTCTGATTCTTTTTTTTATCTCTTCGTGCCTTATCTCTTTTATTTTTTTAGGCATCCCGCACCCGCATAGCGACTTATGTGCAGGATTGTCCTTCCCCATTATATGTCGGATTTCCATGCCATTAAAAATTCCCTTTGCTCTATGAATAGCAGGAAGATTGTCAGAATACAATATTATATTCTTGCTGAACATTCTCACTGCTGTTTGAATCGCTTCAAACTCAATGTCATTAACCTTTCCAGAACCAGACATTTTTGACCTGAAAACTACAGACTTATCTCTACATAAAACTGAAAAATAACCTTTTCCAGATGCATCGACATAAACCTTTTTCTTTAGTGTGTTGCAACAATATTTGAAAATTAAAGTTAAATATTATAAACTATAAATTTTGAAAGAATAAAATATTTCTTATGACCAATTATTATTGGGATAGAGAAAAAAAGGAATTACTCGGCTCATGGAATGAAACAAAAGACGGGGAATACTGGGAAAACAGGTTTACAATAAGCAATGATGAACTTGAAAAGAAGACAAAAAAATTCATGTTTGTTATAAATGAAAGGACTCTTTTCCGATTCTGGGATGAAAGGGGCAGTAGAAGAATATATGATGAGTTCGGCAGGGAATCTTTCATAGGTGATTTCAGACGCAATGTTATCAGAAATTGTTGGATTAAGATAATAGAAAACGTTTAAATATCATTAAGACACAGGATTAAATTATGACGAAAGCGGAAGTCAGGAAACTGCTTGAATTCTATTACGGAGAGATTGAAAAAAGCAAAAAATCGCTCTTTGCTTCCCACGATATGAGAAAATTACGGAAATTTCAAAACAGAATAAGGTTCTATGAAGGTAAAATCGCAGAACTGAAAAATTAAATATCTTTAAATCTTTAAACCTTAATCTTTCTTATTCGGTGAGATTTTAGTCAACCACCACCGTTTAAAAACGGTGGCTTGTGATGATGGTGACAACGCAAGGGTTGACTACAAAAAGTTGAGGTAAAAAAATTGGCAACTACGACTGAAGGGTTACAAGAACTTCAGGATACTCCACAAGTCCTGAATTATTCGGAAGAACCATTGAATTCCATGAGTTTAGAAAACGCTACAAACAGTAGTGATAACTCTATACCTTTCAATCATTTTGGATGTGGGTATGACAACAAATATGTTGGGAGTATGTCTCCGAATAGAATATTTGTGTTAAGTGAGAGTGGAAACCCTTTGACACCATGCAAACCAAGTAAAGCGAGAAAACTCCTAAAAGGTAAAGTAGCAAAGCCAGTCTGGAACAAGTTCGGATTGTTTGGAATACAAATGTTAATAGAAACAAGAAAAGAAGTGCCTAAATTTATTTTGGGTTGTGATTTTGGAACAAAATTTGAAGGATACTCGATTGTATCTGAAAAGGAGAATAACCTGAATGTCATGTGGAAACTTCCTGACAAGAAAACCATTGTCAGGAAATTAAAAGAAAGAAGACAATTAAGAAGGGCAAGACGATTTAGGGATTGTAGAAGAAGGGAATGCAGATTTGACAATAGGAAAAGAGATGGATTTATCGCACCTTCGCAATTTGTCATTGTAAACAGCAGATTGAAATGTATGGGGGAAATATTCAAATATTATCCAATCAACAAAGTTGCAATTGAAGATGTCAAATTCAACCATAGGGATAACAGATGGGGAAAGAATTTCAGCACAGTTGAAATAGGGAAAAAAACAATCAAGGATTTTCTTGTAAATGAAGTTGGAAGGGAAAATTACCTGATATTTAATGGATTTGAAACAAAAGATTTGAGAGAAAAGAAAGGATTGAAAAAATCAACAAACAAATCAGCAGAGCACTTTTATTCACATTGTATTGACAGTTTTGTAATCGCTTCAGAAATAGTTAATAACCCAACTCATACTGACAATATTTTGGTTGTTGACGATACTTATAGACCCAAAAGAAGAAGGTTGCATGATACACAATTTTCAAAGGATGGGATAAGGGAAAGATATTCAACAGGAAATTTTAAAGGAATAAGAAAAGGAACAATATGTGAATTTGGTCAAATAGTTGGTGGGACTAAAAATAATGTTTGGATAAGAAATTTGGAAAACAAAAGGATTGGAAAAGTTTCAACTAAAATTTCATGGTTATCGCACAAATTCAAGGTTGCAATTCATCCACCTATTGAAATAGGTGGTCTCTTTGCGACAGAGGGGATATTATGGAAGAACCTATAAGAACCATTTTAATATGGTGTGTTAGCATAGTCGCAGTGATAGTTGCAGTGATATTGATATTTGATTCTATAGAAATAATAAATGCTGGAGAAGTTGGCGTTGTATATGATGCAAGCAAGGGAATCCTTCCAGATACGATGGGAATCGGTTGGCATATTAAAACACCTGTTTTGCAGACTGTCTATCATATAAAAACTGCAAGAGACACAATTAACTTGTATGGAACTTATGAAGAATGCAAGCGAGAAGTAGATGATTGCGATGACATAGCAGTGCAAGTTCCAAGCAAAGAGGGTCTTGAAATTATAGTAGATGTTTCAGTGTTCTACAAAGTGAAACCAGAGAAGGCAATCGATGTAGTAAAAGGTTTGACTACCGAATATGTCTGGGGAACAGTGATACCTTCAGTCCGTTCAGCGACAAGGGATGTTGCGGGTGGGATGGCTGTCACAGAACTTTATGGTGCAGGAAGGGAGAAACTTGAAGAAGGGATATATGATAATCTTTTTGAGAAATTCGACAAAGATGGATTTATCCTTGAAGAAGTTTTAATAAGGGATGTAGCCATACCAGAACAGATAAAGAATGCAGTGGAAGCCAAGCAAAAAACAGAACAAGAGATGTTGCAGAAAGAGACTGAAGTTAAGAAAGAAAAATTAGAGGCTGAAAGAAAAATTGCACAGGCAGTTGGTGAAGCAGACGCAAAATTAAAAGTTGCGACAGCAGAAGCAGAATCAATTAGGATTCAGGGACAGGCATTGAGAGAAAATCCAGATGTAGTTCAATTGAGATGGGTTGAAAAGTGGGACGGAAAAATGCCAGTGTATATGCTCGGAACTGGAACGACACCGCTTGTTAGCATACCAGCAACTAAATAGATTTTTTTATTTATTTTTTATTTTTCAAAAATCAAGTGATGATTATGGGTGAAGAAATATTTTTATATGAAATGAATTCTTGTCCAAACAGACCAGAATGCACGGGTCATGACACTCATTCATTGCCTTTATGCCCCGCAAATTATACGGACTGCCTTCTTTATCTGCAAAAATTCAAACCTGACATCTATAAGCAGATATTTCCAGAAAAGCGAAAATGATTTAAATTTTAAATGTTTAATTTTTTTTATGAAAAATGACGACTGGTTGTGTAACATCTGCCAAAAACTTTATCCTCAAAGTGATTTTGTTTTTATTAAGGATTTTAATTGGAACAATTTGAAATGCAGTGGATACGTCTGCAAGCAGTGTGAAAAAAACGTTAAAAAAAATCTTACTGGAAAACAACTTCTTGTATTAAGCATCACTGTTCTTCTTTTTATCAACATCTTGCAATGGATTGGTGTATAAAATGGTTAAAATAAACACTGAAATAAGTATTGAAACGAGAATCATGTCCGTCAAAGAAGAAGGCGACAGAATAAAAATTGAACTTCTAAAACCGCAGTTTAAAAGTTGGTTTCAGAAAGTGATGGAAGAACTTGAAAAATTTGCTTCCAATAGAAATGTGGTCATAGTCAATATAAAAAAATGGGATGGGATTAAAGATGAGACGTGTTGAACCCCACATGAGGCTGAAGGCGACTAAATTAAGGACGGGCAGGATACAAAAGCCACCATGCTTATTATGTATCCTGAAAAATCTTCCACAGAGCGGGTGTGTTACCGCCCATTTTTCACGTCTTGCTCGTCAGACGCTCTTGCTCGGAGTATTTTCAAACCTCTTATGGAAATTGAAAGCCATAATCGTTGCTGTAAGTCCTGTGGAAAGGTGATGATATGATAGTGATAAAAGATAAAGGAAAAGAATGGGAAGTTGAAATCCAGAACGAAGTGTGGGAATTTGATACGCTTGTTGGGATGGCAAATGTATTGAACGATTTGAAAGAATACGCATCGATAATGAGATTTGAAGGATATACGCAGAGAGGATGGACAGAAGTAGATAATAATGTTCAGGGATTTTTCTTAAAAATGAATCAGATGTTTGAAGTGAAAGACTTGCGAGAATTGAAAAAGTTTTTAGATTTGCTTATAAAAATAAAAGTCACACATGGCAGATGGAAAAAATGAAACTGACATTTGAGAAAATCGGTGATTTTAACAATATTTATTTCATAGTTTGGAACAAGAAGTTAGAAAGATTGGGTTCTATCGAATTTTTTAAAGATTGGAGATGTTGGATTTGGTGGCAAGAAAAAGATGTTATGATGAGTTCTGAATGTTTGCAACAAGTGATTGATAAATTAAAAGAACTGGATAAAGGATAATAATGGACGAACTAAAAATCTGGATTGTTTTGTTGTTGTGCAATGTTTTTCTGTGGATTTTTTCGAGCCTGATTTATTTTTATTATTTGGGATACCAACATGGCACTGACGACGGATATTCCAATGGTTGGCAGGAAATGAGAATGACTTGTGATAGTGTTATTGATGGTTATATAGATGAGATTTCTGTCTGCGAGGATGCTTGGAATGTATGCCAAAATGCTACAATGAATTGTCTTGAAAGTTATTCGGCGAAATTATCTGAATGCAAGACAGAAATTAACATGTGCAATTTCAAGATACCAGAATTTTTGGACATCGCAACAGATGTTGCAAATTACAAACCGTATCATTATCCAGATTGGTGTTGCGTCCAGATGTCTGATATGCTCGCTCATAAATTAAACAACAGAGGGTGGGATGCAGAAACTATTATGGGGTGGTATAATGGCGGAAGACATACATGGGTCGAACTTACTATACAGATTGAAGCAACGACTGGTCAGATTATTGACCCAAGTGTATACCGAGAATTTTACAAAAAAGATTAAATGCGGGCTCTGCGGAAGGAAGATGAAGTTTAGCGAGGAATCTGGGTATTGGGCTTGTAAACGGTGCAATTTCTACCGAAAACTGGCATAAAAATAACCATATTCTCAAGAACCGAAATGCTTATATAGTAATAGTATGAGTAGTAGTAGTATGGTATTACTGTTTAGAGGTGAAAATATGGAAAATGAAGGTAAACAACTACCTAAAATTCCCATAGCCGAACTTGTTGTCTATCGTGTTTTCAGAGCAGGTGGGAACGCATGTTGAGATACATACCAATCATTAAGCAGATTCTAAAATCTGGAACTGCTATCGGTATTTTTGGTGCGTCAGGTATTGGTAAGACGCAGGTTATCTTGCAAATTGCAAAGGAAGAAAAAAAGCAGTGCTTCTTCATTCACTTGGCGAGAAGAAGTTCTTCGGACTTTCTTATTCCAAGATTGACTGAAGATGGTATTGAGTATTTGACAAGCAAGCAATTCAAAAACATAGTGAAGGAAGGAAATGCAATCATCTTCTTCGATGAGTATGACCGTGCAGATGGTCAGACAAGAAATGCAGTCCTGTCTTTGATTAATGAGAGAAAATTCGAGGACATAATTCTTCCAGACACTGTTTGGATTGTTCTTGCAGGTAACGCAGAACATGGGACATACACAACTTCGCTGGACAGTGCAGAGATTACAAGAGTCTGGTTATTGAACATTGATGTCAATGACTTGACAAAAGACCACTGGTATTTCAAGGACTGGTGCAAATGGGCAACAGATAATAAGATAGATGGGAAGATTTTGAACTTCCTCATGGACAACCCACAATATCTTTGCATGAATCAGGAAGAAGGTGTCAACGAGCAATTCTCTTGTCCGAGAACTTGGGAACTCTTGAGCAAGGCGATGGCACAGATAAAGATGGAAGATTTTGGAAACGTTCTTTTGTTCGACATGTTGAAAGGGTTTTTGGGAAGCAAGGTCGCAGAAAAGTTTGCAGTCTATCTGACAACTTTCGCAGAAGTCCCAGAAGTTGATGAAGTGTTGAGCAAGAAAAAGAAATTGCAGGACAACACGACTCATAAACTGGTCTTCGTTGAAAAGTCTTTCAGATACGTCAAACAAAAAGACAACATAACTGCGGTCGTAGATTTTATTAAAAACGAACTTGGTCTTGAATATTTGTATTTGTTATTGCAGAGAATCGTGTTAGACGCTGACTTGAAGGAAAAGGTCTTCAAGAAACTTTTGAAAGACAAAGAATTGACCAAGATTGTCGCAGAGGTGAGCGAATGGTTGTAGAGTGGACTGAAGGAATCAAACTGAAGATTCTAAATCAGAACCCTGTGATAGGTTTTGTTCTTTTACACATACCTATCGTGAAAACGGACTTGCCGTTTCCAGCATTGACTAACGGCAAGGTGATTCTTGTTAATGATTCTTGTATTCAAGAAATCGAGAAAAATGAAAATCTTAATCCTAAAAGATTCAGGACAAGGCTTCTTGAACACGAGGTTCTTCATATCATACTCAAGCATGAAGAAAGATTTAACAAACTTGAAGGCAAAAACAAGTTATACTGGAATATTTCAGGCGATGTCGTAATCAATTCTCTGATGTTGAAGGAACAGGACATCATAGAGATAGAGACAAATTTGACCAACCTGCAAAGAAAAAATCTTCTTGTTGAATTCTCCGTCGAAGATTTGGAGACTGAAAAGGTCTACAATGCACTGACAAAATCTGCTGAAAAAATCGGCGGTAGTGGTGGTGGTTCTGGCGAATCTGGTGAACCTGATGAAGAAGAAAAAGACGAAGAATCTGATGAAGGAAGCGAAGGTAAAGGTTCAGATGAGAACGAAGAAGAAGATGAAAACGGTGAGGGAGAAGGAAAAGGCGATGAAGAAATTGAAGAGAAATTAAAATCTTATAGTCCTGATTTGACTGATACTGAAACCGACAAAGACGAAGAATTCTCACAGAATGCAAAGAAGGAAGGGTTCAGCGAACTAAAAGATTATGTAAAAAGTCTGCTCGCTCAAGGAATCATGATAAGTAAAATCGCTGGAAAAGGTCGTGGCGATTTGATTGAGATGCTCGAAGAATTAATCGAGAAGAAAAGAAACTGGCACGGTGTTCTGAAAAATGTCATGTCGGAAAAGGTAGCAGATAATGGTCATGATATTACTTATTCAAGACCACATAGAAGATTCTATACGACTCCAAGTTTTGAAAAAAATGGTTTTATAATCCCTGCGAGATTGAAGACGAATCTGGACAAAGTTGTTGTAGCAATCGATAGTTCTGGTAGTATCGATGACAACAAATATAGAAAGTTCGGCAGTGATTTGCTCGGTCTTGTAAAGAATTTCAAGATGGATGGATGGATGGTGTTCTTCGATGATGGCATAAGCAGAAAATATCCATTGAACAGGCTCAACAGGAATCAGGTAAAAACAATTTTCAAGAACAGGACTGATGGCGGGACTGACTTGAGTGATGTTTTTGTGTTTGCAGAAAAGATTCGTGCAAAAGTCTTGTTAATCTTCACTGATACGGAAGCACACTACCCAGAAAGAATCAGATGGAACTTCAAGACTTTGTTCCTTACTTATGATAAAGACTACAATAAGACCGCCAATAAATTTGGTGCTGTTGTAGTTCTTGATTTCAAAGAGGGTGAAAAATATGAGTGATAACGAAATAATGGAATTTGCAGAAAAATTCTTCAGGGAAGGTCTGAAATTTGAAGACGGAGAAATAAAAGTGAGCATTGATTTGGATAATATGAAAAAGGTCAAAAGAGATGAATTTCAGGAAAAGTATGTCGGTATTATCGATTATCTTGAAGGCGATTTGAAAAAATTCTTTATCGATTATACGAAGAAATTAAGGGCTAAAGGTTTCTTTACTGCGGAAGAGATAGCCAAAAGTTTGATAAAAACACAATATGGTTCTCGTAAATGGGAGACATTGTTGGATTTTTTAAGCGACGATGAATTCGATAGCGTCCTTGTAGTGCTGGCTAAAGAAAATCAAAGCGAGTTTATCGACTTGATGGAACATAAAAAATTTAGAGCAAGCAGAATAAAACTTCCAATCGATATTTTGATAAATATGATGACAAAAGAATTATGGGCAGAAGAAAGAATCAATAATCTAAAAAAACTTATAAAAATCGACCAGAAACAAGAAATGGAAAATAATTTGAAAGGCGGTGTGCTTTCTGGAATCAAAAGCAATGCCTTTCGATTGAGCGAGGAAAGATTTGCTTACAGTGGATTTGACAATGAACTTCATCATCTAAAGACTTCTTTCAGAGTTTGGAATTATTTACTAACTGAAAATGACAGGAAAGAAATATCATCGATAATCGTAGCCAACCTCGCCAAAAAATTAAAAACACACATGAAAAAATTGAAGGAGCACTTTGATTCTGACAGGTTTGATATTTTTGAGGATTTACTCGAATTAGTTGAGTCTGACAATGATGATTGGCAGACCATAAAGGCGACAATCGCCTTGATAAAAATAAACAAAGGTGATAACCAATGATAATTGGTAATGTGGAAGAGATTCCATTGTTCGACAAGAGAGAACTTTTTGATGACACAGGAAAGAAAGTTGTGCATAATTTTGTTGTCAGGAACATCGAGACAGAAGAGCACGTCGGGATAATCAGCGACAAATATGTGTTAGTCCAACCGAGAGAATTTGTCAAGAACTTCCTTGAAGCGACAAAGACGGAAATAAAAAGGATAGTTGTCTTCAGGGGATTCGTCAAGGCAGACATGGAGAACGATGAGATGAAACTTGTTCTCTTTAACTCTGTTGACAAAAGTTCTGGTGTCTGGATAGTCCCATACATGGACAAAGATGGGATGAGAATATACGGTGTCAAAGCAGTGAGGCAGATGCACAGAGGAAACGTCAATGAAGTTATCAGAAACATACTGGCTGACTTCAAGAAAGTTCAGGGAACGTTCAGCACCTTTCTTCAGGGATTATATACAGATGTCTCTCAAGAATCAAAAGAAGAGATGAAAAAGAAACTGGAAAAACTTGAGTTCAACAAAAATGAGCAGGAATTATTCGATAACGCAAAGACTTACTTCGACATATACAAACTTTTGTATGAGAGAGTAAGCAGGAGAAGGTCAAACGAAGTTAGAAATTTCATGAAACTTGTCGGACTGATAGAGAAAATATTGTGGGAAGGAATGAGTTCCAGAATTGTGAACAGGTGATAGTTGATGGTGAAAGAATACAAATACCAGCATGTATGTAAGAAATGCGGGTATGATTGGGAGTCTGATAAGAAAGAACCCAAGTCTTGCCCAAGATGCAAAAGAAGGCTCGACTGGAAGTGGTGATATGGAAGGATTCAAATACAAATGGATGATTTCCAATGAACTTCTTGTCAGAGCGGAACGTAGAGGAAAGTATCTGGTATTCAAGATAAACACAAAAATTATCTCTGGAAAACTCCCCGAAGATGAATTTTGGGTAGTCAATGTTGTAAAAGGTGGATTTTTAATTAGACCATCAAAGAAAGTTTTAAGGTGAAGGATTATTGTTAAACAAATGTTAGACTTGAAGCGGGATGTTGTGGTGCTTCATACTCGAAAGACATAGATTCCTGCTTCCAATTCCTTTTCTTGTTCTCAATCCATCTCTTGACAGCCAAATCTTTTTCAAACCATTTTCTGGGTTCTGTGAATGCTTCTACTACTGCGACATCTTCTTTTATTAGTTTTCCGCCTTTCATGACATAAGAACCTTCTCCACGAATCCTTGTCGAACCGCCAAATAGATTGTTAAGGAACTTTTGAGTCTCGCCGACTCTTCTTGCAAATTTTTGTTTGCCGATAGGATGAACACCATCATAAGTTGAAGGAACATAAATTGCGATTCTTGTTTTTAAACTTGGGTCTAAAGGAAAATCAAACCTTTCTTTTGATTTCTTGACCCGATGAACCATTTAATCTTCCTCTTTTGCTATGAATTGAAAATTACCCACATGCCTAAAACCGCCAACAAATACTTTTCCATTATCAAAACTTATATCTCTACTCATAAGGTATTTTTTAAATTCATTTTCAAGTTTGTTATTGAAATCTTCCTCATTTTTCGCATCTATTTTTAGTAAACCAGATGCTTTTCCTCTACCTAAATCCCAATACTTGACAACTCCTTTTATTTTGTGAACCATAAACATTACCTCTCGTGGCAAAGACAACTGCAATATTCGGGATGAGGATTTTCTGGGTCATAACATTGTCTGCAACATCTTCCATATTCCTTTTCCCATTTGGTCATTCTTTTATGAGTTTTCCATTTTGTAATTTTATGAGCCATAATCAATCAACTATGCTCTCCAAATTTTTTAAGCCTTAATATAGTTGGAGTTCCTGACACGTCTCTAAATATTATCTCTTCATCGTTTATATGTTTTGTGATTGCATTTACTGTATTTATAATTTTTTGAGCCTGTTCATCTGTCAATCCTTCTATCAAATCTCTTTCAAGCATATTTAATTTGCTTCTATCAATTTTATGAACCATTTACCATCCCTCTTCTTCCAATTCTTTGCTCTCTTTTTTAATCAATTCTCTTGCTTTTTCTGATGTTCGTATTTCACAATAACTACTGCAAAATCTTTTTTGTGTTCTTTTCAATTCCTTCCCGCAATATTCGCATTCTGAACTTCTTTTGTGAACCATCATTCTCCCTCTTCTACATCATACCAATCTTCTTTACCAGAAACAATATCTTTCATCTGAACGCCTGATACAGAACAATCTGCCTGCTTATACCAACTAAATTTCCAAAGTCTTTCACTTATCATATTTGTCCATTTCCAAGCATCCTGTTTATTGTTGAACCCCTTTTCAACCATTAAGAATGAAGGTTCTGTTTTGTAATTGTCAACCGCAAAGTTTTTGAGAATGTCTTGCAATCCTTCTTGTGCAGAGAAACCACCACCTCTGATTATGAACCAAGCCTTGTATTTTTTCTCCAGTTTTATTTTGACTCTGTGAACCATAATCAATCACTATAAGCACTTTTTGTTTTTAATATACTCTTCAATCTTTCCAAATCCTTTTCTGCTTCTTTTTTTGTTTGATATACTGCTGGAACATCTCCGAATGGGTCAAAATCACTCCAAGTAACTTCTTTTCCATTCAAAGTTAATGTCCACAAATCTCCCAATTTTTTGATACCAATTTTATGAACCATAATCAATCATCATGAAAACCCATTTTTTCTCTGTCCTCTGCTTCATAAATCTTCATCGCTCCTTTAGAACTGCAATTTCTGTTTTCCAGATGTCTTTTCAACAAATCATATTCATCATGTTCTCCACTGATTTTACCAAGATAATCTCCGCAGTGAGGACAATAAAATCCTTTCTTTAATATATGAACCATAATTATTTCCTCTTAATAGCCTGTTCCAATTCATCCATCTCGTCTGCTATGTATTGTTGTTTGACATAACCACCTGTAGTATCTATTCCTGCTTTTTTACAACTCTCAAGATTATCTTTTATTGCTTTGAGTAAATCTTTTGCTCTTACCTTTATTTCATTTTTATGAACCATACTAATCATACTCTCCTTGTGTAACATCATAAGGATAATCTGGGTGTTCTTTTAATTCTTTTTCTATTCCCTTTCTGAATATATCAACCGCCTTTTTTGCAGTTGCTCTTGGAATACCTTCACCCCCCTCAATACTCCCAATAACATCATTTTCTACACTATTTAAAAGGTTTAAAATCAATTGATTTGTTCTTCCTTTATACCAATCATCTGTATCCAAATCTTTTTTGATTAAAACTTCTTCAAAATACCAAAAAACATCGATGTCTTTCGGGGTTTTCTTTTTTATTTTATGAACCATCTTAATCACTCAACGCTCTTTTTACATTCTTCAAAGCATTATTAGTTGACATTTGGTCTTTATCCCATGCAAAAGTAGCCATTGCTATTCTTTGCATCTTTTCTTTTGAAGTTAATTTTTTATGAACCATAATAACCTTCCTGTTTTAAATATTTTTTAAAAGGTAATGTTGGATAACCATCTTCTGTCCATGCATAAGTATCTCTATCTTTAAAAAATCTATCGGCTATTATATCTTGTTCTTCAATAGACAATTTATTCCAATCTTTCCCCCCCTTCCTGATTTTATGCACCACTATGAATACACCCCTCTCCTATACCCGCATTCCAAACACGGAGAAGTTAAACATTTTTTACCGCAATATTCACATCTTTTATATTTTTTTTTGTGATGAACCATGATTAATCAACTATTCCAAAAGTGTTAATTTCAATATAATTTCCACCGAATTTATCCAATAATTTCTTTTCGTTTTTATTTACAACCCTTCTTATTTTTCTATCAAGAGCAGATGTAATCTGTTGATTTTTGGCTTCAATGTTAACCTGTAAAGCACTATATCCCTGCTTAACATACATATCATTCACAAATGCGTTGTCTAAATCTTTGTCTTTTGAATGTAATACTTTCTTTATGCTTGGATTTTTTTTAATCTTATGAACCATTTTATCTCCCTTTGTGTTTTAACAAATTTCTTTTTGATTCAACTAAACGCAAGAATTTTTTCATCAGGTCTGGTCTGCTCCCAAGTGCAGTTCCTTCGACTTTTTCTATGACTTTAGGAATATCTTTTTCTGTTCTTATCTCCAATAGGGCTTGGCTAATTATGAATTTTGCCCATTCTTCTTTTATTTGACCATTTTTATGAACCACGCACTCTCACATCTCCATAAAGCACCTGCAAAGGATGCTTTTTTGAAATTCCAAGATTATGTTTTTTATGAAGTTCTATTGATTTTGAAGTTATTACGAACCCCTTCGTTGATATTCCACTTCTTCCATAAGTCTCGTATGCTGAAGTCAAGTCTTGGTTTTCAAAACCGACTTTTTTCAGATTGGGGTCTTTATTGAATTTTATCAATTCTTTTTTTGCTTTTCTGTATGCTTCCGCAAGAGTTCTTGCTTTGACTTCAACTCTATTACTTTCAGTGGTCAAAATCGCATACGGTCTTAATTTATGAACCATAATTATCCCTTTATTGGAATCTTTCTCCTTTCTTTAAATTCTTTTAAAACATTCTCGGTTATTCTAACTATTTCTTCATCTTCAATTTTTCTACTTGTATTTCCAAGTAAAGCATTTAGATAATCTTTGAGAATTTTTTTATTGTTTATCCTTATTCCATATAAACGTATTGTTTTTGGAGTAATTTTATGAACCATTTTACCACACCCTAAATGCAAGTGCCTCTCCAGCCAGTGTATAAATCATGTTTTTATATTTAGACACATCAGTATCGACTGGATAACCTTTTTTGAACAACACGATTTTAAACCCGTCCGAAACTTTCATTATTTTTATCTTCTGGTCGCCTCTTGTATATGTTCTCCCAACGCCCTCTCTTTCTATGTTCCACCTTCCCCACTTTGCTATGTAATCAATAAAATCCAAGTCAATCTTTGGTTTTTTCTTTAATATATGAACCATCATTCATCCCTCTCGTATGTGCCAACCCATTTGTCGAAACCTATCTGCTTTGTCGATTTGAGGTTGTATCCTTTGTTCTCCAGCATCGCTTTCATCTTCTCTGCTTTCGTGATGCTTTTCATGTCACTAAAATCCACTTTGAATCTCTTTGTTTTATGAACCATATTTAATCAGCCTCTATAGGAAATTCTCTTGTCATTATTCTCTTCAATTCGGGTTTTATTTTTTTCTTATCTTTGACGAATGAAGATGCCAACATATCTCCTTTTTTGATTCCCCAATCGAACCAATATTCCTTTCCGTCCTTGCGAACTGCAACGAAACCTCTTAATCCCCTATATTCTGCACCGTCTTTAAAATGTCTGTATAATTTCCACCCTTCAGGAATTTCATTCTTTTTTAATTTCATTAAGTGAACCATTATGATTCCTCACTTAATTTTTTTTGTTCCGAGAGTGCTTTCAATTCTTTTGATGACAAATCATCATAAGAAACATAAATTGTCCCCCCTATTTGGTTGACTATTAAGTAACCATCTCTGACTAAATTTCTTTCTGTCAAAATAGCATCTATTATTTTATTCGACTGGTCTTTAATTCTTTTATGAACCAATTTCTCACCTTACCTATATTTTAAATCCTATAGTTAGATTTAAATCCTTTGCCTTATTCTTTGGGATATATGAAAATCTTCTGAACCAAGTAATTGACTCCCTGTTCTTGGGTCTGTTTCCATATCGCATCCATCACCGTGATAAGAACCCTTCAATACCCCGCAATCGTGGCATCTTTCTCCCTTTTCAACTGTTTCATTATCCCCCCATCTTAATCTTTTGAAAAATTTCTTGGTCTTCATATCATAGATATAAGGATAATTCTGTATTTTGTTTAATTCTTCAGCCCAACCTTTCATCCATTTTTCTTTCTTTCCTTCGGCTTTAGTATATTTATGAACCATTCAATCACATCCATTTACTTTCACTTAAATACTGACTGTAAAGCGTTCCCCTTCTCGTCATAAAAGTCGCTGTGTAATAAAAACTCGCCTTCCTTGTGGCTACTTTTCAAAAGATTCTTGAACTGATTTTTGTTCAAAGCGTGCCCAACTAATTCCAATAAACAATTAGAGCATACTTTGTATGGTTTATCGTTTCCAACTTTATCCACCAATTCCCACTGAACCTCGAATCTCTTACAGGCTTCACAATTTTTCTTCATTTTGTGCATAGTTTATACCTATCTAATAATACGACGAGTAAATATTTAAATATTTCTAAAATTTTTAAATATTTATGCACACATAAATTATATATGGTTCATGCTATAAGACTTCCAAGAAAATTCACGGTATACCCAAGAGGATATACTGAAGACCCCGTAATGGGGTTTGTGACAGGTAACATTCCTAAAGAGACTTTTGTGCGAATACCCAAAAAAGAATATTACAGTGAAACAGCAAGGGATGTGGTTCATGAAATGTCGCACAAAGTTTACAACAGATTATCAGAAAAGGAAAGGCAGAGATTCATAGAAAAAATGGGTAAAGTGAAGAAAATACCAGACGTATTAAAATGGTATGCAAAAAAAAGTTGGTCTCCCCAGATGTCAGAAATAGAAGGAAGAATCAAAAAAGGAGAACTTTCTAAAAGAAAGGGGCTGAAAATGTTAGGAGAACTTGAACCATCAAAATTAATGGCGAGAGAAACATTCCCAAGAATGGCGACACGTTGGGTTGTTGGTGAGGAATAATGCATAAAACATACAAAGAGGCTGAATTATCAAAACAATTCCCAGAAGCATACAAATATATGCAATATTTGATGAAAAAGCATGGGATTAAAAGAGAGAAATTACAAAAAAGGGCACATGAACTTCGAGAAAAAGTAGAATCATTAGAGAAGATTCCACAAAAAGAATATAGAGAGATTAAAGTAACGACAAAAAATCATGTTAAACAATGGGGTTGGAAAAAACAAACATATCCTCAACCGTATGATAAAGAGTGGAAATCTTAATTTATAAATTTTTAAGAAATGGGGAATATTCTCTTACATTTCTTCCCCGTAATTTTCTATAGCCAGTTTCAACAAAATTACCGCTCCGAAGACCGTGTAATGAATGAAATATAGAGGCGATGGATAGTTTCCCATTCATTTTTTTATGAATCTCCTTTGCTGTAACTGGCTTCTTCGATTTCTCGATTATCCTTAAAACTTCGTCCTGACTCATGATTATCATCATTTTGTTATTAAAATAACATTTTTACCTAATCTTTTTGCTTCATTCATAGCATTGAGAGAACCACAGGGAACATTATTCTTGATAAAAACTATCATCACATCACATTCTTTAGCTATTTTTTCATTTCTATCATAGAAACATTTTGGAGAAATTTGTGATAAATCTGGATAAAAAATTATCATTTTCAAACCATATTTTTGTGCGAATTGCTGTGCAAATGAATCAACGCCAATAGCACCACCTGATACGATGGCATCAACTTTGCTTAAATCAAATCTTCTCAATAATTCTTCTTTTACTTTATCATAATCCCATCCGACTCTATTACCAACGACTGCGACTTTCATAATCTTCTCACAATTTTTTTATTTTTATATATATATTCCCTGAATTTAAAACAAATTAAAAAAATAAAATTAAGTTATACAATTTTAAATTAAATAAATATAAATTAATATATATAAATTATAAAATGCCTTATATAATATTATTTCTTTTCTCTTTCTAACTCTTCTATCTCATTCTTAATTTTTTTTATTCTGTTTTCAAAATCTTTTACAAAATCCTTTTTTTTGTTTATTTTCTCTTCTAAAGTCAGTTCTTTTCTATGTTTGAGATAATGAAAAAATTTGCCTCTTTTTTCTAAAACATTTAAAGCAATCAAAGCATCAATATAATCTTTCTTCCCAAGTATGCTCATAACGCCTGCTTTTTCGATTATTATCTTATCTAAATGTTGTTTGTTTAAATCAAGAGGATTGATTTCTTCCAATTCTTTAATTATTTTATCTAATTTTATTTTTGCGTTCACAGGCATAATAAATAAATATAAAAATAAAAAATAAATACTTATACTTTTCTAATAAATTTATCTTCTTCTTCTCCGACTTTTTGATAAAACAATCCTTCTCTTATGGCTTGTTTTATTTTTTCGCCTGCCCTTTGTATTCCCTCTTTTTCGCACGCCTCTGTAAAATCTGACAATGGGACTCTTTCACCGAACATGCTCCTTAAATCTTCGAATATTTCTGTCATTTCTCTCGTGTCTTTTCTTGTCTGACCAGATGTCCTTCCTTCTGCTTTGTCAATATCGAGTTGACCTGTATCATAATCAAAACCAAATGAACGCAAAAACCCCTTGAAACATTTTATAGAATTATCTGCATCCAACTCATTTGTCTCTTCAGCCAGTCTTAACTTTGCAAATGCTTCCGATGTTCTAATCATACCCTCGAACTGTCTCGGTGTTATGACCATGATTCCTGATTGCTCTTTGGTTTTTTGTCTCATCTCCATATAAAAATCTGTCAGTTTTTTCGTGGTCGCTTCGGTTAATTTTGGTTTCATGGTCTTGGCATACATTAAATATTTTACAAGAAACTCGGAAGTGAAAGGTGTCTCGACATTATCAGAATCTATGATTCTTTCTGCAATCATTTTGTCTTTCTCTTCGTTTGGAATGTCTTTGAAGCAGAATTTCAAGTCAAATCTGGAAAGCGTCACTTCGGAGAGATTTACTTGGTCTTTTAGGTCTCGGTAAGCGTCCCATCTTGCACCTTTGGGGTTTGCTATAGCGAGGACAGACGCTTCAGCAGGAAGTGTGATGTTTATTCCTGCCTTTGAGACAGGAAGTTTCTGTAAACTCATGACAATATCCAAAGATTTTATATCCTCTGGATTTGCTTTATCGATTTCATCAAGAATGCACAATCCTTTGTGACTCAAAGGAAGAATTCCAGCAGATAGATACCAACTTTCTGTTTCTTTGTCTTTCAGCATAGCAACGCCGAGCCCAGCCCCAGTGTTATGACATAGGATTCCACCATACCCCCCAATGAAATTTTCATTATCATCAACAGAAATATCATAAACAAACTTATCTTTATGAAATATTTTTTCTGTTTTTCTAACTTTAACAAAGCCAATATCAGATTGTTCCAGTTTTTTGAAGAAATTCATTTCTTTTTTGGTCATATTAAATCCATTTTGTAATGCCCTGTTTTTCAAACTTTTAGAATTAGTCCTCATATTTCTATTCTCATATCCAAATGTTTTCCCGAATATAAATGGCAAAAGTTTATCTGGGATTTTTTTGATTTTTTTCAATCCGTTTAATTTTTTCTGAAACAAATCCTGACAAGGAACTCGTGATATATGAAAATGTATTTTTTGCGAATTTATTTTTCTTCCCCTTATTAAAGCAGGTTTTGTTTTTGTATCATACGAAGTTATGACTTTTCCCATTAAAAGAGCGAGATATTGTATGTCTGAAATCAATTTTTTGCTTGCAGAAATACCATAATCCCCCTGCATATATGCCTGAAGAAAGGCAAGTTGTGATTTTAGTGGTGAATTGAAAATAATTTCTGGTATTTCTTTGTTTTTTGCATATTGTTTTACTTTAAGGATATACTTGAAAAAATAGGTAATGATTTTATCATTGACTGACAATTGATAGACCCTTTGTTTTCTGCATTCTAAATTAAAAAGATTCTTTACAATTTGTTGGGTTTTTTTTATCAATTCTGAATCCTTGTTTCCAAAACAAAATTCTATTTTATAATAATGATTTTTTTCTTCACGATTGTATCCTTCGGCAACATAATAACCGAGAAGTGTCGTTAATCTTTCATCAATTGGAATAAATGTTGGAATGTGTTTTGTTGAAATTGTTGCTTTTCTTAAAATGTTTTTTGGTAGTTTTCTTGCCTCAAGCAAAGGCAAATAACCTCTTTCAAGATGAGTTTGATATGTTCTGCCAATTTTTTTAAGAATTTTTCTTGGAATCCCATGAAGATAGATGTCTTTTATTTTTTCTGTCGGCAATTTTAATAGTTCCTCGACCAAATTTATTTCTTTTTTATGTTTTTTATGGGGCACGACTATTTTTTTTGGTATAATTACAAAATCTCCTTTTTCTATTTCATTTCCTTTTTTTGTATGTATTCCATCCCCATCTGCAACATAAATGCTATGGTCTTGTGTTATTGTTATATTTCTTCCAGTTTCAAGAAGTATTTTTACTAAATCTCTGTTATCTTTATGTTTAAAAACCCCTTTTAGAGATTTCCATTCACTCTTAAAAGTGTGCGGATTTATAGATGGAATTTTTATATTTTTTTTGGAATAGTTTTCTACAAATTCACCTATTTTCATTATTTTTATTAAACCATCTTCTGAAAATATAATCGGTTCGTTATATTCTAAACTCAACTCACTGCACACAGCGAGTTTTGTCTTCGGGACATAATTATAATTGAATAAGGATAATGTCGATTTCGAGGTCGAGGGTTCTCCAATTAACAGTATATGGATAGTCCCACGATTCATTTTCTTGTCTTTCACGGAATATTTAGTGATTCCGCCAACTATCTGTAGTATCATACCGAGTTTTACATCCTCGTATCCATACACGCTGGGTGAGAAACTTGCGATTAATTTATCAATCAACCCACTGTCTGTAGACATTTTTTTGAATTCCTCAATATCGGAATCAGCGAATTTTATGTCTTCTGCTTCTACATCCCAGTGAAGGACTTCAAGATATAATTTTTTTACGGGAGAATTGGTCTTCATCTCTTTTAACATCCCTGCGACTCTTAATTTTGCTCCAGCGATGAACTTTCGTCTGTCTGGGTCTGGGTTATCAATCAAATCCTCGAACAGAACTACCATTAAAGAAATCGGGATAGAACTCGACATGGCAACACCTTCAGCGAGTGTTAACAACTGCGTGATGAGAACGATTTCCTGACTTTTGTTTTCTGTAAAAGTTCTTTCAGCACTGCATGAAGGACACCACATCTTTTCTGGAATCTTTCTCTCATTGATGTCAAATATTTTTCTTAATTCGTAAGTGCATCTGTCGCATATAAAGACTTTTTTTCTTGCGAATCTGAATGGTATCCCTATATTCTGGATTATTCCTTCAACCTGTATCAATTTTCCCTGATGCTTCTCTGCAAGTATGTCGCTGATTCTCAAGGTCATCGGAAGGTTTTTTAGACCAATTTTTAAATTTTCTTTTTCTTCTCCTTCCCTTAATATCATAACTCTGTCTATATTATTCAGTTCTTCCTCTAATTTTTTTATAAATGCCTCTAATTCATTACCACTCAATGACAATATACTCTTGACAAGGTTAGTATCATTTTTCTCATCAAATTGTTCCATCGCTCTGAAATCGACAGTGATTCTTTTTGTTCCCCGTAAAAATGCTGTCTGTATTTCTTCATTCATGTCCCAACAAAAATTTTGTCTCGGCTTGTTCAGGCTGTAGTAATCACGAAGAAAAGTCCCAAACTCATCGACTGGAAGAAGTTCTGCTGGCATTTACCTCGCCCTTAAAAAAACTGTTTTTGCTTTCATGTTTCCTTCATCACGGGCAACAGAAAGAACGCCCCATCCTTCAAGTTTTCTTAATTTGTCAATCGCACATGGTTCGGAAACATTGATTGCACCCATAATATCTCTTATGAGCGTCATTTTTTTCTCGCATTTTCCCCCATATTTGTTCTTTAGGACAGAGCAAATCTTGAAAAACTGGGAGCGAAGGGTCAGGTCTGATTCGTTCATGATTATCAAATCTTCGGCGTAATGTTTGTTAAGAATCGGCATTGCAAATTCTTTGTTTATCTCTGTTTTGTTCGTCTCGTCTGATTCAATGAAAAGACGCTCGCATGATTTTAAAATCGCTCTTGGAAGACCGATGGTCATGTCTTGGACTAACATTATCGTGTCGTCGGTGAAGGGGTGCGTCCCAGTAGAGCCATTCTCCCTGAACTTTTGCAGTCTTTTTTCTATCATCGACTTTGCCTCTTCAAAGTCAAGTTTCCTCAAAGGTATCTCGCTGAATTTGTTAAGGATTGATGAAGATTTCCCGAACTTTTTCATCTGCTCGGTGTTGAGTGAAAATATTATCGTGACCTGTTTGGTGCATAACAGCACATCTAAAATCTCTGCCAATGTATCAAAATGTTTGTATCTGCTCTCTGCATCTGGAACATCGATAAACAAAACCACTCGAATATCAGCGATATATTCATCAAGTTTCTTTGCTTTCTCGTAAACAGAATCAGAATGGATTATTGTTTTTTCCATCTCTTCTATGTCTATCTTTTGATAGACCTTGTAATTTAATTTTTGGATGAACACCCGCAATGAAGAAAAAGAAGCGTCAAGACCAGTGCTTTCAAATATGATTATTTTCGGGTCGTGCTGTTCCTCGATTTCCTTTTTTATGTAAAGCATGGCAAGACTCTTGCCGATTCCCCTTTCTCCGCATAATAGGATTCGTATCGGTTGTTTGATATTCATTAAAACTTGAGTTTTTATTTTCCTATGATTGTCAAGAAGAACCATTGTTTCTAAATCCTCTCTATCGGTAGCGTAAGTCTTATAGAAGGGGTTCGCAAAAAATTGATGGTTAAAGAAGTTTGCCATAGGAAATATAATTTAAATTCCGATTATTTATATTTTTGTATAAAACTTTCAATAGGATTTTGTTTTACATTAAATTCATCACGACTCTAATGTGCTATTTTAAATATTTTCATTCATAATTATTTGTTATACTTAAACCAAAGCCAAAATGGCAAAGGAAAAAGAAGGAAGGTGAATTTGTATGAAATTAGGTAATTTAAATAAATTTAAAAACCAACTTGTTTTTGTGGAATTTTGTTATCAAGAATCGATTGGATGTGGATATAAAGAGGATTCGGACATTATAGATGAAGTCGGGATTCTTGATGAAGTAGAATGGAGTAAGATTACTTTAAAAACAAAGGAAGGATTTAGAATAATACCATTAGATAATATTCGATTCATAGGATTATACAAAGACAACCCAAAAATAGAATCTATTACTGAAGGTAGAATGATTGTTAATAGACCAATTCCACCAGAGAGATTTCTTTAAATTTTTAAAGTTTAAAGGAATTCTATGATTAAAAGGAAGAATTTAAAAATATCTCCACCAGTGAAAAAAACTTCGATATGGAAATTCCTTGTAGTAATATTTATTATTGTGTTAGTCTGCCTGTTTATAATAAAATCAAAGTTACCAGCAAATAACACGCAAAAAAGACCAACAAGAACAGAAGAACAGACACCCCTTGATATTTTAAACACAGGAATAGAGGGAATTCTTGGGGGATTTAATATCATTTCTATTTTGCTTTTCGGTGTTTTTGGTATATTTTTTGGGTCGATGATAGTTTCCTTATTCAACAGACAGTAAACAACACCCATCTCTCGAAGGGTGCTTTTAGTTGTTCACAGAACAACCTTTGGGTCTGATAAATATATAGGATTTTCTGTTCCTTTACTATATTTATCATCATTTCCCCAAAAGAGAGCATTTACTGACACTCTTTTTGTAGGATACTGAAACCATTTCTGGTCTCGCCCTACAAACTTTTTAAGAGCAATAGTGAGACTTGCTTTTCTATCGCTATTGCATTCCAATCCACATTCACTACATCGGTAAATGGCATAATTCTTTTTATCATGAGGTGGGTTCACCGAACCACATCTCGGACACCATTTACTCGTATGATAAGGATGAACATAACCAAGAGGAACTCCTGTATCAACACTTCTAACTATGACCCTCTGTCGCAATAACATAAAAGGTATTAGACTGATTTTTCTATTTGCCTTCTTGCCTTTGTTGGTAGGGAATTTTGTCAATCTCTCCATGACAATCATCGATTCATATTCTTCTGCGATATTGTGTATTTCTTTAGACAATTCACCAACTGCATTTTTAGTCATGTTACTAACTTTATGATTTAATTTTCTCAACTTTTCTCTTGCCTTTGGGTCTCCTTTGTCTGCATAACTCTGTAATTTTGACCACCTCTTTAATATTTTTGCTTTCTTTTTGTAGAGGTTTTTACCAAGATATAATTGTTTTAGTATTTTTCCTTTTGGTGCGAGGATTGTCAATGATATGTTATTTGAGTTCACATCTATTCCCAAATGGTTTTTATAATTTTTTGGGTCTTTTTTCTTTTCGAGATTCAATAGAACTTGATTATCATTTGTAAGTGAAACTTGTTTTAGAATCCAACCATTTTTGATGTGTTTTCTAAATCTTTCAATAGACCCATTCATTTCTATTGGAACAACTATCCTATGTCTTGGTTTTATAGTAATTGCAAAACATAAAGTTCCATTAGGTAAAGTGAAAAGTTTGGATGCTCTTGGGATGTTGTAATCGAGTGTTATCCTTTCTATTGTCCTTTTATCTTTTGGTTTTTGTTTTAAGTGGAATGAAGACCTAATTAAATTCAACAAGACTTGGCTTGGAAGAAAAGAATCTTTCCTTATCTTATGATATATTTTTTGTTGCAATTCTGAATTATTTTCACATTTATCAAGAATCTGCAAAATATATTTTTCAATGATTCTTTTGGCTTCAATTCTTGCTGATTCTAATTCTTCCTTCTTTTTGTTTGTCAATTCTAAACTTTGTAATTTTATGACTTTTCTCATAATTTACACTTTATTTATATTTTTTTTCTTTATTCCAATAAGGTGATTTACATTTAGGACAGATTATTGGAATTTCAAGAGTTCTCTGTGTCCAAGTATGATTACACCTATTACAAGTATTTTTACCTATTATTACTCCTCTATCAGTTCCTTCAAACTTTATAATAGTTGCCATACCTTTTTGTTCAAATTGTTTTGATATATCTACTAAAAGTGTAGAAGCACAATCATCACAAAAATAAAGGTTTTTATTTCCAATTTTTAGTTTTTTTTCTGCTTCTTTTTCACAACACATACATTTTATCATATTTGTTTATAGGTTATACTTATATAAATACTTTTCTATACAAATAATTATAGGTCAATTCCTCTCCCACCTTTCGGAAGGAGACTCCTTGACCATTAAGTTGAAAAATAACTTTTAAATGTTTAACATTTAAAGGAATTCTATGAGCAAAGCGTATGAAATGATAGACGGAAAAAGGATTCCTATGAGATATTGGAAGGTAAAATTATCTTCAAAAGAAATGTCATTGATAATGATTTGTATAACCGAATCCGTTCTGTTTGATTTTATGCAAGAACAAAATGATATTGCTTCGTTGAAAATTCTGAAGGGAAAAATTAAAATGGCTAATAAACTTCTAAAGATTTTTGGTGTCAGACAACTCGATAAAGGAATCACAGACAAACTTGAAGGTGCAATTGAGAATGCTAAACATAAATGCGAGGTAAAACTATGAAATCCTTGAAAAGAACTGGAGAATGCAATCATTGTGGTTTGTGTTGTCAGTGGTTCACTCTGACAATGGAAAAAGTCATTAGTAGAGACCATTTAAAATATTACAGGCTTCATAATGTCAAAGTCGATGTTAAAAACGGGAAGACGATTTTAAGGTTTCCTTTGGTTTGTTCTGCCTTTGACCCGCAAACAAAACTATGCAGGATTCATGGCAAAGGACAGCCACTTTTTTGCATGCAGTTCCCACAAGTCGATGATGCAGATAAATTGCCAAAAGAATGTAGTTATAGGTTTGTTAAAGAAGAATTATAGGTAATGTAAATGCCTCAAACCCAACAAGAAAATAAAGAGAAGGACAATTCATTTAAATATGTCATTGCTGTTCTCCTGTTTTTATTCGGCATTATTACAATCGCTACAATCAACAATTACATAGACGCTTTAAGATACATCGGATTGACACCAAAAGAACGCCAACAAATTGATGAACAATATAAGAAAAAACAACTTGACGATGAAAAACAAAGGCAGGAAAATTGGGATAATTTTGTAAAAAGTATGGTTCAACCTGTGAAAGTTCCAGCAGTTATTTTATACGTTATGATAGTAATCATCATTCATTATTTCTTTAATTCTTTTACTAAATTTAGAAGGTCGTTTTTATGATTGAAGACTCCATGATGTTATGGTATCCGAAAATAAAAAATCTTGACATCCCACAACCAAAGACGGAAATATATGAGATACCGAAGAACGTCCTTGAGAATCTGTGCGAAGAAAACATGGAGAACCTTGACATGGACGCAGTTAAAGAAGTCGCAAGGAAAATCGGTTATCCGCTTTTTTTGAGGACTGACCTTGCTTCTGGAAAGTTTTTCTGGAAAATGAGTTGTTTTGTCGAAAAAGAAGAGGATTTAAAATCGCATATTTCTGAAGTAATATCTTTCAATCAATGCGAAGGAGTGGTCGGTCTTCCATTTGAGGCTCTGGTTTTTAGAGAATATATACCCATGAAGAATCTGTTTACAGCATTCTACGGAGAGATGCCAGTCAATCCAGAAATAAGATTTTTTGTAGAAAACGGGGAAGTTATCTGCCATCATTGGTATTGGGTATTGGAAGCGATAAAGCAACCGTCTGTAAGCAACTGGAAAGAGATACTTGAAAAAGAAAAGAAAAGTGTTTTTGGTAATGAAATCTTATGGTTGACAGCAGACGCAAGAAAAGTATCGAAAGTTCTTGATGGTTATTGGTCTGTTGATTTCTGCAAGGCGAAGAACGACAAATGGGTTTTGCTGGATTGTGCTCGTGGAGAACTCTCATGGCATCCAAATGATTGTAAATTTAAGAAGAAGGTCGAGAAGAATGGGTTTATTTGAAGATATATTTACATTACTCGGATATAGTGTAGTCTTTGCTTTCTTTATTTTTATTCTGATTATTCTTGATACTTTTCTTGGTGCTGTGACTGGATATTTAATTTCTCTGACACCTCTTGGAAACATGGTAGTCATCGGGATGAAAACACTTTTCAAGATTGATGCAAGCAATAGAATTGTTGAAATCGGTGCTACTCTTGGATTTTTGACTGGATTTTTCCAAAGCATAGTCAAGATAAAGACAGAGAGACTGAAAAGATGAAGATTCACAAATTTCTGGTCGCATCAATAACATTATTGTTTTTATCTATTGCTATTTTCTACGTTCTTAATTACAATATAATCAATTACTGCCACTGTATAGGAACTACATGGAAAACTTGGATATTCCATACTGAATGTGAACCTATGACAACTTTTGATAAATTAAATACCACATTGGTTGGAGAATGTTTTGAAAGATGGAGAAGTTCAGAATATAGAGGATTAAGATGAAACTGTATCAGGTCGGTGATTTGTTTCCCGATGAATGGGTCATAAAAGTAAGTGATATAAAAAAAATTATTAGGAAATTAAAAAATGTGAAATATAACAGCAAAGGTTATCCCAAAGCAAGATTCTTGATAGCAGAACTTGAAAAATGGATAAAACCAAAATGAGGCACGGATAAACATGGCATTGCGTAAATTTATAACAGAAATGTTTATCGGATTTACGACTGAATCCAAAAAGATAATAGAGATGGATGTTGATTTTTTGTTTGAATTGGCTCGTGAAGACGCTCCTTATAGAAACGAGGAAGACAATGAATGCATGAAAGACATTATCTATGACAAAGATGCCTATGAAAAATCTGCACGACTGAAAAAATTATTTGATGAATGGAACATAAACAAATGCGAACCGCTTGATTTAAAGAAAGAAGGGACAATTTATATGCTAAATAACGGTTTCCACAGGATTAGAATAGCAAATGACAAGGGAATAAAAAAGTTAAAAGTCAACTTGCAGGAAGGAAGGTTCATCCTTACAAAACATATATCATTCGTTGACTTAATAAAACTCATTTCAATGATAAGAATGATGTTTAAAGAATATAAAACATTTGAAGAACTTGAAAAAATTTTATCTGACAAAAAATTTGATAAAGAAAAGATGAAACATGTTTTTATAGGGTTTGGAGACTGGAATTAATGAAAAATTACAGAAGAATTTGGATTAAAGGTTTTTGGAGAAAAATAAAAGTAAAGAAGAAAAAACCAAAAGGTTTACAAACTGCTATTAAAATAATGTTAAAATCAAGGAGTTAAAACCATGATATGCGAGCGGTGCGGAAGATGGTTTAGAAAGAAAAGACTGTTAGAATTGCACAGACCAAAATGTAAAGGTAAAAAATAGAGGTGATTTAAATAACAACATTAAAAAATCGCATGCCGTTTGAAGAGGCTAATGTTATGGCTCAAGAACTGAAATTTTTCTTTTTGAAGAATGCGTTCAAAGTCGAGGTTGTTGGCTCTATAAGAAGGAAGAGACCGATTGTAAATGACTTGGATTTTGTAGTGATACCAAAAATATCTTTCTATAATTCATTGCATTCGTTGACTGGAGCGAATATTTTGAGAAGCGGGGTTAAAATGACCCAGTTAATCTACAAAAATGTTCAAATCGATATATATTACGCAAATGAAGGTAACTTTGAAGTCTTGAGATTGATTAGGACTGGTTCGGCAGAACATAATAAAAGGCTCTGCACTGAAGCAAGAAACAGGGGAATGATTCTTCATGCAGATGGTCGTGGGTTATATAAAGGAGACAAAATGATTGCTTGCACGGAAGAGGGGATATTGAAAACATTGCTTGGGAAATATATTAAACCAGAGGAACGGGAAATTGTTAAATCATGGTTAAAAGACCAGACGATTCCCATATCAGATAAAAAAATATACGAGACCACAGGAAATAAAAAGGAAGTGAAAAGATTATGATATTTTCAGCAATCAATGAAGATGGAGAACCTTTATGGAAACTTGTATTAGATGGAAAAAAGACAGTAACAAGAAGATTAAAACCACAATCCATAGGTTCGATAAGGGCAATACAACCAAAAAGAACATCGAAAGCAATTGGTCATATTAAAATATTAGATTGTAGAAAAGAACTGTATTTTGGTCAGGGAGTAGCAAATACAGAAACAGAAGCACATTTAGAAGGATTTAAAAAATGGGAAACTATTAAAGATTTTTTCATCAAGAAATATGGTTCTACATCAATAACTGATTATCGTTTGAAATTTGAAAGAGTTTGAATAGTATGAAATCAGAAGGAAAATCAAGTGCAGATACGAAAATAGTCTGCGGGAAGATTCTGGATGACATAGAAGATAAAATAAGGGAATGCCAGCGAGCAACAAAACAGCAATGCTCACTGAACGTTGCAATCGGTATCATAGAGGAAAGAAGAAAAAAATACGGTGTATAGTTATGAACAAGATAAAACAACATAGACATTATTGTAAGACCTGTGAGTTTGCTAATGCGGTGGATGCGACAATATTCTGCAACAAGCACAAATATACGATGAGTTGGATGAGCGGGAAGGGGTGCAAGGATTGGAAAATGAGAGGGGAAGATTAAATGGTTGGGACAACAGTGGTTTATAGCAAAAAGGTCTTCTTAAAAGTCATAGAAGAATTGATAAAAGACGATGAGTTTGTTGTAATATCTAACATCTTAAACAGCCTAACTGCTGGTAACAAGAAAAGAAATTTAAAGGTCTCTATGGTAGTCAACCAATATTCATTCCTTCATCCAGACTCAATCGTGGATGTGTTAAATTCCAAAGTTTTTTGTTTGGTCGTATGCAAGAAAGAAATTTTAGCGAAGGAACTGCAAAAAGAAGATGATGAAATTGAACAAGAAAACAAAAAAATCAAATGAAGAAATAGTCGAGGAGATAATGAAGGATTTTACTACCTGCAAGGTCTGTGGTGGATATGCTTTGTTTCATGGTATAGTGTCTGATGATGTTGCAAAGATAATCGGGAGAAAGACAATTGATTTATGCAAAAAATGTAACGTTGAAGATTTAATCAAAAAGATTCAGGGAGAAAAGGTTAGAACATGACTAAAAACAGAAGAGATTGCATTTTCGATTGCAGGGATTGTAAGGATTATAACATCAAGAAAAACGAATGCATGAAGGGAAAGGGGGAAGTAGAACAGATATTTAGAAAATGGGATAGAACGACAGATTTTTCCCAATTTGATAGTAAAACATCCTTATCAGGCATTGACATAGATAAATTGATAAAGAACATTATAAAATTTACCATAGAAGAAATATCAAAACAAAAGGTATAGTCCATGTTTATACTCCATAGAAGGGTGGATTTGAAATGAAAGAAGAGAAGTTTTTGGGTGTTGGTTTGGTTAAATTTTATCTTTATCTTTTTTTAGTTTTGTTCCTAACATTTTTCGTAGCATTTCCCTTGTATAATTGGTTATTAGCACCATATATTAATTATTTTATTGTTACCCATAGTATGACCAACACCACAGATTCTGGTTATTTGTTTGACGGGTTTAGGATTATAGAGGAATTGAGATGGCGAGACATAAAGTAACATTTGTTGTAAAAGTTCCAGTGTATAAAGTAAGGAGCGACGGTAATACATTCTGGATTACGATTCCAAAGAAGATAGCAAACAAGTTGCATCTGAAAAAACATTCCTTGCTGGAATGCCATGCAGTTAAAAACAAGATTGTCTATCATAGGAAGATTATCTATCATAGGTGTTATGGATGAAGGAAACGATAGAAGAGTTCAAGAAAAGGTTTTGCGACAGATGTGACAATAAAACCTGCAAAAGAAAGTTTCACAAGATTGCCAAATGCTCGGCTGTGATACTCGCTATGGACAAGTCTGATAACTGGTGATTTGAATGGAAGAAGAATGCCCGCACTGTAAAAGCAAAAACACAGGTGCGATAGAATTTAAAGAAAATGGATGGGTGATGCAGTGTAATGATTGTGGCAAGGATTGGTTTATTGCGGAGTATAACGAAAAGGTGAATAAACTAAATGAGCCAAGATGATATACTGAAAGTGTTAAAGGAGTCTGAAAGACCATTGACTAAATATGAAATATATAAAAGTCTGAATGGGAGATTGGCTCTCAACACGATAGTTATCAATCTGAAGAAATTATTAGACCGCAAGGAGATAAATTTCATTGAAAAGAAATATCCATATAATTTGGGAAAAACAACGAGGGAGTGGTTTGTGAAAAATAACGGGGGTTTGAAAGAATGAAGGAAGAAGAAAATAAAATCAAAGACGAGAATAAGAAAGCATCAGATGGTTTTAAAGTTGTTGTATTGGATAATGGTTGCAGTTTATTTGATGGTTACGACCAAAATATAATCAGAAGCCACTTATCAAATTTTGTTTGCATCTGGCATTTGGGAGTAGATTTTGGAAAGAACATGAAAGAGCAGGAATACAAGAAAGAGATTGAAGGATTGAATAAAGATAGAGACGAATGGCGAGATAGTGGAATGGAAGAAGTTAATACATTAAGAAATGAAGTCAATAGATTAAAGGGTTCTAAAAGATGGTATAGCGAAGAACAAATTGGAGAGTTCAGGGATACTATAAAAAGATTATCGGAGCAACTCCAAGATTTAAAATTTATTGCTTATGAAAACAAGAAGAAATTATATTTGCAGAGAAAGAAGACTGATTCAATAGTAAGTGCAGTAATAATGGAAAATGGAAAGTTAAAACGGATAACAGGAGCAGGATTAAAATCTCTTTTAGGTGATAAGAATGGCTGAATATATTGACAAGTGGTATGGGGATGGAGTGAAAGATGAAAGAAATAAATGGATAACTAAAATAGAGAAAAGGATTGAGGAATTAAAATCATTTCCAGCATATAAAAAAGGATTTGATAAAAATCTATTTGGTTATGATGATATTATATCAGAATTAAAATCTCTTGTTGAATCGGATGGCATTCCACAAACATCCAAGATTCCGATAAAGGAACAGAATGAGTCTGCGATAGATGTATCAAAAGGCAATAAAGATGGGGTGCAAGACCCCGTTCTGGTGGAGAAATACTCATCTGAAAATTCAAAGGATAATAAATCAATAATAACAATCCATAGCGTAGAAGTGGTTACACCAGAACTCATAGCAAAATCAATGTTTCCAAAGAAGAAGGATGATAAAAAATGAGATTACAAGAATGTGAAGACTGTATGAACTCTCATAGATTTAATCGGACTTGTTTATTCATTCAAATATTAAATCAGGGATTTTGTCAAAAATATGGGGTAATGAGTGATACAAATTGGAAGAGAGAAAATTCAAAGAAGATAAAGAGAGGTAGATAAAATGGTGGAAGAAGATAAATTCAAACAGTTGAAACATCGACTTCCAAACATCAAATCCCTTGCAATGCTTAAAATGGAAAAGAACTTTATTGCACATATTGAGAAGGGCTATTCACGACAGCCCTATAATGATGATAAACAATCTCTCATTTTTTTAATTAACCGTGTTGAAGATGAATTGAAAGAACTGAAAGACGCATACAACAACTTTGATATTTTGATGATGAAGGAAGAATGTGCGGACATATCCAACATTATTGATTATCTCTTTGAGAAACTATCTAATGAAAAGGTGGGGCTGAAATAAATGCCGATATTTAGAGATAGACCGCCAAAATGCAGAACTTGCAATCATCCTAAAATGAGCCATAGGAATTTTAAAGGAAGGACTGAATGCTTTTATCATGACGAAGATGGATATTGCCATTGTGAAAAGTTTGAGCCGATTGAAGAGGTAAAGGAAGAACCGATTTGTGTAGTTGAAATTTGTAAGGGATTTTGCTGTGAAAATATTGCGAATATGGTAAAAATAAATCTTGAGAAACTGGGATTAAGTTTTGAACCCAACGGGAAGGGAGAATTCAGGTGCATGTCGCACGACAAAGAAAAAGGGACTTGCAGGATTTATGATAGAAGGACATGGTATTGCAAGATGTTTTTTTGTCCAAGTGCTGAAAGGGGATTTATGAGAAACGCACTCAAGCACATGCCAAATGCTACAGTCAACAAGAACGATTGGAATGAAAACAACCATTGAAGTATATTATGTCAACAGATGGAAGACTTTTCTAAAGCGGTTGTTCAATAAAGAGAACATTCTTTTGACTCCCATATTTAGTCTGGTTAGGAATTTTGATGATGGAAGGCGTGTGACTGGACAGCATATACGAAACAAGTTTATTGACAGCAGGATAGAATTCTTTTTATTTAACTTCAGAGAAAATTTTGATTTTGATGTTGTATTTAGATTTATCGTGACTGATGCTCATGAACGCCTGCACAGGCTCATCGGGTTTGAATTGTCCGAAAAGCATAAAGGCGAGGAAAATATAATAAAAGACATGTGCGGATATGTTTTTTCAACGCAACATTGCTCACAGACAACTGAATTATAAATAAACATTTAACGAAATTAATATCGGTTGTTATGGCACTCATTGGAACTTATTTGAGTGAATTGGAAAGGATTATAGAGCATAGGAAGACAGAATTTGAGCGTGACAATGGAGTTGAAGTAAAAATCATCAAGAAAATATGCTTCGGCGATGTCGTCCTATATATAACTCGTTCTTCTAACAACCAGACTGGATTCACTCTTGTCTTTCATCATGGTCATGGTCATTTCACTGAAAAATGTTATGTTTCCTGCCCGAAATGGCATCTCGAAACCCTGACAGAAAACCAGTGCCAGTTCATACTCGTCAATTTTCCGACGATATATAATAACATTCAGAATGCAAATATTAATGGGTTTGAACTTAAATTCTGACTGAAATCGAATTCTTCTCTCTTTCTTCTTCAATTATGTCTCTGGCGTATTTTTTTATTGCAGACGGGCTTACACCAGTTATGAGGGAAGTTCTTCTGATACAGCCTTTGTATTCCTTCAAGACCTTTCTCATTTCATTAATTTTATCTTTTGGTATTGGATGCATCTTTATTACCACACACTTCTCTTATTTTTTTTCCGAACTGTCTTTTTATTTTTTCTATGTCTCGCTTGATAAATCTCTCGATTCTTCTACTTGGGTTTAAAAACCATTTAAGTTCATCAGAAACGGAAAGTTGTGCTTTTCCACAAAGTTGTTTATAATTTTTCCAGATTTCTTCGTCCATTGTTAATTTAACTTGTTTTCTTTTTTCCATTGCATCACCCTATCTTAAATATTTTTCCTTTAAATTCTTTTCTCAAATCTTCTATATCCATTCGCATAAATTTTTCAACCCGATGGCTTGGAATATAGGCATGTTTATTTTTAGTATAGATTTTTACACTATCGCAAATTTCTTGATATGTGCTCCAAACCCTCTTATTTACCGTTAAATTAATTCTTTGCTTTTCTTTCATTATACCACTTCTTGTGTTTTATAATACATACATACGCACAATTATTAATATATATAAAAGGATTTTAAAACGGATTTTAAGAATGAGTGAGTTAAGTGAACTATGGTAGTTCAGTCATTTTCAGTTTGGTTTTCGGGGAGATTTTTTCCCAAAAATGAGAAAATTTGGTCAAAAATATGCCAAAATTGTATAAAAAATTAGACCACCGAAATCTGAACTAAACAAATTGACCTATCAAATTTTTATACAAAAATCCTTCATTTCCGATGGAACACTCCATAAATTTATGGGGTTTTAATCACTCTGTAAGTATTATTATATTCATCAATTTCAATAATAGTTCCGTCAGGTAAAACATCCATCGTAGTTGCTTTGAATTTCATGGCATCTCAAATTTCTTGACTTTCATTCCAAGTTGTTCAATTGTTTTTGTGATTTCTTCTTCTATCAGATGTCTTTCAAGTTTTGTTATATGAGTATTGCCTTCATCCACAGCAAGGCTGATTGAGACGACCCTTTCATAGTTGAACGGACAGGCATCGCAAGCATAACCGAGATTGCAGATGATTTTCCCCTTGTTTGTGCATATACCGTCTTTGATAAACTCTGGCAACTTTTCTTTCTTCACGATTACTATCCCGTAATCTTCATAAGGCATCGGCATGTTCCCTATAAACTGCTTGTCCATGACTTCTTTCAATATCTCATCTATCTCTTTAAACGGTTCGCAGTGGTTTCTAATGGCTTTAAGGATTCCAACTTGACACCCCGTTAAATAATATCTTTCACTCATTTTTCTCCCTCACCAACCAATTGTTTTTATTCTTTCTCTTGTTATTTTATCGATTTCGTTCCTTTTCCTTTCGTAATTAATCAGAACGCCCCTGCAATCATCGCAAACTTGCATGTGCCATTTTTTTTGACGGTTTTCCCTTCGATAAGTTCTTTTTCGCAGGTCATACAGTAATATTTTGGTATTGCCATAAAATTCCTTTAAACCTTAAAGATTTAAAGGGATATACTCCCAATTAGGCGTTACATTGTCTTCTTGTGTTATGAGTGATAGAACAAATTTAAATACTTATAATCTTTACTATCAAGTGGTGAAACTATGAAAAAACAAGAAATAATAGAAACAATAACTGAAGAAGAAGACGCAAAAAAGGAAAAAATGAAATACTACGATTATCATGAAATTTTTGTCCGTGCAAGAACGACAATGCCGATTCTTGGCGGTAAGACGGGAAATCCAGAAAAATGTTTGGAATATGACTGTGAGCAAATAAATGTGTTTGACAGAGACGAAAAAGGAAAGATTTTTTTTCCCGCCATCTGGATAAGAGCGATGTTAAGAGAAACAAGCAATATGGTTAAATTTAGTTCGATTGTTGCAACAAAGTGGTTGAAATATACAAACTTTGCAGTTGAGACAAATGGTTCAAAACCAGAGAAACTTGAGATGAAGATACAACCGAAAACGAGGGGGGTGGCGGTTGGAAGAAAAAGCAATTTTGAAATGCTAAAAGCACCAATAGAATTTTTCGGGTCAATATACATCCCAGAAAGTGCAGTAAAACTCGGAGTTTTCAAGAAATGGTTCGCTCTTGCAGGAACATGCGAAGGGACAGGGGCGTTTAGAAAAGGATATGGTTTGTTTGAAATAGTAGAGATGACGGACAAAGGTGCAGTGTTTTGAATCGTGATATGGATTTGCAACCGATGATTGTATTCTTACTCCAAGAGGTAAACATACTTTCATTGAGAGAAATAAGAGACGCACTAATGGGCATTTTTGAGAAGAACACGTCGGCTGAAAATCTTATCATTGCAGTGAAGCATTTGCAGGACAAGAACATAATTTCGATAATTTTCAACAACAAATACCACATCAGAAAGGCAGGTTATAGTGAGATAGAAGTGGGACAATTACGCAATCTCATTTCTTCTGACAAAATGGTTCAGGGAAATTTCAAAAGATGGAAGCAGAAATTCACAGGTCATGCTTAAAGCAAGAGATAACAAAAGATAATTTAAGTCAACCCCAAACAATGGAAGTCAAAAGAATTCAAATAAAGAAAAAGGAAGAAATTAACTGAAAGTGAAATAAAGAAAAAGACATAAAAATTAACTAAACCCAAATAAAATAAAGAGAAACCCAGAAAACCGAAGGAAAGGTAATTAAAGACCGCCTAAAAAAATAGAAGGCAAGGTAAGCCAAGAAAAGAGAACCAAAATTAAGTGAAGTAAAAATTAACTAATTAAAGACCAAAGAATTCAAGGCAAAGTAGGGTAATTCAAAGGAATTTAAACAATTTAACTGAAACGAAGTCAACAAAAAGGAAGCAAAATAAAATCAAAAGAGCCCCAAAGGTTTAACAGGTTTCATCTCCTGTATTTTCCTTTGGGCTCTTATTTTTGCCTTAAATTTCATTGTTTTGCTTTTCGTTTGCTTCATTTAATTTAACATATCTTTCTTTCTTTTGTCTTAAATTAACTTGCCTTGACTTGAGGTTATTTTTTTTTGGTTGCATTTAATTTAATTAACTTCCCTTATCATATCTTTTCTTCATTTTTTTATCTTGATTTAAATTCAATTAGTTTTAGTTGTTTTAGTTTTTATTCTCTTGTTTTCTCTTTAATTTAATTCCTTTCAATTTTTTTCGCTTCATTTTTTATATCTTGCATTAAATTAGGTGGCATTTTCTTTAGTGTTCTTAACTTCTCTGTCTTTCCATTGTCTTGTCTTTATTTGAATTATATTTACTTTGATTGACTGTCGTTAAGTTTTTTTGAGCATAAATCATTCTCTTCCTTTCTCCAAATTTGTTTTTTTTATGGGGAACAAAACTACACATTTTATCGTCTCATTTGTTTTCTCGTCTGTCCAATCCTCGCAAATAATTTTTACGCAGAAATAATTTTTAAAAAGCCCATCTGCTAAAGGTTTAGGAATAGAGACAAAAGTTTCATTTCCAGACTTTCTTATTTTTCTTATAAACTCAATTGATTCCGTCATTATAAAACCGTTTATACTTTAAAAATTTAAATCTATTTTTTCGATTCCTTTTTTCCACCAAAAGTTATTTTCCACCAAATTCTTCCACCACTTTCTATCATTCGAGATAGAAACATTTTGGTGCAGTTTTTATAATCCATTTCCCATTTTTTTGAGAGCGTCAACAATGCTTCCTTCCGTATATACCGTATCTTCTTTTCATCCTCATCAATCTTCATACTTCACTTTTAGGCATATAATTATTTAAATCCACCGATTAATCCACCTTATCCACCGATAAGTCCACCGACAAATCCACCGAATAGGTGGACAAATCCACCGATAAATCCACCGATGAGAGCAAGAAACCAATAGGACAAGGTTCTTTCAGTCATTTCTACAACCCATTTAAATATACTTCTTGAATGTGTAAAACCCACCCCTGAAACTATACCTTCAACTGCCTTCTTTCGCCCCCGTAGTGCCCGTAAAATTGACGAGAGAGAGAGAGAGG